>Ga0207681_10000049_pt1 | contig 120296 bp, 112 predicted proteins | sample KBSS53metaG_FD_184324 | JGI IMG/M metagenome (GOLD analysis project Ga0207681, IMG submission 184324) | Switchgrass rhizosphere microbial communities from Kellogg Biological Station, Michigan, USA - KBS S5-3 metaG (SPAdes) (version 2) | ecosystem: Host-associated > Plants > Roots >...
ACTTCTGCAAACTCAAAGAGTTCAAGCGCATCGCAATGCGCGCCTGCAAAACAGACCAGAGTTTCTCGGCCATGATCTATCTCGCCGCTGCCATCATCAACTCACGCTGAATCCCCACAGACCCTAGTCGACCGCCTCGCGCAAGACAGCGATCCCGGCCGCCCGCTGCACTTTCAACTCGCGCTTCAACGCAGCCGGATCGCGCGCAATCACGAAGCCGAAGCTGACGCCGCCTTCCTTGCCGATCGTGGCGTGGTGCAGCTTGTGCGCCTGGACCAGCCGCTTGGCATAGCCGCGCTTGGGCACCCAGCGGAACCAACGCTGATGGACCAGGCCATCGTGAATGAACGTGTAGATGAGGCCATAGACCAGCACGCCAAGCCCGATCCAGGTGCACGGCCACCAGGCGCTGCCGCCCATTACCAGCGGGCTGCCAGCCGCGAACATCGAGATGGAAATCACAGCGCCGACCACCGCGTAGAGGTCGTTCTTCTCCAGAAAGCCCTCGTGCGGTTCATGGTGATCGCGGTGCCAGGCCCAGCCAAAGCCGTGCATCACGTATTTGTGGCTGGCCCAGGCGACGAATTCCATGGCGGCGGCGGCGGCCAGCACGATGGCGATGGCAAGGAGGATATCCATGGCTCCGCCTATAGCGCCGGGCGCGGGCGGGGGCGATGCGTTTTATCGGGCATCCCTGGGCAAAGCCAACCTTGCTGAAACCCGAACGCGGCGCTCGCATTGGGTTCAGTATCACTTTGCCAAACCAGCTCCATTGCAGGGCTGCGCACGCAAGGCAGCCACCCGCAAGAAGGAGTGCAAGCCATGAAGAAGCTGATTCTCGCCGCTCTCATCCCCGCAACCGTCGGCCTTGCCGCCCCCGCCTTTGCCCAGCCGGTGCCGCCGCCGCCCGGTGGCTGGCACAACGGGTCGGGCTACGGCGGCCCAGGCTACGGTGGGCCGGGCTATGGCCGCCCCGGCTATGGCGGTGGCTGGATGAACCCGCAGCGCAATGCCGCGATTCGCAGCGATATCGATGGGCTCAGCTTTGCCATCGATCGCGCGCAGCAGAACCGCACGATATCCTACCGTGCGGCCAATGGCCTGCGCCGCGACGTCTATGGCATCCAGCGCGCCTATCGCATCGCCGCGCGCAACGGCCTTTCGCGCCAGGACGTGCACGATCTGGCCCGCCGCGTGAACCTGGTGCGCATGAAGCTGCGCATGGAACGCGCCGATTGGGATCGCGATCGCTGGTGATCGAAGGCGCGGCGCCTCGCACGCCGCGCATGAAATACGCCTTCGCCCCGGCCATTCCTGCCCTTCGTGCTTGAAATGCGCCGGGGCGATGCTTAACCGCATCGCATGACCACGCAACCAACCGGCAAGACGCTCTACGAAAAGATCTGGGACGCCCACGTCGTGGAAAACCGCGACGATGGCACGAGCCTGCTCTATATCGACCGCCATCTCGTCCATGAAGTGACGAGCCCGCAGGCGTTCGAAGCGCTGCGCCTTGCCGGGCGCAAGGTGCGCCGGCCAGATCTTACGCTGGCGGTGCCCGATCACAACCTGCCCACCACCGCGCGCCGTGATGCCACCGGCCATCGCATTCCCATCGCCGATCCCGAGAGCGCGCAGCAACTGGCCGCGCTGGAGCGCAATGCGCCTGAATTCGGTATCCGCTATATCGGCGATGCCGATGCGGCGCAGGGTATCGTCCACGTCGTCGGGCCCGAACAGGGCTTTTCGCTGCCCGGCGCGACGATCGTGTGCGGCGACAGCCACACGGCCTGCCACGGCGGGCTGGGCGCGCTGGCCTTTGGCATCGGCACCTCGGAAGTGGAGCACGTGCTCGCCACGCAGACCTTGCTGCTCAAGCGCAGCAAGACCATGGAAGTGCGCGTGGAAGGCACGCTGGCGCCCGGCGTTTCGGCCAAGGACGTGGTGCTGCACATAACCGGCGTGCTCGGCGCTGCCGGTGGCACCGGCTATGTCATCGAATATACCGGACAGGTGATCCGCGACTTGTCGGTCGAAGGGCGCCTGACCGTGTCGAACATGGCAATCGAGCATGGCGCCCGCGCCGGGTTGATCGCGCCCGATGAAAAGACCTTCGCCTATGTGCAGGGCCGGCCCTATGCGCCCAAGGGCGCCGATTGGGACAAGGCGGTGGCTTGGTGGAAGAGCCTGGCGACCGATACGGGCGCGCAATACGACAAGGTGGTGGTGATCGACGGGGGCGATATCGCGCCTTCGGTGACCTGGGGCACCAGCCCGGAAGACGTGCTGCCGATCACTGCGGCAGTGCCGGCGCCCGAAAGCTTCCTCGATCCTTCCAAGCAGGAAGCCGCGCGCAAGTCGCTGGAATACATGGGCCTTGCACCGGGCACCGCGCTCAGCACGGTCGAAATCCAGAACGTGTTCATCGGCAGTTGCACCAACAGCCGGATCGAGGACCTGCGCGCCGCCGCCGCGATCCTGAAAGGCCGCAAGAAGGCCGACAACGTGCGCTGGGCCATCGTCGTGCCGGGTTCCGGCCTGGTCAAGGCCATGGCCGAGGAGGAAGGGCTCGACGTGATCTTCAAGGACGCGGGCCTCGAATGGCGCGAGCCGGGCTGCTCGGCATGCCTGGGCATGAACCCCGACAAAGTGCCCGCCGGCGAACGCTGTGCGTCCACCTCCAACCGCAACTTCGTCGGCCGCCAGGGGCCGGGTGCGCGCACTCACCTGGTCAGCCCGGCGATGGCCGCCGCCGCTGCTGTCACCGGCCGGTTGACGGACGTGCGCGAACTGGTCTGATCGGCCAGGTTTGATCGAGAGCCGCAAATCCGCCTTTGCCCCGGTGGTCGATACGCAGACCCGCGTGCTGGTCTGCGGCAGCCTGCCGGGGGAAGCCTCGCTCGCGGCGCAGCGTTACTATGCCCATCCCGCCAACCAGTTCTGGCGGCTGATCGGCGGGGTCATCGGGCAGGATCTGGTGCCGCTTGAATACGCTGCGCGCCTGGATGCACTGCGCGCGGCCGGGGTGGGCCTGTGGGACACGGTCAAGAGCGCGACCCGCCGTGGCAGCCTCGATACCGCGATCCGCGCCGCGCAACTGGCTCCATTGGCGCAGCTTGCCGCCCAGCTTCCTGCTTTGCGCGCGATCGGCTTCAACGGCGCTGCGGCCGCTCGCCACGGGCGTCCGCAAATGGCAAACTTGCCTGGAATTTCATTCGTTCAACTGCCGTCAAGCAGCCCGGCCTATTGTGCCGTGACGCTGGCGCAAAAGCAGCAAACTTGGAATTGTCTTCAGGCTTTCCTCGATTGAGCGTTGCATTGCGCGGCAACCGGGCCAATTCTTGCAGCCCGCAACAAGGAGGAAGGCGTGTCCAAGAAGGAAAACTGGGCCGGAACGGCTGTCTTGGCAGGGGCTGCTGCGGTTGGCTCCGCCGCGCTCGCGGCCGCGCTGCTCTACAGCAATCGTCGCAAGGACCGCGCATCGAAGCCGGCCAAGGAATCGCCGCTGGGCGACACGCCTGAAACGGATTGATCGCGCACCCGCCCGGCAAGCTATTTCCGCCGTTGCGCGTGGCGTGGCGGCGGCTATAGCGGGGGCATGGAACCGGTAAACCACATCGAAGGCCGCGCCATTCCGTTCGGGCGCAAGAACATCGACACCGACGTGATCATCCCGGCCAAGTGGCTCAAGACGATCAGTCGCGAAGGCCTGGGCCGCGGTGCGTTCGAAACGCTGCGCGAGGACCCGGACAACCTGTTCGACAGTGAAACCTTCAAGGGCGCGCCGATCCTGATCGCGGGCGACAATTTCGGCTGCGGTTCCAGCCGCGAGCACGCCGCCTGGGCGCTGCTCGACCTGGGCATCAAGGCCGTGATCGCGCCATCGTTTTCCGATATCTTTTCCGGCAACGCGTTCAAGAATGGCATCCTGACCGTGGTGATGCCGCAGGAACAGGTCGATCGCCTGCTGGAAGTGGCGCAGACCGACCCGATTTCGATCGACCTTGCCGCGCAAAGCGTGACGACGCCCTTCCAGGACCGCTTCTCGTTCGAGATCGATCCTTTCCGCAAGGCTTGCCTGCTCGATGGCCTGGATGAAGTGGGGCTGACCCTGGCACGCAGCGACGCGATCGGCGCGTTCGAGGCGCAGGTGGCCGACGCCCGTCCGTTTCTTGCGCAAGGCACCGGCGTTTCCGCCTGAGCCTTTGCAACACCCCTCAATGCATCATCGTCTGCAACAAGGCCCGCAATTGTGCCGGCTTGACCGGCTTGCCCAGCAGCGGCAGCTTCTGGCCTGAAAGCCGCGCTTTCAATTCCTCGCTGCGGTCGGCCGAAATGATGATCGCCGGCACGCTACGGCCCAGGCTGGCGCGCACGTCGTGCACGGCCTGGTCGCCGGTTTCGGCATGGTCGAGGTGAAAGTCGGCAATAATGACATCGGGCATTTCGCTGCCCAGCCGCTCGATCGCCGCCGGGCCGCTGCCGGCCGCCATGACCTGGCAACCCCAGCCGCTCAGCAGCGTTTCCATGCCCAGCTGGATCTGTGTCTCGTTGTCGATCACCAGGATGCGCCGGCCCTGGATCGCGCGATCGCGCACCGGCTTGGCCGGGCTGGCGGCCGTGTCTGCCTGGCTTTCGCCCAGCGGAACGGTCACGGCAAAGCAGGCACCGGCGCCGGGTTGTGATGTCAATTCCAGCGGGTGCTGCAACATGGCGGTGGCGCGGCGCACGATCGCCAGGCCAAGGCCTTTGCCCGGAATGCGGTGGCTGTTGTCCAGCCGGCGGAATTCCTCGAAAATCCGGTCCTGCTGGTCCTGCGGAATGCCGGGGCCGGTGTCCCGCACGCTGATCCGCACCTGACCGGGGGCGGGCGCGTCCACGCTTACCCGCACCGTGCCCACGGCAGTATAGCGAATGGCGTTGGACACCAGGTTTTGCAGGATGCGGCGCAACAGGCGCGCATCGCTGCGCACCCACAAGGGCGCTTCCTCCACCTCGAACGTCAGCCCGGCGGCGCGCGCGGTGGGGGCAAATTCGGTGTGCAGCGTGCCCAGCAGGCCCGCCAGGTTCACGTCGGTGAGATTGGGCGTGATCGCGCCGGCATCCAGCCGCGAAATCTCGAACAGTGTTTCCAGCAGGTCTTCCACCGAATTGAGCGAGGTGGACGCCTGGTTGACCAAGGCGCGCGTCGGCAGGGCCAGGCGCCGTTCGGTGAGCGCGGCAATGAACAGGCGCGCAGCGTTGAGCGGCTGGAGCAGGTCATGGCTCGCCGCCGCAAGGAAGCTGGTTTTCGACCGGTTGGCCATTTCGGCCGCCGTCTTGGCTTCGACCAGCTGCACTTCGATGGCGCGGCGCTCTGCCACTTCCGAAGCGAGCCGCTGGTTCACCTGCATGAGTTCGGCGGTGCGTTCGCCCACCCGGCATTCCAGCATTTCGGCCGTGTCCTGCAGGAACTGCCGCGCCTTGGCCGGCTCGGTCACATCGACGAAACCCACCACCATGCCGCCCAGCGCGGTCATCGTCGTGCGCACTTCCCAAAGTCTGTCGCCCACTTGGCACAGCTGGCTACGCACCGTGCCATCGGCTTGCGCGCGCCAGGCCAAGACCTCTCCGCCTTCCATGGCGAGGGTCTCTGCGCAAAAGCGCACCAGGTCGTCATGCTGGGCCAGCACGATGCCGGCCTCGTCCCTCAGGCCCAGCAACCGCTGCAGTGCGCCGTTCCAGGCAGTCAGCCGGCGCTCTGCATCGAACATGCACACGCCTTCGACCAGATTGTCGAGCAAGGCCTGCAGCGCCAGGTTCTGTTCTGCCAGATCACGGGCACGGTCGCGGGCATCTTCCGCCTTCGCCTCGGTAATGTCGGTATAGATGCCCACGATGCCACCCTCGCTCGTGCGCAGCTCGTTGATCTGGATCCAGCGCCCGTCCGACAGCGCCTGGACATGGCCGCCCGATGCCACGGCGTGGCGGGCGAGCCGGTCCGAAACCCAGCGGTCGGGGGCGGCCAGTGCCCCGGCCGGCCGGCGCTGCTGCGCCAGATGGCGGATGATCTCGTGAAATGTCGGATTTTCGGGCAGCAGCGCGGCCACTTCGGGCCAGAAGCCCATATAGGCTTCGTTGTAGAGCACGAGCCGGTCTTCGGCATCGAACAGGGCAAAGCCCTCGTTGATCGATTCGATCGCATCGCGCAGCCGCGTTTCGGCCGCTTCGGCATTGGCATGGGCCTGTGCCAGCTTGGCATTGACGGTGGCCAGTTCGCCCATCGCCTGTTCCAGCGCGCGGGTGCGCTCCCGCACCAGCTGTTCGAGCGTGATCGCCCGCTCGAACATCGAAAAGGCCGAATGCGACAGGTCGCTCGACCGCTCCACCCGGTCGATCAGCGTGGCGTTGATCTTGCGCAGCTTGCGCAGTTCCTCCTCCAGCCGCGCGATGCGCTCGGCATCGCCGGCCGCGTCCCGATCGGGGTGGGGAGCGGCCGTCATCGCCCGATGGCCAGCCCGCTGAAAGTCTGGTTCACGTGCAGGGCGTGGAACTGTTCGCCATAGGTGTTGAAGCCCACCACCCCGTGCCGGCGATAGATTTCCGAAATGGGCCGGCCCAGTTGCCGCCGCTCGGCATTGATGCGGTTGAGCACGCAATCGAAGGCGATGATATGGTCGATCTCGCCCACCGCCTCGCGCAGCTCTTCCATCGTTTCGTTCAGGCTTTCGAGCTGGTCCACCGGTTCGCCCAGGGTCAGAACGATACCCTCGTCGATCGCGCAATAGAATGTCAGGCTGCCATCGGCATGGGCGGTCTGCACGGCGCGTACGTGATAGTCCCCGCCAGCGCGCACCATGGGCGGGCAGGCGGCAAACAGCGCCATGTCGGGCTCGCCCGGATCGATGCCGCCGTTGATCTGGGCCGCCAGGCGCAAGTATTCCTGGGCCGCCGGTTCGGCGTTGATTTCCGTCACCCGGCGCGCACCGGCATCGGCCCCGGTCACCACCATCTTGACCGAGCCGGGGCGATAATGCTGCCGGCGGAACACGTGCAGCGGCCGCGTGGTCGAAAGGATCGCCACAACGGCGCCAGCGGCATGAAACATGCCATCGGAATAGATGCCGGTTTCCTTGAACATCAGCCCATCGCCCGATGATCCGCCCACCAGGGGAATCTTGCCCAGCGCGTCCTGCACGGTCATCGCCAGCAATTCCTCGCTGTGCGAGAGGCCATCGACCAGGAACAGCGCGGCCTGGTTCACCTTGCTGCCGCCCGATCGCAGCACGAGCGACTCGCTGCCAACCTCGGCCCGCGCCACCAGGTCGCGCACGGCCATGCGCGCCGCATTGGCATCGAAGTGCGCCAGGTCATCGAACCGGTGGCTGACCATGTGGAAACTGTCGACCGGGAACGCGACCAGGCTGATCGAATCCTCGTCATAGCCCGCTTGCGACAATTCGCCCGAACTGGTGCAGCCGATCATGGGAAACCGCTCCATCGACCAGCCGCGCGCGGCGCAGGCCAGCGCCTCACGGTCATAGCGGTGAGAGCAGAACATGACGGCACCGGCCAGATGCGCCGGGTCGATGGTCGCGCTGATCTGGGCAAAGGCCTCATGGGGATCGGATGCATGGGATGACGCCACGCCAACCTCGCAGGTGCGAATATCCATGGCCCTCTCCAATGCCCGGTATTGCCTTGTTCTTGTGCGCTCGTGTCTATCAAGACGTGGTCACAATGCAAAGGCTGGGGTCGAGCTGGCAGAGGATTGGGACGCAAAAAAGTGAAACCGCGGTTCAAGACTGTCCGCGCGCGGGTTCTCCCGCCGCTGCCAGGGCCTGCGCCTCGGGATCGGTGAAAACGCGGGACAGCGTGACAAAACGGATACCCTCGGGCGTTTCGAGAGACATGCCCGCGCCGCGTCCGGGTGCCGCATCGATCGTCACCTGGGTGTGGCGCCAATATTCGAACTGTGCCGCGCCGATCCACACCGGCACGTCGCCGGCGATATGGCCCAGCAGCACGTCCTGTCCGCCCACCTTGAACTCCCCACGCGGATAGCACATCGGCACCGATCCGTCGCAGCATCCGCCCGATTGGTGAAACATCAAGGGGCCATGCAGCGCAGTAAGCCGGGCGATCCAGCGATCGGCTTGCGGCGTGGAAACTACGCGGGGCGGCAGGTTCGACACATTCGCTCTCCCAAGGCCCAAGCGGGGCGAGCGCCGTATGGCACCCGCCCCGGAAACGACGCCCCTGTTGTCCGCCGGGGGCGCCTTTCGCGTGCCAGCGCTGCTCAGAAGAAGCCGAGCGCCTTGGTGCTGTAGCTGACCAGCAGGTTCTTGGTCTGCTGATAGTGATCGAGCATCATCTTGTGGGTTTCGCGCCCGATGCCCGATTGCTTGTAACCGCCAAACGCGGCGTGCGCGGGATAGAGGTGATAGCAATTGGTCCACACGCGCCCGGCCTGGATTTCACGGCCAAAGCGATAGGCGCGGTTGCCGTTGCGGGTCCACACGCCCGCGCCCAGGCCGAACTGGGTGTCGTTGGCAATGGCCAGCGCCTCGGCTTCGTCCTTGAACGTGGTGACGGCCAAGACCGGGCCAAAGATTTCCTCCTGGAACACGCGCATCTTGTTGTGCCCTTCCAGGATCGTGGGCGTAACGTAATAGCCATCGGCCAGATCGCCGCCCAGCGTCGCGCGGCTGCCGCCGGTCAAGACCTTGGCGCCTTCGTTCCTGCCGATATCGATGTACGACAGGATCTTTTCGAGCTGCTCGTTGGAGGCTTGCGCGCCGATCATCGTGGCCGGATCGAGCGGGCTGCCCTGGCGGATTTTCTCCACGCGGGCCACGGCACGCTCCATGAACTTTTCATAGATCGATTCCTGCACCAGCGCGCGCGACGGGCAGGTGCACACTTCGCCCTGGTTCAGGCCGAACATGGCAAAGCCTTCAAGGACCTTGTCGAAATAGTCGTCGTCGGCGTCCATCACGTCGGCAAAGAAGATGTTCGGGCTCTTGCCGCCCAGTTCCAGCGTGACCGGGATGAGGTTTTCGCTGGCATATTGCATGATCAGGCGGCCGGTGGAGGTTTCGCCGGTGAACGCGATCTTGGCGATGCGCTTGCTGGTGGCGAGCGGCTTGCCCGCCTCGATGCCAAAGCCGTTGACGATGTTGAGCGTGCCTTCGGGCAGGATGTCGGCGATCAGTTCGGCCAGCACCAGGATCGACATCGGCGTCTGTTCGGCCGGCTTGAGCACCACGCAGTTGCCGGCGGCAAGGGCGGGTGCCAGCTTCCACGCGGCCATCAGCAGCGGGAAGTTCCACGGGATGATCTGGCCGACCACGCCCAGCGGCTCGTGATAGTGATAGGCCACGGTATCGTGGTCGATTTCGCCCAGGGTGCCTTCCTGGCTGCGCACGCAGGCGGCAAAATAGCGGAAGTGGTCGATCGCCAGCGGCACGTCGGCGGCGGTCGTCTCGCGGATCGGCTTGCCGTTGTCGATGGTTTCCACCATCGCCAGCAGGTCGAGGTTGTCTTCCATCCGCTGCGCCACCTTGAGCAGCACATTGGCGCGATCGGCGGGCGAGGTGCGGCCCCAGGCTTCGCGCGCCTTGTGCGCGGCATCGAGCGCCAGTTCGATGTCTTCGGCCGTGCCGCGCGCCACCTGGCACACCGGCTTGCCGGTTACCGGCGAGACATTGTCGAAATACTGGCCCCGAACCGGAGCAACCCACTTGCCCCCGATGAAGTTGTCAAACTTCGCCTTGATCGGGCTCTGGGCGGAAAACTTGGTCATGGCTTCCTGCAACATGGGGCCTCTCCTTGCCTGTGCTCTGATGCGGTAACGACAGGTCGAACCGGGTGTCGAATGCATGGCGGGCGGCCTTGTTTTCGCCCGCGTCCTGCCCAAAGGATGCGCAAATGCGCGGCTTGCGGGCAATTGTACCTTGGGTCGAACCGGCGGTGGCGTGCCAATTTGCTGCACCTGCCTGTCCGAAACCGGCATATTTGTGCGGCCATCCCGATTGACCGGCGCGATGGCGGCGCTAGGGGCGAAAACATGGGCGCAGAGCAATTGCACATCGATCAGACGCTGCACGGCTTCCTGGCCGGCCCCGCCGCGCACAATCCTGACGGGTGCGCCATCTTCGTGCCCGCCGGCAAGGGGCGCGATATCGACCAGGCGATCAGCTATGGCGATCTGGCCGCGCAAAGCGATGCGCTGGCCCGCGCCATCCTGCCGCAAGTGGCCGATGCACGCTTGGCCGAGCCGGTGGTGGCGCTCTATCTGCCGCGCACCTCGCCCATGCTCTATCTGGCGCAACTGGCCGTGCTCAAGGCCGGCGCAGCGTTCACCTGCCTCGATCCGGCATTTCCCGATGGCCGCGTGGGCGATATCCTCGACGATGCGCGGCCGGTCCTGATCCTGGCAGAGGACGCCGCAATTCCACGCCTTTCGCGCCTTGCCGGCTGGGGCTGCGCGGTGGAAAATCCGGCGAAACTGCTGGCCATCGCCGGGGTGGATGAAACGCCGCTGCCGCAGGTTTCCTCCGGCGCGCTGGCCTATCTCATCTATACTTCGGGCACCACGGGGAAGCCCAAGGGCGTGATGGTCGAACACCGCCATATCGCCAACCTCATCACGTCGGACCTGACCGAATTTGCGCTTGGACCGGGCGATCGCGTGGTGCAGGGCTCCTCGGTCGCCTATGACAGCTCGATCGAGGAAATCTGGCTGGCGCTCGCGAGCGGCGCGACGCTGCTGGTGATGGACGATGCGGCCGCGCGGCTTGGGCCCGATATCGTGGCCTGGCTGGCCGATCATCGTGCCAGCGTGTTTTGCCCGCCGCCCACCTTGCTGCGCAGCAGTGGATGCAGCAACCCGCAGGCCGCGCTGCCCGATCTCAAGCTGCTGTATGTGGGCGGAGAGGCGCTGCCGCCCGATATCGCTGCGCTCTGGGCGCAAGGCCGGCGGCTGGTCAACGGCTATGGCCCCACCGAATGCGCGGTGACGTGCGTACGCGGCGATATCGTGCCCGGCGGGCCGATCACCATCGGCCGCCCGGTGCCCGGCATGCAGGCCTTCGTGCTGGACGAGGCGTTGGACGATGTTGCGCCAGGCAGCCAGGGAGAGCTGTGCATCGGCGGCGCGGGCGTGGCGCGCGGCTATCGCGGGCGGCCCGATCTCACGGCCGAAAAGTTCATCGACCATCCCCGCCACGGGCGGCTCTATCGCACCGGAGACATTGTCCACCGCGACGGGGACGGGAACCTGTTCTACCACGGCCGCATCGACGCCCAGATCAAGATTCGCGGCTATCGCGTGGAACTGGGCGAAATCGAAGCGCGGTTGGCAGCGTTGCCAGGGGTGCGGGTGGCCGGCGCCACGATCCAGGATCGCGGCGGGGTGCCCGAACTCGTCGCCTATGTCGTGCCGACCGATCCGTCCGCGCCTCCGCTTGGCGATGCGCTGCGCCAGGCGCTGGCCGCCGGATTGCCGGCCTACATGGTTCCTCGGCAAATCGGCCTGATCGCCGCTCTGCCTACCACCGTTGGCGGCAAGCTTGATCGCAAGGCGCTGCCGCCCATGCACTTTTCCCCGCGCCGCGAGGACGAGGCGCTGGTGCCTCCCGATGGCGAACTGGAAGCCTTGATCGCGCAGGGCGCCGCTGACGTGCTCAAGCGACCGGGCGGGGTTTCGGTCACGGCCGATTTCTTTGAAGGGCTGGGCGGCGATTCGCTCACGGCGGCCATGCTCGTCACCCTGCTGCGCGAGGATTGGCGCACCGATTGGGTGACGGTGAGCGACATCTACGAAGCGCGCACCGTGCGCGCCCTGGCCGCGCGTGCGCCCGAACCGGCTGAAACCCAGGCCGAAGCCGCCATGCCCCTGCTGCGCGAGGGCGTGGCACGGCCGGCGCTCGCCAATCTGGTGCAGGGCGCGTGGCTGGGCCTGAGCGTTCTGGTCGCGGGCTGGGCATCATGGATCGTCGCGTTCCGTCTTGCCCCGCTGGCGTTTGCCCATCTTGGCCTTGCCACCCTGGTCCTGGCCGCGCCGCTCATCGGCCTCGCCGGGTTCCTGTTCTACCTGCCGGTTTCGGTTGCCTTTGCCGTCCTGGTCAAATGGCTGGCGATCGGCCGCTATCGCCCGGTGCGCGCGCCGGTGTGGAGCGCGTATTACCTGCGGCACTGGATGGTGATGCAGGCGGTGCGGCTGATCCCCTGGCCGCTGCTGGCCGGAACCGAACTGAACAATGCCGTGCTGCGCCTGCTGGGTGCGCGGATCGGGCGGCGGGTGCATATCCACCGCAATGTCGATCTGCGGCGCGGCGGGTGGGATTTGCTGGACCTGGGCGATGATGTCTCGCTGGGGCAGGGCGCGCACCTGGGCCTGGTCGAACTCGATCGCGGCGATATCGTGGTGGCACCCATCGCATTGGAAGCGGGCGCCACGCTGATGGTGCGCGCAGGCATGGAAGGGCCGGCGCGGATGGGTGCGGGCAGCGTGCTGACCGCGCTATCCGTGCTCAACGCCGGCAGCGCGGTGCCGGCCGGGGAAGTGTGGGATGGCGTGCCCGCGCAGCGCGTGGGCCTTGCTCCCGCGGCCCCGGTGATCACCCGCGCCGCCCTGCGCCATGGCCCCTGGCGCCATGCCCTGCTGATGCTGCTGGGCCAGGGGCTGTTTGCCGCGCTGGCCGCATTGCCGGGCGAACTCCTGCTGCTGGCCTTGTGCCTGGGCGGGGAAGTGGATGCCATGGCGATCTGGCACTGGATGGCAGCGCCTTCGCTCGATGCGCGGGTGATTGCCGCCGTGGTCGGCACGACGGTTCTTGCCGTGCCGCTCAACGTATTCTGGTCTGCGCTGTTGCTGCGCGCCCTGGGCCGGGTGCGGCCCGGCGTGATGGACCGCTGGAGCCTTGGCTACATCCGCCTGTGGATCAAGGGTGGCGCGGTGTTTGCTGCGGGGGAATGGCTGTCTGGCACGCTCATGTTCAAGCACTGGCTGCGCCTGGCGGGCATGACGGTGGGCGACAAGTGCGAGATCAGCACGATCTTCGACGTGACGCCCGAACTCGTCACCATCGGCGCGGAAACCTTCTTTGCCGATGGCATCTATCTGGGTGGGCCGGAAGTGCGGCAGGGCACCGTGCGGGTTGCACCCATCCGCCTGGGCCGCAACACGTTCCTGGGCAATCATGCCGTCATCCCGGCCGGCGAGACCCTGCCCGACGATATCCTGGTGGGCATTTCCACGGTTGCCGATGCGCAATTGATCACACGCGGCCAATCGCGTTTCGGCCATCCCAGCTTCGACTTGCCGCGCCGCCAGGTGGTGGAGGCCGATCGCAGCGTGACGCACGATCCCTCGCTGATCCGCCAGATCAACCGCTGGGTGTGGGAACTGGCGCGCTTTGCCTTGCCGATCCTGCCGCTGGTGCTGGGCGCGCTGTGGTTTGCCGCGATCGGTGCCGCCGCTGGGCGTGGTGCGAGCCTCGTGCTCATGGCCTGGGCGGTGGTGCCCGGCGCCACGCTGGCCAGCATGGTGGCGCTGTGCCTGGCGGTCATGGCGCTCAAGTGGGGGCTGATCGGCCGGGTCGGGCCGGGGCAGCACGCGCTGTGGTCGTGCTGGTGCAGCCGGTGGGATTTCGTTTATGTGGCCTGGGCGCGCTATGCCAATTTCATCCTGCAGCAATTGGAGGGCACGTTCCTGCTGCTGGTCTACTTGCGGCTCATGGGCCTCAAGATCGGCCGCCGCGCCGTGCTCGGGCCGCTGTTTGCGCAAGTGGTCGATCCTGACATGATCGAGATCGGTGATGGCGCCACGGTCCATGCCAATTTCCAGGCCCACACGTTCGAGGATCGCGTGCTCAAGGTGGACAAGGTGCGCATCGGCACCGGCGCCACGGTCCACGCCGGTACGGTTCCGCTCTATGGCGCGGTGATCGATGCTGGCACGCGCGTGCTGGGCGGCAGCGTGATCATGAAGCACGAACACTTGCGGCCTGGCCTGGCCTATCAGGGCGTGCCGGTGCGCGTGGTGGGCTAGCGCGCGATGCGCAAAGGTTTTTCCATGGTGCAGGCGATGCGGATATGGCATCCCGTGTCCGTCTCTGGCCGCAAGATGCTGTTCCGGGAATACGAATTTATGCCGCGCCGGGCTTGCCGAAGCCGGAGCCCGTCCTAAGCCGGGGGCCTCGGCATCTTGCCGCGGCAAAATCACCGTGATGCCCCGCAATGGGCGTGTCGAGACAACTGGATGTATCGCTGACCATCCGTCCACAGGATGACGCAGCGCTAGGAGAGAAATCACAATGGCCCTTGCCCCCGACATTGCTGCGAGCGCCGATCCCGATGGCCCTGACAGCGCCAATCATGTCGATGCACCGCAATTGCGGGTCTTCGTCATCGGGCTGTTCTTCATCTTCGGTGGGATCACGTCGCTCAATGACGTGATCATTCCCAAGCTGAAAGAGCTGTTCACGCTGAACTACACCCAGGCCATGCTGGTGCAGTTCTGCTTCTTCACCGCCTATGCCGTGATCGGCATTCCCGGCGCCCGCCTGGTCAAGCGCATCGGCTACATGCGCGGCGCGGTGGTCGGCCTGCTCACCATGATGGCCGGCTGCCTGCTGTTCATCCCCGCCTCGCAAAGCGCCACCTATGGCGTGTTTCTGCTCGCGCTGTTCGTGCTGGCGAGCGGCGTGGTCGTGGTCCAGGTCGTCGCCAACCCGCTGATCTCGCTGCTCGGGCCTGCGCGCACGGCATCGAGCCGGCTGACCTTTGCCCAGGCGTTCAATTCGCTGGGCACCACGCTGTTTCCCTGGTTCGGCGCCGCGCTGATCCTGGGCAGCCTGGCCAAGGTTTCGGCGGCCGATCTTTCTGGCCCGGCACTCGATGCCTATCGCACGGCTGAAAGCGGAGCGATTGCCAAGGGCTATATCGGTCTGGCCGTCGCGCTTTTCGTGCTGGCGGGTGTCGTCTGGTCGTTCCGCAATCGCCTGCCGGTGGAAAAGCATGCAGACAGCGCCGGGCTGGCTGGGCTCGACCTGCTCAAGCGCCGCCGCTTTGGCTTTGGGGCGCTGTGCATCTTCCTCTATGTCGGCGCCGAAGTGTCGATCGGCTCGCTCATCGTCAACTACTTGCGGCAGTCTCACGTCATGGGCCTGGAAGAGGCTGCGGCCGGCAAGCTGATCAGCGTGTACTGGGGTGGCGCAATGATCGGCCGCTTCATCGGCTCGGCCGTGCTGCGCAAGGTTTCGCCGGGGAAGGCACTGGCTTTCAATGCGCTGTTCGCCATCGCGTTGATAGCGTTGTCCACCCACACCAACGGGATGGTCTCCGGCTACAGCCTGCTCGCCATCGGCCTGATGAACTCGATCATGTTCCCCACGATCTTCAGCCTCGCCTGCGAAAAGCTGGGATCGCGCGCGGCCGATGGTTCGGGCATCATCAACGTGGCGATCTGCGGCGGCGCCATCCTGCCGCTGCTCACCGGCGGCGTGGCCGATGTCACGCATAGCCTGGAACTGGCGCTGGCCATCCCGGCGATCTGCTATGCCGTGATCGCCTCCTACGGCTGGTACGCGCGCCGCCCGGCCTGATCCGCGTTTTGCTGCACAACAAAGGGGGCTGCCTTGCGGTGGCCCCCTTTTTTTGCACAACCGATGGGTTCAAAAAGGCATTTGTACCCCTATCCCCGCTGGGCCATGGTGCGCGCCAAACACAATCGACCGCCTTTGATGCGGGAGCAGGAGCGCCCTTGATGTCTCAGGCTTTTGCCCTGACCGAAGACCAGCTTGCCATCCAGGACATGGCCCGCCGGTTCGCCGCCGAACAGATCACCCCCCATGCCGCGCGCTGGGACGAAGAGCATGTCTTCCCGCGCGAGGTACTTCGCGCCGTGGGGGAACTGGGCCTGGGCGGCATCTATGTTTCCGAGGAAGCGGGCGGCGTGGGCCTGGGGCGGCTCGAAGCGGCCCTGGTGTTCGAGGCGCTGTCCTATGGCTGCCCCGCCACCTCGGCCTTCCTGTCGATCCACAACATGGTCGCCTGGATGATCGACAGCCACGGCTCGGCCGATCTCAAGGCGGCATACCTTCCGGCGCTGCTCGCGATGGACAAGCTGGGCTCCTATTGCCTGACAGAGCCGGGCTCTGGGTCCGATGCAGCGGCCCTGGCCACCACCGCGCGCCGCGATGGCGATCACTATGTGCTCAATGGAACGAAGCAGTTCATTTCCGGCGCCGGCGTCAACGATGTCTACCTGGTCATGGCGCGCACGGGGGACGAGAGCCCGCGCGGGATCTCGTGCATCCTGGTGGAAAAGGACATGCCCGGCCTCTCGTTCGGCGCGCCGGAACGCAAGCTGGGCTGGCATGCCTCGCCCACCGCGCAAGTCATGCTCGACAATGTGCGCGTGCCGGTGGGCAATCTGGTCGGTAACGAAGGGCAGGGTTTCCGCATTGCCATGGCCGGCCTCGATGGCGGGCGGCTCAATATCGGCGCCTGCTCGCTGGGCGGGGCGCAGCGGTGCCTGGATGAAGCGATCGCCTATGTGAAGGAGCGCCGCCAATTCGGCCGCGCCATCGCCGATTTCCAGAACACCCAGTTCGTGTTGGCCGATATGGCGACCGAGCTGGAAGCGGCACGCGCGCTGCTCTATCTGGCGGCGGCCAAGGTGACCGCTGGCGCGCCTGACAAGACGCGCTTTTCCGCCATGGCCAAGCGCTTTGCCACCGATACCGGCTCGTCGGTCGTGGACCGCGCGCTGCAGATGTTCGGCGGTTATGGCTATCTGCGCGATTATCCGATCGAGCGGTTCTGGCGCGACTTGCGCGTTCACCGCATTCTGGAAGGCAGCAACGAAGTGATGCGCTTGATCGTGGGACGGGACCTCTTGCAATGACCCCTGATGTGATCGTCAGGCGCGAGGGCTGCGCCGGCATTCTCTCGCTCAATCGGCCGCGCGCGCTTCATGCGCTGACGCTGCCGATGGTTCACGCGATGACGCAGGCACTGCTGGCCTGGCAGGATGATCCCGCGATCACGGCGGTGATCATCGACCACGCACCCGCGCCCGATGGCGATCCCAAGCTGTCGCGCGGGTTCTGCGCGGGTGGTGACATCGCCCTGCTGCGCAAATCTGCCCTGGAAGACGGTGGCGCGGCCGCGCGCGAATTCTTCTTCCACGAATATCGCCTCAACCACTTGCTGTTCACCTATGTGAAGCCCGTGGTGGCTTTCATGGACGGGATCACCATGGGCGGCGGCGTGGGCATTTCCCAGCCGGCACGCTGGCGTGTGGCGACGGCAAAAACGCGGTTGGCCATGCCCGAAACCGGCATCGGCCTGTTCCCCGACGTGGGCGGCGGCTGGTATCTCTCGCGGCTGAAAGACCGCCTGGGGCCCTATCTTGCGCTCACCGGCGCCCGGCTGGATGGTGCGGAATGCCTGTGGGCAGCCCTTGCCACGCATTATCTGGAGGATGGCGCGCTGGCACAAGCCAAGGCGCGGATCGCTGCCGGGGAAGCCGCAGCGGCGGTGCTCGATGCGCTGGCAGGAACGCCGGGGCCGGTGTCCATCGCTGCCTATGCCGATACGATCGGGCGCCATTTCGCGGCCGATAGCCTTGCCGATATTCTTGCCTCGCTCTCGCGCGATCCTGGGCCGTTCGCGCAAGAGACGCTGGCAACCTTGGCCACGCGATCGCCGTTTTCCTGCGCGGTTTCGCTGCGCCAGCTGGCCACCAGCCTGACGCTGCCCACCTTTGCCGCGAACATGGCGATGGAATACCGCGTGGGCGGGCGCATCGTCATGCGGCCCGATTTTGCCGAAGGCGTTCGTGCCGTTATTGTTGACAAGGACAACGCGCCGCGCTGGGACCCGGCCAGCCCGCAAGGCGTGGAGCCGGCAGAACTCGATGCGATTTTCGCGCCCTTGCCGCATCAGGAGGAATGGACACCGCTATGAGCTATGAAACGATCCTCGTCGAAACCCAGGGGGCCGTGACCCTTGTCACGATCAACCGGCCCCAGGCGCTCAACGCGCTGAGCACCACGGTGCTGGCCGACCTGATCGCCGCCTTTGCCGCGTTCGATGCCGATCCCACGCAGCTCTGTGCCGTGGTGACCGGCAGCGGCGACAAGGCCTTTGCCGCAGGGGCAGACATCAAGGAAATGGCCGACAAGCCCACGGCGCAATTCTATGCGGAAGACTTCTTCTCCGGCTGGCAGAACCAGTTCGTCAAGAACACGCGCAAGCCCTGGATTGCCGCAGTCAACGGTTTTGCCCTGGGCGGCGGCTGCGAAGTGGCGATGATGGCCGATTTCATCATCGCGAGCGAGAATGCCAAGTTCGGGCAGCCGGAAATCAAGCTGGGCGTGGGGCCGGGCATGGGTGGCTCGCAACGCCTGACCCGCGCCGTGGGCAAGGCCAAGGCGATGGACATGTGCCTGACCGGGCGCATGATGGATGCTGCCGAGGCCGAGCGCAGCGGCCTGGTCAGCCGCGTGGTGCCCCATGCGGACTTGATGACCGAGGCGTTGAAGGCCGCCCAGGCCATTGCAGGGATGCCGCCGCTTGCGGCCATGATGAACAAGGAAATGGTCAACCTGGCGTTCGAGACCACGCTCGACCAGGGCATCCTGGCCGAACGCCGCATGTTCCAGCTGCTTACGGCCACGCAGGACAAGGCCGAAGGCATGGCTGCCTTCGTCGAAAAGCGCCCGGCCGTCTGGCAGGGCCGCTGAAGCAAAAGAACAAACGGGAGAGGCTGCATGGCGGCGATAGCGTTCATCGGCCTTGGCAACATGGGCGGCGGCATGGCCGCCAACCTCGCCAAGGCAGGGCACCAGGTTCGCGCGTTCGACCTTTCGGCCGATGCCCTTGCCGCCGCGCGTGACGCGGGCTGCACGCCCTGCGCCACCGTGGCAGAGGCGGTGGCGGGCGTCGATGCGCTGGTCACCATGTTGCCCAACGGCGCCATCGTGGGGCAGGTGATCGAAGACGAGGTGATCGGGGCCGCGCCGGCTGGCGCGCTGTTGATCGACTGTTCCACCATCGATGTCGCCACCGCGCGGCGCCTGGCCGAGGTGGCGGGCGCTGCCGGGCATCCCATCGTCGATGCGCCGGTTTCGGGTGGCATTGCCGCAGCGCAGGCGGGCACGCTCACTTTCATGGTCGGTGGCACGGACGCCGCCTTTGCCGCTGCCCAGCCGATCCTGGCGGCCATGGGCAAGGCCGTGATCCATGCCGGCGATGCCGGGGCGGGGCAGGCGGCCAAGATCTGCAACAACATGCTGCTGGGCGCCACGATGGTCGCCACCTGCGAAAGCTTTCGGCTGGCGGAGCGGCTGGGCCTGGACTTGCAGACCTATTACGATATCGCGTCCAAGGCATCGGGTCAGTCGTGGTCGATGACCAGCTATTGCCCGGTGCCCGGCGTGGGGCCGCAGACGCCTGCCGACAATGGCTATCAGGGCGGCTTTGCAACCGCGCTGATGCTGAAAGACTTGCGGCTGGCGATGGAAGCGGCGCAGGCGGCGGGTGCATCGGTGCCGATGGGCCACTTGGCCGAAACCCTTTATGCAACCTTTGCCCAAGAGGGGCACGGCGGCGAGGATTTCTCGGCCATCATCAAGACTCTTTAACGCGCGGCGAGTGCGCCTGCCCGGCGCGAACGCTTTTCGCGGTACATCGCGGCGTCTGCCAGGCTCAGCGCTTCATCGGGCGAAACCAGGCGCGGATCGGCGCTGATCACCCCGACGCTGGCGCCGGGATAATCGAGCACGCAGGCGGCAAGGTCGAACTGCCCGCAGAGCAGCGGCGCCAGCCGGGCATGCCAGGCCTGCACCGCGCCTTGCGCGTCTCCATCGAGCGGGGCGCCCAGGCCGATCGCCACGAACTCGTCGCCGCCCAGCCGGCCGACATGATCGGAACTGCGCAAGCCCTGCTGCAGCTTCGCGCCGATCGCGGCCAGGAAGCGGTCACCGGCATCGTGGCCATGGCTGTCGTTGATCCGCTTGAAACCGTCGAGGTCGATGAACGCGACAAGCGCATGGCGTTCCACCCGGCGCGCCAGGGAAAACAGTGTATCCATTTCATGCAGGATGGCCCGGCGGTTGGGCAGTCCGGTCAGCGCGTCGGTGTTGGATTGCGCTTCCAGCCGCTGGTTGGCTTCGTGGAGGCTGGAAAGCAGCGTCTCGCGCTCGATCTGGCGCAGGATCAGCGTGCCGAACAGGGCCAGGACTTGCCGCCCTTCCTCGCTCACCGGCGTGCGCTCTGCGCTCGCCGCGCACAGCGTGCCGATCAGCGTGCCATCCTTGAGGCGCAGCGGCGTGGTGATGTAGGTGCTGATGCCCAAGGCGCGCGCGGCTTCCACTTCGGGCCAGCATCCCATCGCATCGGTGCAGACCAGGTGCCCCTGCTCCAGCGCGCGCTTGCACAAGGTGTCGTTCCACGGAACCGACAGGTTTTCCGGGATCTGCATGGCCTTGGTGTTGCAGGCATAGAGCACGGTCTGGAGCCCGGCGACCTCGTCCACCCGCGTCAGGTAGGTGCTTTCCAGCCCGGTTACGCGATGCAGCAGTTCCAGCAAGGGGCGGGTCAGTTCCTCGGTGGTGGCGGCATCCTGCACCGTTTGGGCAATGCGGGTGAAAAGCTTGTCCATGGCCAGTCCTAACCTCAATTCATCGGCAATGTCACCTTGGCCTGCGGCGCATCGCGCAGGCGCAAGTGCAAGGCGCCATCGGCCGGGCGCGGCACTTTCAGGCTAGATCCGGTAAAGCCGGGCTGGACGCTGGCCGCGCGGGTGAAGTCCGCGTCTGCCGCCACGGCATCGAGCAGGAACAGGTTGCGGCCCGTCAACGTGCAGGGCAGCGATCCACCACTGTCGCAGGCAATGCCGGTGATGCGCGGCAGGCGTGCGAGCGTTGCCAGCGGCTGCCAGGCGCCCAACTGCCCATCGGCCTTGACCAGGCGATAGCGCAGCGGGCCAAAACTCGCTGGTGGCAGATCGGCGGCACGCATCGTTGCCACCAGTACCGTGGGGTCGGTGGCCATCAGCCCCTTGGCCGTGGTCAGGCGCAGGCCGGCCTGGCTGCCGGCAGGGGCCACGTCGATCGCATCGTCCCGGCCCAGCGTGGTATTGGCGCCGGCCCGCACCGAAAAGACCAGTTCCGCGTCATCGGGCAGCAGGTCGTCCGTGGCAAAGCGCAAGGGCCGCGTGCCGGGCGGGACGGGCGCGGCGTTCACGGTTCGGCCGATCAGGTCTATGCGCGGGCGCGCCGGCCCGATCTTGACCGGCACGGCCTGGACCCGCCCATCGTCCAGCTTGATCTGCGCCTTTACGGCGCTGCCCGCGTCGCCCGCACGGCCCGTGCCGGTTGCGGCCAGGTGCAAGCGGTCGGTTCGTCCTTCGCGGCTCAGCCCATCGGGGCGAAATTCCACCTCGCCCAGATCGAGCGCGACGACCTGTTCGAGCCGCTGCCCGGTTATCGTGGCCTCGGCATCGCCGGCGCGGACGTCAACCGTGTCGATCCGGCTGGTTTCGGCCCGCGCGCGCAAGGTCACGCTGGCCGGCGTGCCCAGGCCTTGCTGGTGCAGGTCGAGCCGCAAGTCCCCGATCTCGCCTTCGGCCAGCGGCACGGTGACGGCCAGATGCGTGGCGTCTACCGCGCGGAAGGTGACGGGGCGCGTGGTTGCGCTGTTGCCCAGGCGCAGGCTCACCCCGTCCACGCAGCCGGGCGCCGTGCCTTCCAGCACCACTTCGTTGTCGCGCCCGGCCACCAGCGGGCTGCCCTGACCACCGGCGCGGTTCCATGGCCCGCCATCGGGGCGCTGCACCACGTAATCGGGCCCGTCGAACGGATCGAAGCCCCAGCGCCCGCGCATGTGCATCGTCAGCGTGGCGCCGGGCGGCAGGCTGTCGGCCACCACGGCATAGCCGCCCAGGTCTGCGCGCGCGTGGAGCGGAAATTCCTGGGTCTTGCCATCAGGCGCGGTCACTTTCACCGCCATGTCATGGGCATAGCCGGTGGCAAAGACCAGCGGCGCCCCTTCCACCGGCAGGACCAGGGCATTGCCCGAGGCGCAGATTGGCCCCTTGGTGGGGTTGCGCAGCTGGGGCGGGCTGTCTGCCCCGATGGCGGGCATGGCCATGACCATGACCGATTTGGGCTTGTTGAACGAGGGCGCGGTGTTGAGCCTGAGCGAGGCGGTTTCCCCGTGCAGTTCCGACAGCGTGGGCAGGTAGTTGAACTGCGGATTGCTGAACGCGCCGAACACTTTGGCCAGATCGCGCACCACGCCGATATAGGGACTGTAGACGCCCGCGCCGCCCTGCTGTGTCGTGCTGAGCGACAGGGCGAGCGTGGTCGGCGCGCCGGTCAGCGTGTCGCTCAAGGAATTGGTGTGGATGTCGCTCAAAACCAGCGTGTCGCGGTCGTCCAGCAGGCAGGAGGCCTGTTGCTCGACCACTTTCGACAGGCAATCCTCGTTCAGCTTGATGCCCAGGCTGCGCGCCAGGGTTGGCGCCATGCGGCGGAGGTCTTCGGGATGAGTGGCATTGTCGCCATTGATCGCGCCAACAAAGGCCCCCAGCCGCGCATGATCGAGCGAGGCCTGGTTGAGATCCTGGCTGGCGCGGACGAATTCGCCCGGCTTGCCGCGCACTGCATCCACCAGCGTGCCTTGCGCGCCATTGGTTTCCGGCACGATCAGCACCACCATCTGCCGTGCGCCCTTGGGCACGGCCAGGTTCAGCGAATGCTTGCTGGCCTTGTCTTTCCAGGTGCGCGCGATGCCGATCCATTCGCGCGGTGGAGGATTGGTCGCCCCGCGCAGGAACGCAGACACCACCAGCAGGTGCGCACCCTGGTCGCCGGGAAGGGCGGCGGAAATGCGCAAGCCATCGCCCTCGGCCAGGCTCGGCACGCTGCCGATCGGCAGGTCCTGCCCGTTGCGGGTAACCATGACCTTGATGTCCGGGCCACTCAGCTCGAACCGCGAATCGGCGGCGCGGGCGGCGCCCGGCGAAAGGCCTGCCAGGCCCGTGGCAAGGCCCGCTGCCAGAAGCGCGCCAAGGGCGGAACGAGAGCGCAAGGGGCCTTTGGCAAGAACAGGGGCAAGCATCGCCCCGATTGTGTCGGCTATTACGGCAGGGTTCAAGGCCTTATGCCCGTTTGCGACCGTCCGGCCGGCACTGGCAGCAACTGCGGTGAGCCGGTTTCGCCCGCGTTAACCTGGCCGCGCGCATAATGCCGATGCTGGGACGACGGGATCATCCGGCACCGCTCCAGCGTTGCACCGGGCCAACTGGTGCAAAACATGCAGGAGATGCACGCGTGACCAATGCCACCACACCCCACCCCGCCGCGCTGGATCGCCGCGCGCTGGTCAAGGGGGCGGCGGCCTTGGCAACCGCCTCGCTGGTTGGCGCGGAATCCGCGCGCGCGGCCGTTGCCACGCAGGCCATTCCGCCCATCGCTGCGCCGCCCACCTCGATCCCGCAGGCTCAGGCGCCGACAGCCTTTGCCGCCCGGCCGCCCGTGGTCCAACGCCGCTTCACCAGCCCGGCGGTGGAGGCGGAAATCACCCGCGTTTCCGCGCTGATCGCCGATCCCAAGCTGCGTGCGATGTTTGCCGCCTGCTATCCCAACACGCTCGACACCACGGTGGAGCTGGGCCTTGCCAACGGCCAGGTCGATACGTTCGTGATCACCGGCGATATTCCGTGCCTATGGCTGCGCGACAGCAGCGCGCAATTGCTGCCCTATGTCCATCTGGTGCGCAAGGATGCGCGCCTCGCCACCCTGTTTCGCGGCGCCATCGCACGGCAGGCGCGGTCCATCCTGCTCGATCCCTATGCCAATGCCTTCATGCGCGATGCCACGGCGCGCACCAATCTGGACTGGGCGAAGAACGACCAGACGCAGATGAAACCCGGCGTGGCCGAGCGCAAGTGGGAGATCGACTCGCTGTGCTGGCCCATGCGGCTTGCCTATCGCTATTGGCAGGCAAGCGGGGACACCGCACCGTTCGACAGCATCTGGGCTTCCGCGCAGGCAGCGATCGTGCGCACGTTTCGCGAACAGCAGCGCAAGGACGGGCGCGGTCCCTACAGCTTCCGCCGCAACAGCGATCGGCCCACCGAAACCCTGGCGCTGGATGGCTTTGGCGCGCCCACGCGGCCCAACGGCTTGATCCACAGCGGCTTTCGCCCGTCGGACGATGCCTGCACTTATCCGTTCCTGATCCCTTCCAACCACTTTGCCGTGGCCACCTTGCGCGAAATGGCGCTGGTGGCGGAAGGCGCGGCGGGCAATGCCGCGCTGGCGGCCGATGCGCGCACGCTGGCCGATGAAGTGGCCGCCGCCCTGGCGCAGTGGGGCACGATGCGTCTGCCCGATGGGCGCCAGGTCTGGGCCTACGAAGTCGATGGCTATGGCAACGCCCATTTCATGGACGATGCCAACGTGCCGTCGCTGCTGGGCCTGTCTTACATCGGCTGCGTGCCGGCAGACGATCCGCTGTGGCTCACGACGGCGCAGGCGTGCTGGTCCGATGCCAATCCCTATTTCTTCAAGGGTTCGGCGATCGAAGGGATCGGCGGCCCGCATGTCGGCCTGGGGCAGGTGTGGCCAATGAGCCTGATCGTGCGCGCGCTCTCGTCCAGCGACCCGGCGGTGATCGCGCCGCTGCTGCGCCAGTTGCGCGATAGCGATGCGGGCACCGGCTTCATGCACGAGGCGGTGGACAGCAACAATCCGGCGCAGTTCACCCGCAGCTGGTTTGCCTGGGCCAATGGCCTGTTCGGCGAAATGATCGTCGGGCTGGCCGATCGTCTGCCGGCGGTCTTGTCCAACCCGCTCTGATCAGCGGCGCAGCGCCGGGCCGGCGGGTTCGGCCGGGTTCTGCAACCATAGCGCGCGTTCGGCCCCGTCCGGATCGTTCTCCACGGTGCTGAGGCGGTCGAACACCAGGGTTGCGCGGGCTTGCGTGTCGAACCGGGGCCACGCGGGTATTCCCGGTGATGCGGGCGCGCCGCCCTTGACGAAAGCCGCGATCGCCTCGTGCCAGGCTTCGGCAATCGGCTGGTCGGCCGAGGACAGGCCGAACATCTGCGCCATCGCGGGCAGCGTCACGTGGTCGAACGTCAAGGGCAGATCGAGCACATGGGGGCTGTGCCCCTTGTAGGGCCCGCCGGGCGCCGGCCAGGCCAGGCGATAGCGCCATACCGGCGCGCCGTGCTGGGCTTGCGCTTCGGCCAGGCGCAGCGTGGGCATGGCGTATTCCTCGGCCGTCAACAGGCGCCAGTGCCGCTGGGCGTCGGTCAATTCGGGAAAGGCGCGGCTGTAGGCGCGGTTGAGCGCAGCCACGCGTGTCATCGGCTCGTTCGACACGCTTTGCGACCAGAGCGGCCGCGCGGCCTGCGTTTCATTCAGGAACAGGCGGCTTTCATTGGCATTGGACCCGGCCAGCAGCGGCACGCGCGGGGCCCTGCCGGCAACGATCCGCGCCAATGGCACTTGCGGCAGGAACGTGCCGTCCACCGTGGGGCGGAACGGCAGGTTGCGCGGCCAGCCGCGCCGCGCGCGCACTTGCGCGTCCACCAGCGCAGGAAATGGTGCCACCAGCAACCGGTCTGCGCCGCCCAGCCGCGCCACTACGGCATTGGCAAACAGCGCAGCTTCGGCGGGCGTGTGCACCGTTTGCGCCCCGCCGCTGAACACCATGGCGCGGGCATAGAGCCCGTCGGCCGCCGGCAACCCCATCAGCGCACAGACATTGCGCGCGCCCGAGGATTCGCCGGCCAGCGTCACGGCCCGCGGATTGCCGCCGAACGCGGCGATATTGTCCTGTACCCAGCGCAGGCCCAGCACCAGGTCGCGCAAGCCGTTGTTGCCACTGCCGGCATAGGCACGGCCCAGAATGTGCCCCAATTCGACAAAGCCCAGGGCACCCAGCCGATAGTTCAGGGTCACGCAAACCACGCCATGGGCGGCAAATCGATTGCCGGCGATCACGTCCCATCCGCTCCACCCGGTCTCGTTGCTGCCACCGTGCACGAAGACCATGACCGGATAGCGCCCTGGCCCCGCCGGCGCCCAGACATTGAGTTGCAGGCAATCTTCCGCCTGGGTGGCGGGCAGCGGGTCCATGCCCGGCGGCTGTGGCGCGGCGCGGGCCGGGCGAGTGGCGTCCCATTCGCCGGTCCATGCCCGTGCCGGGCGCGGCGGCGCAAAGCGCGCGGCCGTGCCATAGGGAATGCCGGTAAACACGCGCACGCCATCGCCCATGCGCCCGCGCACCACGCCGCTGCGGGTGGCAACGCGCAATCCATCGCGCGCGGCAAATGCCAGTTCCGGCAATGCCAGTTCCGGCAGGGCGATGGTCGCGGCCAAACCGCCCAGCGTCTGGCGCCGCGTTATCAGGGCCATTACGCGCTTGTTCCCCCGTGTTGCGTGTCTTCAGGCACTTACCCGAAACGGAGGGAGATGTTCCAGTCTCTAGGCGCTGTGGAATTCGTCCACGCCGCCTAGCGCGCCCAGGACAGCTTGAATCGCATGCCCCACACAAAGGCCGAAGGGATGGCCGGGTCCCAGCTGGGATGGATCACATATTGCATTTCCGGCTGCACGGTCAGCCACTTGGCCAAGGGCCGCGCGGCTGTCAATTCCACTGATGTTTCATGGGCTTGTGCAAGCGCATCGGGCACCATCACGGCGCGTGCCCGCGCGCTGAGGCGGGCATGGGCGATCCCGGCGCCCAGTTGCCAGCGGCCGGCTTCGCGCACCAGGCCAAGGCCCAGGTAGGAACTGATCGGGTTCACCCGCGAGGCGGCCAGGCCCAGCCGCATCCAGCCATGCCAGCGCGGCGCCAGCGGGCCTTCGACCAACAGATAGGCGCCTTGCGAAGTGGCCTCTTCGCCCTCCCGGTCCACGCGCGGCAGGGGGCGGGTATAGCGCCACAGGCCCAGTTGGATTTCACCTTTGCCCAGCGGCACTTCCACTTCGCCGATCAGCAGGGCACCGGTTGTGCCCGGCATGCGCAGGGCGGGCACCTGATCATTGGCCGCGCTGCCGGCCAGCGCATCGAAAGCGCCCAGCCGCACGCTGACATTGCCACGGGTGGTGGCCGTCAGCATCGCGCCGCTTGCTGCCATCGGGAAAATGCCCGGGCCGTTCGGGCCGCTTTGTGCCAGTTCCGCCCCCGCGCCATGGCTGGCATGAACGAACAGCGCGGCCACGCTCTGCACGTCGAATTCGCTGTTCACGTCGATCAGCCCCGCCTTGGCGGCAATGGCCAGGGGGGCGGCATTGTCGCTTGCCTGCCAGCGCAGCCAGGCTTCATAGAGATGATGGCGGCCCGGCGCCTGGACGCTGCTGACGCCTTGGGTATCGCCCACCCACACATCGGAAACGATCGGCCCATGCACGGCCACGACATCGACGTGCGCGGTCCACCGTGCAGCGCCGAGCGCCCCGCCATCCACATCCACCCAGGCATCGGCGCGCGCTGCCACGCCGCCGCCGCGTGCGATCCCGCCAGCGGCCACATGCAAGGCATCGGCAACGTAGCTGGCGCCCAAGCCCAGGAGCCGGGGCGGCGGTTCGTCTGCAGCGGACACAGGCTGAGGAAGTTGCAGCACCAGCGCCAGCGCCACGATGCGGCGCCAGGCGAGGAGCGCAGGCAGGCGGCGTAGCAGCAGGAGGAGGGCGGCGGATCGGCACATTCCGCCAGTCTGCATCGTCGTGACCAAGCCGCGATGGACGCCACAATGCGCACAATTGCGCATCGCGGCACTGCGGATGCGGCCTTAACCTGCCGTTGATGCGGCAAGCGCTTTCCCGCGCTGGCAATGATCTGCCGCAATCGGTCGAAGCAAAGGATACCAAGTGTGGCCGCCGTGCATCATTTTGTGCCAAAGAATAGGTATGCACTTTAGGGCTGGCACGTCTTGGCAGAGCCGCTATGATGGGCGAGCAAAAAAGGGATAAGCCCGGTGCAGCGGTGGGAGAGGACGCCGTAAAAAAATTCCCTGCGCCGGGCAAACCTTTTCGGGCCGCAATGGCCCATTTTCTCCGAAAATCAGGCTTATGTTGCACCTGATCGGCACGTCGCGCGCTGGCCGGGTGTGGCCTGTGCGCGAGTCGTTTTTACGCGGCCGGCGTCATGATTTTGTGCGGTGGACGGGCCTTGTCCCATGCCCCCATCGCGCAGACGGGGGCATGGAACGGAGATATGGCGCAGCCGCTCAGGCCGGAGCGAGCGCGGGGCGGTTGGCAATCAGATTGTCCACCACCGATGGATCGGCCAGCGTGGAGGTATCGCCCAGCGAGCCCAGGTCGTTTTCGGCAATCTTGCGCAGGATGCGGCGCATGATCTTGCCCGAACGCGTCTTGGGCAGGCCTGGCGCGAACTGGATCACGTCGGGCGTGGCGATCGGGCCGATCTCGTGGCGCACCCAGGCCACCAGCTCGCGGCGCAGCGCCTCGTCTGGCTCCACTTCGGCATTGCAGGTGACATAGGCATAGATGCCCTGGCCCTTGATCGCGTGCGGCATACCCACCACGGCGGCCTCGGCCACCTTGGCATGGGCGACGAGCGCGCTTTCGATCTCCGCCGTGCCCATGCGGTGGCCCGACACGTTGATCACGTCGTCGATGCGGCCGGTGATCCAGTAATAGCCATCCTCGTCGCGGCGGCAGCCGTCACCGGTGAAGTACCAGCCCTTGAACGTGGTGAAATAGGTCTGGAAGAAGCGCTCATGATCGCCCCAGACGGTGCGCATCTGGCCCGGCCAGCTATCGCCGATCACCAGGCAGCCATCGGTCGCGCCTTCCAGCACCTGGCCATCGTTGTCGAGCAGCGCGGGCTGGACGCCGAACATCGGCTTGCTGGCCGAGCCGGGCTTCAATGCCGTGGCGCCGGGCAGGGGCGTGATCATCGCGCCGCCGGTCTCGGTCTGCCACCAGGTATCCACGATCGGGCAGCGGCTTTCGCCCACCACCTTGTGATACCATTCCCAGGCTTCGGGGTTGATCGGCTCACCCACCGAGCCCAGCAGGCGCAGGGACTTGCGGCTGGTCTTGTGCACCCAATCATCGCCTTCGCGCATCAGCGCGCGCAGGGCCGTGGGTGCGCCATAGAAGATTTCCACCTGGAACTTGTCCACCACCTGCCAGAACCGGCTGGGATCGGGGAAGTTGGGCACGCCCTCGAACATCACCGTGGTGCCGCCATTGGCCAGCGGGCCATAGACGACATAGGAATGCCCGGTGACCCAGCCGATATCGGCCGCGCACCAATAGATCTGGCCCGGCCGATAATCGAACACGTACTGGTGCGTCATCGACGTCCACACGGCATAGCCGCCGGTGGTGTGCAGCACACCCTTGGGCTTGCCGGTGGAGCCCGAGGTATAGAGAATGAACAGCGGATCTTCCGCGTTCATTTCCTCAGGCGCGCAATCGGCGCTTTGCGCGCCCACCGCATCGGCCCAGCGCAGATCGCGCCCTTCCTGCATCGCCACATCGGCGCCCGTGCGGGCCAAGACCACCACGGTATCGACCGCGGGGCAGTGCGTGAGCGCTTCGTCCACGTTCTTCTTCAACGGCACGCGCTTGCCGCCGCGCAGGCCTTCATCGGCGGTCAGCACCACGCGGCTATCGCAATCCTCGATTCGGCCAGCCAGGGCATCGGGGGAAAAGCCGGCGAAGACGATCGAATGGATCGCGCCGATCCGCGCGCAGGCGAGCATCGCCACGGCCGCCTCGGGCACCATCGGCAGGTAGATCGTCACGCGGTCCCCGCGCTTGACCCCGCGCGATTTCAGCAGGTTGGCCAGGCGGCACACGTCTGCGTGCAGTTCGCGATAGGTGATCGCACGCGCGGCGTCCTCGGGGCTGTCGGGCTCCCACAGGATGGCCACGGTATCGCCGCGCTCGGCCAGGTGGCGATCGAGGCAATTGGCCGAAAGATTGAGCGTGCCGTCCTCAAACCAGCGGATGCCGAAGTCTTCTTCGTGGAAGCTGGTGTTCTTGACCTTGGTGAACGGCTTGATCCAGTCGATCCGCTGCGCTTCCCTGGCCCAGAACGCATCGGGCTCTTCCACCGACGCGCGATGCATTTCCTGGTAGCGCGCCTCGTCGATCAGGGCCGTTTTGGCCCAGTCGGCGGGAACGGGATATATGGCTTCGGCCATGCGGGTACCCTCTCGATATGAATGTCGCGCGCCGTGCGACTGCCGTGTTGCGGAACGTACGCTAGCGGCTTGGGCGGCGCGATGCCAGTTGGATATAAGTCTAGGATGGCGGCAGGCGCGAGATATGGCCGTCTTTGCTCTTCCTTTTCGATCCGTGCTTTGTCGCAACTGCGAAACATATTGCGCGGCGGGCAAGCTTGCTTGCGCTCTCCCGAATGGGAGATGCGCAAAGCATCGAACCATTGCTATGCGGCATCACAATGCGATGCGCCCGCGCGCTTTGCCGATGAGGCGGTTGCACGGTGGCCATCGCGCCTTCCCGCCATCTTTTAGGAGAGAAACGATGCCCGTCTCACGTCGCCATGCGCTTGGCATGATCGGCACCAGCCTGCCGCTGGCCGCGACCGCCGGCCGCGCTCTTGCCACGCCTGTGGTCCCGCCCGCGCCGATGCCGCAGCCGGCCGGTGCCGCCGGGCACGAGCCATCCGCCCCGCCGCTGCCGCCGGGCGGCGCGCCGGCCATCTATGACAAAGTGGGCGTGGAATGGGTGATGGACATCATTCCCTTCTGTTCCGATCCCGAATACATGGGCAGCGCGGCAGACCAGGTCGCGTCCGATGGCTATCGCCGCGATGTCTGGCCGATCATCGGCGGGGTGTTTCAGGGGCGGGGCATCAAGGGCACGGTGCTTCCGGGCGGGGGCGATTTTCCCGTGGTGCGGCCCGATGGCGTGACTGTCATCGATGCGCTCTATCGCCTCAAGACCGACGATGGGCAGCAGATCATCATCCACAACCGTGGCCTGGGCTACACCGAAGACAAGTATCGCCTGCTGCCCACGTTCGAGGTGCCGGGCACCAGGTATGCCTGGCTGCGCGAATCCGCCTTTGTCGCCACGCTGGTCTATCCGGTGCCGCCTTCGATCAAGACGCCCGATTTTGGGCCCAAGGCCAATGGCCGGCTGATCCAGGTTTTCCGCCTGACCTGACGCAAGAAATCGCTCCCCTGGGGCTGCGGCAAGCGATAGAATGCCCGGCGATGCTGCGTCCCGCCTTCCTGCTCGCCGCGCTTTGCGCTTCTGCCACGCCGGCGCTTGCCGATACCGTCTATGTCCGCGCCGGCCGGCTGGTCGATCCCGAAGCGGGCAGGGTGCTGACCGGGCGCCTGCTGCGCGTGGAAGACGGGCGCGTCGCCGCCATCACGGCCGATGGCCCGGTGCCGGCCGGCGCGAGAGTGGTCGACTGGAGCGGCTTTACCGTGCTGCCCGGCCTGATCGACATGCACGTGCACCTGGCCGACATGGACCAATCGGAAAACGTGGCCGAGCCGCTGCTCCATTCGGCCATGGAAATCGCCTATGTCGGCGCGCGCAATGCCCGCACCACCTTGCTGGCCGGGTTCACCAGCGTGCACAATTGCGGCAATTTCCGCAGCTTTGCCGATGTCGAACTGCGCAACGCGATTCTGCGGGGCGACGTGATCGGCCCACGCATCAGCGCGGTGGGCGCCTATGTCACCATTCCCGGCGGCGGTGGCGAAGTGACGGGCTTTTCTCCCGATGTCGAGGTTCCGGCCGACATGCGCGCCGGCGTGGTCAACGATGCGGCCGACACGACGCGCAAGGTCAACGCCCTGTTCCAGCACGGCGCGGATTCGATCAAGCTGATCGCCACGGGCGCAGTGCTGGCGCAAGGGACAGAGCCCGGCCAGCAGGAATTGAGCGAGGACGAGATGCGCGCCGCCGTGGACGTGGCCAAGGCGCGCGGATCGTGGGTCACGGCCCATGCCCATGGCGCGGTGGGCATCAAGTCTGCCATGCGCGCCGGGGTCAAGGCGATCGAACATGCCAGCCTGATCGACGATGAAGGCATTGCCATGGCCAAGGCCAAGGGCGTGTGGCTCGACATGGATATCTATGATGGCGACTACATCGCCGATTACGGCCGCGCGCACCACTGGCCAGCCGACATGCTGCGAAAGAACGACGAGACCACGCAGGCCCAGCGCGACGGCTTTGCCAAGGCGGTGAAAGCCGGGGTGAAGCTGTCGTTCGGCACCGATGCCGGCGTCTATCCCCACGGTCTCAACGCCCGGCAGTTCAAGTACATGGTGCGCTATGGCATGAGCCCGATGCAGGCGATCCAGTCTGCCACCACCGTTTCGGCGGACCTCCTGGGCTGGAGCAGGGACGTGGGCGCGCTGTCACCCGGACACTATGCCGACATGATCGCCGTGGCTGGTGATCCGCTCGCGGATATCTCGGTGCTAGAGCATGTGGAGCATGTGATGAAGGGCGGGGATTTGGTAAAGTGAGGCTTTAGGTTTCCACAACCCCCCGACCCCCTCCTCTGAAGAGGAGGGGGAGGAAAATCAGTGCCTTAAGCCCCCCTCCTCTGTAGAGGAGGGGGTCGGGGGTGGTGCGAAGCCTAGCTCCAACACCCTTGGACACGCGCCACCTAAATCACTATCCCACCAGCCGATTCCTCCCCCCACGGAAGCGTGTGACATGACCGACAAACCCAAGGGCCCCGCGCTCGACCGCCGCAGCCTGCTTGCCGGGCTGGCGATAACCGGCGCTGCCGCCGGCGTGGAAGCCCAGGCCGCCGCGCCGTTGAACCGCGCCAAGGCCGATGCCGCGCTGCGCGCCAGGATCGAGACGGTTGTGGTGATCTTCGCGGAAAACCGCAGCTTCAACAATCTCTTCCCCGATTTTCCGGGCCTTGCCCAGCCGCTCTCGGCGGTGCCGCCCGAACGCGCGCGGCAGAAAGACCGTGATGGCCGGGTGCTGGAAACCCTGCCGAAAATCTGGGACGGCATGGTGCCGCAAAAGCAGACGGTGGAGCACGCCGAGTTCCAGATCGGCGAGGACGCGATCACCGGCCTGCCCAACGCACCCTTTGCCTTGAAGACGCCCGAAGGCGATCCGCTGCCGCATGGCGTGGTCACGCGCGACCTGATCCACAGCTTCTACAACAACCAGTTGCAGATCAATGGCGGGCGCAACGATGGCTTCGTGGCCTGGGGCGACAGCGGCGCACTGGTGATGGGCCATTATGGCGACGTGCGCGCCAATTTGCGGCTGTGGCAGGTGGCGCGCGAGTTCACGCTGTGCGACAATTTCTTCATGGGGGCATTCGGCGGCTCGTTCCTCAACCACCAATACCTGGTGGCGGCCACGGCGCCGTTCTATCCCGATGCAGACAAGAGCGTGGCCAAGGATCGCGTGGTCAAGCTCGATCCCGCCCATACCGATCCGCCGCGCCCGCTGGTCAAGCCTGGTACTCCGGCAAGCGCCATGGACGGGCCGGTGCGCTTTGTCGCGGATTCGCTCACGCCCGATCACCGTGCGGTCAACACCATGCTGCCGCCCTATCTGCCCACCTATCAGGCCGATCCCGCGCAGCCCGGCATGGCCCTGATGACCTCGCAAACCCTGCCGCCGCAAAGCCATGCCCATATCGGAGACCGGCTGAGCGAGGCGCGCGTGGACTGGGCCTGGTATGCCGGCGGCTGGGCCGAGGCGTTGGCCAACCGTGCCAACAGCGCCGCGTTTCCTTCGCGACCCAATTTCCAGCCGCATCACCAACCGCTCAACTATTTTGCCAACCTGGCGCCCGGAACGCCCGCGCGCGCGCACCACTTGCGCGATGCGGGCCTGGGCGAAACCGCCCGCACCAACCTGTTCCTGGCCGATGCGGCGGCGGGCAAGCTGCCGGCGGTCACGTTCTACAAGCCGCAGGGCAATCTCAACATGCACGCAGGCTATTCCGACGTGGATGCCGGCGATCGCCACATCGCCGGGGTGATCGACGCGCTGCGCCGCTCGCCGCAGTGGGACAAGATGCTGGTGGTGATCACGTTCGACGAGAACGGCGGCTGGTGGGACCATGTCGCGCCGCCCAAGGGCGACCGCTGGGGGCCGGGCACGCGCGTTCCCGCGCTTATCGTGTCGCCCCACGCCAAGCGCGGCCATGTCGACCACACGATCTACGACACCGGCTCGATCGCGCGCTTTCTGGTGCGCCGCTTTGGCCTGAAAACGCTGCCCGGCCTGGTGGAGCGGGACAAGGCCATGCTGGCCGCCGGCGGCCCGCCACCAGGCGATCTGACCAACGCACTGTCCCTCTGATCCTCCCCGGCACGGGGAGGGTCAGATGGCGGCGGCGGTGCTTTCGGCCTGCGGGCTTGGCGAAGGTTGGGGCGTGGGTGTGGCTTGCGGTTGCGGCACGGGCGGCTGTTGGACAGGCGGCAGGGCTTGCGGCGCGGGCAGCACCAGGGCGGCGGTTTCCAGCTGATCCAGCGCCCGTTGTGCGGCCACCCAATCGCGTGCATGGGCAAGCCATTCGGTGGCGGCATCCTTGCCGGGCATGCGTTCCACGTCGCTGATTGCGGCTTCCACGCGGCCGCCGGTCAGCGCCAGGCGGGCATGGTCGCGCCGCGCCTGTGGCGTTGCATTGAGGCCATCGTCGTGGCGGATCACGAACAGGCCGGCGATCTGGCTGGAAATCCAGTCCCAGGTGTTGCCCTGCGGCGCCTTGCCCATCAGTTGCGGCTCGATCGTGGCCAGTTCCTCGGCCAGGTTGCCCAGCGTGATCGGGTGCGCGGCGGCGGCGATCACGCGGTCCACCGCGCCGGGCTGGCTATCGCCAAAGCGCACGCGCAGCTGGTTTTCCAGAATGCCCAGCGGCTGGCCCCGTTCGATCGCGCGACGCGTGGCAAAGGCCACCAGCAGGGCTTCTGCCCGCGTGGCCTGGCCCGAGGCGGCATTGGCCTGCTGGTTCAGCTCGGCAAGGCGCTGTTCGAGCGCGGAAACCTTGGCCGACGTGCTGGCCAGCACGGCATCGCTCGCCGCGCTGCTGGCAGCGGCCACCACGGCTTCGGATGCCACGGAGGCCGGCACATCGCCGCTGGCGCTGGCCATGGGCCCAAGGTCCAGCCGCAGCCAGCCTTCGCGTGCGGCGATCCACGCGCCGCCACCGGCGAGCGCCAGGATCACGATCAGGGCCAGCCCCACCACCAGGCGCCCGCCACCACGGCGGCGTGGCGGCATTGCTTGTCCGTACGGCGTTTCCTGCATCAATCTTTTTCGCTTGTTCGTGGCCCCGAAGTCACAGGTTCTGGCACATTTGCCCTGCCAGCGCCAGCAATGGTTGGTCGCGGCGCATTGCAGATATTTCAACGGATTGCCATCCCACACCGGCCATCGTCCCGATTCGGGGAGCCAGGCAGGCCAGCGCAACTTGGCCGCGTGGAAGGTTCAGGCGCGTGCATTCCGCGGCGAAATGGCGCGCCGCTTCGCCCGAATGGAGCGCCACCACGCAAGGCTGTTGCAGCAGGCGCGCGGCCTTTTCGGCAAGGGGCAGGGGCTGCGCGGCATAGACCGTGATCGTTTCGACGACCACGCCTGCCGGCAGGTCCAACGCCACCGGATCGGCGCCCGACAAGCGCAGATAGCGGCCTGGTGCCAGGTTGCGCGCCACTTCGGCCAGCCCGCCCTGGCCCACTTGCGCCACCGCAAACCCGGCTGCCTGCGCCGCGTGCGCGGTTTCCGCACCCACGGCCAGCACGGGAAGGGCGGCCAAGCGGCCGAGCCCCGGTCCGCCCAGGCGAAACAGGTTGGCGCTGCCGGCCAGGATGCCGTCGAAGGCGTCCGCCTCGGGCACGTCCCATGGAACGCTTTTCACGGCAAACAGCGGTGCGCCCAGCACGGACAACCCCAGTTCACGCGCGGCTGCCACGCTGGCGGCATTGCCCGGCTCGGGCCGCAGGATCAGCAGCGGGCGCATCAGCCCCCGTGGAAGAACGCGGCAATGCCTTCGGGCGCGCTGGCCAGCATGCGGCGGGCCAGTTCTTGCGGCGCTTCGGTGTCGTCAGCGGCAAAGCGTGCCGTGTCTTCCACGCGCAGGCTGCCATCGGGGCTGAACAGCGCCGCGCGCAGCACCAGGTCATCCCCTTCGGCGGTGGTCAGCACCGCGATCGGGCTGTGGCAGGTGCCGCCAAGCCCGGTCAGCAGCGCGCGTTCGGCGCGGATCGCGGCGTGGGTGGGGCCATGGTCGATGGCAGCGAGCAGATCGCGCACATCGGCCCGCGCAGCCAGGCATTCGATGCCGATTGCTCCTTGCGCCGGGGCTGGCAGCCATTCCTCCGCCGGCAGGACATGGCCCACGCCGGTTTCGCCCAGGCGTTGCAGCCCCGCAGCGGCAAGCAGAGTCACATCGGCCTCGCCCGCCTGCAACTTGGCCAGGCGCGTGGCGACATTGCCGCGAAACGACACCACTTTAAGATCGGGCCGGGCATGCAGCATCTGTGCGGCGCGGCGCGGCGCGCTGGTGCCCACGCGGGCGCCTTGGGGAATCGCGGCGATCGTGGCCGCGCCCACCAACACGTCCCGCACGTCGGCGCGCGGCAGCACAGCGGCGATGGTGATCTGTGCCGGACGGATCGTTTCGACATCCTTCATCGAATGGACGGCAAAGTCGATTTCGCCCTCCAGCAGCGCGGTGTCCAGTTCCTTGGTCCACAAGGCCTTGCCGCCGATCTCGGCCAGCGGACGGTCCTGGATGCGATCGCCGCTGGCCACTTGCGGGCACAGTTCCACCGCGCTTTCGGGCCAGCCATGGGCGGCACACAGGCGCGCGCGGGTTTCTTCGGCCTGGGCCATGGCCAGGGGTGAGCGGCGGGTGCCGAGACGCAGCGGCCGATCTAGGATGTGCGACGGGTTGTTCATGCGTGGCTTGCCGTAAACGGGATTATCTCTAAGGGAAAGCTCCGCATGGCCCTGATCCTTGGCATCGAATCCTCGTGTGACGAAACTGCCGTTGCCGTTATCGACGGCAGCGCGACGACGCTTGCCACGCGCATCGTCGCCCAGCGCATCGCCTCGCAGGATGAAGCGCACCGCCCCTATGGCGGCGTCGTGCCCGAAATCGCCGCGCGGGCGCATGCCGATGTGATCGCCCCGATGGTGGCCGCAACGCTTGCCGATGCCGGGCTTTGCCTTGACGATATGGACGCGATTGCCGCCACGGCCGGACCGGGCCTGATCGGCGGGGTCATGGTCGGGCTCGTCACCGGCAAGGCGCTGGCGATGGCCAGTGGCAAGCCGCTGATCGGGATCAACCACCTGGAAGGCCACGCGCTGTCGCCGCGCCTCGCCGATCCGGGGCTGGCCTATCCCTATTGCCTGCTGCTGGTTTCGGGCGGGCATTGCCAGATACTGGAAGTGCTGGGGCTTGGCCACTATCGCCGCCTTGCCACCACGATCGACGATGCGCTGGGCGAGGCGTTTGACAAGACGGCCAAGGTGCTGGGCCTGGGCTATCCCGGCGGCCCGGCGGTGGAGCGCCTGGCGCGCGAGGGCGATCCGCGCGCCGTGCCGCTGCCGCGCCCGCTGGTGGGCAGCGGCGAACCGCACTTCTCGTTTGCCGGCCTCAAAAGCGCGGTGCTGCGCGCGCGCGATGCGGGGCATTATGCCTCGGCAGACCTTGCCGCCTCGTTCCAGCAGGCCGCGATCGATTGCGTGATCGACCGCACGCGGCTTGCCCTGGCGGCCTGTTCGGCAGGGATGACGGCGCTGGTCGTGGCCGGTGGCGTTGCCGCCAATGCCGCCTTGCGCAGCGCGCTGGAAAGGCTGGCGGGGGAAGCCGGGCTGCCGCTGGTTGCCCCCCCGGTGAAGCTGTGCACCGACAACGCCGCCATGATCGGCTGGGCGGGGGCCGAACGCTTTGCCACCGGCCAGGCCGATCCGCTCGATCTGGCCGCGCGTCCGCGCTGGCCACTGGATGACAGCGCCGCCCCCGTGCGTGGCGCCGGGGTCAAGGCATGAGCGCGCCTGCTGTCGGCGTGATCGGCGCAGGCGCCTGGGGCACGGCGCTGGCGCAGATGCTGGCGAGCGACGGACGCGCCGTCACCCTGTGGGCGCGCGAGGCGGACCTGGCCAAAACGATCAACCATGAGCGGCGCAACCCGGTCTATCTGCCGGGCGCCCAGCTTGCCGCCACGATCACCGCCACCAGCGATCTGGCGGCCATGGCCGCGCTGCCGGTGCTGTTGTGGGTAACACCCGCGCAGTTCCTGGGCAGCGTGATGGCCGACTTGCCTGACTATGCCGGCGACCTGGTGCTTTGTGCCAAGGGGATCGAGGCGGGCACCGGGCGGCTGATGGCCGATGTGGCCCATGCGGCCGCGCCGCGCGCGCAAGTGGCGGTGCTATCTGGCCCCACCTTTGCCCATGAAGTGGCGGCGGGCTTGCCCACGGCGGTCACGCTCGCCTGTTCGGGCGGGGACGCGCAATGGCAGCGCCTGGCGCCCGCCGTGGCCAGACCCACTTTCCGCCCCTATTTCTCGGCCGACGTGATCGGCGCGGAAATCGGCGGCGCGGTGAAGAACGTGCTGGCGATCGCGTGCGGCGTGGTCGAAGGGCTTGGCCTGGGGCAGAATGCGCGGGCGGCATTGATCAGCCGGGGCTTTGCCGAAATGCAGCGGTTTGGCCTGGCCATGGGCGCACAGGCCGAAACGCTTTCCGGCTTGTCCGGCCTCGGCGATCTGGTGCTGACCTGCTCTTCCACCTCCAGCCGGAATTTTTCGCTGGGCAAGGCGCTGGGTGAAGGCCAAAGCGCTGCACAAGCGTTGTCAGGCCGCAACACCGTGGCCGAAGGGGCGTTCACTGCGCCCGTGCTGGCCGATCTAGCCCGCCAGAAGGGAATTGCCATGCCGCTGGTCGATGCGGTCGTCACACTGGTCCAGGGCCAGGCCCCGGCCCGCGACGTGGTCGCCAGTCTGCTTGCCCGGCCCCTGCGCGCGGAACGGCCGCTTGGCTGAAGGTCCCCGATCCGCACAGCAGGCGGATGCCCAGGCAGAGCAAGCCGAACAGGCAGACATCGCCGCCCTGGCCAAGGGTGGGCGCACCAATTTCCTTGGCTTCGTGCTGCGCCTGGCAGCGAGCGTGCCGTTCCTGTTCATCGCCGGGCGGCTCTATGGCGCGGCCACGCTGGGGCGCTATGCCTCGGCCACGCTGGTGGTGGAACTCGCCGCCCAGCTGGCCACTCTGGGGCAGAAGCGCGGCCTTGCGCAGCAACTCGCCAAGGAAGACCGGCCGGGCGCCTGCATCGTGGCCGATGCCTTGCTGCTTTCGGCGCTCGTATCCGCGCTGTTTGGCCTGCTCTTGTGGCTCGTGCCGCTGCCGATGTTTCCCAGCGGAGATTATACGCCCGTCGAACGGCTGCTGCCGCTGGCGATCCTGCCGCGCGCGCTGGGCGATGTCGCGCTGGCTGCGCTGGCCTATCGGTTCGATGTGGGCGCCACCGTGCGCGCCCGCGCCGTGGTGGAACCCTGGACCCAGTCGCTGGCAGCCGGCGGCCTGTGGCTGGCCGGGCAATGGTGGGCGCCGCTGCGCGACAGCGGGCTGATCCTGGCCTATGCCGCCGCAATGCTGGCCGCCATGGTGACCGCGTTCGTGCCCTTGCTCAAAAGCTATGGCCTGCCGCGCCAATGGCAGCCGCGACCGGGCGAATTGCTGCGCCTGGCCAACCGCAACCTGCCGCTGGCCGGGGCCGACGCGGTGGAATGGGGCACGCGCAAGCTTGACCTGTTCATCCTGGGCACGTTTGCCCCGGCTGCGGCCGTGGGTATTTATTACGTGGCGCAGCAGGTGGCCACGCTGCCGCAAAAGCTCAAGACCAGCTTCGAGCCGATCCTGGGACCGGTGATCACCCGCAACCTGCGCGAGAACAACTATGGCGCGATTGCCCGCCAGGTGTGCCAGGTGGGCTTCTGGATCACCGCCGCGCAGGCCGGCATCGCGCTGGCGCTGGGCCTGCCGGGCAAGGGCGTGATGGGCCTGTTCGGTCCCAATTTCGTCGCCGGCACCGGCGCGCTGGCCCTGCTGCTTGCGGCAGAAGTGGTGGCAGCGCCCGCCGTGGTGAGCGAAGCCGCGCTGATCTATGTGGCGCGCCTGCGCAACTGGTGGATCAGCCTGGGCACGATCGCCTTGCAGGCCGGGCTAACCGTGGCGTTCATCATCGTCGCGCGCGATCTGGACTGGGGTGGCATGATGGAAGCAATGGGGGCGGCGCTTGCCCTCGTCGTTTCGCTGGGCCTGGCCTCGCTGCTCAAGTCGCGCCTGCTCGGCAAGATCCTGGGGCAGAAGATCAGCAACTGGCGCTGGGCGCTGGTGTGGGCGGCGCTGCCGGCGCTGGGAGTGGGCGCCTTGGCGCGATTGCTGCCCGAATGGGCCGAACTGGCGCTGGGCGTGCCCGCCATCCTGGGCATCTATGGCTTCGTGATCTGGCGCCGCGGTTTCGGACCGGAAGACCGGGTACTGTTCCGCAAGCAGAAGAACTGAACGACGTCGTTCCGTTTACGACAGAGTTTTGGCGATCGCCACGAAATCGGCCACGGTCAGCGTTTCGGCGCGGCGGGCGGGGTCGATACCCAGCGGTTCGAGGGCATCGAGCGCGCCGGGCAGACCCTTGAGCGACTGGCGCAGCATTTTGCGGCGCTGGCCGAATGCGGCCTCGGTCACCCGCTCCAGCATGCGCGCCGAAACGCCTTCGGGCATCATGGCAGGGGTGACGTGGACCACCGCCGACATGACCTTGGGCGGCGGGGTGAACGCGCTGCGGTGCACTTTCATGGCGATGCGCGGGGTCGCGCGCCACTGCGAGAGGATCGCCAGCCGGCCATAGGCATCGCTGCCGGCGCCCGCCACGATGCGCTCGGCCACTTCGAGCTGGAACATGAGGGTGAGCGACAGCCATGCCGGCGGCCATTCCTGTCCCGATAGCCAGCCTGTGAACAGCGCGGTGCCCACGTTGTAGGGCAGGTTGGCCACCACGTGCCAGGGGCTGTCAAACAGCGTGGCGGGATCGACTTTCGTCGCGTCTCCCTCGATCACGCGCAACTGGCCGGGAAAGGCTTCGGCGAGTTCGGCCAGCGCAGGCAGGCAGCGCTTGTCCATCTCGATCGCGGTGACGTTGGCCCCTGCGCGCAGCAGCGCGCGCGTCAAGCCGCCCGGTCCAGGGCCGACCTCCAGCACATTGGCGCCCTTGAGCTTGCCCGGAATGGCGGCGATGCGCGCCAGAAGCTGCTCGTCGAACAGGAAATTCTGGCCCAGCGCCTTGGACGCGAGCAGGCCGTGGCGATTGACGACCTCACGCAGGGGGGGAAGGTCTGGCAAGCTCATGCAAGATGGCCGGCGCGCCGCGCCGCGCATTCGCCGGCAAGGCGAATGGCCGCGATCATCGCGCCGGGGCGGGCCTGGCGGCTGCCGGCAATGCCGAAGGCCGTGCCATGATCGGGCGAGGTGCGCACGATCGGCAGCCCCAGCGTGACATTCACGCCATCATCGAAATCGAGCGCTTTCAACGGGATCAGCGCCTGGTCGTGGTACATGCAGATCGCCACGTCATACGTGCTGCGCGCCTGGGCGTGGAACATGGTATCGGCCGGCAGCGGCCCGCGCGCGGCGATACCGGCGGCCTTGAGCGCGGCAACGGCGGGGGCAATGTAGCTTTGGTCTTCGTGCCCCATGCGGCCATCCTCGCCGGCGTGGGGGTTGAGGCCAGCGACGGCAAGACGCGGGTTGGCAATGCCGAAATCCCGCGCCAGCGCACGCGCGGTGATCGCGCTGCGCCGGGTGATCAGTTCGGCCCTGATCAGGCCGGGCACGGCGTGCAGCGGCACATGCACCGTCATCGGCACGACCTTGAGCGAGGGCCCGGCCAGCATCATCACCGCATCATCGGGCGCCACGCCGCTGGCCTGGCCGACGAACTCGGTCTGGCCAGGATGATTGAAGCCCACGCTGGCAAGGCGGCTTTTGGAAACAGGAGCGGTGACCAATGCGGAGGTTTCTCCCGCAACGGTCAGTTGCGTGGCGGCATCGAGCGACTGAAGCGCGAGCAGCGCGCCTTGGTCGGTCGGCTGGCCGGGCGTATATTCCGCATCGCCCAGGTCGAGCACGGGGAGAGCGCGGTCGAACATGGCGGCCGCCTCCTCCAGGCTGCCCACGGCGCGCACCGGCACATCCAGCCCGCGATGCCGCGCCGCCTGGTCGAACACGCGCTCGCTGCCCACGGCCACAAAAGGCTCAAGCCGAGCCATGCCGCGCAGAATCCACGAGGCCGCGATAAGCTCGGGGCCGATGCCGGCGGGGTCGCCCTGGGAAATGGCAATGGGGTTCATGGCGTTAGCGTATCGGGCTTTGTGGGTGGGGGGTAGTGGGGTTGTTGCGGGTTTGGATATGCTTTGGGGGTGGTGGAGGCTAACACCTCAATTATACTCGATCACCGCATCGCGGCGAAGGTCGCGCAAGTAGGTCTGGGCGCGCTTGTTCACGCGGTCGTCCTCGATCTGCGACTGCATTTCCTCAAAGCTCGGGCCTTCGGAAACCTTTGGATCGTCGCGGCCGCACAGCATCAGCACGCGCACGCCATCCTCGATCGAGCCGAACGGGGGCGTGGCTTCGCCGACCGACAGCTTGAGCATCGATTCCTGCAGCGCGGCGGGCAGGTCGCGCACCTTGACCTGGTCGTTGGTGACGACGGTGGCGCCGATCCCGGCTGCCGCGGCGTCCACTTGGCCGCAGCCGTGGATGGTCTTGACCGTGGAAGCGAATGTGGCGGCCTTGGCGGCAGCATCCTTCTCGCCGGTGCCCTTGGGGAAGGTGAGCGACATCTGCTTGAGGCTGAGCACTGCATCGCGCGGATCGGCAGTGAGCACCTGGCGCTTGTCGATCATGTAGAGGATCGAATAGCCGCCGGGAATCTCGATCGGACCGGCCAACTGGCCCGCCTGCATCGAGGAAGCCACGTTGGACAGGTCCTGCGGCAGCTGGGCCAGGCGAATCCAGCCCAGGTCCCCGCCCACGGCGGCGGTGGAGGCTTCGGAATACTGGCGGGCATAGGCGACGAAGCTGCCGCCCTTCTTGAGCTGGTCCACGATCTGGTTGGCATTGGCCATGACCTGGGCGCGGTTGGTATCGTTGGCCGAGAGATAGATTTCGCCCAGGCGATATTCCTCGGTGCCCTTGGCCGCCTTGAGGCGGTCCATCATTTCCTTCACTTCGCCGTCGGACACGTTGATGAACGGCTGGACATTGCGGCGCAGCAGGCGCTGCCACGAAAGCTCGCCACGAATCTGCCGCTTGAGCGAGGCGGACGAGGAGCCGATCGAGACGAGATACTTGTCGAGCGCGGCGGGGTTCTGGCCGAAATTCTGCTGGGCCACGCGTTCGTAGGTCTGGTTGACCTCGTCATCGTCGACATCGACGCCAACCGACTTGGCTTCCTGGATCTGCAGCGTTTCGTCGATCAGGTTGCGCAGCACCTGAAGGCGCAGGCGTTCCTGTTCCTCGGCCGAAACCTTGCCGCCGTTGGCGCTGACGATCAACGCGAGGCGCTGGTCGATATCGGTGCCGGTCAGGATTTCCCCGTTCACGATCGCGGTGGCGCGGCGCACGTTGGGATCGCTTTTGCCGAAAATCTGCACATTGGCAGGAATGTTGAGCTGCCCGGCAGAATCGGGCGCGCCGCCGGCGGTCTGTGCGCTGGCAAGGTTGCCGGCTACCGGCAAGGCGGCCGTGGCAACAAGGCCCAGCGCCAGTGCGGCCCGGCGTGCCAACTGGGGCATCCGGGAATAAGGCAGCCGGTTGATGGACTTCATGGCGATCCGAACTTCCTGTCAGGCATGCAGCATGCGCGGCGGGGCGACATGCGAAATGTTGCGTCGATCCGGGCGTGCATCCCCCCGGCTTAACCCACGCTGAGTGGCGGCAAGCGGCCGGGAATGCAACGCCGGAATTGGCCCTGCCGGGGAAAACTTTGCGTGTCCGCTGGTCCACGGCGGGATTGCCCGCGCGCGGCCAGGGCCATTTTAGGTGTCGATCAGGCTTTCAAGAGAAGGTGGTCGCGCTCCCACGACGAGATCACTTCGTCATAAGCAGCCAGTTCGTTGAGCTTGATTTCATAGAAAGCGGTGATGAACTTCTCGCCCAGCAGGTCGATCACCGGCTGGCATTCGATCAGTTGCTTGAGCGCGGCATCGAGATTGCGCGGCAGCGTGCGTTCCTCGTCATAGGCGTTGCGCATCATCAGCGGCAGCGGCTCGATCCGCTCGGTAAGGCCGATATAGCCGCAGGCGAGCGTGGCGGCGATGGCGATATAGGGATTGGCATCGGCACCGGGCAGGCGGTTTTCGATGCGGGTGTTGTGCGGCGCGCTGACCGGAATGCGCAGGCCGCAGCTGCGGTTGTCCATCCCCCATTGCACGTTGATCGGCGCGCTGTGGGCCGGGCGGATGCGGCGGAACGAATTGACGTTGGGGGCAAACAGCGGGACGACCTGGGGCAGGTAGCGTTGCAGGCCGCCCACGAACCAGCGCATTTCCTGCGTCATTCCGGCCTCGGTGCCAAACAGGTTGTTGCCCGCGGTATCGGTGGCCGAGATGTGCAGGTGCATGGCGCTGCCCGGCTGGCTTTCCATCGGCTTGGCCATGAACGTGGCATAGACGCCGTGCTTCAAGGCCACCTGGCGCACGATGCGCTTGAAGATCACCACCTGGTCGCACAGCGCCACGGGATCGCCGTGGTTGAAGTTGATTTCCAGCTGGGCGGTGCCGCCTTCGTGGATCATCGTATCGAGTTGCAGCGACGCGATTTCGGAATTGTCGTAGATTTCCTCGATGATGTCTTCGTACTCGGTCACCGATTCCAGGCCATAGGGCTGGGGCGAGCTTTCCGCGCGGCCCGAGCGCCCGCGCGGCGGCTGGATCGGCAGGTCGGGATCGGGATTGATCTCGGTAAGATAGAATTCCAGCTCGGGCGCCACCACCATCTGCCAGCCGAGTTCGGCATATTTGGCCAGCATCCGCTTGAGCACGTGGCGCGGCGCCACAGCGAACGGGCTGCCATCGCGGTGCAGCGCATCGGCCACGACGAAAGCGGTGGGGGTGCGAAAGCCCGGCGCCACGCAGATCGACTTGATATCGGGCAGCAAGGTGACGTCGGGATCGCGATAGAGGAAATCGTCTTCGTCGGTATCGGCATAGTCGCCGGTGATCGTCACGGAAAAGACCGAGGAGGGCAGGCGCAGGCTCATGTTGCCGACCGAGGCGATGAACTTGTCGGCCGGCCAGACCTTGCCGCGCACCACGCCGTTGATGTCGGGCACAAGGCACTCCACCTCGCTGATGCGTTTTTCGCGGATCCATTGGGCAAAAGCTTCGGTCATGGGATCACTCGTATTGAGAGGATGGGGTCAGAATCGGTCGCGCAGGGCAAAGAAGGTCATCGCGGCGGCCATGGTGGGCCAGCGCAACCAGGTCCCTCCCGGAAAGCGGGGCGCGGGCAGGCGGCGGGCAAGGTCGATCGCGGCAGAGGGCAGGCCGGCCATGGCAGCGCCCATTTCCTGCCCCAGCCAGGGCGCCAGGACCACGCCCAGACCCGAAAAGCCGCTGAGCGACCACAAGCCCGGCGCCACCTGCGCGGCATAGGGCAGGCGATGCGGAGTGATGGACAGGGTGCCACCCCAGGCATGGTCGATCGGCACATCGGCCAATTGCGGAAAAACGCGCAGCATGTGCGGGCGCACGAAGGCGGCGATATCGGCCGGCAAGCTGTAGGAATAGCGTTCGCCACCCCCGAACAGCAGGCGGTGATCGGGGGTAGTGCGGAAATAATAGACCACGAACCGCGAATCCGACACGGCATGGCCATTGGCCACCAGCGCCGCCACGCGTTCAGCCCCGAGTGGCGCGGTGGTGGCGATGAAATTGTTGATCGGCAGCACATGGGCATCGACCTTGGGCACCAGTCCCTTGGCATAGCCCCCGGTCGCCACGAGCACCTGGCCGGCGCGCACCGTGCCGCCCGGCGTCGTGATCCGCCAGCCACTGCCCTCTGCCGTGATCGCGGTGCAGCGGCTGTGCGGGTGGAGAACGGCGCCTGCATCGCGCGCCGCGCGCGCCATGGCCAGCGCCAGTTTCAGTGGGTGGAGGTGGCCGCCGGCCATGTCGATACTGCCGCCGTGGTAGGCCTGGCTGGCAACGAGCGCGCGCATCTCGTCGTGGCCCAAGGGGAAGAGCGCATCGTGGCCATAGGCCTCGCGCATGAAGGCGACGTGTTCATGGGTTTCACGCACCAGCCCAGGCTTGTGATCGGCATGGATCAGGCCGGGGCGAAAATCGCAAGCGTCAGGATCGAGCGCGATCAGGCGATCGAGATGGTCGCGCGCGGTGCGGGCCATGGTCCAAAGCGCGCGGGCCGTATCGTCGCCCAGGCGGCGGCCCAGCCAGTGCTGGTCCTGGTTCCAGCCAAGATGCACCTGCCCGCCATTGCGGCCCGAAGCGCCCCAGCCCACGGGGCCGCTTTCCAGCAAAACGACCGACCGCCCGGCCTGCGCCAGCCGCAATGCGGCACCCAGACCTGTGTAGCCCCCGCCGATGATGCAGGCATCGGCCCGCACATCCTGTTCCAGCGCCGCGCCGCCGAACGGCGCGGGCGTGGTGGCGGCGTAATAAGACGGCGGATAGGTCCGCACATCCTCGCCGGTTGGTCCTGCCCGCTCGATGGATCGAGGCGTCAACATTGCCGTTTGCTCTATCCCATGCGGGGAGTGGCGGCAAGCTGCCGGCGGACTTGTCAGGGCAGGGTGGCGCCATCCCAATGTTCGTCGGCCTTGCCATCGACGAAGCGCCACATGTCGAACCAGGTGGTGGTGTAAGTGCGAGCCGGGTCCTTGGGGTCCTTTTCGGTGCGCACGAAGCTGACGACCACGCGATCACCCTCGGCCGTGACGGCGGCCACGGGGGTGGTCATGCGGGCAGGGCAGGGCTTGGGCCTGGTCTGCATCACTTGGGTGAAGAAGTGGACGACCGCGTCGCGGCCCGACGGCGCCATCGGATTGTGCTGGTGATAGGCGGCTGTCAGGTATTGGTCTGCCTTGTCCCATTGGTTGCACTCCAGCAGCTCTTTCACGATGTGCATCGCGGCCTGCTTGTTGCGGTTGAGCACGGGATCGGGGCTGGTGAACAGGCTTTCCGGATCGGGCGCGGCCACCACCGCTTCCTGCGCACGGGCAATCGGCGCGATGGGCGCCAGCATGAGCAAGGCGAGAGCGGTACAGGCCAGGCGCGGTATCATCGATCGTCTCCCGGATTTATCGGATAGGCAGGCCCAGGCGAGGGCCGATCGTGGTGACGGCGCCGTAAAGCGCCATCGTGAGCAGGCATCCGGCGATGAGCGCGGGCCAGAACCCGACGCCGTGGCGCAGGAGCACCGGGATCAGCAGGAACATCGGCAGCGATGGCAGGACATACCAGAACGTCGCACCGGCATGCGCGGCCATGTTTTCGGGATCGGGCATGTCGTGCCACAGCCAGATCATCCCCATGACCGAAACGAGCGGCAACGAGGCGACCAGCGCGCCCATGGCCGGATAGCGGCGCGCCAGCGTGGACGCGAAGGCGATCAGCACGCCGGACAAGGCGGCCCTGAGAGCAAGCTGGAGCATGACGCCGCCGTGTTACGCGAGGCGCGGGCCGCTTGCCAAGAACGCTGTTGCGGCGGTTCAACGCAAATCGCCCGTCAACCCGGAAGCATGATGGCACGCATCGCCCGGCCCAACTGGCCGAAGAACCAGGCAGAGGCGGGGTTGCTGTCGGCATCCCATTCCGGGTGCCACTGCACAGCCATCACTTGCGCCGTGCCGATGCGCGCCGAAAATGCCTCGACCAGCCCATCGGGCGCCGTGGCTTCCACGGAAAGGCCGGCGCCCAAGTCCTTGACCGCCTGGTGATGCACGGTGTTGACGGTGATGGTGTCGCCCAGCCCCTGCGCGAATAGGCCGCCGGGCGCGAGCGTCACCGGGTGGGTGGCCGCGAACATCTCGGGCAGGCTGGCACCATCGGGCGCATGATGGGCCACCGGGCCTTCGGCCGGCAGGGTCTGCAAGGTGCCGCCGAACGCCACGTTCAGTTCCTGGAAGCCGCGGCAGATGCCGAACACCGGCTTGCCCGCGCGCAGCATGGCATCGCCCAGCGCCAGCGAGGTGGTATCGCGCGCGGGATCGAACGGACCGTCGCCGCTGCTTGCGCCATAGCGCCACGGCTCCATGTTGGAAGGGCTGCCCGTGAGCAGCAGTCCATCGAGCCGGCTGGCGAGGGCGGCCCAGTCGGTCAGGCCGGGCAGGGCCGGCACCAGCACCACGTCGCAATCGGCATGGGTGGCCGGTGCGCGCAGATAGCGGTCGATCACGCTGTGCACCGGCTCGGTTCCGGCGGTGCGCAGGCAGCACGAAACGCCGAGCAAGGGGCGTGTCATGCCGGGAAAGCCCCGAACGAGGCGACGGAAGGCGTGGAGATGGTGACGGATTTCATATCGGCATATTTGTAGAGCGCGTGAAGGCTGCGGTCACGGCCAAATCCCGATTGCTTGAACCCGCCGAAAGGCATGGTGATGTCGCACGCGTCCCAGCCGTTGACCCAGACGAGCCCGGCGTGAAGACGGCGGGCAAAGGCGTGGGCAATGTCGAGCGAGCCTGTCCACAGGCCCGAGGCAAGGCCGTATTCGGTGCCATTGGCAAGCGCCAGGGCTTCCTCGGGCGTGTCGAATGGAACGACCGCCAGGACCGGGCCGAACACTTCTTCCTGCGCCAGGTTGCTGCCATTGCTGACCGCGTCGAACACCGTGGGATCGATATAGAAGCCGCCGGTTTCGGCGCGGGTGCGGCTGCCGCCCAGGCGCAATGCGGCGCCTTCCTGCTGGGCGCGGGCAATGCGGGTGAGCACGCCTTCCATCTGCTTTTCGCTGATCACCGCGCCAAGCTGGGTCGATGGATCGAGCGGATCGCCGGGGCGGATGGTTCGGGCCACGGCCAGCACCTTCTCCACGAATTCGGCATGGATCGAACGCTCGACCAGCAGGCGCGAACCGGCGGTGCAGACCTGTCCGGCATTGTAGAAGATGCCCCAGGCCGCCGCCTGCGCCGCGCGATCGAGATCGGGATAATCGGCAAAGACGATGTGCGGGCTCTTGCCGCCCAGTTCGAGGCTGACGCGCTTCAAGTTGCTGTCGGCCGAATAGCGCATGAGCTGGCGGCCCACCGGGCCCGAGCCGGTAAACGTGATCATGTCGACATCGCGATGGAGGGCCAGCGCCGCGCCCGCATCCTGCCCGGTGCCGGTAACGACGTTGAGCACGCCTTCCGGAATGCCGGCTTCCAGCGCCAGCTCGGCAAAGCGCAGGGCGGTGAGCGAGGACAGTTCCGATGGCTTGACCACCATCGAATTGCCCATGGCGATGGCCGGGGCGATTTTCCACATCGCCATCAACAGCGGGAAATTCCATGGCACGATCGCGCCGATCACGCCCAGGGGATCGTGCACGGCATAGCTGAACCTGTCAGGCCCGGTCGGGCCGACCTCGCCATGGATCTTGTCCACCGCCTCGGCATAGAAGCGCAGGGTGCCGAGCGCGAGTGGCACATCGACATTGCGCGTGTCGCTGATCGGCTTGCCCGAATCGATGGTTTCGAGAACCGCGAACTCCTCCGCCGCCGCTTCCAGCTTGTCGGCCAGGTTGAGCATCAGCGTCTTGCGCTGGGCGGGCTTCATGTCGCGCCATTGGCCGCTTTCGAACCGCTGGCGGGCGGCGGCGACGGCGCGGTCCACGTCTGTGGCATCGCCTGCCGGCAGCGTGCCGATCACCTGGCCGGTGCCGGGATTGACCGTGTCCAGCGTGGCGCCGCTGGCGGCCGGGACGCTGGCGCCGCCGATCACGTGGGCGGCCGGCAGGCGCGTGGGCAAAGTGGGCGAGGTGCTGGTCATGCGAAGTCCATCCGGTCGTGCAAAGTGTGATCACTAATAGTCACTGTCCCGAAGGACGCAAGCTGTGCGCACCGGATGACCCGCATATTTCGTGCGGAGAAAATCCCCGAACCGGCCGGAAAACCGGCGCGAAACCGCCGATGCGGGCTGGACAGCGTCATGCCGTTTTTATATGTGATCACACCATGACACAAGAAACTGCCGCCTCGTTTGCCGACTGGCTTGCCGCCCATCCCGAAGTCACCCGCGTGGAGGCTTTCCTCACCGATCTCAACGGTGCGCCCAAGGGCAAGTGGCTGGTGCGCGACAAGGCGCTGGCCCTGGCGGCCAAGGGGCTGCCCATGCCGCTGTCGGTCTTTGCGATGGATGCCTGGGGTTGCGACGTGGCCGGCGCCGGGCTGGCTTTCGGCACGGGTGACCCCGATGGGCTGTGCTGGCCGGTGGCGGGGCGCTGGAGCAAGGCGCCCTGGCTGGGCGAGGACAGCGCGCAGGTATTCCTGGGCATGGTAGACAAGGACGGCGCGCCGGTGGTGGCCGATCCGCGCGGGATGCTGCAGGCGCTGCTGGCGCGCTATGCCGCGCGCGGGTTGACGCCGGTTGTGGCGACGGAGCTGGAGTTCTATCTCTATCGCCTGGAAAATGGCGTGCCGGTGCCGCCCGATGGCAACCTGCGCCGCAACGATACGCTGTCCACCACGGCGCTTTCGGCCCATGCCGCGCTGTTCGACCAGATCATGGCGCTGGCGCACGCGATGGGCATTCCTGCCGATGCCGTGATCAGCGAGGCGGGGCCGGGGCAGTACGAACTGAACCTGCTGCACCGCGCCGATGCCTTGGCCGCAGCAGACGATACCGTGCTGATGAAGCGGATCGTGCGCGCGTTGGCCGCCCATCACGGCTTGGGCGCCACGTTCATGGCCAAGCCCTATGGCGATTGCTCGGGCAGCGGGATGCACATCCATGCCAGCCTCAACGATGCGGCCGGCAAGAACGTGCTGGCCCGGCCCGAAGGCGGCCCTGCCGACATGCTGCTGCATGCCGTGGCGGGCCTTTTGGCGGCGATGCCCGAAACGATGCTGGCCTTTGCGCCCAACTACAATTCGTTTCGCCGCTTCCGGCCCGATGCCCATGCGCCGGTTTCAGCGAGCTGGGGCATCGACGATCGCTCTGCCGCCGTGCGGGTGATCGTGGGCGATGCCAAGGCCACGCGGATCGAGCATCGCATTTCCGGGGCCGACGTGAACCCGCACGTGGCGATGGCCGCGATGCTTGGCGCCATGCTGCAGGGGATCGAGGACAGGGTGATGCCGCCCCCGGCGCAAGACCCGCTGCATCCGGGCGAAGGCGCGCCACTGCCGGTGGAATGGGGTGCGGCGCAGGCCGCCTTTGCTGCCTCTGCCCGCGCCGAAGGCATGTTCGGCACGCGCTTCCGCGACATTTTCCTGGCCTGCAAGCAGCAGGATCGCGCCGCGTTCCTCGCGCAGATCGACCGCTTCGAATACGATACCTATCTGGGGTTGCTGTGATGGACATGGCGGTTCAGCCCCCGCTCAAGCCGGCGGCCTATGGCGGCATGCCCACCTGGTATGCCGCCAGCGCCAATCCGGCGCCGCCGCGCCCCGTGCTGCAAGGCGTGCACCAGGCCACGGTCTGCGTGATCGGAGCCGGGTTTACCGGGCTTTCGGTGGCGCTGGAACTGGCCGAGCGCGGGATCGACGTGATCGTGGTGGAAAGCGAGCGCGTGGGCTGGGGCGCCTCGGGCCGCAATGGCGGGCAGCTGATCAACGGCTATTCGCGCGGGCTCGATGTGCTGGAGGCGCGCCATGGGCCGGCCGTGGCGCGCGACCTGGGCAAAGTGGCGCTGGAAGGCGCCGCGATCATCCGCGCGCGCGTGGCGAAATATGGCATTGCCTGCGACCTGGCCGATGGCGGGCTGGGCGTGGCCCTCACGGCCAAACAGATGCGGGCCCTGGAGCACGAGCAGAAGGTGTGGGCCGCACATGGCCACGACGGGATCGACGTGCTCGACCGCCAAGCCCTGCGCCAGCATGTGGACAGCGAGCGCTATGTCGGCGGGATTTTCGATCCCCTGCGCGGCCATTTCCATCCGCTCAACTATCTGCTGGGCGAAGCCGCCGCGTTCGAGGCGCTGGGCGGCCGCCTGTTCGAGAACAGCCGCGTCACGTCTGTGGACGACAGCGGCCCGCGCCCGCGCGTTGTCACCGCACAGGGCGAAGTGGTGGCCGATACGCTGGTGGTTTGCGGCAATGCCTATCTGGGCAAGACGCTGTCCAGGCTTTCTGGCCAGATCATGCCGGTGTCGAGCCAGGTGGTGACGACCGAGCCGCTGGGCGATCTGGCGGCGCAGCTGCTGCCGAGCAATGCCTGCGTGGAGGATGCCAACTACATCCTCGACTATTTCCGCCGCACGGTCGATGGGCGGCTGCTCTATGGCGGGGGCATCGTCTATGGCGGGCAGGACCCGGCGAGCGTGGAGGCCAAGATCCGGCCCGGCCTGGTCAAGACATTCCCGCAGTTGAAGGACGTGAAGCTCGATTTCGCCTGGAGCGGCACGTTTGCCATGACGCTGAGCCGCATGCCGCAGATGGGCCGGCTTTCCCCGCGCGTCTATTATTCGCATGGCGACAGCGGCCATGGCGTGACCACTACGCAATTGCTGGGCCGCCTGCTGGCCGAGGCGATCGGTGGGCAGCAGGAACGGTTCGACGTGTTTGCCAGGCTGCCGCACCTGCCGTTCCCCGGCGGGCAGCGCTTCCGCGCGCCGCTCTCCACGCTGGGATCGCTGTGGTACACTTTGCGCGACCGGCTGGGGGTTTGACGGCACGATACCAACGCCGGGCATGGCTGAATCATTGGACCTTTGCAGGTAGATCGTGCACACTCGCTTTGCGAGCGGCGGGCTTGACGGCCCCACTGTCTTCGATCCCACATTCCGGTCCCGGCCTGCCGGGGCCGCTGCGATTCCCAGCGGAAGGACGACAATGCGTCGAATCCCAGTCTTTGCTTCTGTCCTGATTGGTCTTGCTGCCAGCCTGAGCGCGCCGATGGCCCATGCCCAGAATGCCGGTGCCGGCGCTGCCATGTTCAAGCAGCAGTGCCAGATGTGCCATGTGAACACCGCAGGGGCCAAGGGCTTTGCCGCGCCGAACCTGTGGGGCGTGGTGGGCCGCAAGGCTGGCTCCACCCAGTTCGCCTATTCCACCGCGCTCAAGAATTCGGGGCAGACCTGGGACCCCAAGACGCTCGACACGTTTCTGACGGCGCCCGGCAAGCTGGTGCCCGGCACGCGCATGGTCGTGGCTATCCCCGACGCGAAAAAGCGCGCCGACGTGATCGCTTACCTCAAGACGCTTCACTGATTTTTCGGAGCACCGCACATGCCCGTTTCGTTGACGATCGATGGCCAGAAGCGCACGCTCGCCGTGGCCGAGGATATGCCCCTGCTGTGGGCCTTGCGCGACACGGCCGGGGTTATGGCCGTGAAGTTTGGCTGCGGGGCGGGGCTGTGCGGGGCATGCAGCGTGCTGGTCGATGGCCAGCGGCTGTTTGCCTGCCAGACGGCGATCGGCGATGTCGCGGGCAAGAGCGTGACCACGGTGGAAGGGCTGACCGGCCAGCCGCTGGGCCAGGCGCTGGCGGCGGCCTGGGAAGAACTGGACGTGGTGCAGTGCGGCTATTGCCAGCCGGGGCAGATCGTGGCGGCGGCGGCCTTGCTGAAAGCCAATCCCAAGCCCGACGACGCCGCGATCGATGAAGGCATGAGCGGCAATATCTGCCGCTGCGGGACTTATAACCGCATCCGCGCCGCGATCCATCGCGCCGCCGAAACGATCAAGGCGTAAGGGGGTGACGATGCTCAAGCCTGTTGCCACCTCGCGCCGCGCTTTCCTGGCCGGGTCTGCCATTGCTGCCGGCGCGCTGGTCGTGCCGCTGCACTGCGCGCTGTCGGCGGCGCCGGCGCAGCTTTCGGCCAATGGCTATCTGGCCGTCATGCCCGATGGCGCCGTGTCGCTCGCCCTGCCCAAGACGGAAATGGGCCAGGGGATCATGACCGCGCTGACCATGCTGGTGGCCGAGGAACTGGGCGTGGCGCCCACGGCGGTGAAGGTTTCGATTCCGCAAGCAGACAAGGCGCGCTTTGCCCCGGTGGATACCGGCACGGGCGGCTCCACCTCCATCCGCGAACTGTGGAAGCCGCTGCGCCAGGCGGCCGCCAATGCCCGCGCCGCGCTGGTGAATGCCGCAGCGCGAACGTGGAAGGTTGCGCCCGCCGGCCTCACCCTGGCCGATGGCGCGGTGGTCAATCCCGCGAACGGCCAGCGCCTGCCGTTCGCGCGGCTGGTGCCCGATGCTTCGGCCCATGTGCCCACCGATGCCGTGCCGTTGCCGCCCTCGGCCTGGAAAGTCATCGGCAAGGACACGCGCCGGCTCGACAGTGCCGACAAAGTGCGCGGCAAGGCGCAATTCGGTATCGACGTCATGCTGCCGGGCATGAAGATCGCCACGCTGGCGCAATCCCCGGTGTTTGGCGGCAAGCTGGCCGGCCACAATGCCGCAGCGGCCAAGGCCGTGCCGGGCGTGGCCGACGTGATCGCGACGGATGATTGCCTGTTTGTCACGGCAGACAGCTTGTGGACCGCGAAGAAGGGCCTGGAGGCTGCCGCGCCGACCTGGAACGAAGGCGCCAATGCCGGCGTCAGCCAGGCGCAAGTGGAAGCGGCGCTGGAAGCTGCCGTGGCGCAGCCCGGCGTGACAGCCAAGGCCGAAGGCAACCTGGCCTCTGCGCGCGCGGGTGCTGCCAAGACGGTGGAAGCGGTCTATCACCAGCCGTTCCTGTCTCACGCCACGATGGAGCCGGGCAATTGCACTGCCCATGTCACGCCCCAGGGCGTGGAAGTGTGGACCGGAACCCAGGTGCCGAGCGAGGCGCGCGCTGCCGCAGCCCGCGTGGCGGGCGTGGGCGAAGACAAGGTGCGGCTGCACAACTTCCTGATGGGCGGCGGCTTTGGCCGGCGGCTGGAAACCGACATGGTGGAGCGCGCCGTCAGCCTGGCGGGCAAGGTATCCTATCCGGTCAAGCTGGTGTGGACGCGCGAGGAAGACATCCAGCACGACATGGTGCGCCCCGCCTATGCCGATCGCCTGTCCGCCAGCCTCGACAAGCAGGGCAAGGTCCTGGCCTGGGAACACCGCATCGCCGGATCGTCGATCATGGCCCGCCTGATGGGCGACAAGTTCACTGGCGTGGATGGCGACGCGGTGGATGGCGCGGTCGATCCGCTCTATCCGGCGCAGGCGCGGCTGGTCACGTTCAAGCAGTCGGAAAGCCCGATGCCCACCAGCTGGTGGCGCGGCGTGGGCGGCTTGCGCAATACCTTCGTGATCGAAAGCTTTGCCGACGAACTGGCCCTGGCCGCCGGGCAGGACCCGCTGGCCTGGCGCCTGGCGCAGATCACCAACCCGCGTGCCCGCGCCGTGCTGCAAAAGGCAGCGGCCGAGGCAGGCTGGGGCAAGGCCTTGCCCAAGGGCGAAGGGCTGGGCCTGGCCGTGCTCAACATCTGGGACACGTGCCTGGCGGCCGTCGCGCATGTGAAAGTGGGCGCGGACAAGCAGATCATGGTGCCCCAGGTGACGGTCGCGGTCGATTGCGGCCCGGCCGTCAATCCGCTGGGTGTGAAAGCGCAAGTGGAAGGCGGGGTGATCTTTGCCCTGTCTGCCGCGCTCTTTGGCGGGGTGACGCTGGACAAGGGCCGCATTGCGCAATCCAACTATCATGACGTGCGCCCGCTGCGCATGAGCGAGGCACCGCGCGTGATGGCCCACGTGATGCCTACCGACAATGCACCAGGCGGCATGGGCGAACCGCCCGCCGCCGTCATTGCGCCGGCCGTGGCCAATGCGATCTTCGCCGCCACGGGCAAGCGCGTGCGGCAGGTGCCGTTGCAGGCGGGGTTCGAGGCGGCTTAGCCGCACCCGTTGGCGTGAAAACTGGATTCCCGCCTGCGCGGGAATGACGAGGTTTATGAAACGAAGGGCAGGAACGGTTCTGTTGCACGCTCGCAAGCTGCAACTTTCCCTTCGTCATTCCCGCGCAGGCGGGAATCCAGTCAGCGCAACGGCTCGAACCCCAGATCGGTGGCAAGGTCGCGCCACGTGGAATTGCCTTCCTCGATCAGCTTGAGCTTCCACGCCCGGTTCCATTTCTTGATCCGCTTTTCGCGCAGGATTGCGTGTTCCATCGTCGCGTGCATTTCGAACCAGACGAGCGTTTTGGTACCGTAACGGGAACTGAAGCCATCGAAGTGGCCCTCCCGATGCTGCGCAACGCGGCGCACCAAATTCGACGTGGTGCCCACATACAATGTACCGTTTCGGGCTGAAGCGAGAATGTAAACTGATGGCGCGAAGTCATCCTTCATGCGCGAGTGCTAATGGATTCCCGCCTGCGTGGGAATGGCGAAGATGTGGTAATTCACCAACCTCCACCCAGCGCCAGGAACAGGTTGACCTGATCGTTGGCGATCTCCGCGCGCGAATTGAGCGTGGCTGCTTCTGCACCGATCACCCCCTGGCGCCCGCCGATATCGGTGGTGATCGCGGCACGGCCGGCCTCGCGCAGGCGGCGGGCCTGGTCGGACTGGGTTTGGGCGAGGGCAAGCGCCTGATCGAGCGCGACATGGCGATCGTGGTTTTCGGCATAGGTGGCCAGTGCCGTTTCGGTTTCGCGCAAGGCGCCCAGCACCACGCCATCGAACCGCGCGAGCGCCGCATCGGCATTGGCATCGGCCGCTCTCACCCGCGCGCGGGCCCCGGCGGTGGGAATGGTCCAGTGCAGCAGCCCGCCGATCGACCAGCGATTGGCGGCCGGCAGGCCCAGATCCTTGACGAAGCCAGTGGAGCCGCCCGAGAGGCCGATGCCGATCGACGGATAAAGATCTGCCGTGGCGACGCCGATGCGTGCCGTGGCGCCGGCCAGCTGGCGTTCGGCCGCGCGCACATCGGGGCGGCGGCGCAGCAGTGCGGCGCCATCGCCCACCGGCAGGGGCACGCGCAGTTGCGGCACGGCGCGGCAACTTTCCGCTTCGCGCGGATAGTCGGCCGGCACTTTGCCCGTCAGCGCCGCCAAGCGATAGAGCGCGGCGCGTGCGGCGGCGCGATAGGTGGGCAGGACCGCCTGCGCCTGGGCAAGGCGGCCTTGCGCGGCGGTGACATCGGGCGTGGCGCTGCGCCCGGCGGCCACCAGGCGGCGGTTGATGTCTACCAGGTGGCCTTGCAGCGTGATCGCCCGCTGCGCCAGGTCTTCGGCCGCATGGGCGGCACACACGCCAACGTAAGCGCGTGCCACATCGGCAGCGACGGTGACCTTGACCGCGTCTTCTATGGCGGCAAGGGCTTCCTCGTCGGCACGGGAGGCCTCGACCTGGCGGCGGATGCGGCCGAACAGGTCGATCTGGTAGCTCATTTCCGCACCCACATCGCCGATATCGGCCACGGGCAACTGTTCGGATTGCAGATAGGATTGCCCGGAAAGGCGCGTGTGCTGGGCGCCGGCCGAAACACTGAAATCGGGCTCCCTGCCGCCTTCGGCCACGGCGGTGATGGCCCGCGCGCGCGCCAGGTTCGCCGCGGCCACGCGCAAGTCGGTATTGGCAGCCAGTGCCTGCTCTTCGAGGCCGTCGAGCACGGGATCATCGTAAAGATGCCACCAGCGCGGCGGCAGCGGGTCGCTGGTGGTGAGGGCTGCGGGGGCAGACTGGAACGCCCCTTGCGCGGCCGGGCGCTGGATCGCGGCATCCTGGGGCAGATGATAGTCCGGCCCCACCGCCTTGCATCCAGCCAGCGCCAGCAAGGCAGCGCCGATCAGAGCCGCGCGCTTCACCGGGCGTGCTCCTGCCGGTTGTCGGGCGCGAGCGTGACCGAGGCAGTGCGCCCGGCGATCAGCGCCACGCCGGCGGGGCGTTCATCCAGTGCGATGCGCACCGGCACGCGCTGGGGCAGGCGCACCCAGGAAAAACTGGGGTTGATCGAGGGCAGCATGCTGGCGCTGCCGGTGCGATCGTGATCCTCGATGGCCATGGCGATGGACGTGACGTGGCCCTTGAGCAGCCGATCCTCGCCCATCAGGCGCACCGTGGCCGCCTGGCCGACATGGACGTGGGCCAGCTTGGTTTCCTCGAAATAGCCTTCGATCCGCAAGCTGCTGTTGTCGACCAGCGCCATGACGGCCTTGCCGGGTGCGACATAGTTGCCCGGACGCAGCGTCTGATCGGAAATCGTGCCATCGACCGAGGCGCGCACGGTGGTGCGCGCCAGGTTGAGCCGGGCCGCCTCGCGCTGGCTCAAGGCGTTTTCGCGCATCACCTGGGCGGCGGCGAGTTGCGCCTGCGCATCGGCAACCTTGGTTTCGCTTTGCTGCGTCACTTCCAGCGGCACGAGATCGCCCAGACCGCGGTTGCGCGCCGCCTCGCGCCGGGCCTCTGCCAGGGCGACGCGGGCGCGGGTGATGCCGGCGTCGGCCTGGGCAATGGCGTCCTGCGCCTCGCGCACGGCCAGGGCATAGCGGGCCGTGTCGATCTGGAACAGCACGTCACCCTTGTGCACCGGCTGGTCGTTGACCACGTCAACACGGGTGACCAGGCCCTGCACATCGGGCGCGATCTGCACCACATCGGCGCGCACGCGGCCATCGCGCGTCCACGGATCGGCCTGGTAATGCACCCACAGGCTGCGCGCGCCGATGGCGGCGACAACCAGGATCGCGCCGGTAACGCCGATCTGCACGGTCTTGCGAAAGGCGGGGGAAGCAAGCAGCGACATCAGAGCCATCCATTGATCAGCTGGGGAAAGCGCACGAGCAGCGCCCAGAATGCCACGAACATGGCAGTATCGAACAGGACCGGGTGCCAGACCCAGCGATAGAAACGCAGCGCCACCAGCACGCGGTGCACCACCAGCGCCAGGATCAGCGCCACGGTGGCCGTGACCGGGGCAGAGGCCACGAAGACTTCACCGAACATGTATTCGGAAAAAGCGGGATGCGGGGCATTCATGCCAGGGGCTCCACCAGGGCGGACGGCAAGACCGGGGCCAACAGGGTCGGGCCAGGGCTGTCGGGGAAAAGATTGCGGCGCAGGGCGATCAGGGCCGCGATGGCATGAGGCGCATCGGGCGCTTGGGGATGGCCGAACGGCAGGGGCGGCGGGCGGATCGCGGCGTTGTCCTTGAGGATCAGGCGCAAGGCGCGGTCGATGCGGTGTTGCAGCCGGGCATCGGGCGGGGGCGCCACATCGGGGCGCCAGGCGCGGAAATAGCGCGCCGCCTCGCGCAGCAAGCTGGAAAGCGCACGCTGCTGATCCAACGGTGCGGCAGCGCGGGCATGCTGGATGGCCACGAGGTTGATGGCCAGGCGCACTTCACGCAAGCCTGCCTGTGCGGCCAGCGATCCTGCCGCATCGGCGCCGAGCCGCTGCGTGAGCAGGGCGGTCTGGTCGATCACCCGGCCCAGCGCCTGCCCCGCATCGGGCGGCGTGGGGCTGGACGACAGGCGCACCAGATCGCGTTGCAGCGCGCGCAGCAGGCGCCCGATCGCCACATCGGTGCCCAGGTTGCGCAGGCCGGCAGTGAAACCGGCGGCCAGCACCACGGCCAGGACCTGGCCAATGTTGCTGTTCACGAAGCGCTCGAAATCGGGGTGGAAGCTTTCCTGGATAGCCAGCGCGCTGCAAAAGCCCATGGCCATGGCCAACGCCTGACCGCCCCGGCGCGGGTGGGGAATGAATGCGGCGATCAGCAGCAGCGGCGGCGCCATGACCAGCGCCATCGTGGCAAAATCGCTGACATAGGGCAGCACCCCGAAAAGGTAGATGCCCGCAAGCGGCACCCCGGCGCAGATCGCCACGCCAAAGCGCAGGATGACGGGGATGGGATTGTCCATCGCGGCAAACAGGCAGCAGAACACCGCCGTCATCGCCGCCGCGCCCGCGCCATCGGCCCAGCCGGTCCAGATCCACAGCGTGCAGCAGGCGATGACGGCCACGGCCGCGGCAAGGCCAGCCATCAGCGCGTGGCCCAGGTCCTGGTGCAGGCGCAGCGCGGCGCGCGGGCTGCGCAGGGCGGCAGGAAGGGGCTGGCGCGGATCGCGCAAATGGTCGAGCGCCTGGCGGCAATCGGCCAGCAGCGTGACGACCTGCGCCAGCCGCACGCGATAGCTGATGGCCAGCAGATCGTGCCACGCCGTGGGACGAAGGCTTTCGGGAATGGTGATGGCCGGGGCTGCCTGGGGCGCGCAGCCCTCGGCGATCCACTGGCGCGTGGCGGTCTGGGCGGTGGCAAGATCGGGATCGGGGTGGGCCAGCATATCGTCGTCGCCCGCAATCGCGCTGCGCCGGTCCGCCAGCCCCGACAGCAGCGGCAGCAGCAGCACCATGCGTTCGAGCAGGGCGCGCAAGGTGCCGGTTGCCTCGCGCCAGTGTGAGGTATCGTAGGGAACGTGGATTGCCATCAGCGCGGCATCGACCACGTCCACGGCCAGCTGCTGCTGCTCGCGCGCCGTGCGCAGCGGCGGGCCGCTTTCCCGCACGCAATCGCCGAGCCAGGCCTGGGCATCGGCCAGCCAGCGTTCCAGCCGCGCGCCCAGCGGCACGGCCACGGACTGCGGAAAGAACAGGCTATGGGTGAGGGTGGCGGCCACGATGCCCAGGGTGATCTCGGTCACGCGGGCAACGCCGGTGTCGAACACGGCCTCGGGATGGTTGACCGAAGGAAACGCAATGATTGCAGCGGTATAGCCTGCCAGCATCAGCGTATAGGATCGGGCCGAGCGATCGAGCAGTGAGACGGTGAGGCAGGCGCCCACCCACAAGGCCAGTGCGGCCGAGAGCAGCATCGGCGTATCGACCAGCACCGGCACCACCGCCACGGCAAAGACCGCCCCGATGAACGTGCCGATGACGCGGAAGATCGCCTTGGACCGCGTGGCGCCGGCCAGCGGATTGGAGACGATGAAGGCGGTGGTCATTGCCCAGAACGGGTTGGGCAGGCCCACCCACAGGCCGATCCACAGCGCCAGGAACGCTGCCGCCACGGTTTTCACCGAGAACAGCAGCGGCAGGTTCCAGCTTTTGGGAAAGAGGCCCATGGGTGGCACCGGCGCGATGGTCAGGCCGCTTGCAACTGGCGCAGCAGGATGCGCGCCACCGCTTCCGAACTCGCCGGGTTCTGGCCGGTGACGAGGTTGCCGTCTTCCAGCGTGAACACGCCCCAGTCCGGGCCCTTGCGATAATCGCCACCCTGGGCCTTGAACGCGTCCTCGATCAGGAAAGGCACCACGTCGGTCAGGCCCACGGCCTCTTCCTCGCTGTTGGAAAAGCCGGTGACTGGGCGGCCCGCCACGATCGGGGTGCCGTCGGCGCGCTTGACATGGCGCAGCGCGCCGGGCGCGTGGCAGACCAGGCCCAGCGGCTTGCCGGCACGATCGAATGCCTCGATCAGGGCGATGGATACCGGGCTTTCCGCCAGGTCCCACAACGGGCCATGGCCACCGGGATAGAACACGGCATCGAACCCGGCGGCGTCCACATCGGCCAATGGCGTGGTCTGGGCCAGGGTGGCTTGCGCGGCCGCATCGGCGCGGAAGCGTTCGGTGGCCGGGGTCTGGGCATCGGGTTCATCGCTGCGCGGATCGAGCGGCGGCTGCCCGCCGGCGGGCGAAGCCAGCACGATCTGCGCGCCGGCATCGTGGAACACATAATAGGGCGCGGCAAATTCCTCCAGCCAGAAGCCGGTCTTGTGGCCGGTGTTGCCAAGTTCGCTGTGCGAGGTCAGGACCATAAGAATCTTCATGGGGTTGCTCCGATACGGCAGGTCGGCGGCGCCGATCATGCCAAAGAAAGCGAAACGGCGACATTGCCCGCAACCGCCCGGCTATAGGGGCAGGCGCCGTGGGCGGCGTCCATCAACGCGCTGGCGCGATTTCGATCCATGCCCGGCGCGTGGAGCAAGAGCGTGACAGCCAGCGTGAATCCCCCTTCTGGCGCCGGACCCAGCCCGACCGTTGCGGTGACACGCGCATCGCCGGGCAGCGCGGCATGGCCCTGGTTGCCGAGCGTTTTCATCGTGCTGAGGAAACAGGCGGCATAACCGGCGGCAAACAACTGCTCGGGATTGTTGCCACGGCCGCGCCCGCCCAGTTCTGCGGGCAGATCGAGCCAGAGGTGCAAAGAATTATCGCCGGCCCGCGCTTCACCCTCGCGTCCACCGCTGGCCGTGACGCTGGCCTGATAGAGGCAGTTGGGTAGCATGGATGGCGTCCTTTGCGGCGGGTTTGGGCGATAGCGGGCATCTAGGAGGCTGATAACGCGCGCGCCAACAAGCCGTCTCGCCAACGGCCATAAAAATCCTTATGGATTATACCATGTCACTCGATCGCCTGCGGACCTTTGTGGAAGTCTATCGCCAGCGGTCGTTCACCACGGCGGCGCGCAATTTGGGGCTGACTCAACCGGCAATTTCCCAGCAGATCGCCGGGCTGGAACAAGCCATCGGCCGGCCCCTGTTCGAGCGGCACGGGCGCGGCGTCGTGCCAACCGGCGCGGCGGACGAACTGGCGCTGGACATCGGCGACCGGCTGGACCAGGCGGAGGCGGCGCTGGCCCAGCCGGTCGCGCGTTCTGCCCATCTGGCCGGATCGATCCAGATCGTGGGCCATCCCGATTTCCTGTCGGAAGTGGTGGCGCCGCAACTGGGTAGCTTGCTCGAAAGCGGCATTCGCGTGCGCCTGCATGGCGGCACGCGGGGCGAGATCGAGCGCATGTTGATCCATGGCGAGGCGGACCTGGGCGTGTCCGGGTTTCCTGCGGCGGACCGGTGCCTGCGCGGCGAGCGGCTGCGCGATGAAGCCATGCGCGCCGTGGCCGCGCCCGCCGTTGTCACGCGGTTGCGCGCCCACATGGCTGCGGGCGGAGACCTGGGCACTTTCCTCACCAGCTTGCCGCTGCTGTCCTACAGCCTGGATTATCCGTTGATCGACAATTGGTTGCTGCACAATGGCCTTGATCCCGAGCACAATCCACCGGCCATGGTCGGGCTGGATGTACGCAGCCTGCGCGGGTTGCTGATCGCCGGTCATGGCTGGACCGTCCTGCCCGAATACCTGTGTCGCGATCATCTCGACACTGGCGAACTTGCCGAAATTCCCGGCAATACTCCCGATCATGAATGCCTGAGCTATCACCTGTTGTGGTCGCCCGCCGCGCTGCGCCAGCCGCGCGTGGCCCATGCCCGGCATGCGCTGATCTGGCGGCTCTATCGGCGATGAGATGACTTGCCTTGCCCTGCAAAATCGTCAAGATACTGCGATCACAGGGGTGGTGAAATGCTAACAATTCGTAGCTACGGCCATCGCCGTGGCTGAACCAATGGCGAATGCCACGGCACTCAAGGGGCAACTGGGGTTCTGGCACCTGGTCGGCTATGGCCTGGCGCTGATCGCGCCCACTGCGCCGCTCAACACGCTGGGCGTGGTGTGGAGCAAGGCGCAGGGGCTGATCGCGCTGTCGTATCTGCTGGGCGGCGTGTGCATGGCCTTCACGGCGCTCAGCTATGCCGTGATGGTGCGCGAAGTACGCAGTGCCGGCTCGCTCTATGGCTTTGCCCGCGCCGCGCTCGGGCCGTTTCCCGGGTTCATGGGCGGTTGGATGATCCTGCTCGATTACCTGATGATCCCCTCGCTCATCTACGTGATCATGGCCGTGGCGCTGGGGCAGTTGGTGCCGCAGGTGGACCGCGGGCTTTGGATTGTGATCCTGTTGAGCTTCACCACGGTGGTCAACTGGTTTGGCATGCGCTCGACCAGCGCGTTCAATGCCGTCAGCGTGATCCTGCAGATCGTCGTGGTTGGCGCGCTGGTGGCGGCGGGCATCCAGTTCCTGGGCCCGGCGCGGGCCTTTTCCCCCGCACCGGTTTGGGCCGATCCGCTGCCCTCGCATCCGGTGCTGGCGGGCACGTCGGTCTGCGTGCTCAGCTTCCTGGGCTTCGATGCGGTTTCGACCTTGGCCGAGGATACCGCCGATGGCACCGGGCGCACGCTGGGCCGCGCGATCCTGGCGGTGCTGGCCCTGGCCACGCTGTTCTTTGGCCTGTCCACCTGGGTTCTGGGCAATGCCATGGTCGGCCGCCACTTCATCAGCCTGGACGCTGCGCACTATGAACTGGCCGGCATCATCATGGGCGCCTGGGCCAGCACGGGCCTTGCCTGGTTTACCGCGATCATCGTGGGCTTCACCAATGCCTTGCCAACGCAAGTGGGTGTGGCGCGGGTGCTTTATGCCATGGCGCGCGATGGGCAATTGCCGGCTGGCTTTGCCCGCATCCACCGCCGCTACAACACGCCGTGGGTGGCGATGCTGGCCAGCACGGCGCTGTCGCTGGTGGTTGCCCTGGCGTTTCGCAATGCGCTGGATTTCCTGGCCACCCTGGTGAACTTCGGCGCGCTGACCGGGTTTGGCCTGCTGCACGTGTGCGTGCTGGTGCGGTTCTGGCGCGCGGGCCGGCGCAACCTGCTGCTGCACGTGGTTTCGCCCGCGCTGGGCCTGGCCGTGATTGCCGTGATCCTGATGGGCATGGGGCCCTGGGCCCTGGGGCTGGGCTGCGCGTGGCTGGTGATCGGCCTGGTCTGGTGGATGGTGGCAGCGCGCCATGCGTCGGCACGGCCCGAAGCGGCAGCCCTGCCGGCCTGAGCCGGATCAGCCGCGCGGCTGGAACGCCACTGTCACCTTGCCAGGCACCGCGCCGCCCAGGCCAGTGAGCGCGACGGTGCAGGCCTCTTGCCAACGGTGCGCATCGCAGCGCGCCTGCGCGACGGTTTCGCTGCCCGAACCAACCGCGCGATAGCGGGCAATGAGTGCGCCTTGCCTGACCTTGGCGGTCTGCACCGCTTGCCGCACCATCGCTACCACGGCGAGGTGATCGCCATGCTGGACCAGCCGCGGCGGGGCGACAACCACGCCGGCAGGGGGCGGCGCCAGTTCCACCTGCGGCGCGGCATGGGCGGGGACGGCGCCCAACGCGAGCGTGACAAGAGCGAACCGGGGCAGGGCAGTCATCGTGTGCTTCCAGAATGAGAGGCGATCGGACGGTTCTTTCCAAGCGTGTGGCGCCTCGCGAGTCAAATTCGCTAACCATGTTGCAAAGCGGCCGATCCGATGCGGGACAGGACAGGCGGCAAAGGTTCACGGCCGAAATGGCTGGCCACGCAAGGATTGCCACGCCATTGCAACATTTCCCTGCTGGAGCGGCATGGGCCTGGCGTGTTTGACCCGGCGACAAATCGCGCGGAGGTTTATGACCAAATCTTGACGATTCGCCCGCGCAACCTCTAGCGCGCACGGAGCTTTGCCATCCAGCCGGAGTGCGTACCGTTCGCCAAATCGCCGCCTTGCCCTATCGCACCATTGGTGAGGGTCTTTCCGCACCGATCGAAGTGCTTCTTGTCACCTCGCGCGGGACGGGCCGTTGGGTCATTCCCAAGGGCAATTTCGGCAAGGGCGAAGCGGCCCACGCTGCGGCCGCGCGCGAAGCGGAAGAGGAAGCCGGGGTGATCGGGTCGATCTGCCCGGCCGCGCTGGGCCGCTACGAATATCGCAAGACGCTGCGTTCGGGCGCCTCTGTCATGGTTCAGGTCCAGGTTTTTCCCCTGGCCGTGACCCAGGAAATGGCGCGCTGGGCCGAAGGGGAGCAGCGCACCCGCCAATGGTTCTCGCTTGCTGCCGCCGCCGATGCGGTGGACGAGCCGGACCTTCAGGCATTGATCCGCAGTTTTCGGGCCACGGAATTCCGGGCCCTTGCCACCACCGCACCGCTGGTCCGCAGCCTGGGCCAGGTGAAAGAAAGATTGGGCATGTTTCACTGGTTTCAGAACCTGTTGCCGCGTCAGGGCAATTTCTTCGAGCTGTTCGAGGCGCATGGACAGACCCTGATCGCCGGCAGTGGCGCGCTGGCGCGCCTGCTGCAGGGCGGGCCGGGCATGGCCGACCATGTGCGCGAGATTGCCGAGCGCGAGCACGATGCCGACGCGATCACGCGCGAAGTGCTGGTCACGGTGCGGCGCACGTTCCTCACCCCGTTCGATCGCGGGGCCATCACCTCGCTGATCAGTGCGATGGACGATTCGATCGACCAGATGCACCAGACCTCGCGCGCCATCTCGCTTTATGAAGTGACCGGCTTCGAGCAGGAAATGAGCGACATGGCCGCGATCATCGTCGATTGCGCACGCCTGATTGCCGAGGCGCTGCCCCTGCTGCGCTCGATCCATGCCAATGCCGCGCGCCTGCACGAATTGACCGAGCGCCTGGTGCGTCTTGAAGGCAAGGCCGACGAGATCCACGATGCCGGCTTGTCCAAGGCCTATCGCCTCTACAACGAAACCTCGCCCATGCGCTTTTTCGTGGAGCGCGAAATCTACAGCCACCTCGAACGCGTGGTCGACCGGTTCGAGGATGTTGCCAACGAGATCGATGGCCTGGTCATCGACCATGCTTGAGGTTGCGGGCGTGAGGAAACGCGTGTCATGAACCATGTGGCCGTGGCGCTGCCCCTGATCATCGCCTTGGTGATCATGGCCCTGGCATTCGATTTCATCAACGGGCTTCACGACGCGGCAAATTCCATTGCCACCGTGGTATCCACCCGGCTGCTCACGCCGGTGCAGGCCGTGCTGTTTGCCGCGTTCTTCAACTTTGCCGCCTATTTCACCTTTGGCCTGAAAGTGGCCGAGACGGTGGGCAAGGGCATCATCGACAAGGACGTGATCACCCCGCACGTGATCTTTGGCGCGCTGGTGGGCGCGATGACGTGGAACGTCATCACCTGGTGGCGGGGTATTCCCTCGTCGTCCAGCCACGCCTTGATCGGCGGGCTGCTGGGCGCGGGCACGATGCATGCCGGCACCGGCGCGATCGTGTGGAAGGGCGTAACCTCCACGACCTCGGCCATCGTGCTTTCGCCGGTGATCGGCCTGGTCGTCTCGATGCTGCTGATGCTGCTGTCGTCCTGGTTGTTTTCGCGGGCTTCGGCGCGCACTGCCGAAGGCACGTTCAAGAAACTGCACCTGATTTCGGCTGCGGCCTATTCGATCGGGCACGGCGCGAACGATGCGCAGAAGACCATGGGCATCATTGCCGTGCTGCTCTATTCGCAAGGCCTGCTCGGCGGCACATTCCATGTGCCCGGCTGGGTGGTGATCTCGTGCTATATCGCCATGGGCCTGGGCACGCTTTCGGGCGGGTGGAAGATCATCGAAACCATGGGCAGCCGCATCACCAAGCTTTCGCACCACCAGGGCTTCTGCGCCTCGGCCGGTGGTTCGATCATGCTGTTTGCGGCAAGCGCATTCGGCATTCCGGTGTCCACGACGCATACCATCACCGGCTGCGTGGTGGGCGTGGGTGCCGCCCGGCGCGCCTCGGCCGTGCGGTGGAGCGTGGCACAGCGCGTGGTGGTGGCCTGGCTCGTCACCATTCCTGCCTCCGCAGCAGTCGGTGCGCTGTTCTACTGGTTGTCCAAATTCCTCTAACATGCGCCCCATGCAAGTGACGCATGGGGAAGGCCGACGAGGCGATGGGGCAGTGCTTATGCGCTGCCCTTTTGCATTGGCCGTGCTCCACGGCCAATCTGCCGGTGAAGCGTGCAAAAAAAGGCCGGTCTTGCGACCGGCCCTGGAAAGTTTGGGAGAGGATGCCTGAAAGGCCTACTCTCAATGGGGTAAACGGCTGTTTATGGCAAATGCGAATAACGGCATCGCAATTGCATTTCATGCAACTTACGTCGCTTGGGCCTAAAACTGCTTGCGAAACTCCACCTTGAAAACCCGGCCGGTGGGATTGAGATAGCCGGCGCGGTAGCGCAGCGGAACGTCGCCGTTCTGGTCGGTCACGCGTTGTGTGGCGTCGAACAGGTTGTTGATGCCCAGCGACACGCGGGAATCCTTGAAGAACGGCACGGCCTTCACCACGCTGGCCTGGCGGCCCAGATCGGCAAACACGCGCAGGTTGAACTTGGCGATGGGGCGGAAATCCAGGCTGGTCGCGCCTGAATCGGCATGGGCCGCGCCGGTATAGGTGCCGGTGAAGCGCAGGCCAAAGCCGCGATAGAATCCGCCGCCTTCCATCTCGATGCTGTGGCGCGCCACGCCCGTGCCGGAAAGGGCGCTGCCGCCAAGCAGATCGTAGACCGTGCCATCGGGCGTCAATTGCACGCGGTTCATCAACATGATCGTGTGGGTAAGCGACAGGTTCCAGCGCCCGCGCCCATCGGACCCGCCACGCCCGCCCGGACCACCCATTCCCCGCCCCCCGGGCGGTGGCCCGCCTGGGCCTGCAGCACCGGATGGTGCCAGTCCACCAGGAGGCGTTCCGCCCGGCGGAGGGCCGCCATCGCCCATGTCGCCGGGTGGTGGCATCATGCCGCGCATTGCCCTGCCCATTCCGCCGCCACCGAAGCCACGCCGCGCCATCGTCGGATCGGGCTTGCCGAAATTGCCGGTCAGGTTGATGCCATAGCGCAGGCTGTCGCTCTGCTCGCGTGCGAAGGTCACCGGGCTTTGGTCCACCGCCAGGATGTTGCCGTCCGAATCGCGGGTGACGCGGCCGGGATAGGCGGCTTCCACTTCGGCGGTAAGCAGGGGAAAGCTGTTGCTGGTGTTGAAGCTGCGGTTGCGGAAGTATTCGAGGATGAAGGTCGAATTGGGCAGGAACGGCAAGGTCCAGTTGCCGGCCAGCTTCACGTCCCGTTGCCGCTCTTTCAGCAAGTCGGGATTGCCCCCGCTGGTCACGGTGGCCAGCACCGTCTGCCCCTTGATGAAATCGTAGATCGCCACGTTCTGGATCACCGTGCTCGGCGCGCCCAACTGGGTGAGCGTCGGCGCCGTTTCCGCGCCGATGAACGTGGCGGTAAAGCTCAACTTTTCCGTGGGGCGCCAGGTCAGCCCGGCGCCGTAATCATAGAGCCCGCCAAAGTCTGACAGGCGATGTGCTTCACCATTCAGGTTGAGCGAGAGGTTGCCGAGGAAGCCGCCGAAATTCTCGCGCCGGCTGGTGATCGGCAGGTCGAGGCTGAAGCCCACTTGCGCATCGCCGCGTTTCAGGTCGATCGCGCCCGCGCTCGTGCGCGTATCGGTGCTGTGGATGCCGGAATAGGCAAAGCCGGTCTTCACGGTGAGCGAGGCCGCGCCGCCGGGCAGGCGGAAGGGCTGGCCGTTGATCGTGGCAAGCGAGGACAGGCTGTCGGTGCGGCTGAGCGCGCGATCATAGCCGCGAGACACGATTCCATCGGCGGGCAGCGTGCCGGCAGGGCTCAAGGCGCCGGTGTCGACCAAGTCCTGCAGGCCGGACAGGTCTGCCAGGCGATCGGTCCGCGTGTCGGTCGTGACATGGCTGCCATCGGCCGTCACCGAAAGCTGCCAGGCGCCCAGCCCGGTATTGAGCCCGGCACCGGCGGACAGCGTCGTGGTGTAAGTGCGCGTGGTCAGCGGCTCTGGCAGCGCGGTCGTCCGGGTCACGTCGCCTAGCACTACGGTGTTGAGGCCGTTCCAACTGCGGCTGTAATCGCGCTGCGCCAGGGCATTGAGAGTGAGGCCAGTGCCAAGGCCGATCGGCTTGGACCAGGTAGCGTTGAGCGCGGCACTGTCGGCCTTGGGCTGAAGGGTGCGGAAATCGGCGGCGGCCGGATCGCCCGGCACGCTGCCGGCATTGCCCTTGGGTTGCACGATGCCGCGTTCGGCCTCGGTGATCGCGCTTTGCGTGGAAACCGTGCCGGTCACGTTGACGCGCGCCTTGTTGGCGATCCGCGTCAGCGTGGCTTCCTCGCTCAGCGCGGAATAGCTGCCGTTGCCGGGCACGCTGGCCTCGGTCTCGGTGCTCAGGCTCTTGTAATGATCCTTGAGGATGAAATTGACCACGCGCTGGTCGGGGCGATAGCCGTATTTCAGGGCCACTTCCTCGGGCAGCACTTCCACCCGGCGGATCGCCTCGGGCGGCAGGCCCCGCATTTCGCGGAACGAGGCGATCCGCATGCCATTGAGCAGGATCACCGGCCCGCCGCTACCACGGCCGCGCCCGGTATCGGTCTGCGGCGCCAAGACTGCCAGCAGGTCCTGGATCGAACTGACCCCGTAGGAGGCGATCGCTTCTTCATCGAGCGTGACGATCGGCGGCTGCTCGGCCTGGACCACGCCCTTGATCCGCGAGGCGCTCACCAGGATTTCCCCGGTCACGTCATCGAGCCCATCGTTGTTGGCATCGACGCCCGGCTCGCCCTCGGTGTTGACCATCGGCGGTGCGGGCTCGCCAGCCTGTGTCACGTCGAGCGCAGCGTCGGCTGCGCCATTGGGCGTGGCATCGGGCAGGGACGCAGGCGCATTGCCGATCCTGTCATCCGCCCAGGCGCTGGTGCTGCCCGTGACGGCAGGCAGGGACGCGGACAACAGCAGGATAATACGACTGGATACGCGCAACGCTTTCGATCCTTCTTGGTTGGATGCTTCTGGCAGACAATGCCCTGCTGGCGTGACGTGCCTGCTGAAACAACCCGCAAATCGTATCAATTTGTCGTCTGTGTCGGCTGGAAATGCAGGGGCTTTTCTTTTGCCGGTCGGAACGCTATGGGCGCCACGCGCGTCGTGTTACCACGACCCCGTAATCCATGGCTGTGCAGCTTGCGCCGTGCGGGTGCCGGTTGCTGTTTTGGCCATTCAGGACAAAAGGCTACTGAACCCGCCGATGGCGAAAGAAGAACTCCTCGAGATGCGCGGCACGGTGGTGGAACTGCTGCCCAATGCGATGTTCCGCGTGCGCCTGGAAAACGATCACGAGATCCTGGGCCACACCGCCGGCAAGATGCGCAAGAATCGCATCCGCGTGCTGGTGGGCGACGAAGTGCTCGTAGAACTCACCCCATATGATCTGACCAAGGGGCGCATTACCTATCGCTTCATGCCTGGCCGGGGCGGCCCCGGCCAATATTGATTGGTGCGCCTGTGCCGCCGCTGGTGCTGGCATCGGCCAGTCCGCGTCGGCGTGACCTGATTGCGCGGCTGGGCCTGGTGCCCGATCGCATCCTTGCCACCGACATCGATGAAAGCCCCCTGCCGGGCGAAACGCCACGCGCCCATGCAGTGCGCTTGGCTGCGGAAAAGGCCCGCGCTGCGGCGCTGATCGAGCCAGCTGCCGCCATCCTTTCGGGCGATACCGTGGTGGGGGCAGGACGCCGTATTCTGCCCAAGGCCGAAGACGAGCAAACCGCGCGGCAATGCCTGGCGCTGCTGTCGGGCCGCCGCCATCGTGTGTTTTCTGCCGTGGCCCTGCTGATGCCCGATGGCACCCTGCGCGAAGCCTTGAGCGAAACTATCGTGCGGTTCAAGCGCCTCTCCGATGCCGAGATCGACGCCTATATCGCCGGTGGCGAATGGCACGGCAAAGCCGGCGGCTATGCCATCCAGGGCAGCGCCGAAGGGTTTTGCGCCTGGCTTGCCGGCAGCCATTCGGGCGTAATCGGCTTGCCTCTGTTCGAAACCCGGCGCCTGCTGGTGGCCGCCGGGCTGCTGGCCTGATCGCCATGGCCGCCACCTGGCTGGTGGAGCAGGGCATTGGCGAAACCCGCGCCGCGCTGGTCGATGGTGGCACGATCCTGGCTGCCCGGCTCGACTGGCATCCGGGCCTTGCGCCCGGCCTGGTGGCGCCGGCGCGCGTGGCCAGCCGCCATGCCGGCACCCGTCGGGGCATGGTGGAATTTGCAGACGGCGGGGTGGCGATGGTCGATGGCTTGGGCGCCGACCTGCCCGAAGGCGCCAGTGGCCTGTTCCGCATAACCCGCGCCGCCATTGCCGAACGCGGCCGCACCAAGCTGCCCGTGGCGCGCCCCGCCGCCCCTGGCGAAGAGCCGCGTGCCGCCCCCTCCCTTGCCGAGCAACTGGCCGCCACCGGCCAGCCGGTGCGCGTGCTGCACGCTGCCGATCCGGCGCTCGATCAGGCCGGTTGGGAAGACTTGATGGACGAGGCGGCAAGTGGCGACGTGGCCTTTGCCCGTGGCGCCTTGTGCATCAGCCCGACGCCGGCAATGACGCTGATCGATGTCGATGGCATTCCCCCGCTGCCAGGGCTGGCCATGGCTGCGGCGCCGGCGATTGCCGCCGCGATCATGCGGCTCGATATCGGCGGTTCGATCGGGATCGATTTTCCAACGCTCGCCGAAAAGCGCGATCGCCAGGCGGCCGATGCCGCGCTGGCCGAGGCACTTGCAACACTGGGCGCCCACACCGGCTGGCGCGGGGAGCGAACGGCGATGAACGGCTATGGCTTCGTGCAACTGGTGGCACGGCTCGAACGCCCTTCGCTCCCCGCCATGGCCATGCGCCATCCGCTGGGCGCGGCGGCCCGCCGCCTGCTGCGCCGGGCCGAACGCGTGCGTGAACCGGGCGCCCTGCTGCTGACCTGCCATCCCACCCTGGCCAAGGCCCTGCGGCCCGAATGGCAAGAGGAACTGGCACGCCGCACCGGGCGCACGCTGCGCTGGTCGCTCGATGAAACGCTTGCGCCGACAGCCGGTTTTGCCCAGGCCATTACACTATGACCACCACATCGAAACGCTGCCCCATCTGCGGCAAACCGCGCAGCGAAGCGCACAAGCCATTCTGCTCCACCCGCTGCCGCGACCGCGACCTGATGCGCTGGCTGGGCGATGGCTATGCCTTGCCGGGCCCTCCGGCCAATGCGGAAGACGAAGCCCCCGATTGAGCCGATGCGCCCGCCCGACAATTTCCTGCTTGTGGAAAAATGATGCGATTGAGGGCTGGACAAGCCCCGGCCACCTCGCCATAGGGCGCTTCACCAATCGCAAGGCAGCGGCCCAGGGGCCTGCCGGCGGCATGCCCGGGTAGCTCAGTTGGTAGAGCACGTGACTGAAAATCACGGTGTCGGCGGTTCGATTCCGTCCCCGGGCACCACACATTCTTCACAGACCGATCAATCGCCACAGCAGCTAGCGTAGGCCCGCCTTGTCCACGGCGGGCTGTCCTTCGGGCTCTCCCCAAAGCGCAGGATAGTCCCTATCTGGCAGGGATGGCCCGCCAGAGTGCATCTTCTCCCCCCGATCGCGATACGCAACGCTTCCACGAGGACGCTGCCACCAGCACGGTGCGCGGCACGGACCAGCCCGATCTCGAACGCGGGGTGGAGACCATCCGCGATGTCGTGCGCACATTGAAGCCCAAGCCGGGTGTCTATCGCATGCTCGATACGCGCGGCGATGTGCTCTATGTGGGCAAGGCGCGTGCGCTCAAGAACCGCGTGGCGAATTACACCCAGGTCGATCGCCTGCCCAACCGCCTGCGCCGCATGGTCAGCCAGACGCGATCGATGACGATCGTCACGACCAATTCGGAAGCCGAGGCGCTGCTGCTCGAAGCGCAGTTGATCAAGCGCTATCGCCCGCCCTACAATGTCTTGCTGCGCGACGACAAGTCGTTCCCCTTCATCCTGCTGCGCGCCGATCATGCGTTCCCACGCATCATGAAGCATCGTGGCGCGCGCAAGGCAAAGGGCAACTATTACGGCCCATTCGCCAGCGCGGGATCGGTCAACACCACGATCAACGCGTTGCAGAAGCTGTTCCTGCTGCGCAGTTGCAACGATGGCTTCATGGCGCGGCGCGATCGGCCCTGCCTGCTCTACCAGATCAAGCGCTGCTCGGCCCCTTGCGTCGATCGCATCAGCGAGGGCGACTATGCCGAGCTTGTCCGCCAGGCCAAGGATTTCCTGGGCGGGCGATCGGGCGCGGTGCAGCGCGAGATCGAGGTGCAGATGAGCCAGGCGGCCGAAAACCTCGATTTCGAGCGGGCCGCCATGCTGCGCGACCGGCTACGCGCTGCCACGTTCATCCAGGGCAGCCAGGCGATCAATGCCGAAGGCGTAGGCAATGGCGATGTCTTTGCCATGGCCACCAAGGGCGGGCAGATCGCGATCCAGGCGTTCTTCATTCGCGGCGGGCAGAACTGGGGCCACCGTGCGTTCTTCCCGAGCCACACCGAAGGGCTGGAGGAAGCTGAAGTCATGACCAGTTTCCTCGCGCAGTTCTACGAAGAAGTGCCGCCGCCGCGCCTGATCATGGTGGACCGTGCGCTGCCCGAGGCAGAGCTTCTGGCCGAAGCGCTGCAAGGCGCAGCGGGGGGGAAGGTGGAAATCACCGTGCCCCAGCGCGGCGACCGGCGCCGATTGATGGAACAGGCGCAGCGCAATGCGACCGAGGCGCTGGACCGGCGCCTTGCCGAAACAGGCACGAAGGCCAGGATCCTGCGCGAACTGGCCGAGTTCCTCGAACTGGCCGATGTACCGCAGCGGATAGAGGTCTACGACAACAGCCATATCCAGGGCACCAACGCGCTGGGTGGCATGGTCGTGGCTGGACCGGAAGGGTTCCAGAAAGGGCAATACCGCAAGTTCAATATCAAGCGTGCCGAAACGCGGCCGGGCGACGACTTTGCCATGATGCGCGAAGTCATGGCCCGCCGTTTTGGCCGCGCGCAGGAGGAAGACCCGGACCGGCAGAGCGGGACCTGGCCCGACCTGGTGCTGATCGATGGCGGCAAGGGGCAGATGACTGCCGTGCGCGAAACGCTGGAGGAACTGGGCATCGAGGACGTGCCGTTGATCGCCGTGTCCAAGGGGCCCGACCGCAACGCCGGGCGCGAGCATTTCCATTTCCCCGATGGGCGCGAAAAACTGTTGCCGCTCAATTCGCCGGTCCTGTTCTACCTGCAGCAACTGCGCGACGAAGCGCACCGATTCGCCATTGGCGCCCATCGGGCCAAGCGCAGCCGGGCGATCACCGCCAGCCCGCTCGACGAGATTCCGGGAATCGGCCCTGCGCGCAAACGGGCGCTGTTGTTGCATTTTGGCACGGCAGGAAAGGTTCGCGCCGCCTCGCTGGAGGATCTGATGCGCGCGCCCGGCGTGAGTGCCGCTGTGGCGCAAACTATCTATGATTTCTATCATCCGGGAGGATAAGGCTTTTTCATCCAAGCTTTGCGAAACATCCAAATCGGTTCGACGCAGAGTGGCTCGGTTCGTCGCATATACCCCCGATGGGGGATGGAAATGGTCACCGCGATATTTGATAACCTTATTCAGGAACGTCTTTGCAGACACTCCGGGGGTAGGGCAGGCGGATCGGGGGCCTCGATATACGCAAGCGTCGACCGCTCTCGTGCCGGCATGATCTGCCGGCATCGGGGGTAGGAGTGCTCTGAACGTCGTTGCCGGGGGGTACGATGAAACAGTGGGATTGTCGGGTGCAGGCGTTGGCCTGCCCCGAAACGAAGGGGCATCGCGTCCGTCGCAGCCAATCGGTGCGCCCAATGCAATGGATGCGGCTGGCGGCGCTGTTCCTGGCGCTTGGCGGTGTGGCGGGGGCGCCAAGCGCTGGCTGGGCGCAGGATGCCGCCGTGTCGGACAAGACGCTGGAGCTGGAATTCTGGCGATCCGTTTCGTCCAGTACAGACCCCGACATGTTCGACGCCTATTTGCAACAATATCCCAATGGCACGTTTGCGCCCTTGGCCAAGGTGAAGGCCGCAGCCTTGCGCCGTGCGGCTGCCAATCCGGCGCCCGCGTCTCCACCAAATCCCGCGCCGACGGGGGGCCTGCCTGCGGCCGTGGTTCCGGTGGTTTCCGCGCCGGCCAGCCCTGCGGCCTTCGTGCCGGCCGTGGCCGTGGGAGCCACATCGACGGCAGCAACCACGCCCGCGCTTGCCACTGCCCCGGCAGACGAGACGGCCGATGCCGGCGCCCTGGCCAATCTGGCAGCCTCGCAGGAAACGCCGCAGGGCGTGCCCACCGCATCTGCGGGCGGGCTGCCGCCGATCACGGCGCAATCGCTGGCCCTTGGGCGTCCCAAGCTGGAGGCGGTTCCGGTCGTGACGTTGCCGGCACGTTTCTGCAGCGCGGAGGAGCGCAACGCCTTCCATGCGCAAACCTACCGCCCGGCGAACGAAGCGGCCCAGGCCAACAATGAAAAGGCCATCGCCTATCTGCAGAGCATCCAGGCTCGCTATGACGCGATGGCCATGGGCGATGCCGATACGCGCAACCTGCTGGCCAAGGAAGGTCTGGAATACAAGCAGGTGGCAGACGCGACGTTCCAGGCGCAGCAGGCGCTGGTGCGGCAGTTCGATGCCCTGATGGCGGTTCCGATCACAACCTGTGGAGTGGCCCGATGATGCAACGCATGCCTCGCGCCCAGGCGGCGCGCCCTGCCCTGGTCAGTGCCCTGATCTGTGCCCTGTTTGGCGCCTCGGTGGCGCAGGCGGCCGAACCGGTCGCTTCCTGCCTCGATACGGCCACGCTGGACGCGGCGCGCACGCACCAGTTCCAGACGATGATGATGACCGTTTCGTTGCGCTGCAAGACCTATGGCGTGGATGTCGAAACCAGTTTTTCCCAGATGATGCAGGTGCATCAGGCAGTATTTTCCGCGGCGGACAAGGCCGTCCATGGCTATATCGGCCCGGCCCACGGCTTTGCCGACAAGCGCGCCTATGACACCTATGCCACCTTGGTGGCCAACCGCTATGGCGGCGGCGCGACCAATCCCATGGCCTGTGCCGCGCTCGATCGTGCCATCAAGAGCGTGATTGCCGACACCAGCGGCAGCAAGCTGCATTTCGTGGCATCGGCAATGATTGCCAAGCCCGAGATGGAGCGGTTTGCCTGCGCGCCGGCGCAGCAGGGGGCGCCGGCATCGGTATCGACGGCAGTGGCCATGGCCAGCCCGCAGGCCCAGCCGAAGAAATGATGGAAACGGCGGCGGCGTGTCAGCCGCCCCGTTTCACCAGCCCTTCCTGTGCCGTTTCCGCGATCAGGCGCCCATCGCGGGTGAAGATCCGGCCCCGCGCAAAGCCGCGCGTCTGCCCGGCCCAAGGGCTGTCGCAGGCATAGAGCAGCCAATCGTCGGCCCGCGCATCGCCGTGGAACCACATCGCATGGTCCAGGCTGGCGGCCACGCCAGTGCCGGTCTTGCCGCTGATGCCATGGGGCAGCATGCTGGCACCCAACAGCGTCATGTCGCTGATATAGGCCAATACCGCGCGGTGCAGGGCCGGGTCATCGGGCAGCGGCGCCACGCAGCGCAGCCAGGTATGGGCAACCGGCTCGGCCGGGGTGTCGCGCAGCCAGTTGAGCGGCTCTGCAGAACGCATTTCCACCGCACGGGGACGGGTGAGCAGAGCGCGGCGGGCTTCCGAAACGTGCTCGGCGTAGATCGTGAGCAATTCGGCTTCGGTCGGCAATTCCTCGGGTGCCGGCACGGAGGGCATCGGCATGGCGTGCTGGAGCACGCCATCGGGCGCCTGCGCATTGCGGTGCTGGAACGAGGCCGTCAGCGTGGCGAGGGTCTTGCCGTCCTGCGTGGCGATGATGCGGCGGTTGGCAAAGGTCTTGCCATCCAGATCGCGGAGCACCGCATAGCCGATTTCGCTGTCTTCGCTGCCGGGACGCAGGAAATAGCCGTGGAGCGAATGGACCGGCCGCTCGCCGTCAACCGTGGCCTGCGCAGCGGCAAGTGCCTGGGCCACGATCTGCCCGCCGAACACGCGGCCCACTCCGCCAGGCTTGCGCATGCCAAGGAACGCATCGGGCGCGGTTTCATTGGGCCGCACGGTCAGCAGGCGGGCAAGGCCGGCGACGATGGCGGCAGGTTCGGCGGAATCAGACAGCAGGGTTGTTGTCAGCGGGTTGAGCATGGCGCTCGCCTATTCCAGCCCGCTGTGATCGGTCAACGCGCTGTTCCGATTCGTCACAAATTTGACATCGCAAAACGCGATCAGGCCCCGCCCGGCGCTTATGCCGAACGGGGCCTGTCGTTCTCCTCCCCAACTTCGGGATCATGCGCGCCGGGTTTTCCCCGATTCTTCCGCGCGTCTGCCGCTGGTTTGCCCGGTCCAGCACCGGGCAAACCAGCGGAAGCAGTTTGCGTCAGCCCACGGCATGGCTGGCGAGAGCCGCCAGCAGCAACAAGGCAACGATATTGGTGATCTTGATCATCGGGTTGACCGCCGGACCGGCCGTATCCTTGTAGGGATCGCCCACGGTATCGCCGGTCACCGCCGCCTTGTGCGCGTCGGAGCCCTTGCCGCCGTAGTGGCCGTCCTCGATGTATTTCTTGGCATTGTCCCAGGCGCCGCCGCCCGATGTCATGGAAAGGGCCACGAACAGCCCGCCCACGATCACGCCAAGCAGCAATGCGCCCAGCGCGGCAAAGGCATTGGCCTGGTCTGCCACCGCGAGGATGACGAAATAGACCGCGATGGGCGCCAGCACCGGCAGCAGCGAAGGCAGGATCATTTCCTTGATCGCGGCGCGGGTGACGAGGTCCACCGTCCGGGCATAGTCGGGACGGCTGGTGCCGGCCATGATGCCTGGATCGGCGGCGAACTGCTCGCGCACATCCACCACCACGTCACCGGCCGCGCGGCCCACCGCCGTCATCCCCATGGCGCCGAACAGATAGGGCAGCAGTGCGCCCAGCAGGAGGCCGACAATGACATAGGGGTTTTCCAGGCTGAAATTCACCGTCAGGTCTGGAAAAAATTCCCGCAAGTCGGTGGTATAGGCCGCAAACAGCACCAGCGCGGCAAGCCCGGCCGAACCGATGGCATAGCCCTTGGTCACCGCCTTGGTGGTGTTGCCCACTGCGTCGAGCGCATCGGTGCGTTCGCGCACGGCGTCTTCCAGCCCGGCCATTTCGGCAATGCCGCCGGCATTGTCTGTCACCGGGCCATAGGCGTCGAGCGCCACGACCATGCCGGCCAGCGCCAGCATTGCGGTGGCGGCATAGGCAATGCCGATCAGGCCGGCGAGCTGGTAGGCAACGATAATGCCCGCGCAGATCACCAGCGTGGGCAGGGCAGTCGCTTCCAGGCTGACGGCCAGGCCCTGGATCACGTTGGTGCCGTGCCCGGTGACCGAAGCCTTGGCGATGGACCGCACCGGACGATAATTGGTGCCGGTGTAGTATTCGGTGATCCAGATGATCAGGCCGGTGATCGCCAGGCCTACCAACGCGCAATAGAACAGCGTGCGCCCGGTAAAGCCTTCGTTCCCGATCGGCGCTTCCATGCTGCCAAGCGCAGTCTGGGTGGCGAACCAGATCGCCGGGACCGACAGCAGCGCCGTGACCAGGAAGCCTTTGTACATGGCGCCCATGATGTTGTTGCTGCGGCCCAATTTGACGAAGTAGGTGCCGATGATCGAGGTGACGATGCACACCCCGCCGATCAGCAGCGGCAGCGCCATCAACGGCAGCAGCATGTTGCCCACGCCCTTGATCAGCAGCGCGGTGAGCACCATCGTGGCGCCCACGGTGACGACGTAGGTTTCGAAAAGGTCGGCCGCCATGCCGGCGCAATCGCCCACGTTGTCGCCCACGTTGTCGGCAATCACGGCGGGGTTGCGCGGGTCATCCTCGGGGATGCCGGCTTCCACCTTGCCCACCAGATCGGCGCCCACGTCGGCCGCCTTGGTAAAAATGCCGCCGCCCAGCCGCGCGAAGATCGATACGAGCGAGGCGCCCAATGCCAGCGTGGTCAGCGAGGTGACGACCGTGCGATCGCCCGGCGCATAGCCGGCCAGGTTGACCAGGTACCAGAAGAACCCGGCAATGGCCAACAGCGCCAGGCCCGCCACCAGCATTCCGGTGATCGCCCCGGCGCGAAAAGCCAGGGTAAGCCCCTGCTGCAAGCCGGTTTGCGCGGCTGCGGCGGTGCGCACGTTGGCCCGCACCGACACGTTCATGCCGATGAAGCCGGCCACGCCCGAAAGCACGGCGCCAATGATGAAGCCCACGGCTGGCAAAGGCCGCAATGTCATCGAGACGACGGCGGCCACGACGACGCCGACCACGGCGATCGTGCCGTACTGGCGCTTGAGATAGGCCTGCGCCCCTTCCTGGATAGCGCCGGCAATGTCCTGCATTTTTGGATTTCCGGCCGGGCTTCCCAGCACCTGACGGCTGGTGATGAAGCCATAAAGCACGGCCAGTAACCCCAAACCGATAGCGGTTATGACAAGGTTCACGATGGCATCCCCCTAACTCCCCATGCCCCGGCTTTTCTTTTGGTGCGCCGGGTGCACGGTTGTTTCCGCAAGGTTGCTGGAAACAGGCATCGAAGCTAGCTCATTTGCAGCCACTCGCAAGCGCTATTGTCGGGCCTAGGCGCGGTGCTGGTATCCCAGCGATCCGTGCGGCGGCGCGCCATCGAGCAGGACGGGCACGGCGCCAGGCGGCATGGCGTGACCGATGCGCGTGGCCGGGCAGGGCGGGGCGATGCCGTCGGGCAGGGTGAACAGCAATTCGTAGTCATCGCCCCAGGACAGCGCGTCGCGCCGGCGGCCGGGCGGCAAGTCTGCCGGCACGGGGCAGGCTGCACTCGCGATGGCCAGCGTGACGCCACTGGCCTGCGCCATGCGCGTGGCATCGAGCAGCAGCCCGTCCGAGACATCCATCATCGCGCCCACCAGCGGCGCCAGCATCCGCCCTTGCGCCAGGCGCGGAACCGGACGGCAGAAATGGCTGGTGTCACGCTGCGTATTCCTGTCGCGCAATGCTTCGAAGCCCAGCATGGCATCGCCCAGCGTGCCGGTGACCCACAAGGCGTCTCCAGCCTGCGCGCCGCTGCGCGTGGGCACCGGCAGGCAGGTGGCACGGCCCAGCGCCGTCAGCCCATGGGCCGCCGGCCCGGCGCGGTGCACGGTATCGCCACCCAGCAGGGGCACGCCAAACGCTGCCAGTGCCTCGGCCAGGCCGGCAAGGAACCGCTCTTCCCCGCCACCCAGGCCATAGCCGAGCAACAGGCCCAGCGGTTCGGCGCCCTTGGCGGCAAGGTCGGACAAGTTGGTGGCCACCAGTTTCCACGCCACGTCGGCCGGATCCTGATCGGGCAGCCAGTGCACACCTTCGATCATCATGTCGTGGGTCAGCACGAGATGTTCGCCGCCCAGGGCGATCACCGCCACGTCATCATCCAGCCCGCGCGCGGCCGGATCGGGCGCCAGAGCGCGCAGCGCGGCGATGAAGGCGGCTTCGTCCATCGCGCCATCCGGTAGTGGCTCGGCGGCGCTTTGCAAGCGGCTTGACCCTGGCGGGGCAGCCCGCCTAATCGATCAATTGAATGGACCAGCCAGGCATGACGACGTCAGGATCTCGAATGGGTACGGACACGAGCGGCCAGGCACCCGACGAAAGCGGCCGCACGGCGCGCGACCAGCTGTTGGAAGCAACGTCGGTGGCCATGCGCGAGGGGGACATCGTCGATATCTCGCTGTCGGAACTCTCGGCGCGGTCGGGCCTCAACTCTGCCCTGGTCAAGTACTACTTCGGCAACAAGGCCGGCCTTTTGACCGCCTTGCTCGACCGCGACATGACCGAGATTGTCCGTTCGGTCGATGCGCTGCTCGCCAAGGACGACATGACCCCGCAGGACAAGCTGCGCCGCCATATCTCGCGCTGCATCGATACCTATTATCGTTATCCCTATATCAACCGCCTGCTGATGCGGCTGATCCGCGAAAGCGACGAGGCCGAAGCGCAGCGGATTGCCGACAAGTACTTGCGCCCCTTGAACCGCGCCTATCACCAGTTGATCGGCGAAGGCGTGGCGGCGGGCGTGTTCCGCCCGATCGACCCGCAGATGTTCTATTTTACCGTCGGCGGCGCGGCAGACCGGTTCTTTTCGGCGCGACTGGTGTTGCGCCACTGCTTTGGCCAGCAGACGTTGACCCACGAGTTGCGCGACCGCTATCGCGAGCACACGGTTGAATTCATCATGGCAGGCATTCTTGCAAACTGAACATTCGCAAAGCCCGGCCGGCAACGGGCGCTGGCGCATCGGCGTGATCGGCGGATCGGGGATTTACGATCTTTCGGTGCTTGAAGACGCGCAGGAGATTGCCGTGCAATCCCCGTTCGGCGCCCCGTCGGGCCCGGTGACGCTGGGCCGCATCGCCGGCCATGAATTCGTGTTCCTGGCCCGCCATGGCGCCGGCCACCGGCTTTCGCCCGAAACGGTCAATCATCGCGCCAATATCGACGTGTTGAAACGCTGCGGGGTGACCGATGTCGTCGCGATTTCGGCGATCGGCTCGCTGCGCGAAGAATTTGCACCCGGCAGCTTTGTTGCGGTGGACCAGTTCATCGACCGCACCCATGGCCGCCCGCAGAGCTTCTTTGGCGAAGGGCTGGTGGCGCATGTTTCGCTGGCCGATCCGGTCTGTGCGCGGCTCAGCGCGCTGTTGGCCGATGCCGGCACCGCGGCCGGCGCCAAAGTGCATCGCGGCGGCTGCTATCTGGCGATGCAGGGGCCGCAGTTTTCCACCCGCGCCGAGAGCCGGCTCTATCGCCAATGGGGCGCCGACGTGATCGGCATGACTGCCATGCCCGAAGCCCGCCTGGCCCGCGAAGCAGAGCTGCCCTACGCCTTGCTGGGTATGGTTACCGATTACGATGCATGGCGCGAGGGTGAGCACGTGGATGTTGCCCAGGTACTCGACGTGATGCGCGGCAATGCGACCACGGCGCGGGCCTGCGTGCAGGCGCTGGCCGCACTTTTGCCGCAAGTGCGCACACCCAGCCCGATCGACCGGGCACTTGATGGGGCGATCATGACGGCGCCAAGCCAGCGCGATCCCGTGCTCGTTGCCCGCCTTGGCGCCGTGGCCGGTCGGGTGCTGGCAAAATAATATTGCGCTGCCGCACGTTGCGATAGTTGCGCAAGGGAAGTCACCCTTGCACGATTGCAAGACTTCTTGGCGAATTGGACGAAATATCGTTGTTGCTATTGGCGCTGGTTTCCGTAGATACGAAACCATGCCCGGAACGCAGACCAGACTTGCCGAATTCATGCCCTATCGCATGGCCATCACCTCTGGTGCGGTCAGCCAGGTGATTTCGAGCGAGTATCGCGAGCAATTCGGCCTCAAGATTTCGGAATGGCGCGTCATGGCGGTGCTGGGGGATGCCGGGCCGCTTACCCAGCGTGACTTGGTGCGCGCCACGCAGATGGACAAGGTGGCCGTGAACCGCGCCTGCAAGGTGCTGGAAGATCGGGATCTCGTGCGGCGCAGCCCCAACGTGGCCGATGGGCGCTCCCACCATCTCGAACTCACCAGTGAAGGGCGTTCCATCCATGCCCAGATTTGGCCTCAGGCACTTGAAATTTATAACGAAATTTTTGCTGCGCTGACCCCGCGCGAAACCGAGAAACTGCGCGCGCTGCTCGACAAGCTGCTTGGCGCGGCCCGCAAGTTCGAAGCGCGCGTCAAGTAATCGCCAAGACACGATAAAGACCAGAAACAGACCGGGATACCTTCGTCGCAGCTGAAACAGGAGAGGTTGACATGAAACTGGCATCGTTGCCGCAGGGGCGCGATGGGCGCCTGATCGTGGTGTCCGACGATCTGGCCTGGTATGCCGATGCCGATCATGTGGTGCCCACCATGCAGCGCCTGCTCGACGAATGGGACAGGCACGCCGACCTGCTGGAAAGCCTGAGCATCGAGCTGGCCCATGGCGCCATTCCCCGCAAGCGGTTTCACGAACGCGAAGCGGCCGCTCCGCTGCCCCGCACGTTCCACTGGACCGATTCGGCCGACGCGCTGCGCCATCAGCCCGGCGATGGCCTGATGGGCGCGCGCGATCCGCTGCGGCGGCCGGGCACATCGGCAGTGGGCCTGGTGACGATGACGGCCGATGTGCCGCAAGGCGCCACGGCCGCCCAGGCTCTGGCCCGTATCCGCCTGGTGGGGCTGGCCCATGCCGTTGCCGTGCAAAGCGCGCCGGGCGCAACCGGGCATTTTTCACCCGTGTTCGTCACGCCACAGGCACTGGGCGATGCCTGGGCCGATGGCGCGCTGACCGTGCCGCTGAAAGTGACGCGCGGCGATCAGGCGCAGGACGTGAAGCTGCCGCCGACATTGGGCGATACGATTGCTGGCCTTGCCGCCGAGCGTGCGCTGGCTGCCGGCACGCTGGTCAGCCTGTCAGCCCCGCTGCCCGGCGCGCCACTGGAGCCGGGCGAAACCCTGCGCGTGGAAGCGCGCAATGCCGCCGGGCGCACGCTGTTCGGCGCGATCGAACAGGCTGTCCACGTTCCCGCCTAGGGCGGGTTCCTGTCAGCGTCGGGCGTTGTATTCCAGCTGGGCATTGCTCAGCTGGAAGCCGATCAGGTGCTCGAACGTGGCGGTGGCGATGGCCTTGCGCACATCGGGCTGCGAGAGCGGATCGATCGCGGCGTCTGCCTCGCCAGCGCGGCGCTTGCGCTCCAGCCGGCGGCGGATGTCTTCGGGCAGGCTGGCGGCGGCGCGATCCACACTGGCAGCGGCCTTGGCATGGGCGGTGGCGCGATCCTGGCCATCGGCAAAATCGAGTGCCACGGTGCCCAGGCGCTTGGCCACCACGGCCGTGCCGCCGCGCATCACCACCGAGAAATAGGGCAGATCGACATGGCGCGCGCCGCGCGTGTTGGTGCGGCGGGCGAGAACGTCGAACGTCGCTTCGCTGCTGACCGGGTCGGCGTTGCCATTGCAGGTGGAACGCACGTTGGTGATCGAGGCGACAAGGTCGATCGCCTGCGAATCGGTGCGCGAAGGATCACTGAACAGCGTGACATCCCCCGTCATCTCGGGGATTTCCACGATTGGGCAGGCAGTGCGCAGCGCCGTGACGCCGACGCCGTCTTCCACCACCAGTTCGCCCTTGTTCTTGGCGCAACCGGCCAGGGCACCTGCCAATAGAGTGGTGCCGATCACGGCCTTGGCAAGCGAGAGACGGCGGCTCTTGGCGATCATCAGGGCAAGTTCCTTAGGCGCGAACGATTGGCAGCGAAGGGGCGGCGAGGGGGCCACCCGAACATTTACAGCGCACTCCTCTACCTAGCCCCTCGCGCTTGGGCAATGGCGCTGCCCGGCGCAGCCCATGTTTTACGCCGTTGGTGATTTGTCGAGAGCACCGGGCGCTGCTAAGGGCAGGGGCATGAACGCCAGCTTTCCGAATTCCGCTCCTGCCGCGCCGCAGCCCGAAACGGGCCAACGCTCCACAGGCCTGCCGCCGCTGCACCTTCTGATTGCCGCGCCGCGCGGGTTCTGCGCCGGGGTGGATCGCGCGATCGAGATCGTGGAGCGGGCGATCGAACGCTATGGCGCGCCGGTCTATGTCCGTCACGAGATCGTGCACAACCGCTTCGTGGTTGACAATCTCAAGGCCAAGGGCGCGGTTTTCGTGGAAGAACTGGATGAAGTGCCCGATGGCAAGCCGGTGGTCTTTTCCGCCCACGGCGTGCCCAAGGTGGTGCCGATGGCCGCGACCGAGCGCGGGCTGGACTGGCTCGATGCCACCTGCCCGCTGGTGAGCAAGGTTCATCGCCAGGCCGAACGCAAGGTGGAAGCCGGGCGCCATATCCTGTTCGTGGGCCACAAGGGCCATCCCGAAGTGATCGGTACGATGGGCCAGGTGCCCGACGGCGCAATGACCTTGGTGGAAACGGTCGAGGATGTCGCCAAGCTCGATTTCGCCGCCGACACGCCGCTGGCATTCCTGACGCAGACCACGCTTTCGGTGGACGATACGGCCGAGATCATCGCTGCCTTGCGCGCGCGTTTTCCCCGCATCGTCGGGCCGCGTGCCGAAGACATCTGCTATGCCACGTCCAACCGCCAGGCGGCGGTCAAGGCGATCGCGCCGCGCTGCCAGCTGGTTCTGGTGATCGGCGCGCCCAACAGCTCCAACTCGCTGCGCCTGGTCGAGGTGGCCGAGCGCGAAGGCTGCGCCGCGCGCTTGATCCAGCGGGCAAGCGAGATCGATCCTGCCTGGATCGAGGGGGTGGAAACCCTGGGACTCACTGCCGGTGCTTCTGCGCCCGAGGTTCTGGTGCGCGAAGTGGTGAGCGCGCTGGAGCAATGGCGTCAGGTGGTCGAGGAACCGGTGACCACCACCGAGGAACACATGGTGTTCAAGCTGCCCCGCCAATTGATCGGCTGAAAGACCACCCATGGCTGTCTATACCCACCTCGGCGCGGAGGATATTGCCGCGCTGCTCGCGCCTTATGGCCTGGGCGAACTGGTTTCCGCCAAGGGCATCGCCGAAGGCGTTTCCAACAGCAACTGGCTGGTCGAAACCGCAAGCGCAGGCAGCGGCACCACCCGCTTTATCCTGACGATGTACGAATTTCGCATCGAGATTGCCGACTTGCCCTATTTCCTGGGCCTGCTCGATCATCTGGCGGGCAAGGGCTGCCCGGTGCCGCGCTCCATCCACGATGCGGCGGGCCAGTGCTATCGCGTGGTTGATACCCCGCGTGGAGAGCGCGCGCTGGCGCTGATCGAATTCCTGCCCGGTGTCTCGCTTGGCGATCCCACGCCGGGCCAGGCCCGTGCAGTGGGCAGCGCGCTGGCCACCCTGCATGGCGCGGCGGCCGATTATACGGCCGAACGCGCCAATGCCATGGGCCTTGCCGAATGGCAGCGCCTGGCCGACGCGTGCGGGCCGCAAGGGCTGGCCAGCATCGATCCCGACCTGGCCGGGATCGTCGCGGCGCATCTGCCGCGCCTGGTGGCGCACTGGCCGCAGGGCCTGCCCACCGGCGTGATCCATGCCGATCTCTTTCCCGACAACGTGTTGATGCAAGGCGATACCGTTACCGGGCTGATCGACTTCTACTTCGCCTGCAACGATATCATTGCCTACGACCTGGCAGTGACCCACGCCGCCTGGTGCTTCGACGCGAGCGGGCAGGCGTTCCGGTCCGATCTTTCGGCCGCCCTGCTCGAAGGCTATGAAGCGGTCCGCGCCCTGTCGGATGCAGAGCGTGCGGCGCTGCCGCTGCTGGCCCAAGGCGCGGCGATGCGCTTTGCCATGAGCCGGGCGTTCGACTGGCTCAACACGCCTGCCGATGCGCTGGTGACCCGGAAAGACCCGATGGCCTTTGCCCGCCGCCTGGAATTCTATGCCGATTCGGCCAACGCGGGGATATTCGGCCTGTGAAGCACGTGGCGATTTTCACCGATGGTGCATGCAAGGGTAATCCGGGTAAGGGTGGCTGGGGCGCGCTGCTGCGCATCGGCGAGCACGAGAAGGAACTGGTCGGTTCCGAGCGCGAGACGACCAACAACCGCATGGAAATGATGGCCGCGATCCGCGCGCTCGAGGCTTTGACGCAGCCTTGCCAGGTGACCCTGCACACCGACAGCAAGTATGTGCTCGACGGCATTACCAAGTGGATCTTCGGCTGGCAGAAGCGTGGCTGGAAAACGGCCGACAACAAGCCGGTCAAGAACGAAGACTTGTGGCGCGCGCTGGTTGCGGCCGCGCGCCCGCACAAGATCGAATGGGTTTGGGTGAAGGGCCACGACGGTCACCCGGAAAACGAGCGGGTCGACAAGCTGGCCAGCGACGCGGCGCGCGCTGCCTGACTCGTCCTTGGCCTGACTCGTCCTAGGCCTGACCCGTTTCGGGACAGGCGGGCGAGGGGCTTTGGTTGCCGGCACAAATCCATGGTAAAGGATAGGTAAAGCCCCGGCTTGATGCACGCGGGCCGGGGGATCTGCCATGGTTTGCCACGCCGCCGCTCATACGCTTTTCCACCGCCGATCGGTGCGCCGGGTTCTTGCCCTGGCCCTGTGGGGCGCCACCGCCGTGCCGGCCTTGGCGCAGTACGCGCCGCCCCCACCACCGCCATCCGCGATGGTTCCCTATGCCCCGCCGTCCGCTCCATGCGCGGTGGCACCCGAACCGGATCGGCACGGCTGGCCACTGCCTTGCGACACGGCCATGGCGCCCCAACCCTATGGCGCGCCCGGCTATCCGGGCAGCTGGATCGCGCCGCCTGGCTATTACGTCGCGGGCATCACGTGGGTGCCCGTGCCCGTGGCCGGCAATCCCTGCCAGCCTTGTGGCGAGAGCCGCACCATCACGACCACACGCGTGGTCGATGTTCCCGTGCGCACGTGGCACCGCCCGGTTCGGCATGCGCCCTACCGGGACAAGCGCGTGAAGGAAAAGCGCATTAAGGAATGATCGCCAACGATCGGTTAACCCTGGTGGGTAACCGCGATTGGCTGTTGCGGTTCGATCACACCGGTGCGGGCTTGAGCCGCGCGGGGGCATAGCGGGATGCATCGAGCGTTTCGGTCATCGCGTCGCGCGGTTGGCCCAGCAGCAATTGCGCGCCCAGCCGCGCGGCGGCCGGTGCCGTCTGGATGCCAAAGCCGCCTTGCCCGGCAAACCAGAAGAAGCCCGGCACCTGCGAGTCGAACCCGTAGACCGGCGCACGATCGGGGGCAAAGCTGCGCAGGCCCGCCCAGCGCCGCTCCACGGCCTGGACCGGCCAGTCGACCACGCGCTCCATCCGGTCGAGTGCAATGGCCACGTCGATCTCTTCGGGCGCGACATCGTGCGCCACATCGGGGGTTTCGTCGTGCGGAGAGAGCCACAGGCGGTCGCCCGCCGGCTTGAAATAGAAATCACCGGCCAATCCGAAGGTGAGCGGCAGGGTGGCAGGCACCGGCGGATCGACGCGCAGCTGCGCGATCGTGCGGCGATAGGGGGTAATGCCCAGCGGCACCGCGCCGGCAAGGGCGGCGGCCTCGTCGGCCCAGGCGCCGGCGGCGTTGGCCAGCACGCCTGCCCGTGCGCCGCCATCGCGCCAAGCCAGGCGCCATCCCGCGCCATCCCGCTCGATCTGTTCAACCCGTGCGCGCAGCCGCACGACCGTGCCGGTGCGGCGGGACAGGGCAAGGTAATGCTGGTGCAGCGCCGCCACGTCGATATCGGCGCAGCCAGGTTGCCACGCGCCCGCAGACCAGCTTCCGCGCAAGCGGGGAACCCGGTCAATCATCCCCTCCCGCCCGATCATTTCGATGTGGGCGCCCAGCGCGCGATATTCGGCCACGAAGCGTTCGAGCGCGATCCGGTCTTCCGCCTGCCCGATCACCAGGGAACCGCGTGTTTGGAGAAAGCCGTTATCAGCCAGATAGTTGCCTGAAGCGAGCGTGAGCGGCACCACGGCCGGCCCGCCATAGACTTCGTCCCAGAACGCGGCCGATCGGCCGGTGGTGTGATAGCCGGGCGTGTCCTCCGCCTCGATCAGCAGGACGCGGGCATGGGGCGCGCATTCGGCGGCCAGGCTGGCCCCGGCCATGCCCGCGCCGATGATCGCGATGTCGAACTCGTCCATGCGGCCTCACGAAAAGGGGAGGTGTCAGCCTGCCGCGTTGGCGGGCGCTTCCCGTTCGAGGAATTCGTCGATCGTGGCAAGCACCCGATCGCGCACGGGGTCGCTTTCGCGCAGCAATTCGTGCCGGCCTTCGCGGCCCCAGGCAACGAGCTGCGCACGCGGCAGGCGCCGCGCCGCACGGGCAATCGCCCGCCACGAGACCAACCTGTCATGGCGCGTTGCCACCAGCAGCACCGGGGTTTTCACGGCCTCGAGCATGCCGGGCGAATCGAGCAGGTCGAAAGACGCGCTGGACTTTTGCAGCCAGCGCCAGCTGGCGGGCACCAGCGACAGCCACGGGCGCTGCGCCCGCCACCACTGCTCGTCGGCATAGCGACCAGCATGGTGCGTCAGCAGATTCGCGCGCAGGGCGGCGCGGGCGCCGGGCTTTTCGCTGGTTTTCCACGCTGGCCGCGCCGGATCGCCTGTGCGGACCATGGCGGCTGCATAGATTCGCTGCAGCCAGCGCGGCAGAATCGTGGCGAATCCCAGCATCGGCGCGCTCAAGACTGTGGCGACAGGATCGATTCGCCCCTGCGCCAGCGCGCGCAACACCAGATGCCCGCCCATGGAATGGCCGATCACCACGTGCGGCGCGGGCGCCTGCGCACGCCATGCCTGGTAAAGATCGGCAAGGTCATCGATCCACACGGCAAAATCGGCAATGTCGCCCGATACGGGCCCCGGCGGCGGCCCGGCGGAACCAGCCTGGCCGCGCCAGTCCGCCGCGGTTACGTGCCAGCCCTTAGTGCCCCAGTAATCGAACGTTTCCAGATACTTTTCATAAAAGTCACCGCGCCCCGGCAGGAACAGGATCGAGCCTCGGGATGCATCTGGCGTGCAGCGCCAATCGAGGCGGCGGATCGCCGTGCCATCGGCTGCGGTCCAGGTCGATTCGTGTGCACCATCGGGAATAGTACGCCCGCCCAATGGCTTCCAGACATGTTTAACCATTGCTTGCGACGCCCCGTTTCACGCCCGGTCCCGCCGCTTGGCTTGGTTACCGTTTGGTAAGTGATTTTCCGGTATCCCCCAACCATCGAGGGGGACTTCCATGGTTTACGGTTTGGCCGGAGTGTTGGCAATTGCGCTGCTGATCGCAGCCTTTACCGACTTGCGCCGCAGACAGATCGACAACTGGCTCAACGCCGCGATCGCCGCGCTGGCGCCGGTCTATTGGTGGGCCTGCGGGCTGCATCTGTGGCCCGATGTCGTGCTGCAGCTTGGCGTGGCGCTGGCCGCGTTCGTGATGCTGGCAGGGCTGTTCGCGCTGCGCATGATGGGCGGTGGCGATGTCAAGCTGCTTACCGCGCTGGCGCTGTGGCTGCGGCCGCTGCTGTTTGCCAAGCTGTTGCTGATCATGGCGCTGGTGGGTGGGGTGCTCACCGTGGGCATGGGCATGTGGCACGTGCTGCGCCGCCGCAAGGACCACCTCAAGATACCCTATGGCGTGGCGATCGCCACGGCGGGGCTGTGTGTCCTTGGTACAACATATGGCGGGGGCCTTGGCGCCTTCGCAGCGGGCTAAGGCCAAACTTAACCAATTTGTCGGATGGCTCACGCTGTTCTGTAAGGGCGGGATAACTGGCGATGGACAAGAAAAAGCTGCTGCTGCTGGGGGGGGCGCTGATCATCGCGATCCCGACGGCCCTTGCAGGCATGGGCATGATGCGCGGTTCGGGTTCGCCCCAGGCTGCTGCTGCTGCCAAGGTGGAGATGGGCTCCAAGGTGCTGGTGGCGCAACGCGCCCTGCCAGTGGGCACGATCATCACGGCCGATGCGATCGGGTTCAAGGCCTGGCCCAAGGAAATGGTGCAGGACGCCTATTTCGTGGAAGGCGAGGCCGACATGCAGAAGATGCTGGGCACCGTCGTGCGCAATCCGATCACGGCGGGTGAACCGATCACGCAAGGTTCGCTGGTGGCTCCGGGCGATCGTGGCTTCCTTGCCGCAGCCCTGGGCCCTGGCATGCGCGCCGTCACCATCCCGGTTTCTGCCCGCACCGGTGTTGCCGGCTTCGTGTTTCCCGGTGACCATATCGACCTGGTTCTGACCCAGACGGTCAAGGGCACCGAGCAGCAGCCGCTCAAGGCATCGGAAACGATCATCCGCAACTTGCGCGTGCTCGCCACCGACCAATCCGCCACGCAGGAGCAGGTCGAAGGCAAGACCAAGGTCAAGGCATTCAGCACCGTGACCGTGGAAGTGACGCCCAAGATCGCCGAAAAGATCGCCGTGGCGCAGACGATCGGCACGCTCAGCCTGTCGCTGCGCTCGCTGGCCGACAATTCGGCCGAGCTGGAACAGGCGATCGCCTCGGGCGATGTCAAGGTTCCGGCCGGCGCCAGCCCGCAAGACGAGGAAAAGCTGCTCAAGCAAGCGCTGGCCCATCCGCTCGACGGCGGCACCAGCTTTGCCACGGGCGGCGATGTCTCGCGCTTCCAGCGCAAATCGATGCCGCCGATGGCCGGCAGCGGGGGCGGTGGCTTTGCCGCACCGGCCGCGCCGCCGCCGGCAATGGGTGGCCCGGTGGCACCGCCTCGCCCGCGTGGCCCGGTGGTGAATATCACGCGCGGCAAGGAAACCGTCGTCGTCAGCGTGGGAGCCCAGTGATGTTCGAGCATCCTTCGTTCCGGCGCACTGCCAAAGGCCAGACCATGTCCACACGCTTTTCTTCCGCGCTGCTTGGCGCGATGGTGGCCGCAGCGCCACTGGCGATGATCGCCGGCGCCCAGGCTGCCCATGGGCAGAACGTGACGAGCCCCGCCCGCTCCATCGCGGTGGGCCTGGGGCGCGGCGAACTCATCACGCTGCCGGCCCGCATGGCCGATGTGTTCGTGGCCGACGACAAGATCGCCGATGTGCAGGTGAAATCGACCAACCAGCTCTATGTGTTCGGCAAGGGGCCGGGGGAAACCACCGTCTACGCCAGCAACGCCAAGGGCGACGTCCTGTGGTCTGCCAATGTCCGCGTGGGCACCAATATCGACAGCATCGACCAGATGCTGCACCTCGCCATGCCCGAGGCCAAGATCCAGACTGCCACGATGAACAACACCGTGCTGCTGACCGGCACCGTGACCGCGCCCGAGGATGCCGCCGAGGCCGAGCGCCTTGTCACCGCCTTCGTGGGCGAAAAGACGCAAGTGATCAGCCGCCTGAAGCTGGCAACGCCGCTGCAAGTGATGTTGCATGTGCGGATCGCCGAAGTGAGCCGCACGCTGACCCGCGCCATCGGCACCAACATCACCACGATCGATGGTACCGGGGGCTTTAAGTTCGGCCTGGGCCAAGGACGCGCGTTCGCGCCCACGGTTACCAATGACCCTAACCTGCCGTTGGGCATGGGTACGTCGGTGACGGGCTGGATGAGAGATCCCACAGCGATTAGCCCCACCAATCCGATGGGGTGGACGCGGGCACCGGGCACCACGGTAACGCCGACCACGACCGGATCGACGCTTGCCGGCATGGGCAAGCTATTCGGGCTCGATGTGCTGGGCGCGCTCGACATGGGCGAAACGGTAGGGCTGGCCACTACCTTGGCCGAACCCAACCTGACCGCGCTCTCCGGCGAAACGGCGGAATTCCTGGCCGGCGGCGAATTTCCCATCCCGCTCTCGCAAGGCCTGGGCACGACCAGCATCGAATACAAGAAGTACGGTGTGAGCTTGGCCTATACGCCTACGGTGCTGGCCAATGGGCGCATCTCGCTGCGCGTGCGGCCCGAAGTTTCGGAACTGTCGACCGACGGATCGATCTCGGTCAGCGGCTATTCGATCCCCGGCCTGAAAGTGCGCCGTGCGGAAACCACGGTGGAGCTTGGTTCGGGCCAAAGCTTCATGATTGCCGGCCTGCTGAGCAATTCGGCGCAGAACACGATCACCAAGCTGCCCGGCGCGGGTGACTTGCCGATCCTGGGTTCGCTGTTCCGCTCCACCTCGTTCAAGAAGGGCGAGACCGAACTGGTGATCGTGGTGACCCCGTATCTGGTCAACCCGGTCGATGCCAAGGACATCAAGCTGCCCACCGATGGCTTCCGCGCCGCCGATGCGCTGCAGCAGGTGCTGGGCAACCAGGAATCGGCGCCATCGAAGGGTGAGCCGCGCCCGATGCCGACCGAACGCGAAGGCACCGTGCAAGGTGGCCCGCCGCCCAGCGTGGGCGATGCCAGCACGCCGCGTGGTGCCAAGAACCAGCGCGCCGCTGCCGATACCAAGCCCGGCTTCAGCCTGTGACCGATCCTGTGACGAGGAACCAGCCCATGTCCATCACGCGCAATCGCATCGGCCAAGCGGCCCTGGCCCTTGGTCTCGTGGCGGGCCTCGCCGGCTGCGTCGGCGGCCAGCCCGACAACCGTTCGCTCTACAGCGTGCACCAGCCCGTGGTGGAGCGCACCAGCTATACCCTGGATGTCAACACCCTGCCCGGTGGCGGCGTACCGATCAGCGAGCAGCGGCGCATGGCCGGCTGGTTCGATACGCTCGGCCTTGGCTATGGCGACAAGGTGGCACTCGATGATCCTGCCGGCGATCCGGCCACGCGCGATGCGGTGCAGGCGGTGATCGCTGCCCACGGCCTGATCCTGGCCGATACCGCGCCGGTCACGGCAGGCAACGTGGCGCCGGGCACGGCACGGCTCGTGATCATGCGCACCACGGCATCGGTGCCAGGGTGCCCGGACTGGTCCACCCATAACGATGGCAACGGCCGCAATGCCACTTCGACCAACTATGGCTGCGCGGTGAATTCCAACTTCGCGGCGATGGTCGCCAACAAGGAAGACCTGATCCACGGGCAGACCGGCGACGGGCGCAACGCGGTGATGAGTTCCAACAAGGCGATCCAGGCCTATCGCGAGAGCGCGCCCACCGGCAGCGGCGGTGCAGCCGTGAAGCGCGTGACCACTTCCTCTTCAGCGGCGAGCAACTGACATGAGCGCACCCTGGAAATCCGGCAACCGCGACCTGTTCGCCGCCTATATGTGCGACGACGCCGCGCTCGATGTGGTGCGCGCCGTTGCCGCCGACATGGGTTGGGCGCCGGAAAAATGCGCGCGCGGCGGCCTGCGCAACGCCGTGCAATCGCTTTCGATCACGGCCAGCCCGGCGATCCTGATGGTCGATCTGTCGGAAAGCGGCGATCCACTGCACGATATCAACGCGCTCGCCGAAGTGTGCGAGCCGGGAACCGTGGTGATCGCGGTGGGCCAGGTCAACGACGTGCGGCTCTATCGCGATCTCGTGGCCTCGGGCATCCAGGATTACCTGCTCAAGCCACTCTCGATCGGCCAGGTACGTGACGCGCTGAGCCAGGCCCAGGCCATTTTCAACGCGCCCAAGAACCAGGACGGCGCCGCCGCCAAGCGCCATGTCACCACGGCGGTTGTCGGCACGCGGGGCGGGGTGGGGGCCTCTACCCTTGCCACCTCGATCGCCTGGGCATTCAGCACCGATTTCAAGCGTTCGACGGCGTTGCTCGATCTCGATGTCCATTTCGGCACGGGCGCGCTCACGCTCGATCTGGAGCCGGGACGCGGCTTGACCGACGCGATCGACAATCCCAGCCGCATCGACGGGCTGTTCATCGAACGCGCGATGATCCGCGCCAACGACAACCTGGCAATCCTGTCGGCCGAAGCCCCGATCACAGCCCCGCTGATGACCGATGGCAGCGCCTTTGCGCAGTTGCAGGACGAATTCCGCCAGGCCTTCGAGATGACCGTGATCGACATGCCGCGCAACATGCTGATCAATTTCCCGCATCTTCTGGCCGATGTGAATGCGGTGGTGCTTGCCACCGAACTCACGCTGGCCGGTGCGCGCGATGCCATTCGCCTGCTCGCCTGGCTCAAGGCCAATGCCGGCCATGCCCATATCCAGTTGGTGGCCAACAAGGTGCAGCAAGGCGTGGGCGAGATCAGCCGGGGCGATTTCGAATCCTCGATCGAGCGCAAGCTGGGCTATATCGTGCCCTTCGATGCCAAGGCGGCGGCCAATGCGGCCAAGCTGGGGCAAACATTCCTGGGGGCCAACCGTTCCACCAAGGCGGCCATCGCGATGCGCGACGTGGCCGCGGCGATCGACAACCTGGCGCAGGACAGCGAGGAAACGGCCGACAAGCCCAAGGCGCGGCCCGCTTCGCTGCTCGGCAAGTTCGATCTCAAGAAGATGCTGCCGGCAAAGGCGAAGGCCAAGGCTGGCGCACCGGCCTGACCCCGGCCCGATCGTTCCCCGTTCGTCCAGACCTAACGCTTCAACCAGGCAGACCGCGCGATGTTCAATCCCCAGTTGATCCTCATTCTTGGTGGGTTCACCTTGGCGGTCCTGCTTGGCCTGGCGGCCTTTTCCGGCCCCAATGCGGCCAAGGAAAGCACGCGCCGCCTGCAACAGGTGCGCTTTCGCCATTCCGACCGCGCGGTCGACAAGGTTGAGGCGCAATATCGCAAGGCCATCGCCTCGCGCACGCCCAGGGCCTATCGCGTGGCCGGCTCCGCCTCGCGCACAGAGGCGCTTGCGCTGCGCCTGCACCGCACCGGCAAGGGCTGGACGCTGTCGCAATACCTCTATGCCTCGCTCGGCCTGGGGACGGCAGTGGCGGCGCTGGTGTTCCTCAAGTCCGGTTCCGTGCTGCTCGCCTTGCCGGCCGGCTTGCTCGTGGGCGCCGGTATCCCGCACTTCGTGGTCAACCGCGCGATCAACAAGCGCACGACCGCGTTCGTCACCCGGTTTCCCGATGCCCTGGAATTGCTGGTGCGCGGGTTGCGCTCGGGCCTGCCGATCACCGAGACGCTCGGCGTGGTATCCAGCGAATTGCCCGGCCCGGTGGGCGAGGAATTCAAGCTGGTGACCGACCGGATCAAGGTGGGCAAGACCATGGAGGAAGCGCTCCAGGATACGGCCGACCGGCTCGACATGGCCGAGTTCAGCTTTTTCTGCATCACCCTTGCCATCCAGCGGGAAACCGGCGGCAACCTTTCCGAAACCCTGGCCAACCTGGCCGACGTGCTGCGCAAGCGCGCGCAGATGAAGCTCAAGATCAGGGCGATGAGTTCGGAATCCAAGGCCTCGGCCTATATCATCGGCGCGCTTCCCTTCATCGTCTTTGGGCTGATCTATTGGATCAACCCCTCGTACATGGGCCAGTTTTTCGTGGACCAGCGTCTGATCGTGGCCGGTCTGGGCGGGCTGTGCTGGCTGGGCATCGGCGCCTTCATCATGTCCAAGATGATCAGCTTCGAGATTTGAGCGGAAGGACGCAACGACCATGGACCAGCATCCCGCGCCCACGCTGCTCGGCATCAATGTCATCTACGCCGGCTCCCTTCTGATGATGGTGGCCGCCGGCGCAATCATGCTGGCAATCTATGCCGCCATTACCGTGCGCGATCCGATGGCCAAGCGCGTCAAGGCGCTGACCGAGCGGCGCGAACAATTGAAAGCGGGGATCATCGCCTCGCCCGCGCGCAAACGCGCGTCGATCGTGCGCCGCAACCAGACCACCGACAACATCCGCGGCGTGCTGGAAAAGCTGCGCGTGCTGCAAGACAGCCAGTTGGCCGTGGTCCAGCAAAAGCTGGCCCAGGCCGGCATCCGCAAGAAGGAATGGGCGGTTGCCGTGATCTTTGGCCGCATGATCGGCCCGATCGTGCTGGGCGGCCTGGCGATCCTGTGGATCTATGTCCTGCAATTCTTCCCCGAATGGGGCGCGTTCAAGCGGTTCATGGGTTTTGCCGTGATGGTCATCTTTGGCTACAAGGCGCCCGATATCTGGATCGCCAACCTGGTGTCCAAGCGCACCCATGCCATCCGCAAGGGCTTGCCCGACGCGCTGGACTTGCTGGTGATCTGCGCCGAAGCCGGCCTGACCGTCGATGCTGCCTTTGGCCGCGTGGCGCGCGAGCTGGGCCGGGCCTATCCCGAACTCGGCGACGAATTCGCGCTGACCGCGATCGAGCTGTCGTTCCTCACCGAGCGGCGCCAGGCCTTTGAAAACCTTGCGTATCGCGTCAATCTCGATTCGGTGAAGGGCGTGACCACCACGATGGTCCAGACCGAACGCTATGGGACGCCGCTGGCCTCGGCCTTGCGGGTGCTGTCGGCCGAATTCCGCAACGAACGCATGATGCGTGCCGAGGAAAAGGCCGCGCGTCTGCCCGCGATCATGACGGTGCCGTTGATCCTGTTCATCCTGCCCACGCTGTTCATCGTGATCCTGGGCCCGGCAACCTGCTCGATCAGCGACCAGTTCATCAACCGCAAGCAGCCGACACCGTAAGCCGGCGACCTGACCAGCGCCCCGGCTCGCGCGGACGTTACCGCGAGCCGAGGCCGCGCAGCGAAATGCTGAACAGGAACGAGTTGCCGGCCGTCGCGTCGCCCGTGGTCACATAGTCGCGCTTCCACGTGATCGAGACATCGAAGCAATCGTCGGTATAGGCCACGCCCACGCGGTGGCGCAGCATCTGGAACCCGTCCGAGCCATAGACCGGATCGTCGGCCTTGGTCGTCAGGTTGACCACGCCCGACGCGAAGACCGAGAAGTAATGGGCAAAGCCCACCCGCCCGGCAGCGCGCAGTTCCTCGCGGTCGCGCAGATCCTCGAACGTGACCGGGATATCGCGGTTGAGCCGCAAATAGCCGATTTCGGCATAAGTACGGTGATTGCCGATCGTGGCGTCGATCTCGTTGCGGCGCAGGACGAAGCTGTCCTTGTCCAGGCGATAGCGATGCGTGAACTGGACGATGTCCTTGATCCGCAGGTCGGTGCGGCCGACGATGTCGGACAGGCGCGCGGACAAGCCGGTGCCGGGGGGCAGCAGGCTCTGCTCGTCCGACAGGCGATAGCTTTGCCCCACGGTGGAGGAAATGCGCCAGCCTGGCCGTGTCAGCTGCCAGTCGAAGCCATATGTCACGCGCACGCCGTCTTCATAGCGGTCATAGCCGTTGAAGCGGTTGAGCGAGAACAGGTTGGAATCATCGAGATCGGCTGCGCGCGAATCCTCGTTGGGAATGGACGTGTTGCGCACATGGGGCGTGGCCACCAGTTGCACGCGCGGCGTGAGCACTTGCGTGCCGCCGAACATCGCCCCCACCAGCGGCCATTTCACGTCCAGCGCGGCGGTCGCGATGCCGCGGGCCTGCCAGCCTTCCACGCCGCGATAGATGTCCACCGTGGTCAGCGCGTTGGCATCGCTGTGATAGACATCGCCGCGCATCATGGCGGTCAACGTCACTTCCTGCCCCAGCCCGGTGATCGTGCGCAGGTCCCACTGCGCGCGCGCGAAGGCGCGCTGGGTGTCTTGCCCGGCGGTGCGCGTCACGGCCAGCGTGTTGGCTTCCAGTTCCAGCTGGCCGCCGATGCCGGGCGTGGCGATGCGATAGCGCCAGTCGAGCGCGGGAATGGCGATCGGCACCTGGCCCTGGCTGTCGCCCACGCGCAGCGTCTGGACGGCCCAGCCTGCAAGGCTGAAATAGCCATTGTCGCCGATGCGTTCGAGATTGATGGACGATCGCAGGCGGTCATCGCGGCTGATGTCATAGCGGCGCAGGAACGTGCGGTCGCTGGCATAGCGGCCATAGGCGGTCAGGCTCCAGTTCTCGTTGAACTGCAGCTTGCCATTGGCTTCCAGGTAGCCGCGCCACTGGCTGGTGCCCACCCCAGAGCCGGCATCGATCGCCGAATAGACCGGGATGGCCGAAGACCGCGTGAGGTAACCGGTGATCTGGAACGCGCCCACCCCGGTCAACTGGCGATAGGTGCCCGAAACCATCGGCAGCGCGCCGGTAAACACGTGCCCGGCAATCGACAGGTCCTTGTTGTCCCCCAGCCGCCAATAGAACGTATCGGCAAATTCGATCCCGTTCGCCGCTGTGGAGCGCACATCGGGAATGAGCAGCCCCGTCTCGGCCCGGAAATCGCTGGTATGGGCAAGGCCGGGCAAGGGCAGCAGCGGAATGCCGAACAGGCGCAGCTTGGCGCCGGTATAGCGCACTTTCTTGGTGCGCTCGTTCCACACCACCTTGGCGGCGGTCACTTCCCAGCTCGGCTTCTTGGGGCAGCCTTCGTCGTTTTCCACCGCGCAACCGGTGAAGGCCGCGTTGTGCAGCGTCAGGTTGCCGTTGCCATCGCGCACGCCCTCGCGCGCGGCCAGGCGCCCCCCTTCGCGCAGCACCACCAGCAGGTCCTGCATGGCGCCGGCCTTCAACTCGTCGGTCAGCTCCACCTTGTCGGTATAGAGGACATTGCCGCTTTCATCGACGGCGCGGATGTTGCCGTTCGCCTCGATCTTGCCGGTCTTGCGGTCCCAGGTCACGGTGTCGGCGCGCACGGTCTGCTCGTCGCGGCGCAGCACGACATTGCCCATGGCCGTGACCAGATCGGGATCGCTGGCATATTGCACCTTGTCCGCCTCGAACCGCACCTGGTCGGTCTGGGCGTCGGACGTGCCCGTCGTGGCGGCGGCAGAGCCCGTTTCGGGTGGCGGCGGCGGCGCATCCTCGTCGAGCGGGGCCATGCCGACCGGGGCTTGCTGTGCCAGCGCGGGAACAGCCCAACCCGCTGTGCCCAGGCCCATCGCGCCAGCCAGCAGGATGTGGCGAGCAGTACCGGGGCGCAGGCAATGGGAAAATTGCCGCCGATTTCGAGCAGGGAGGGCGGCGGAAAGCGGCGTAGCGGGGGACATGCGGTTGCCTATCGCATTGGTCGGTCTTAACTGCAAACCCACAATTGCTGCCTCGTTTCCCTTGCGGGCGATCTGTGGCCGCATTCCGACAGGAGTTTGCCGATGAACATCGTATTTGCCGCCAGCCGATCCGAACTGCCGCGCCTGGTGGGGCGGATCGTGGGTGAGGGGGCCTTGCCTGCCGGCACCCCGGCGCTGGTGGTGGAAAGCGCTGCCGCTGCGCGCTTTTCCGGCAAGCAGGGGCAGACGTTCGAGGCATTCGTTGCCGGGGATGCCGGCCTGTCGCGCCTCGCCTTTGCCGGGGCCGGCGATCTTGCCGCCAGCGGCCGCCGCGCCACCCTGGAGCGGGCGGCCGGTGCGCTTGTCGCCAAGTACCTCACTTCGGGCGAGGAAGCGCTTGGGATCGACTTTTCGGACAGCGGCCTGAGCGCGGAAGATGCCACGGCCGTCCTGCTCGCCGCGCGCCTTCGCGCCTGGCAATACCTGGTCTATCGCACCCGTCTCAAGGACGAGCAGAAGCCTTCGCTCAAGACGATCGTGGCGTTCGCCGCGCCCGAAGGCACGGAAAGCCTGTGGGACATAGAGAGCGCGGTGGCCGAAGGCGTGGAATTCACCCGCGAACTCGTCACCGAACCGGCCAACGTGATCTATCCCGAAAGCTTCGTCGCACGCTGCCAGGAACGCCTGGCTGGCACGGGCGTGGAAATCGTCGTGCTCGATGACGAGGACATGGCCGAACTGGGCATGGGCGCGCTGCTGGGCGTGGCGCAGGGTTCGGTGCGGGCGCCGCGCCTGCTCGCCATGCGCTGGAAGGGCAAGGCCGGCACCAAGCCCACCGCATTCGTCGGCAAGGGCGTGTGCTTCGACACCGGCGGCATCAGCATCAAGCCAGCCGCCGGCATGGAAGACATGAAGTGGGACATGGGCGGCGCCGCAACCGTTGCCGGCACCATGCTCACCTTGGCGCGCCGCAAGGCCGAAGCCGATGTGATCGGCGTGTGCGGCCTTGTCGAAAACATGCCCGACGGCAATGCGCAGCGCCCCGGCGATGTCGTCACCAGCATGAACGGCCAGACCATCGAAGTGATTAACACCGATGCGGAAGGCCGCCTGGTGCTGTGCGATGCGCTCACCTGGGTGCAAAAGGAATACCAGCCCGCCACGATCGTGGACCTCGCCACGCTGACCGGCGCGATCATCATCTCGCTCGGCCACGAACACGCCGGCATGTTCGCCAACGACGATCTGCTCGCCAGCCAGCTCGATGCGGCCGGAAAGGCGGTGGGCGACAAGCTGTGGCGCATGCCGATCGGCCCGGCTTATGACAAGCTGATCGACAGCCCGATTGCCGACATGAAGAACGTGGGGCCGCGCTATGGCGGCTCGATCACGGCGGCGCAGTTCCTGGCGCGCTTCATCGACAAGGGCGTGGCCTGGGCGCACCTCGACATCGCCGGTACGGTGTGGATCGACAAGCCCGGCGCGACGCACGACAAGGGCGCCACCGGCTTTGGCGTGCGCCTGCTCGACCGCTATGTGCGCGACGTGCTGGAAGGCTGATCGATGCCCCGGATGCGGCGCAAGTCTGACCTGCCGAGGAAGACTTGCGCTGCCTGCGGCCTGCCGTTCACCTGGCGCAAGAAATGGGAGCGGGACTGGGACAATGTGAAGTATTGTTCCGACCGCTGCCGGGGTGCGAAGGGTGGGGCAGGGGCGGTTTAAGGCCTCCGCCACCCCCCGACCCCCTCCTCTGAAGAGGAGGGGAGCAAGACTTCCAAAAGCCCCTTCTTTTTCAGGGGAGGGGGTTGGGGGTGGTGGAAGCCAAGCCCGAATCACGAAGGAAACCATGCGCGTCGATTTCTACCAGCTGTCCCGAGACCCGGCCGAACTGGTCGTGCCGCTGATCGCGCGCAATACGCTGGGCGCGGGGGAACGGCTGCTCGTGGTTTCCGAAGACGAAGCCCAGCTTGCTCGCATTGGCGAAGCGCTGTGGACGCGGCTGCCCGAGACGTTCCTCGCCAACGGTCGCGCCGGTGGGCCGCACGATGCGCGCCAGCCGATCCTGCTGTCCACCGATGTGGCGCCTGCCAATGGCGCGCAATTCGTGGCGCTGGCCGATGGCGGCTGGCGTGAAAGCGAAGGCAAGCGCGTGTTCCTGCTGTTTCCGCCCGATCGCATCGACGAGGCGCGCGCAACCTGGCGCCTGCTCGGCACGCGCGAGGGAGTGGAGCGCAAGTATTGGCGCCAGGATGGCGGCAAATGGCGCGAAGGACCGTAAGTTTTGCCGGCGCGCCTTGCGGTTGCGGCCCTTTCCGGCTAGGGGCGCGCCCAAGATTTCCAGCCTTTTTCTTTACCAAGGAACCCATCATGGCGGTTACCCGCACCTTTTCGATCATCAAGCCCGACGCCACGCGCCGCAACCTGACCGGTGCCGTCACCAAGATGCTGGAAGAAGCCGGCCTGCGCGTCGTTGCGTCCAAGCGCATCCAGATGACCAAGGAACAGGCCGAAGGCTTCTACGGCGTGCACCGCGAACGTCCCTTCTTCGGTGATCTCGTGTCGTTCATGACCAGCGGCCCCGTGGTCGTCCAGGTCCTGGAAGGCGAAGACGCCGTGAAGCGCAACCGCGACATCATGGGCGCCACCAACCCGGCCAATGCCGACGCCGGCACGATCCGCAAGGAACTGGCCGAATCGATCGAAGCCAACACCGTCCACGGTTCGGACTCCGAAGAAAACGCCGCGATCGAAATCGCCTTCTTCTTCAAGCCCGAAGAAATCGTCGGCTGATCCACACGGATCTCCGATAGCGAAAGGGGCCGGGAAGCACGCCGCTTCCCGGCCCTTTTTCATGCCTGTGCCAAGATACGCTCTACTGTTGCCGGATCGGCGGCGATCACGGCCAGCAGGGCCCTGGCCGGGGCGTCGGGCTGGCGGCGCCCCTGTTCCCAGTCGCGCAGGGTCGCCACGGGAATGCGATAGGCTTGCGCAAACTGGGCCTGCGTTTTGCGGGCTTGCTTGCGCACAGCCTTGACGTCCACCGGCGCCGCCACGTGCGCCCGCGTGTTATCGCCCTGAACGTAGGCGATGGCGTCTTCAAGACCTGCGGCAATCTTGTCGAAAGCACTCTTAGCCATTTTTTGGGCCTCCACCGCTCGGGGTTGGCCATCGCCAACGCCGCATTCAAAATCCCAATTTATAACTGTCTTCCAGGCGCTTGGTCAGCGCCGAAAGGCCATTGCATTCCGCCTTGGTCAGGTTGGCCCGCTCGTTCTTGCCAAACACGGTCAGCAGGAACACGGGCAGTTCGCGGCTACCGAGATAGGTGATCACCCGATAGCCACCGGATTTGCCTTTGCCAGGTTTGGCAACACGCAGTTTACGCGCCCCGCCACATCCCGGCATGATCGTTCCCGCCGTTGGATCGGCTGCCAGCATATCCACGACAGCGGCCCGTTCTGCATCCGTCATGCCAGCATCTGCTGCAGCCGACAGATACGAAGCGGTTTCCACAACGGTATGCATGCTCAACCTACATACGGCAATGCCGTATAAATTTCAAGGGTCGATGCATGCTGCCACTCACAACAACGGGCTCATCATCGCCAGCAGGTTGCGCCACAGCCGCTTGGCCAGCGGGGTTCGCGCGGCCATTTCCGGGGTGATCGCGATGCACTGGGCGAGCCATTCGTGCTGCCGTGCCGAGAGCGCGCGGGCCAGCTCCGCATCGGCGAACAGGATGTTGTTTTCGAAATTCAGTTCGAAACTGCGGCGATCGAGATTGGCCGAGCCGACGATGCCCGCGCTCTCGTCGGCCACCATGGTCTTGGCGTGGAGCAGGCCGGGCAGGAATTCGTGGATCGCCACCCCGGCTTCGAGCAGCGAGGCGTAATAGCTGCGGCTGGCGGCGGCCACGAACCGGCTGTCGTTGCGGCGCGGTACGATCAAGGTGACGGCAACGCCCCGCAAGGCGGCGCTCACCAGTGCCGTAAGAGCCTGTTCCCCAGGCACGAAGTAGGGCGTGGTGATCGTCAGGCTGCGCCGCGCGGCGTGGATGAGCGCGGCAAAGCAGGCGTTCATCGCGCCGTAGGCCACCGTTGGCCCCGTGCCGATCGCCTGGGCCACCACCTCGCCCTGCGCGGGCGGCAGGGGCGCGCGGAGCAGGGCGGACAGATCATCGCCCCCTTCGGCTATCCAGTCTGCGGCAAACAGATACTGCCACTGCCGGGCGATCGGGCCGTGCCACCGCGTCATGACGTCAACCCAGGGGGCAAACCGTGGCTTGATGCGAAATTCGGGATCGGCCGCGTTCTGGCTGCCGCACCAGGCAATTGCATTGTCCACGATCAGCGCCTTGCGGTGATTGCGCAAGTCCACCCGGCCGCGGATCAGCGTCCATGCCAGGTTGCCCACCGGCAGCGCCTCGCGCGCGATCACGCCGGCATCGCGCATGGCCTGCCAGTGGGCCGAACGCAGGAACTGCCGCGAACCCAGCGCATCGGCCAGCACGCGCACGACAACGCCGCGCCGCGCCGCGCGGATCATCGCCTGGGCCAGCGCCACGCCGCTATCATCGTCGAGCCAGATATAGAAGCAGGCATGCACGCTGGCGCACGCGGCATCGATGTCCGCGATCATGGCGGCAACAGCGGCGCGGTTGTCGGCCGCGATCGTGGCGCTGTTGCCTGCGGTGGCAGACAGGCCGTTGACCGAGGCGGCCAGGGCAAAGGGCGGTTGCCATGGCGTTGCGGCCACCTGCGGTGGGCCGCCAGGATCTGCAGGCGGACGGGGCAAGGCGGCCTCCACCGCGAGCCCGTGCAGCCGGCGGCGGCGGATCAGGCGCGTGTCGCCCCACAGGATATATGCGGGAATGCCAAGGCCGGGGAGAACGATGACGACCATCAGCCACGCGAGCCGCGCCGCCGGATCGCGATGCGGCCGCAGGATCACCCGCAAGAGCGTGGCCACTTCGGCCAGGGTGGCCAGGGCCACGAAGATCCAGTGGTAGATGGTCACGCCCGGTTCGTTCCACCCCGGCGGTCGTTTGTCCAGGCGTTTGGCCTTGCCGCCTGCCGTCTATCGCATTCAGAAATCGAGCATTGCAGCCAGTCGGCGCGGGGCGACTGCCGCCCAGCTGCGCTGTAGCCAGGCGGCGATATCGTCCCAGTCCACACCGCTGCCTTCGCCATCGCTGCCCCGGTCGAGCCGGATCGCGATCCAGCCGTCGCCGAAATAGGCAGGGCGATAGAATCGCTCGGGATCGTTTTCGATCAGCTGCGCCTGCTCTTCCACGCCGCTGATCTTGGCGAGCAGGGCCACGCGCCCGTCGCCGTGATGGTTGACGCTGACATAGGCGAACTTCTTGCCCTTGATCACGCCAAAGCACGCCATGCCATGGCTGTTGACTTCGTCCACCTCGGGCAGCGCCATGGCGCGCTCGCGCACCTGCTGGGTCAGCCATTCCGGGCTGGTTTCACGCACGACCAGCCGCTCCAGGCAGCGGGAATAGAGCTGATGCTCGGCAAACAGCACGCGCGCGGCCAGCGTATCGGGTGTATCGCCGGGCAGGATGGCCACGCGCGTCTGGCCGAGCACGGGGCCATCGTCCAGTTCGGCGGTTACCAGGTGCACGGTGCAGCCGCCATGGCTGTCTCCGGCGGCAATGGCGCGCTCGTGCGTGTGCAACCCCTTGTAGAGCGGCAGCAACGAGGGGTGGATATTGAGCATCCGGCCTTCCCACCGGCCGACAAATGCGGGCGAGAGGATGCGCATGTAACCGGCCAGCGCGATATAGCGTGCGCCTGCGGCCAGGACCTGCGCTTCCATCAGCGTATCATGCTCGGCACGCGGCACGCCCTTGTGCGGCAGGGCAAAGGTCGGCACGCCTTCTGCTGCGGCCAGAGCCAGGCCCTTGGCCGCCGGATCGTTGGAAAGCACCAGCGCGATCTCGTAAGGACAGTCAGCGGCGCGGCTGGCATAGAGCAGCGCGGCCATGTTGGTGCCGCTGCCCGAAATAAAGACCGCTACCTTTGCCTTGGCCACTTTGTTCAATCCTTGGCACGATATGTGGTGGTTTGGCCCTTCGACAGGCTCAGGACAGGCCCTTCGACAGGCTCAGGGTGAACGGAGGGTTGGTGCATCTGCCCATCCCGTTCGGGCTGCGCTTGTCGAAGCCCCCCAAGCCCAAGGCCGGGAACCTCAGCCGATGTGCACCGCTTCCCACGCCTCGCGCGCAGACCACGCCTCGGCACTGCCGAACACGGTGCAGCCCTTTTCGCCTTCCACCACTTCGCCGATGGTGAACACGGTTTCGCCCGCTGCCGCAAGATCAGCCGCTAGGCTTTCGGCTTCGGCGGCCTCCACGGCCAACACCATGCCGATGCCGCAGTTGAACGTGCGCGCCATTTCGCCCGGCTCGATATGGCCCTGCGCCTGCAGGAACGCCATCAGGCGCGGCTGTTCCCAGGCATCGGCATCGATCCGCGCATGCAGGCCCTTGGGCAGCACGCGGGGCACGTTTTCCAAAAGGCCGCCGCCGGTGATATGCGCGAGCGCATTGGTGCGGCCCGAGCGAATGAACGGCAGCAGCGTCTTGACGTAGATGCGCGTCGGCTCGATCAGCACGTCGATCAGCAGGCGCTCGTTGTCGAACAGGGCGGGGCGATCGAGCTTCCAGCCCTTGTCGGCGGCCAGGCGCCGCACCAGCGAATAACCGTTGGAATGCACGCCCGAGGAAGCCAGGCCCAGCAGCACGTTGCCGGCTGCCACCTTGTCGCCGGTCAGTTGCTCGCCGCGCTCCACCGCGCCCACGCAGAAGCCGGCCAGGTCATAGTCGCCATCGGCATACATGCCGGGCATTTCGGCGGTTTCCCCACCGATCAGTGCACAGCCGGCCAGCTTGCAGCCATCGGCGATGCCGGCCACGACTCGCTCCGCCACGCCGTTGTCTAGCCGGCCGGTGGCGAAATAATCGAGGAAGAACAGCGGTTCGGCACCTTGGACGATCAGATCGTTCACGCACATGGCGACAAGGTCGATGCCGATCGCGTCGTGGCGATCATGGTCGATCGCCAGCTTCACCTTGGTGCCCACGCCATCGTTGCCGGCCACCAGCAGCGGGTCGTTGTACCCGGCTGCCTTCAGATCGAAAAAGCCACCGAATCCGCCCAGTTCGGCGTCGGCGCCGGGGCGGGCGGTGGCCTTGGCCAGCGGGCCGATAGCCTTTACCAAGGCGTTGCCGGCGGCGATGTTCACGCCTGCCTGTTCGTAGGAATAGCTCTGGGGCTTGGAAGTGTCGTTGGCCATGATGATCGGCGCCTAGCCGTTTCCGACTTGGATTTCCACTTGCCTTTGGGCAAAAGCGCCCGGCACATTTTGTCTGGAGTTCCCTTGGCCGTTCTGCGCCTGCCTTCCTCGCCCCGAAATTCCCGCTCCTGGCTCGCGCTTGGCCTTGGCGCTGCCGCGCTGGCGGTGGGGGGCGTGCTGGTCGGCCCGGCCATCGTGGCGCAGATTGCCGGCGATCGCGGCATTGCCCCGATTGCCAGCACCGGCGATTTCGAAGTGAGCGGGATTGATGTCAACGTGAGCGGCAGTTCGGCTGCCGACGCGCGGGCCAAGGGCTGGCAGGAAGCGGAAAAGCTCGCCTGGCAGAAACTTTGGAAAACCAATGGCCTGGGCGGTGGTGAAGCCCCCGCGCTCGATCCTGCCACGCTCGATGCCATGGTCGCGGCCGTGGTGGTGGAGCAGGAACAGATCGGCCCGCGCCGCTATATTGCCCGTCTTGGCGTCACGTTCGATCGCGCCCGCACGGGCGGATACCTTGGCATGCACGGCCAGGTTGCGCGCTCGGCCCCATTGCTGATTATCCCGGTGCTTTACGAAGGCGGCGTGGCGTCGGTCTATGAAACGCGCACGCCCTGGCAGCGCGCCTGGGCCGAATTTCACACCGGCGAAAGCGCGATCGACTATGTGCGGCCCAATGGCGGCGGCGCCGATTCGCTGCTGCTGACCGAAGGGCAGCTTTCGCGCCGCAGCCGCAACTGGTGGCGCCTGGTGCTCGACGAATTCGGTGCGGCCGATGTGGTCATGCCGATCGCACGGTTGACGCGGGAATTTCCTGGTGGCCCCGTCCACGGAACCTTCACCGCGCGCCACGGGCCCGACAACCGCTTCATCGGCCAGTTCGAGTTGACTGCACCGAGCGACGATCAATTGCCGCAGATGCTGGCAGACGCTGTGCATCGCCTCGATGGGCTCTATACCCAGGCGCTCCAGCAGGGCCAGCTTTCGCCCGATCCCTCGCTCAACATGGCGCCGCAGCTTGATCCCAAGCTGATCAACCAGATTCTCGATTCGCTGGGTCCGGTGCGCCAGACCTTGCCCGGCCAGGCACCCGTGGCAGTGCCTGCGGCACCCGGTGCGCCCGTTGCGGCGCCTGCCGCTGCCATCACGGTGCAAGTGGCAACGCCCGATGGCGCCGCGCTCGATGCCGGGCTGGCTGCCTTGCGCGGCGTGGCGGGCGTGCAGGGCGCCGCAACCACCAGCGTGGCCATTGGCGGCACCTCTGTCTTGCGCGTGACTTATGCGGGAGACCTCGAAAGCCTGGCGACCGCCCTGCGCGCGCAGGGCTGGAAAGTGACGCCGGGGGCAAACGCGCTGTCGATTCGCAAATAGGTTATCCCCGCCAAGGCGGCACGATCCACAGGGTAGCCCCCAGTTTCCGGCACTCGAACACCCGCTGGGTGCCGGCTGGGCGTTCCCTTGGCTCCTTTGCGTTCCTATATGCCCCCCATGACAAGTCAGATTGCCCTTCCTCTTTCGCCCGTCTCTGGCGCGGCCAACATCGTCGTCGGCCCTTCGCTGCAGCCGGTGATCGATGGCCTCATGGCGGCCCAGGAATGGCCCTATCGCAGTTGCATCCTGTCCGGTCCCGCGCGATCGGGCAAAAGCCTGCTTGCCCGATGGTTCGTGGCTTCGGACCTGGGCGACGCGCTCGATGGCGCCGATCGCCTGCCCGAGGATGACGTTTTCCACGCCTGGAACCGCGCGCAGGCCAGTGGCCGCCCGCTGCTCTTGATCAACGACGCCGGGCCGGGGCAATGGCGGGTCACGCTGCCCGATCTCGGCTCGCGGCTGGGTGGGTCGATGGCCCTGACAATTCCCGCGCCGGACGAGGAGTTGCTGGTTCAGCTGCTGGAAGAACACGCCGCGCGGCGTGGGCTGGCGCTGGGCGATGGCGTGCTGGCGTTCCTGTTGCCCCGCATAGAGCGCACCCATGCCGCGGCCGAGGCCATCGTCGAAACAATCGACCGCCTCAGCCTTGAGCGCAAGGCTGCCCCCACCATAGCGTTGGTGCGCGATGCCCTGGCGCAGGCCCAGGCGGGCGATGGAAAGCAGGGCGGGGATTGACCGCCGGCCGGAGGACGAGGAACATGCCGCGATGGTGTCTGGCCTGATCGAATACCTCGATTCCATTCGCGCCCGCGATCCTGCGCCGCGTTCGCGCTGGGAAATCCTGCTCTATCCCGGCTTCTGGGCCGTGGTGATGCACCGCGCCGCGCATTGGTTGTTCGAGGGGCGCATGTTCTTCCTCGCGCGGCTCATCAATCACCTGGCCCGCTTCTTTACCGGGATTGATATTCACCCCGGCGCCACGATTGGCCGCCACCTGTTCATCGACCATGGCTTTACCGTGATCGGGGAAACCGCCTATATTGGCAATGATGTCACGATCTATCAGTGCGTTACCCTGGGCGGCACCAACCCGGCCAATGGCATGGGCGGCAAGCGGCATCCCACTCTGGAGGATGGCGTGATCGTCGGCTCGGGCGCGCAGATCCTTGGCCCGATCACGGTGGGTGCAGGCGCTCGCGTGGGGGCCAATGCCGTCGTGACCGACGATGTTGCCCCCGGCACCACGATGGTGGGTTGGAAAGCGCGACCCACGCATGTGCCCGTCGATGCCTGGCTGCGCGATTTCGTGCCCTATGGCACGCCCTGCCGCGAATTGGGCGAGACACCTTGCGATGCAGCCGACACTGCGCGGGTGGAGGCGCTGGAAGCCGAAGTGGCTGCGCTCAAGGCACAAGTTGCGGCCTTGCTCACGAAACCCACGGTGGCTCCCTGAGCGCCCCCGGCAACGGACCGGGTGACCTGCCCGGCAACGTTGTGCCACTGGTGCCGGCGGCGCGCATGGCAATGCAGGTGGCGTTCGACAGGCTGGAACTGCTGCGCATTCTCGATCTCTATGGCCGCATGGTGGCGGCGGGGCTGTGGCGCGACTATGCAATGGATTTCGGCAAGGAAGCGGCCAGTTTCTCGGCTTTTCGGCGCACGGCGGAACGCCCCACCGCCCGCATCGAAAAGCGCCCCGCGCTGCGCGGCCGCCAGGGCATGTGGGCGCTCTATGGAGAAGCGGGCCAAGTGCTCAAGCGCGGGCACGAATTGGCGGGCGTGCTCTCCCCGCTCGAACGCCGCTTGCTCAAGGTGGTGGAAGACTAGCGCCTTGGCCGCGCTGGCGCTGCTCGGCGCTTGTGGTAAATCCCCCGCGCCGGCGGCGCCCTCCCACCATGGCGCCTCGGTGATTCGCGTGCTCTATCGCGATGGTCACGACAGCATGGTGCTGACTTTCCCGCGCGACGGTGCCCGCATGGCGAACGATGAATGCCATGTCGCGCTGTTGATCGATGGCAAGACAGGGGCCGCGCGCCGCCTGTCGGCAAACGAAGCCAAGGCACGCACCCGCACGATGCAACTCTCCGGCGCTACGCCGGGGGAGTGCCAGGCGTCACCGTGACTGCCGCCGCAAGATCGCGGATCGGCACGCGGGCTTTCATCCGCACCGCCAGCAGCGCGGTCCCGCTGACCTTGCGTTGCACCAGCAGGGTCTGCACTGGCGGCACGTGCCAGGCCTCGCGGTCTTCCACGATCGGGCGGCCGATCATGCGCAATTCCTCCACAAAGGCGCGGTCGGAGAAATCGAGCGGGCCGGGGCGGGATAAGTGCGCCATCAGCACCGCGATCATCGCGTCGATGCGCGGCCCGTGCCGTTCCAGCAGGGTGGACGAGACAAAGCCGACGTCGAGAATGGCCGTGCGCAGGGCTTGCGCATCCTGCGCCAGGCCGGCTTCCACGACCTTGCGATAGGCCGCTGCCGTCTCGCCCGGAACCGGCCGCGCCGCCCCGAAATCGAGAAGGACCAGCGCGCCGCTGTCAGGCTGCCAGCGATAATTGGCGAAATTGGGATCGGTCTGCATGAAGCCGAACACGAACAATTCGTGCAGCACCAGGTCGAGCAGCGCGGCGAGCATGGCATCGCGCTGGTCCTGCGGTGCTTCAGCAAGGGTATCGATCGGGCGGCCGCCCACGAAATCCATCGCCAGCACGCGCGTGGTCGTCAAATCTTCCACGGGGGAAGGCACGACGAAGCGCGGATCGCTAGCCAGCAGGTCGCGATAGCGCCGCATTTGTGCAGCCTCGCGCACATAATCGGCTTCCTCGTGCAACTGGTGCTTGGCTTGCGCCAGCAGCGGCGCGATGTCGAGCGAAGCGGGCAAGAGGTTGGACAGGCGCAGCAGCGTGGCCACATTGTCCACATCGGCATCGATGCTTTCGGCAACGCCGGGATATTGCACCTTGATCGCCAGTTCGCGTCCATCGGGCAGCCGCGCGCGGTGGACCTGCCCGATCGAGGCGGCCGCCAGCGGGCGCGGATCGAAATGGACAAAGCGGCGGCGCCAGTCTGCACCCCATTGCGCGGCCAAGACCTTTTGCAACTGCGCGGGCGGCATGTGATGCGCCGAATCGCGCAGCCGCGCCAGGATCGTGGTCAGTTCGGCCGGCAGCATGTCTCCCGCATCAAGCGAGAGCATCTGCCCCAGCTTCATGGCCGCGCCGCGCAGGCGCGAGAGCTGCTCGGTCACGCGCATGGCATTGGCAGGGGTAAGCACCAGATCGCTCAACTGCGGTCGCTCGCCCCGCGCCAGGCGCCGCGCGCCTTCGGCCATGACGCCGCCGGCAAGACCGCCAGCAAGCTGGCCAAAGGCGGCGAGGCGCGAAAGCCGGCCGCTCGGAACCTTGCGTCCCGATGTGCTCATGCCAGCAGCTTCAACAAGGCGGGAATCTCCTTTTTCAGGGCAAAGTACCCGCGCGGGCAATGCGGCCAGATGGCCTTGTCCCAATCGCGCAGATGTTCGGCAAGGGTATGCCCATGCCTGTCGCGGTTGGCCACAATGGCGGGAAGGGTATCGGCCAAGGGGCCGATGGGGATGAAACCGGTCAGCACTTGCGTGGTTCCAGTGTCTCGCGCTGCCCCGGCCATCCACGGCCTATCGGCGCGAACGCCGGTTTGGGCGAGCCGTCCCTTAGGTCAGGCAAACACCGCAGCGTCCGCCATGCCCTGCTGCGCGGCATTCACGTCGCGGATCAGAGTGCGGAACAGCAAACAGGCACACAAGCCGGCGAGAGCGGCAAGTGGCGTCAGCACGAAACGGTCCATGTCCGTGCCGGCAACGTGACGGCTGCCGGACAGGTTCATGCTGATCTGCGCCACAACCCAGGCCCCCCACCACTGCGCCATCAGCGGTGGGGCCGGGGCGTCGTGCCCATGCGACAGGCCCAGGCTCTCGCTCCAGATCTCGCGCATCACCTGAAACGGCTTGAACAGCGCCGCAATCGGCACGAAGGCCCACAGCCACGCCATCGTCGGGCCATGGAGCAGGGAAATGCCCGATGCGCGAAGGTTGGCATTGGCGCGATGGAACCACATGCAGGCGAGCACGACGGTCACGGCGGCGCCAACCAGCGCCACGACGGTGAAGGGGCCCATCACCGATGGGAGCAGGGCCATGCCGTCAAGCGGGCCATCGGCAAGCAGCGTCACCGCCATCATGCCGCCGCTGATCGGCAGCAGCCACGACAGTGCCCGCGTCAGCCGATCCAGCCGAAACCGGCCCTGTTCCAATGTCAGTTTTGCCATCGCATCCCCCAGCCTGTCCCCAGGGAATAGGCAGGGGGCGGCGTATCGGCAAGCGGTCAGACGATCTTCTTCACCCAGCCGTGCGTGTCTTCCGCTTGACCACGCTGGATCGCCACCAGGCGCTGGCGCAGCTTCTGCGTCAACTGGCCCGGCCCGCCCGAGCCGATGGTGAATTCGCCATCGCGGTCCGCCACCTTGCCCACCGGGGTGACGACAGCGGCCGTGCCGCAGGCAAAGGTTTCGACAAGCTTGCCCGAGGCGGCATCTGCGCGCCAATGGTCCAGGCTATAGCGTTCCTCGCGCACGGTCAGGCCTTCCTCGCGCGCCAGGGCGATCAGGCTTTCGCGGGTGATGCCCGGCAGGATCGTGCCCGCAAGCGGCGGGGTGACGATCGAGCCATCGTCGAAGGCGAAGAACAGGTTCATGCCACCCAGTTCCTCGATCCACTTGTGCTCGGCGGCATCGAGGAACAGCACCTGGTCGTGGCCACGGGCAAAGGCTTCGGCCGTCGGCACCAGGCTGGCGGCATAGTTGCCACCGCACTTGGCCGCGCCCGTGCCGCCGGGCGCGGCGCGGGTATAATCGCTGACCCAGATCGACACGGCCGGCGCGCCGGACTTGAAATAGTTGCCTGCGGGGCTCGCGATCACCATGAAGCGATAGGCCTTGGCCGGGCGCACGCCCAGGAACGCCTCGGTCGCGAACATGAATGGCCGGAGATAGAGTGAGCCGCCATCGACCGTGGGGAACCAGTCCTTGTCGGTCAGGACCAACTGTTCCACTGCGGCAACGAACAGGTCTTCGGGAATTTCGGCCATGGCCAGGCGCCGGGCCGATGCATTGAAGCGCGCGGCATTGGCATCGGGGCGAAACAGGGCAATGCCGCCATCGGCCAGGCGATAGGCCTTCAGGCCCTCGAAGATTTCCTGCGCATAGTGAAGGACCGCTGCCGCCGGATCGAGCGCGATCGGGCCATAGGGCAGGATTTCGGCGTTGTGCCAGCCCTCTGCCTCTGACCAGTCGATGGACACCATGTGGTCGGAAAACCGCGTGCCAAAGCCCGGATTGGCCAATACCTGCGCGCGCACCTGCGCCGATGCGGGCGACGGGTGGGGAACGCGGGTAAAGCCCGAGCGGGGCGCGGCGGTAGTCGCCATGGTACAATCATCCTTGAACGTAGGGAAGCGGAAGATTCGCCGTTGAACGATTGTTGCGCCAATGGCAAGGAAAAAGAAATAAATGTGAAGGGCCGCTTCGGCAACCCGAAACGGCCCTTCGCATGGTCAGCGGCCGGAAGTGCCGCTCACGAAGCCTTTATCGCTGTGCTGGAAATCAGCGATAATGCCTCGCGCTGCGGAATGCCGACCTCTCTGCTGAACCATGAGACATCGGATCACCTCCTTTCGCGCTGTTGAGCCATAGTCACTGCCCGGGGCGTTCCGAACAGCTGGGCCAGGAGGGTTTTCCGTCCGCTCACCGGCCTTGTGATCTATGTGCGCAATCGCGCTGCAAACAACAAGACTTGCATTCAATTATTTTGCCGTCAGAATTGCCGCTTCGTGCCTGCGTCGGGGGGCATGAATACCCGGAAATTCCGCCGGTTTTAGCGGCAATCCTCTATCACGCGGCCCACTTCGGCCCATGCGGGCAGGATCACCGTGGGCAGCCCGTTCACTTCCACCATGAAGCGCCCACGGCTGAACGCCATGGCATCGAGCAGGCTGTCGCGCGCGGGCAATGTGATGGCCACGGCCGCAGGGCCGGCAGGGACCGCGCTGACCGCGCGCTGCTGGCTGGTCGTGGTGATCGCGGCGGGCACGGCCTGGGCGGAATTGCCGGGAATCAGCAGAGCCACCTGGCCCTGGCGGCACTCCATGGTGAGCACGGGCGCACTGCCCGCAAGACCGAACTGCGCGCGGCCCGTGGTATAACGCCATGTGCCCGGCGTTTGCGGCGCATCCCGCCAGTCGGCCGGGGCAGGCGCCAGCACCGGCGGGGCATAGGGGCGCGGTGGCGGCGGCGCCTGGCGTACCGGGGCCGGCGGGATCACGGCCTGGGGCGCGCAGGCCGTGGCCATGGCTGCCAGAATGGCCAGGGCCAGCGATGGTCGCAGCGGAGAATTGCGCCCAAGCCGGGCGGCGCGGTTGATCTTCATGCCCGGCTTATGGAAGGAAGCAGGCGTGACGACAACCCGAACCCCTTCGCCCGATCCTGCATCGCCCTCTGCCGAGCGTGCCGTAACCGGCCGCGCCCAACCCAAGCGCGCGCCGAAACAGCGCATCGACCAGTTGCTGGTCGAACGCGGCCTTGCCGAAAGCCGCGCCCGCGCACAGGCGCTGATTCTGGCCGGGCTCGTCTATGTGGGAGAAACCAAGATCGCCAAGGCCGGGCAGACCGTGCCCGCCGATGCGCAGATCGACGTGCGTGGCCGCGATCATCCTTGGGTCTCGCGCGGGGGGATCAAGCTGGCCCATGCGATCGATCATTTCGGCCTCGATCCGGCCGGCGTAACCGCGATGGACATCGGCAGTTCGACCGGCGGGTTCACCGATGTCCTGCTGCAAAAGGGTGCCGACCACGTGTTTGCGGTGGATTCGGGCACAAACCAGCTGGCCTGGAAATTGCGGCAGGACCCGCGTGTCACCGTTCTGGAGCAAACCAGCGCGCGCATCCTGACACCTGCGCATATCGACAGGCCGGCAACCTGGGTGGTGTGCGATGCCAGCTTCATCGCGCTGGCCAAAGTGCTGGAAGTGCCCCTCTCCCTGGCGACCGCGCCGACGCAATTGGTGGCCCTGATCAAGCCGCAATTCGAAGTGGGCCGTGCCGAAGTGGGCAAGGGCGGCGTGGTGCGCGATCCTGCACTGCACCAACGCGTGTGCAGCGAAGTGCGCGAATGGCTGGAAAGCGCGGGTTGGACGGTGCGCGGGATCGTCGAAAGCCCGATCACCGGGCCGGAAGGCAACGTAGAATTCCTTATAGCTGCGTTTCGGAATGAGATTCCCTCGCCAATTGCCTAGAGCCACGACACTTGCCATACCGATGGCGCAAGCCGGCGGCCGTCGGAACCATTTGCTCGAGGCAGACGTAAAACCACACCATGCGTTACCTTGCTTCCCCCGCGCAGCTTCGTGCCAGCCTGATCCGCTGGTCGCTCTTCACCATTCCGCTCGTTCTGGGGCTAGGGTTCCTGTCGGGCCGCTCGGCTGGCAGCGGGCCAGACAATCCGTGGTTCGCCGGGCTGGTGAAACCTGCGATCTTTCCGCCGCCGGTCACCTTCGGCGTGGTGTGGAGCGTGCTCTACGTGGCCATGGGCCTGGCGCTGGCCATGGTCCTGGCCGCGCGCGGCGCACCGGGGCGGCCGGGCGCGGTTGCGGCTTTCGTGGTGCAACTGCTGCTCAACCTGGCGTGGAGCCCGGTATTCTTCGCGTTGCATCGCATGATGGTGGCCCAGGGCATCATCCTGGCGCTTATCCCGCTGGTGGCGCTCACGATCTTCCTGTTTCGACAGGTGCGCCCGGCTGCGGCCTGGTTGCTGGTGCCCTATCTGGCCTGGATCTGCTTTGCCGCGTTTCTCAATTTCCAGTTCATCCAGCTCAATCCGGGGGCCGATGGCACCACGGCGCCGGCCCCGGCGGCGGTTCACATCGATTTCCAGCAGGGATAAGGTCATTGGGCGCTTGCGGTTCGCGGGCGCCCACACCATGTAGGCGGCATTCGTTTCAACCCCAGGATGGGCCGCCATGCAGACCGAAAACCCGATGATCGCCGATTTCGTCAAGGTGCTGAACAGCGCCGCCGGCACGCTGGCGGGCTTGGGCCGCGAAGCGGGTGAAACCGCGCGCGAAAAGGCGCGCGAAGTGTTTGGCGGATTCGATTTCGTCAGCCGCGAGGAATTTGCCGCGGTCAAGGACATGGCCGCCACGGCACGCGAAGAGGCAGAAGCGCTCAAGGCGCGCATTGCCGCTCTCGAAGCGCGGCTGGCAGGCGAAGGGCAGGGCTGACGCGCCCGCGCCCCGCGCGCTTTGTTCAGGAAGCGAGCGTGCGGGCCAGCGTGGCATCGCACGCCAGGCGCCAGGCCAGCCCATCGGGCGCGTAATCGAGCGTGACATCGGCCTTGAGGCTGCGTGCCGGAATATGCCGGATCAACGTGGTGCCAAAGCCCGAGGTTTCGGGCTGCGCGACGCGCGGGCCGCCCCGTTCGCGCCAGGCGATCACGAAGTGTTCGGCCGTCTCTTCCCACCACAGCCACACTTGGCCGCCCGGCTGTGACAAGGCGCCGTATTTCAAGGCATTGGTCGCCAACTCGTGCAGCGCCATGCCGATGATTTCGGCCGTGCGCGGCGAAAGCAGCACATCGGGTCCGCAAACCTTGACCAATGCGCGGCTGTCACGATCGAGAATGGCCAGCTGGGCATCGGCCAGTTCGGCCATGGGAATGTGCTGCCACCCGCGCCGCACCAGAAGATCCTGGTTGGCCGAAAGGCTGGACAGGCGGTTTTCGAACCGGCGCAGGAAATCGGGATCGCCGCCGCCCGATCGCCGCGCCAGCGCCTGAACCACTGCCAGCATGTTCTTCGATCGGTGATTCACTTCCATGAGCAGAAGGCGGATCTGTTCTTCCTTCTCCAGCATTTCGGTCACGTCGGTATTGGTACCGAACCAGTTGACGATGGCGCCGCTTTCGTCACGGATCGGCTTGGCCCGGGCGAGGAACCAGCGATAGGTGCCATCGCGCCCGCGCAAGGGATAGGTGTCTTCCCACTCGCGTCCGGCAGCGATATCGGCATCGAACTTGGCCGTCACGCGCTCGACATGGTCGGGGTGGTGCGCCGCCGTGCGCGAGACCAGCGATTGCGCTTCGCTCAGCCCGGTGAAATCGTACCATCGCTTGTTGAGCCACAGCAGGGCGCCCTGACGATCGGTCACCCATGCCAGTTGCGAGATGTTGTCGGCCAACATGCGCAGGCGCAACTCGCGTTCGGCGAGCGCGGTTTGCGCAGCGTGGCGGGCGCTGACGTCGCGCGCGATCTTGCTGGCGCCCACCACCGTGCCATCGGGCGCGAGAATGGGCGATACTGTCAGCGAGACGTGGAACTGGGTGCCGTCCTTGCGCTGGCGGATCGTCTCGAAGCTTTGCACCCGCTCGCCCCTGGCGATGCGGGCGATGATCTCGTCTTCCTCGGCCTGGCGGTCTTGCGGGATGAGCTTGCGGATCGATTGGCCCAGCATCTCCTCTTCGGTGAACCCGAAGATGCGGGTGGCAGCGGGATTCCACGATTGCACGATGCCGTCGAGCGACTTGCTCACGATCGCATCGTCCGACGATTGAACGATGGCCGAAAGATGGGCTTCCGCCAGCAAATCTGCGCTCCGCTTCATAGCCCCACCCGTCAAGACCTTAGGCGGTTAACAGGTCAATTCAAAGGCTATAATCGGCAAGGCGTTCGTCCGATCACAGGCCGACGGCGCGCAGTGCCTGGTCGAGATCCTCGATCACGTCGTCGGCGTCTTCCAGCCCCACGTTCAGGCGCAGCATTCCCTCGCCCACGCCCATGTCGGCGCGCCCTTCCGGGCCTACGCCGTGATGGGTGGTGGTGGCCGGGTGGCACATCAGCGAACGCGAATCGCCGATGTTGTTGGATATGTCGATCAGCTTGAGTGCATCGAGCAGCCCGTGCGCCTGGGCCCGCCCGCCATCGAGCACGATGGAAAAGATCGTGCCGCCCGCACTCATCTGGCGCATCGCCAGTTCGTGCTGCGGGTGGCTGGCAAGGCCGGGATAGAGGATCGTCGGCACGCGGCCTTCCACGAATTCCGCCACTTTCTGGGCATTGCGGCTCTGCTGCTGGATCCGCAGATCGAGCGTCTCCAGCCCCTTGAGCACCACCCAGGCGTTGAAGGGCGCGCAGTTGGGCCCGGTGTTGCGCTGGAACGGCAGCAGCACGTTGTCGATGAAATCCTGGCTGCCACACACCGCACCGGCCAGAACGCGGCCCTGGCCGTCCATCATCTTGGTTGCCGAATAGGCAACGACATCGGCGCCAAAGTCCATCGGGCGCTGCAGGGCATAGGTGGCAAAGGCATTGTCCACCACGGTGGTGATGCCGTGCCCCTTGGCCAGCTTGCAGACAAATTCCATGTCCACGATGCCCAGCGTCGGGTTGGCCGGTGTCTCGAAAAAGAACACCTTGGTGTTCGGCCGGATGGCCGCTTCCCATGCCGCATTGTCGGCGGCATCGATCAGGGTGCCTTCCACGCCAAAGCGCGGCAGCAGGCTTTCCACCAGCCAGCGGCACGAACCGAACGCGGCCTTGGCCGCCACGATGTGATCGCCTGCCGAAAGCTGGCACAAGAGCGCCGCAGTCATCGCCGCCATGCCGCTCGCCTGTGCGCGGCAGCTTTCCGCCCCTTCCATCAGGGCGATGCGCTCTTCCAGCATGGCCACGGTGGGATTTTGCAGCCGGGAATACGTCATCCCGTCCTGCTCGCCGGCAAAGCGCGCGGCCACGGTGGCCGCGTCGTCATAGGTAAAGCCCGAGGTCAGGAACAGCGCCTCGGACGTTTCACCCATTTCCGAGCGCCAGGTGCCACCGCGTACGGCCTTGGTGGCCGGGCGCCAGGATTGGGTGATCGAGCGGTCTTGTCCGGTGGTGCGTTTCATGGGCCGCAGCCTTAGTTTGCCCGGCACGGCCATGCAAGGCGTTGCACGGGCAGGGGCCATTGCACCCCGAGGGGCATCTGGCGTATCGCGCCCGTTCAATGACCCAGCCGATCCCGCTGCCGCCGCGCGCCTCCGAACCCGATCCGATCCGTGCCGTGCTGGCCATCGTGGCGGTCTTTGCCGTGCTGGTGTTCTGGCGGCTGGGCATCCCGTCGAAGATCATGTTCGATGAAGTGCACTACCTGCCCGCCGCCCGGCACCTGGTCGCGCTGTCCAGCCGGCTCAATCCCGAGCATCCTTTGCTGGGCAAGGAACTGATTGCGCTGGGTATGATAACCTGGGGGGACAATCCCTTTGGCTGGCGCTTCTTCAACGCGCTTTACGGCGTGATCGGGCTGTACGGGGCGATCCGCGCGTTCTGGTGGGCCAGCCTGTCGGGCCGGGGCACCGTGCTGTTCGGGCTGTTCATGGCCACCAATTTCATGTGGCTGGTGCTGTCGCGCATCGCCATTCTGGACATGGCGATGGCGGCCTCGCTCGCCCTGGCCTTTTGGCAATGGGCACTGGCGGCGCGCAAAGGTGCGCGCGTGCACCTGGTGCTGGCGGGCATGTTCATGGGCCTGTCGATG
>Ga0207681_10000050_pt1 | contig 118481 bp, 123 predicted proteins | sample KBSS53metaG_FD_184324 | JGI IMG/M metagenome (GOLD analysis project Ga0207681, IMG submission 184324) | Switchgrass rhizosphere microbial communities from Kellogg Biological Station, Michigan, USA - KBS S5-3 metaG (SPAdes) (version 2) | ecosystem: Host-associated > Plants > Roots >...
CGATGGCATGCCACGATCCGATGCGAACGCTTGCGACCATAGAATTTCCATAAATCCAAGCAATTCAGCGGAATTTCTAGTTCGTCAACGTTCACAGCGGGCCGCTGAAGACCCGGATCTGGCGGAGCGGGAGGGATTCGTACCCTCCCTCTCAAGCACTTTCAAATTCCAGCGTTTTTTGCTACTTATCCCTTAGAAAATAAAGGGTTTTAGCTCGTTGGAAATTGACTGGTAGATCGCCCGAGTTCGCAGCGTTCCGCCCAAATCCGCGACTCAAACCCGGACGCAAACCCGGACGGAAGGCCGGGTTCGACGGACGAAGGACGGGTCGAATGGGACGTGCCAAGCACAAGCTGAGCGCAAAGGAAGTCGAAAAGCTCAAGGCACCAGGCTGGCATGGCGACGGCGGCGGCCTGTGGCTTCGCATCTTCAACGACGGATCGAAGCGGTGGATCTTCATCTGGGAGCGGAACAAGCGGCGCCGGGAAATGGGGCTTGGGGGGGCCGCCGACGTTTCTCTGGCGAAGGTTCGGCAGAAAGCCGAGGCGGCGCTCGCGCTCCTTGCCGACGGCATCGATCCGCTCGACGCGCGCCGGGCGGCGGAAGAGGTCGAGGCAGCCCAGACCGCCGAGGAGGCCGCTGCACTGGTCACGACTCCGCTGTTCGGTGCCTTCGCCGAGACGTACATCGACAATCACGAAGAAGGCTGGAAAAACGCGAAGCACCGGCAGCAGTGGCGCAATACCATCACGACCCACGCCAGCGCCATTTTGATGAAGCCGGTCGATGAGATCACCACTGACGATGTCGTCGACATTCTACGGCCGATCTGGCGCAGCACGCCCGAAACGGCAGGCCGGCTGCGCGGCCGAATCGAAAACATTCTCGATGCGGCCAAGGCGTCGAAGCACATCGCGAGCCCCTGGGAAAACCCGGCGCGGTGGCGTGGGAACCTGATCCACCTCCTGCCACGCCGCAAAAAGAAAGCGCAGGTCCGTCACCACCCAGCCATGCCATTCGAGCATCTGCCCGCGTTCATGGCGCGATTGCGTATTCGCACGGCGCTCGCCGCACGCGCCCTCGAGATCACGATCCTGTGCGCGACGCGGACGAACGAGACGCTGCGTACGACGTGGAGCGAAATCGATTTCGAGGAGCGCGTGTGGACTGTGCCCGCCGAGCGTATGAAGATGGGCGTGGCGCATCGCATCCCCCTATCCGATCACGCGCTCAAGATTTTTCAGGACCTGGCCAAGGGTTCGAATTGCGATCCCGACGCCTATGTGTTTGCCGGGCAAAAGATGGGCAAACCGCTCTCGCAGATGTCGATGACGATGGTTCTGCGTCGGATGAAGCTCGGGCACTACACCGTTCACGGCATGCGCAGCAGCTTCCGCGACTATATCGGCGACATGACCGGGCACCCGGAAGCGATCGTCGAACAGGCGCTCGCGCATCAGATTGGTGATGAGACTACGCGCGCGTATCGCCGGGGAGATGCCTTTCTCAAACGACGGCGGCTCATGAAGGACTGGGCGACCTACCTGTACGCCCCGAAACGCGGGAAGCGCGCTGCACCTGCGGTAGGTTCGAGCGAAGCCCTTTCCGAAGCGGCCTGATTGGAAAAGCCTATCCCTGTGTCTCCTCGCGCTCTGTGGCAGCGGCAATCCAGGCATCGACTTCCCGCGCGCTCCAGCGAGCGGCAGCCGGCGTGATCTTGTAGGGTTTGGGGAAGCGGCCTTCCGAGATCATCTCGTAGATCAGCGTCTTGCCGAGACCCACGCGCTGCTTGACCTCGCTCAAGCGAATCAATCGTTCGCCGTGACCGGGCAAAGCGTCGCTCATGGCTGCTTGCTCGACTGCTCACGAGCCTTCGCGAACCCCCTATCACTAGCGAGAAACGCTGCAAGCATGTGTGGAACGAGTTCGGCGATCGGCTCGGATTGGCCATAGGTTGCGTTGTAGATCGCCGCATAGTCAGTGAGGGCGTTGTGCAATTCAGGCGTCATCGTAATCGCCAGCTTCACCGGAGTCCGGTCGGGCAACTTCGCGAGTTTGATCTCCGGCATTTCACTTCTCCGCCGTCTGCCATGGGCGCGAAAATACGATGTCCTTGTGGACCACGACCCGGAGCGGCCAGCCGGGCCGCACGCGGATCGTCGGCTGAATGTTGAGATTGCGGGTGACCAACTCATCGCCGGCTCGCGAACCGCTCTGCTGCGCGGATTCGCGGATAGCGCGAACGAGGTCACTCTCGTTGCTGCCGAAACTCAGTTGCGTGCCGACGCCGAGCAGCGTCGACAGCGCAACGCCCTTGAGCAGCTGCCAGGTGTGGACATCGACCTTGTCCGACAGGCCTGCATAGCCGGCCGTGTCGGTTGCCGGCACATTATCGATCCGTATCGACGCGCCGTCGGGCAGGATGATCCGCTGCCAGACCAGCAGCGCGCGCTTCTGGCCGAACGCCACCACGCTGTCATAGCTCCCGACCAGCCGCGAACCCTGCGGGATCAGCAGGATGCGCCCTGTTACGCTGTCGTAGGCGTTCTCGGTGACTTGCGCCGTCACCAGTCCCGGCAAGTCGGAGTTCACGCCCGTAATCAGGCTGGCGCTGATGATGCTGCCCGCCATCAGCGCATAAGGTGACGGCGACGCGAGGAGCGAATGCGGATTGATGTCACTGGTCTTGTCTGTCGCGCCGACGAAATCGGCCTTGCGCTGCTGACCGTTGGGATCCCGATCGGGATCGAGGGCTATCTTGGTATTGCCGGCATCGGTCGACGAAGTGCCGGCCGCGGCGGTCGTCGGCACCTCCGCGGCGGCTGGTCGGCTCGAACCGGATATTTGCATCATCACCCCCGACTCCTGCGCGGCCTTCTGCTCAGCGGCAAGCCGCTGTCGTTCGGCTTCGGCCGCCTGCGCCCGCTGGTCTGCCCCTGTCGGCGGGATCGCAGCGCCGATCGACTGCTGATGTTCGAGGATTGGGCGTCCAAGATCGCCGGGCAAAGGGGGACCAAGCTGCGGCACGTCACCATAGCTTTTGGGAGCATTGGCCAGCGCGTCGGCCGGCGCCTTTGTCCCGATCTCCGCGCGATCCTCATTTGCGGCGATGACGTGAAATGTCCTCGGGTTCAGCGCGAACCATGCCGCGCCGACGATCGCGGTCGATCCAAGCGCGGCGATGGCAACGACCGCACCGCGCCGAAACCGGACGACCCGGCCGGGCGAGCCGCGCAGGGCGAGGGTTTCGGGGTCGGCCTTCGCCGGCCCCGGCTGCTCAATGGCGTCGTCGGTCATGACGCCCTCCGGCGATTTTGGCGGCGGCCGTCGATGTCGCGTGTGATCCGCACGATGGCCTGCTTCTTCTCACCGAGCCGCAGCTCGGCTGCGTCGAACAGCCGGTCGACCACGTAGAACCGCCCGGCGACGCGGTAGTTGACGAGCTGTGCATCGCCTTTCGATCCGACGACGAACAGCGGTGGTGCTTCGCCGACGGCGAGGCTCGCGGGGAATTCTATAAAGGTCTGGCGGCCGTCGTCGAACGCCCGCAGTGGACGCCATGGCGGGGTGTTGCCGGTGATCGCATAGCCAAAATTGAGCCGCTCGATTGAAAGGCCAGTTGCGACCGGTGCGGCGACCTTCTCCTGCTCGACGGCACGCCGGATCGCGATCAGCTCGTCCTGCGGATAGGTCCACGACAATGCCGCCATTGCAGTCGCCGCGGTGCTCTCGAGCTGCACATGATAGGCGCGCCTGTCGGTCGTGATGAAAAGATTGGTGCTCAAGCCCGCCGCGAACGGCTTCACCAGGATATGCACGCGCTTGGCGTCGCCGGTGCCGCTGGTCGTGTCGCCGACCGTCCAACGCACGGTATCGCCCGCCGCGACCGAGATCACCGTCTCGCCGGGTTGCAAGGCGATATCAGTCACGCGTTCGGGGGCGGCATAGAGCCGGTAGAGCACGCCGTCGCTGAACGGATAGACCTGCACCGCATTCACGAATGCCTGGCGCTGCGGCTCCTGCGTGGCGTCGCGGTTCGCGGATCGCACCCGCGCCACCGCTGGCGACAGCGGTTTAGGCCGATGGCGGATTTGCCTGCGGGCCGGTGCCGAGACCGGCGCTGCAATCGGCGCGAGGGTCGGTGTCGCGGCCGGCGTCGGCGACGAACTGGGCGGTAGTGGCGCAGCGGTCTGCGCGGATGCGGTGACGCCGACCAGCATGGTCGCCGCGAGCAGGACGGCTTTCATTGACGGTTCTCCAGTTGCGGCTGCGCGGGCGCAGCGAGATTGGCATCGAGCGGCGAGCCGAGCGGAATGTTCGATGGCGGTGGGGCGGCGACTGCCGGCCGTGGCTGGGACGTGGGCACTGGTGCGTCGAGTTCGCGGCTCCAGTCGACCGCATCGACATAGAGACCGAGCGGGTTCTTTCTCAGTGTGTCGGCATTCCTCGGCGACTTGATCGTGAGCGTCAGGATCGCCGTCCAATGCGAGGTGCCCGCAAGACTTCCGCGGTCAAAGGCCGTTTCCACCCACTTCACCTGGAACGACGAGTCCGATGCCCGAACGACGCTGGTGATCTGCACCGACACCGTCTTGTCGCCGATATCGGCGAACGGGTTGGCCGAACGCGCGTATTCGCTGAGAAAGATGGCGCCGCGTGGGCTGACAAAGTCGTAGGCCGCCAGCCAGTTGTCTCGCATCAGCACCGGGTCGAGCGATCTGGCGCGGATGTCGGTGATGAACCGGCCAAGAAACCACGCGATCTGCGGGTCGGTCGGACGATAGTCGGCCGCGGCCGGCGCGACCGCGCGCGCCTCACCGAGATGGTCCACCTCGACGACATAGGGAACAACACGGCTCTGCATCGACTGCCAGATCAGAGCTGAAGAGAGGCCGGTCGTCAGGAAGAGTCCGCCGAACGCCATCAGTCGCCAGTTGCGCGCCTGGACACGGGCGGAGCCGATCCGCTCATCCCAGAGTTGGCCGGCGCGTTGATAGGGCGTTTCGGGTTCGGGCGTTCGCCCATAGCGCTGCACCGCGCGCTTGAATCGCATGGCTTTACTCCTTTTCCTTAATGTCGGGGGTTGCGGACCCGCCGCCGCGGTCGCCGTCCTTGAGCGTGTGATAGGCAAGCTGACGGCGATGCCGGCTGGCCTGTTCGGCGCGCAGATTCCGCGCCCAGGCGGGCGTGCCGCCGCCGGCAGAACCACCACCTGTGCTGTTACCGGTCGAAGCCGAACCGGGGGTCTGATTAAGCGCATTCCAGGCAGCAGTTCGGCCGCGCTCGGCAGCCGCGCCCAAACCGAGCGTGCTGCCGACCTTCTGCGCGGCGGCACCCTTCGCGGCAGCGGCCATGCCGCCAATCGCGGAGCCGCCGGTCTCCCTGCCAAGCTGTGCCGCGGTCGACGCGGCCGATCCCATCGCGGTGCCGGCACGGATCGCGCCGAGCGCACCGCCAGCCACGGCGCGCGTTGCTGCCATCGCGGCACCGCCGCCCATCGCGAACGCGGCGCCGGCACCGAGCGCCGTGCCGACCGCCGCGCCCGCGCCGAGCTGGGGGGCGCCGGCGACGAGGCCCGACGCGATGCCGGGTCCGAAGATACCGAGCCCGAACAGCGTGATGCTGGCGAGCACGAGGCTCATGGCCTGGCCGATATCGGGTTCCTGGCCCTGCAGCGCCGCGATGAACTGGGAAAAGAAGTTCGAGCCGATGCCGACGATGACGGCAAGCACCATCACCTTGATGCCCGACGAGACCACGTTGCCGAGGACGCGTTCGGCGAGGAAGCTCGTGCGATTCCACAGCGAAAAGGGAACCAGCACGAATCCGGCGAGCGTCGTCAGTTTGAACTCGATGATCGTGATGAAGAGCTGCACGGCGAGGATGAAGAAGGCGAGGATGACGATCACCCACGCGATCAGCAGGACCATGATCGTGATGAAATTGTCGAAGAAGGTGGTGAAGCCGAGCATCTGCGATGCCTGGGTGAGCAGCGGCCATGCGGCAGTGAAGCCGGTGCCGGCGAGCTTGCCTGGCTTCAGCAGATCGTCGGCGGTCATGCCGCCGCCGCCGGCGGTCAGGCCGAGGCCGGCGAACGACTTGAAGATGATGTCGGCGAGTGTCGAGAAGCTGTTCAGGATCAGCGCGAACGCGCCGACATAGAGAATCTTCTTGAGGAAGCGGCCAAGGACATTGTCCTCGCCGCCCATCGCCCAGAACAGTCCGGCGAGCGTAATGTCGATGCCGACCAGCACGGTAGTCAGGAAATGGACATCACCCCCGAGTAGCCCGAATCCGCTGTCGATGTAGCGGATGAAGGTCTGCATGAAGCTGTCGATGACATTCAAATCATTCACGGGGGACGGCTTTCATCGAAGGTGACGGGTGTCGCGGAGCCCTAGCGGCCATAAGGGGGCGAAGGCCCTGCAGGGCTCCGCGACGAGGGGACGCCAGCCGGGGAGCTGGAGCCGGCGCCCCCTCAGCTCATTGCGGCGTGTAAGCGTGGCCCGTGCCCAAGAACTTCTGGGTCGCGGTGCGTGCTTCCTGCTCAGCCTGAACGCGGCGAGCGGCCTCGGTGGCGTCGGCGCGATATTGCGCGGCCATCAGCGTCTGGATCTGGAACTGCTGCTTGGCGGTGAGCGCGAGCAACTGGTTGGTCGCCTGCTGCGCCTGAAGCGACCCTTCGGCGCCCTGGCTTCGCGATACGATATCGGACAAGGTCCGTGCGTCGGCCGAGACATTCTCCACCACCTGCGCCTGCACGGTCATCGTGTGCTTGTAAGCGTCCATGCTGGCATCGAGCCGGGAGCGGGCGCCGATCACCTGCTGGTTGGTGCGCAGCGCCTGACCAAAGTCGCTCGGGAAGAGCTGACTGAACTGCTGGTCGAGCCCGGAGACCTGAAATTTGATCGCCTGCGCCTGGCCCATCAGCCGGTCGATCTGCTGCAAGGTCTGGGTGATCGCCTGCAACTGCGGGAAATCGATGCGGCTAAGGTTCTTGGCCTGGTTGATCAGCATCGTCGCCTGGTTCTGGAGCGACTGGATCTGGTTGTTGACCTGTTGCAGCGTGCGGGCGGCGGTCAGGATATTCTGGCTGTAGTTGCCCGGATCGAACACCGTGAGCTGCGCCTGCGCGGGCGTCGCCGTCATGGTGACGCCCATGACCAGCGAACCGGCGGCACCGAGGCCGAGCGCGGACGCGACGAGGTATTTGCGAAAAACAACACGCATTACACTTCTCCTGCTTGAGGGGCTTGGTGATCGGGAAAATCGGCGAGCACATCGGCAGCCCAATCGAGGCCGGCGTCGCTCAGGAAGCCGGCGGTGAACTCAGATGCGCCGTGCTCGGCGAGTTGCGCGTCAATGCGCGCCTGGGTCGCAGGATCGGATGCGCCGCACAGCGCCAGCGCGATTGGACCGAGGCCGAGTTCGAACAGCCGGTTGCCGCGTGCGGATTGCAGATAATATTGCCGCTTGGGCGTGGCCCGGCTGACCAGTTCGATTTGGCGGTCGTTGAGGCCGAAGCGCTCATAGGCGGCGCGGCTCTGCGGTTCGATTGCGCGGTCGTTGGGCAGCAATATGCGCTGCGGACAGCTTTCGATGATGGCAGGCGCGATCGAGCTGTTGGCGACATCGGCAAGACTCTGCGTCGCGAACACCACCGCGACGTTTTTCTTGCGCAGCGTCTTCAGCCATTCGCGGATGCGCGCGGCGAACAGCGGGTGGTCGAGGAAGATCCAGGCCTCGTCGAGCACCAACAAGGTCGGCCGCCCGTCGAACCTCTCCTCGAGCCGGTGGAACAGATAGGTGAGCACGGGTGCTACGACGCCGGCCTGGCCCATCAGCGCCTCGGTCTCGAAACATTGGACATCGGCGATGGCGAGATCATCTTCGGCGGCATCGAGCAGCCGGCCGAACGGCCCCTCCAAGGTATAGGGCGACAGCGCCGAGCGCAGCGCGGTCGATTGGAGCAGCAGCGACAGGCCGGTGAGCGTCCGTTCCTCGACCGGCGCGGTTGCCAGACTGTTCAGTGCCGACCAGAGCGACTCCTTGATCTCGGGCGTGACCGCGACATGCTCATGGGCAAGCAGCGCCGCGATCCACTCTGCCGCCCAGGCGCGCTCGTCGCCGCGGTCGATATTACGTAGTGGTTGAAAGGCGATGGCCCTCGCTTCGCCATGTTCGCCGCCGAGTCCCAGCGCATGGTGTGCGCCGCCCATCGCCAGCACGGCCGCGCGCGCCGAAAAGCCCTTGTCGAAAACATAGACCTGCGAATCCGGATAGCGTCGGAACTGCAACGTCAGCAGCGCAAGCAGGACCGACTTGCCGGCGCCCGTCGGACCGACGATCAGCATGTGGCCGACATCGCCGATATGGGTGCTCAGCCGGAACGGCGTCGAGCCGCTGGTCTCGGCATAGAGCAGCGGCGGTCCGTCGAGATGGGCATTGCGGACCGGTCCCGCCCACACCGATGACAGCGGCATCAGGTGTGCGAGGTTGAGCGTATGAACCAGCGGCTGCCGGACATTCGCGTAAATCTGGCCGGGCAGCGATCCGAGCCAGGCTTCGACCGCGTTGATGCTCTCGCGGATCGTCGTGAAGCCGAGGCCGTTGACGATCCGCTCGACCGCGCGAACCTTGCGCTCGGCCGCTGCTCGGTCGGTATCCGCTACCGTGATCGTCGTGGTGAGATAGCCGAAGGCGACGTGATCGCCGCCGAGCGCCTGCAAGGCGAGATCGGCATCGACCATCTTGTTGTCGGCATCGCTGTCGAGCAGCTGGACCGGCTGGTTGTAGATCACCTCGCGCAGCAGTGCGGTCACCGATTTGCGCTTGTTGAACCATTGGCGGCGCAGCCTGGTCAGCGCCTTGGTCGCATCGGTCTTGTCGAGCGCGATGAACCGGGTGACCCAGCGATAGCCGAAATCCTGATGATTGAGCGCGTCGTGGATTCCGGGTCGGCTGGCATTGGGAAAGCCGAGGATCGTCAGCGTGCGGAGATGCTGCTCGCCAAGCTTCGGTTCGAGCCCGCCGGTCAGCGGCGTGTCCGCCAGCACACCGTCAAGATACATTGGCGTCTCTGGAACGGCCACTCGGTGCCGCCGCGCCGATATCGTGCCGTGCAGGAAGGTCAGCGTCTCCGCATCGTCGAGCGCCCTGACTTCGGGCATGAAGCCGGACATCAAATCGAGCGCGCGATCGGTCTCCGCGATGAAGGCGCCGAGCGCCTGTCGCCAGTCTCGGCCCTTCACATCGTCACCGCGCTCGACGAGCGCGCGGCCGGCGGTGTCGGCCTGATCCGCAGGCGGCATGTAGGTGAGCGTCAGGTGGTAATGGCTCTCGAAATGCGCGCCCGCGCCCTCGAAGCCGGCACGGCGTTCCTCGTCGACCAGCCAAGATGCCGCGTCGGGAAAATTGCTGGCAGGATAGCCCAGCGCCTCGCGCCGCTCGGCTTCGAAGTGCAATGCCCATCCCGTGCCGAAGCGCCGGAGCACATTGTTCGCCCGCGCGCAGGCGGAGATCAGTTCGCCCTCGGTCGCGGATTCCAGATCGGGACCGCGGAACCGCGCGACGCGGGAGAAACTGCCGTCCTTGTTGAGGACGGCGCCGGGCGCGATCAGCGCCGCCCAGGGTAGGTGGTCGGCGAGCCGGTCGGCGCGGCTCCGGTATTCGCGCAAGCTCAGCATGCGAGATGACCCTTTTGACGGAGATGGCGGGCGAGGACCGGCGCGAAGTCGGGATCACGCTTGGCGGCGAGCACCGCGAGCGTGTGGCCGAACGCCCAGACCACGAGCCCAGCGATCCACTGCTGGAGTCCGATCCCGAGCGCGGCTGCGAGCGTGCCATTGACGATCGCGATTGTCCGCGGCGCGCCGCCGAGCAGGATGGGCTCGGCGAGCGACCGGTGCAGCGGGGCTTCGAAGCCCTCGATATGGGCGCCGGTGCCGATCACGCGATCAGCGCTCCACCGCCGAACGAGAAGAACGACAGGAAGAAGCTCGACGCGGCGAACGCGATGCTCAGACCAAAGATGATCTGGATGAGCTTGCGGAAGCCGCCTGCCGTCTCGCCGAACGCCAGCGTCAGGCCGGTGACGATAATGATGATCACCGCGACGATCTTGGCGACCGGGCCCTGGACCGAATCCAGCACCTGTTGCAGCGGCTGTTCCCAAGGCATGCCGGTGCCGGCCGCCTGGGCCTTGCTCGACAGTGCCAGGATTAGGCCGAGATTGATGCTGACAGCGGCGAGCTTCCAAAGCTCGGGAATCCGTGCGCGGGCCTTCAGGGTCGAGGGCACGATAGTACGCATTATTCAGTCTCCGTTCTGCTGGGGGGTGAGGTCGAGGACGGCGTAACCGCCGTCCGGATCGACGCCGGCGACACGCGCGATCGTCTCGACGCGGCGCGCGAGCCCGCGGCCGGCAATGAACACGATCATGTCGATGGCTTCGGCGATCAGCCGGCGCGGCACGGTGACGACCGTCTCCTGCACGAGCTGTTCGAGGCGGTAGAGCGCGGAGACCGCGCTGTTGGCGTGAACGGTTGCGATGCCGCCGGGATGCCCGGTATTCCAGGCCTTGAGCATGTCGAGCGCCTCGGCGCCGCGCACCTCGCCGACGATGATGCGGTCGGGGCGCAGGCGCAGCGTCGAGCGGACCAGGTCGGCCATGCCGACGATGCCAGGCCGGGTACGCAGCGCCACGACGTCCGATGCCGCGCATTGCAGTTCGCGCGTGTCCTCGATCAGGATCACGCGCTCATCGAGATGCGCCATCTCGGCAAGCAGCGCGTTGGCGAGCGTGGTCTTGCCCGACGAGGTGCCGCCCGCGACCAGGATATTCTTCCGGTCGACGACGGCGAGCGACAGCAGCCGGGCGGTGTCGGCCGGCATGATGCCGTCCATCACATAGTCGAGCAGCGTATAGATCTTCGCGGCGGGCTTCCGGATCGAGAAGCACGGCGCCAGACTGACCGGCGGCAGCACGCCCTCGAACCGCTCGCCGGCGCCATCGCCATGCGGGGGTAATTCAGCGGATACGATCGGCGACTCGGCATGGACTTCGGTGCGGGCATGACTCGCGACCAGGCGAATGATCCGCTCGACCTGCGCGGGATCGTAGCGCGCGCCGGTATCTGTCCGGCCCTCGCCGAGCCGATCGAGGCGTAGCGCGCCGTCGGGATTGATCATTATCTCGATGACCGCCGGATCGGCCAGCGCTGCCGCAATCGTGGGGCCCATCGCGGTGCGCAGCATCGCGCGCCGGCGGTCACCTGATATCGTGTCTGTCGGCATCGAACTTCCCCGCCTGCCGGGATCGGCTGGTCGGGCGCAGGTTCGCGCTGTTCAGGATTATGCGACACTACGGTTAGAGCGCGTCAACGCGCATTCTAACGCAGCAAAGGAGCTCACTCGGATATCGCCAGCTAAATGACGGGTGGTGGCCCATAGCTGCTCGTCCCCGTCGGTCCGGTCCGCCCGCTATTAAGGTCTCTTGTAATTCTGCCAATTGGCAGTATATAGCATGACAGGAGGCAGTTATGGTACATGCTCTACGGGATCCAGGCCCACCGCCGACCGCGCCAAACCTGGCCGATGCAGAGACCCGTGATCGACTCACGCCTGCGGCTGTCGACGGAATCGTCAGGCTCGCCGAAATCTGGCGCCTGACCAGCGCCGAGACCTGCGCGCTGCTGGGCGATGTGTCTGAGCGGACGTGGTTCCGGATGAAGAAGGGCGATTGGTCGGGCACGCTTTCCCAGGACACGCTCACGCGCGTCAGTGCGATCGTAGGTCTTTTCAAAGGGCTTCGGCTTTTATTCTCTGAGCCGCTCAGCGATGAGTGGGTTCGGCTCCCGAATAACGGCCCTCTCTATAGAGGGCGGCGACCGCTCGATGTCATGATCCAGGGCGGTATTCCGATGATGATCGAAGTGCGGCGCCATGTCGATGCGCTGCGCGGAGGGCTTTAGATGGTTGCCGCCAATCCGGTCGAGCTCGCGCAGCGCGATACCATTCGCCTGATCTCTACGGGCCGGCTCAAAGAGCCGGTGCTTCTGCCCCTGTCGGCGAACCATGGAGCACTTGAGGAATTGGCATCGCTAGAAAGCGTGACCAATGGCCGGCTCCAGGCACAGGAGGTCGGCTTGCCCGAGCTCGATCCGCGCGAACTGGTGTTCGGGCGGCCGGGCCATAGCTTCATCAACGCGGCCTTCACGCATTGCCGCCCGGGCGGCAATCGATTTAACGACGAGCAGCGTGGCGCCTGGTACAGCGCCTTCGACGCTGACACCGCGATCGCGGAGGTCGGCTTTCATCTCGCCCGTGAACTGGAGGCGATCCGACGCTTCGAGACCTCGGTGGACTACGCCGAGCTCTTTGCCGACTTCCTCGGCAACTTTCACGATTTGCGCGGCGTGCCCGCCAACGACGAACCGGCGCTCAACCCGGATACCGCAATCGGTTATCCCGCAGGACAGGCACTAGCGCGCGCAATCCGGATCGAGGCGAAACTCGATGGCATTCTCTATTCGTCGACCAGACGGGACGGCGGCACCTGCCTCGTCGCCTTTCGCCCCGATCTCGTCCAGAACCTCCGCCAGGGCGGTATCTGGCGTCTTGAATGGCAGGGCGATCCCCAACCAATCGTCAGCCGGGTGGGACGCTAACGCCCGTGGAATGCACCCTGGACTTTCCGGACAAATGGGCAAACGCTCGGCAATTTGAGGAGTCCCTCGTTCGATGCGGGGACGCCCTCGGCGGCGGATTCACCAGTATCGTCATCCGTTTCCCGCCAAAATGCGCGTTGATGATTGACGTGGCAATGCGTCTCTTGTCGTTCTGCAATCAGCTTATCCTCACCACGCGCCGCGTCCGCCTGGAATTTGCCGCCGGTGACGATGGCATTATGGGCTATCTCGGTCGCATGGGATTCTTCGACCACCTGTCTACGCAGGTGGATGTCAAACCCGCACGCCCCGTTTTCTCCGGCGCCCGGACATACCGCGGTGCCAACCGCGGCCTCGTCGAGATCGAGCGGTTCAGCTCCAAGGCCCAGCCCGATCCCGCACTGGTCTCTCGCCTAGCCGATACCGTCAAGCGGTCATGCGCCTCGCGAAGCGATGTCGACGACATCAGCAAGGCGATCTTCACGATCTTCGGCGAGCTGGTCTCCAACGTTATCGATCACAGCAATAGTTATGGTGACGCCTTCGCCGCACTTCAGACCTACCCCAAGGGTGATCGCCTATCGGTAGCGGTGTCGGACAGCGGCGTCGGCATTATCGAGAGCCTGCGACCGGGACTGCAAGCGAAAGGCTCCAATCTCGCCAGCCTGAACGATATTGATCTACTCGTTGGGATTTTCCGCGAAGGGCTTTCGCGTTTCGACGATCCCAAGCGAGGCCTCGGCCTGCACGAGAGCGCAAGAATCGCGATGCGATTCAAAGCTGAACTCGATGTTCGCCTTCCCCGGCAGCGCGTTCTGCTCAGGCCGGCCGATGGCCAGTACCGTGTGCAGAACACTGCTTATGCTCAGGACGAGCTCCCGCTGCTATGGGGAACGCATATCGCTTTTTCGCTCACGCTCACTTGACCCGCTTCCAACAATCTGCTTAAGTGATCTCGTTGAACGAGATGGAGCGGTTTATCAGGCTTCGAGATTTCATGAATGATGATGACGGCTGGGGACGCGCGCTTGGGCGCGACGTTTATCAGAAGCTATTGTCGTACGTGGCAGCGCGGCCTGAGCAAATGTCGTTCCGGATCTCGATGGAAGGAGTTGGACGTATCGACGTTTCGTTCGCGTCGGAGACAGTCGTTGAGCTGATTCGTCGTTATCGGGGCACCAAAGGCATTTGCCTTGTCGACCTCGATGACCAGGATCTCATCGAGAATATTGATGCTGCGGCTTCGCGTGTGAAGGTGCCCGTTCTGATTTGGTCGGGTAAGACACCGCGCGTTGTTGGATTTGAGCCGAGTTCGGGAAATCGCGAAGCCTTTGCCTTTGCCCTTGCCCGGTCCCAGGCTCGAGCTGCGGAATTTGCAGAGTCCGTAACAGGAATGACGATCGCGAATGCGAGTACCAAGTTCAAGCAATTGTGGGAGCAGGGATTTTTGATGCGAACCGAGAGTGCAGCTGACAGCGGTGGCGTGGAATTCGTTTACCAGCGCATCGGCTGATATATTTTTTGAATGCCGTTCAATGGATTCACTGAACGAGATAATGGAGAAGAAAATGAATATCGATCTGCAAGACGTTGAAGAACTGGTTCACCTCGAAATCGAGCGTGAGGGCGTAACTGAGATTATCGAACTCGAAGTGCATCCGACCATCGACCTGCTCGGCCATGTCCGCGAGAAGCTCGGCCTCGAAATCGACGTCCACATCTTCGAGCGTGAGCACGACGAGCCGCTCTTGTGCGGGATCGAGGGTCGCAAGCATCTCCGCTTGCTCGCCCATCGTGCGCGGCTGATCGAGGTGACCGTCCAGTACGAGCACCACGCGAAGAAGAAGGAGTTCGCGCCGTCCGCGACCGTATTCAAGGTTCTCCAATGGGCGGTCAGCAAGCACGCCTACGGCCTCGACCCCACCAATGCGGCGAAAGCCAATTTGATCCTGCCCGGGGCCGATCAGCCGCTGCCGCGCGAGCGCACCATCGGCGCCTTCACCAAGCCGGGCAGCCACCACTTGGTGGTCGACCTGACGCTTAAGGACTTCACCAATGGCTGATGGTGATATCGACGGCGATCGGCTGACCTTGGAGGCGCATCTGCGCAAGACCAACTTCCGCATCGGTGTGGAGGAAGGGCGATGGCAGATTCTCCGCTACGCCTTCCCCACGCTCGAAGTGCGTGTTGTTGGCTGCGATATTTCGGGCGGCGTCGCGACGATGGATTTCCAGCTGCTATGCGACGGGTTTCCGGCGACCGGCCCTTTCGTGCAGCACTGGGATTCGGTGAAGCAGTGCCGGCCCGAGCCGCCCTCGGGCGATTCCGCGCCGCCGAGCATCGTCGATGCCTTGAAGACCTGGCAGGAGTATCCGCCGCGCTATGGCGGCATCTACCGTCCGTGGCAGCGCGAGGCCGCGCTCCACAACCAATGGGCACAAAAGCGCCCGGACCTCGCCTGGCACCGCGCCCGTGACCTCACCTTTATCATGGAGCAACTGTATGCACTCGTTTCTGAACAAGCTGCGTGGTTGGCTTTCCGGGCCGCCGCCTAGGCTGCGGTGCGCCCGCTCGATCTGGCGGGCCGGCATGGCTGAACTGGCCGCCCGGACGCGCGGCGAAACCCAGGAAAGCGGTGCCTATCTCCTCGGCACAACGTCGTCGGACGGAAGTCACCGAATCCTCGAATTCGTCTTTTACGACGACATTGATTCCCGCGCCCTTGAGACCGGCATTGTAACGATCCGGCAGACCGCGCTGCCCAAGCTCTGGGCACTCTGCCGCGAGCGCGGGTACGGCGTCGTCGCCGACGTTCATGTCCATCCCGGTGGTTACGGACAAAGCTCGTCGGATCGTGACAATCCGGTGATGCCGCGCGCCGGCCACATCGCGATGATCCTGCCCGACTTCGCGCGTGGTACCCCCGAGCCGGGCCGGATCGGCATCTATGAATTCGAGCGGGCCGGCGTCTGGACCGATCATTCATCCAAGGGCCTGCACTTCATTAAACTCGAGGGACGCGCATGAACGCCTATGTCGCCAGATCACGGATCACCAAGGCATTAACCGATGGCAAGCTCGCCGAATCCTTCGCCGCCGCCGAGTCGCGTCTCGACGCAGTCAGGGCCTGCGTCATCGTCGGAGCTAACGCGCTCGCCACCCGCGCTGGCCAGGCGGCGACCCTTACTGCGCTGGCCACGACGATGAAATGTTTCGGTCGCGTGCAACTCGCGTGTTCGACCCCCGACGCGATGCTGCTGGCGCCGATCCCCTTGGGAAGATCGATCGGCGAAGCCTCGCAGGCGCTTGGCGCTACGATCGGCGCCGAGATCGGCGCGGACACCACGCATCTTATCCGGATCGAGGATGCGACCCCTTGGCGGGGCTGGCAGGTCAGCGCGTGGTGGGATCGTTGGCTGGCCGGCACCCGTACGACGACAAACGCTCGCTGTGGCGAGGCCGATCTCGGCATCGCCGGCATATTCGCTGGCGCGCTCGCTGTTCGCCAGATCTTCGCGGCCGTGCGCGGTGCCGGCCGATCACACGACACGACCATATCCTTATGGGAACCTTGGCACGTCGCCGATCTCGCGCAAACCGGCCCAGCTCGGTTCGTAATGCCCAACAAGCTTTGGCTGGTCGGGCTCGGGCATCTCGGCCAGGCTTTCGTTTGGGCGTTGCTATCCTTGCCCTACCAAGGCGATCGCTATGCGGTCCTGCAGGACGATCAATATATTGGGATCGAAAATGCGCCGACCAGCTTGCTTGTCACGCCCTCAGACCTCGGCGTGCGCAAAGCGCGAGTTGCGAGCCACTGGCTCGAACATGGCGGTTGGCGAACCGAGCTGATCGAGCGCCGCCATGCCGGTGACATCGTCAGAACCCAGAACGATCCACCCATCCTCCTGAGCGGTTTGGATGACGTTCGCCCTCGCCGGCTGCTGGCCGGGCTCGGATTCGATTATATGGTCGACGCCGGGATCGGTCATGGCGCGGGTGATTTTGAGGGACTGCAGGTGCGCACCATTCCTGCCGGTGCTGCGATCGAAGGTCTGTGGCGGGAGGATGCTCAATCGGGCAAGCGAGATCGGCTGATCAAGAGCACGGCATATCAGTCCCTGGAACAGGAAGTCGGCCTGTGCGGCACGATCGCCATCGCCGACGCGAGCGTCGCCGTCCCATTTGTCGGAGCAGCCACCGCCGCGCTGGCGATCGCCCAGTTAGCGCGGCTCGGTTCGATGGCGCCCGGTGTCGCACTCCTGCAGCTTGAGCTAAGCGCACCTGACATGGTCATCGATGGCGGAAGGTCCGCATCGCCTGAAAGCTTCCTCGGTGGAGAGCGAATCGCGCTTAAGTAAAGCCTACCCAACAGCGTGCCACCGCCCCACCGGTTCAACGAATTACTCGCTGTCGCCAGCCGAGCCGATACTTCGGCGGCCGGTTGCGATCTGTCGACCGACCTGATTGACGAAGGCCTCGAAGCGTTCGCGTCCGACGGCGCGTGCCGCGGTGTCCGCCTCCGGGAGCGGCGCCGTCACCGTCAGCTGGTAACGGACGAATAGCGACAGGCTTTCGAGCAGCACCTCGATGTCGCGGCGGGCATGAACGATCTCTCGCGAGATGCGGTCAAGCCTGCCCTTTAGCAGATCGTCGATCTCCTTGGTGCCCTTGCGCGCGAGATAAGCGGCAAGCGCGTCGCTCACGATCTGCGACTTGTTCGTCCCCGGCTTGCGCGCAAGGTCGTCGAGTGCGGCGCTCAGCGCCTGATCGATATACAGATTCTGGCGAAACTTCATCGCTCAGAGCCCCGGCAGCAGGTCGCGCCCGCTGGCTTCGTCGATGCCATAGCCTCGGGCGACCGCGCTCAGTCCGCGGGCACGGTCCATGGCGCGCTGATCGGCAGCGAGATCGCCTTCGTCCTGATCGGCTGCAAGCAAATCGAGCTGCTTCGGCTGCTCGGGTTTCGTGGGCGCTTCCTCGGCAAGGCCCGGATGGCGCTGCTGCTCGAGACCGCCCTCCTCGGACTCGGCCTCTGCAGCGTCCGCCGCCGCGTCGAGGCGGGGATCGGGCCGACGCGCGAAGCTGCCCCAATCGTTGGAACGCGCCTTGGGCTTGTCGGTATAAGTGCCGTCGGCAAGCGCGGGCGGCGGCGCCACGCGCGACGTGAAGTTGCGATCCTCATAGTAACGCAGTTTCTGCGCGCGGATCGGCGCGAGCCCGGACACGAGCACCAGCTCATCGGCCGGCGGAAGCTGCATCACCTCGCCGGGCGTCAGCAACGGCCGGGCGGTCTCCTGCCGGCTGACCATGACGTGCGCGAGCCAGGGTGCGAGCCGGTGGCCGGCATAGTTGCGCATCGATCGCTGCTCGGTGGCGGTGCCGAGTGCGTCGGAGATACGGCGCGCGGTGCGTTCGTCATTGGTCGCGAAGGCGACACGGACATGGCAATTATCGAGGATCGAATTGTGCTCGCCATAAGCCTTTTCGATCTGGTTGAGGCTCTGGGAGATGAGGAAGGCGCGCACGCCATAACCGGCCATGAAGGCAAGGCTGGTCTCGAAGAAATCGAGACGCCCCAATGCCGGAAACTCGTCCAGCATCATGAGCAGCTTGTGGTTGCGTTTCGCTGCCCCGACGCCGTCGAGGCGTTCGGTCAGGCGGCGGCCGATCTGATTGAGGATCAGGCGGACCAGTGGCTTGGTGCGGCTGATGTCGGACGGCGGAATGACGAGATAGAGCGAGACCGGCTGTGCCGCCTCGACTAGGTCGGCGATCCGCCAGTCGCAGCGCGAGGTAACCTCGGCGACGGTCGGATCACGATACAGACCGAGGAACGACATGGCGGTCGACAGCACGCCGCTGCGCTCATTGTCGGATTTGTTGAGCACCTCGCGCGCGGAAGAGGCGACGACGGGATGAACCTGCGGCTGCTCTGTTGTACCAAGATGATTGGTGGTCATCATCCGCTTGAGCGTCGCGACGAACGGACGCTGCGGATCGGACAGGAAGGTGGCGACGCGGGCGAGCGTCTTCTCTTCCTCGGCGTATAGAATGTGAAGGATCGCGCCGACCAGCAGGGAGTGGGATGTTTTTTCCCAGTGATTTCGACGCTCGAGCGCCCCTTCGGGATCGACCAAAATATCGGCGATATTCTGGACGTCGCGCACTTCGTTCTCGCCGCGACGGACCTCTAGCAGCGGATTGTAACGCGCCGATCGTGCGTCGGTCGGATTGAACAGCAGCGCATGACTGAAGCGCGAGCGCCAGCCGGCGGTGATCTGCCAATTCTCGCCTTTGATATCGTGGATGACTGCCGAACCGGTCCAGCTCAGCAGCGTGGGAACGACCAGACCGACGCCCTTGCCGCTGCGGGTCGGCGCGAAGGCCATGACATGCTCAGGGCCGTCATGGCGGAGGTAACGGCCATGGTGGCGGCCGAGAAAGGCGCCGGCATCGCCGAGCAGTCCGGCACTCTCCATCTCGCGAGCCTCGGCCCAGCGCGCGGAACCGTAGGTGGTGACATGGCGCTGTTGCCGCGCGCGCCATAGCGAGCCGAAGATCGCGGCGGCGCAGCCGACGAAGCCGCTGGCGCCGGCGATCGCGCCCGCCCGGTCGAAGACGTGCGGCGCGTAGGCGTCGTAATGATACCACCACGGGAAGATCGCCCAGGGCCGATAGACCGGCATATGGAAGATAATGAACCAGGGCGTGCCGAGCTCTGGTTGATAGGCCAACATGGCGGCTGCCCACTGCGTCGCCGTCCAAACACCCGCAACCACGATCGTGAACACGACGAAAATTTGTCCAATCAGCAGCTTGGTTGGTGTCACGGGAGCACTCCGCCCGAAAGGCGAAACGGCCGCCCGGGTTCTTGCCCGCAAGGATCGGCCCGATCGATGCATTGCAAAATTACGGCCTCGACGCGCTAGGCAGCGCCTCAAGGCAGGTGGCTACATTATGTTTCGTCAACTACTCGGTTCGGGCGCCGGCACCCCAATAAGCCTCGCCGCCTCGCCGTTATGTGCCAATCACGGCAAAGCCGCGAAATCGTCCCTTCGATAGCCTTCAACCATCGCGCGGAGTTTGGTGGGCGCGATCACTTCAACCGCGGTTCCCCAGGCGTAGAGGTACCAACTCATCTCGAGATGGCCCGAGGCCATGAACCGGACAATCAACGAGCCATCCGGAAGATCTTCGAACGTCTGCGTGGGATGAAAGACGAATTGCCGGGCGCGTGCTGCTGCATTGGCCGTGAATTTCCAAATGACCTCACCATATTCGGCCTCGTCTTCATATGACCCAAAAGCACGTTCGCAGTGCGTGTCGATGTTGAAATTGGAGTCCAGCGCGAAGCTGTCCTCCAGAACCTCAGCGTCCGTAATTTTCTCCACGTCATAGTGCCGCAGCCCGCCGCGTGGTTTCGCGGTGTCCCGCGCGACAAGATATCGCCGAATCCCGAGGAGCAATCCGTGTGGCTCGACCGTGCGCATCTTCGCGACGCCGCCCTTCTGATACATGAAACGCAGTTGTGACGGGCCTTTCAGGGCGCGGTAGATTGCTTGATCTACGGCTAAATCGGGCGAGTGACGGGGTCCCGGCCTGACCGCATGCCCGAGCGCAAGCGCAAGCGCTTCTTCATCGACGGCAAGGCGCGCGGTCGCTGTTGGCGGAATGAGGGCGCGGACCTTGCTCTCCAGCTGTCGCATCAAGTTCGCCTCGGTCGGTAGCGCGGCGTGCTCCAGCGCCCTGATCGCCTCGACCATGGCGGTCAGTTCCTCGGCCGATGGTGTCAGAAGGCTCGCGACCGCGCGAGCCGGCAGCACCCAGCGCGCTTTACGATCAGGGTCGACCGAGCGTTGTATCGCCGGGAAGACGGTCTGTAGAGCATCCACCTTGCGTTGGGCGGATCGCGGATGGCATTCGAACTTTTCGCAAATATCGTCGAGGGTGACACCGCGACTGCCGGCCGCCAGCAGCGCGAGCTGCAACAATTCCTGGGCTTTCAACAAAGACATCGACGCCTCCCGCAAGCACGACAGCTTTTGTCGTGCATCCATGATATTGATTCCAGCAAGGGAGGGAAGCGATGCGTAAGATTGCTGGTGAGATCAGGTTGTCGGCTTCGGATATCATGCGGTTCAAAGTCTGCGCGCACGCGACCGCCCTCGATTTGCGGCATATGGAGGTTGGGGATCTGGCACCTGTCGGTGACGACGAAGAAGCTGAACTACTCCAGCGCCAGGGCGATGCCCACGAGCTCGCCTATCTGGAGCAGCTTCGCGCTGATGGACGAACGATTGTCGAAATCGCGAAGGACGGCATTCCGCTGGAGGAGTCGGTTAGGCTGACGCGCCAAGCGCTTTTGGCCGGCGCCGACATCATCTTTCAAGGCGCCTTTCTGAGCGGCCCATGGGGAGGTTATTCGGATTTTCTTGAGAAAGTCGACCGCCCGTCAAATCTCGGCGGCCATAGCTATGAGGTGGTCGATACCAAGCTGAAGCGGTCGCCCGATCCTAAACACATCCTGCAACTGGTGCTGTATTCCGACCTTCTCGCCGAAATACAGGGGACGGCGCCGGAGTTCGCCCATCTTGAGCTAGGCAATGGGGCACGCTTTTCGATCCGTCTTGCCGACGTTTCGGCGTATTCGCGTCATGCGCGGGGCAGGCTGCAGAGTTTTCTCATGGAACGGCCGGAGACTCGTTCGGAGCCGGTTTCCGGTTGTGGTCTCTGCCGCTGGCGCGACCATTGCCAAGATGAGTGGGACAGGGCTGACAGCCTGGCGTTGGTCGCCGGCATGGCGAGGAGCCAGCGGGTCAAGGTCGAGGCGGCAGGGATCGCGACGATCGGCGGCCTGGCAGCGTTCGAAGGACGCATACCGCATTTGGCGTTACCGACCCAGCAACGCCTCCAGACCCAGGCGCGCCTTCAGAATGCTCGCCGAAATGGCGGCGACCCAGCGTTCGAGCTTCGCCCGCATGAACCGGGCCGCGGGTTTGCCCTGCTGCCGCAGGCAGATAATGGCGACATTTTCTATGACATTGAGGGTGACCCCTATTTCTCGGGCGGTCTCGAATATCTTCACGGTGTTTGGTACCGCGTCGACGCCGAGTGGGTATTCCGCGCATTCTGGGCGCATGACCGCGAGGAGGAAGGTCGGGCGGTCGCCGCGCTCCTGGCCTTCTTTGCTGATCACATGCGGCGTCATCCCCAAGCGCATATCTATCACTATGCCGCCTATGAGATGACCGCGCTGCGGAAGCTCACGGCGCTGCACCGGGTGGGCGAGGCGGTAATGGACCAGCTTCAGCGCGAGCGACGTTTCGTCGATCTTTATCGCGTCGTGTCGGGTGGCCTAATCGCCAGCGAGCCTGGATACTCGATAAAGAATCTCGAGATATTCTACATGGAAAAGCGTGACGGGGACATCGCGACGGCGGGCGCATCGGTCGTGTTTTATGAGCGGTGGCGCGAAACGGCCGAGGATGCGCTGCTTGAGAAGATCGAAGACTATAATCGGACCGACTGCGTATCGACGCAGCTGCTGCGCGACTGGTTGATCGCAAACGTGCGACCAGTCGATCAGCCCTGGCCCGTTCTCGCCGAGGTCAGCGCCGATAGTGCTTTGGCGGACGTCGATGCCGAGGAAGCCGAGATCGCGGCGCTATCGGCGAGGCTGGACCCGGTGCGGGTCCGGCTGGGTACAGAGGTCGCCGATTTGCTGCTGGATTTGAATTTCTTCCATAAACGCGAGGATAAACCAGCTTGGTGGTCGATTTTCGACAAACTCGCTCAAGAGAGCGAAGACCTTGTCGATGATCTCGATTGCCTGATCGGTCTCGAGGCAGCCGGAGCCGCCACTCCGATCACCAAACAATCCTATCAGCGAGTCTACACCTATCCGTTGCAGGATACGAAGCTGCGGATAGGCAAGCGTCCCTGTCTCAAGCCCGCCGATGGACCCGACGATATCGAGATCATCGCGATGGATCGGGAGCAGCGGACCGTCACGTTAAAGCGCACCTACAAGAAGGGCGATCTACCCGTTCGAATCGATCTCCTTCCGCCAAAGCCGATCGCCAACAAGGCGCTGCGTCAGGCAATCGCAGCGGTGACCGACGACATCATTGCGGATCACGGTCACCATCGGGCGATAGAACATCTCCTCTGCCGGTCCGTGCCAACATTCCTTGGCGGGGCGCGGCCCGGCGGGATTGTCGACCCGGCAGGCGATCTGCCCTCGCAGACGAGCGCCGCGATCGCGGATATGGACAATACGACACTGGCTATCCAGGGGCCGCCGGGCACCGGCAAAACCTATGTCAGCGCACTGTCGATTGTCGATCTCGTCCGAGCGGGCCGGCGCTGTGCGATCTCCTCAAATTCGCACAAGGCGATCGGTAACTTAATCGCAGGTGTTGCCGACCGCGCTGCGACTGAGGGGCTAAACTGCCGCATCGTTCGCAAGGCTTCGGACGACGAGGATGATGACGACCATCCGCTCGTAACGATGGTCACCGATAACGATGCGCCGGAGATCGCAACGGCCAATGTGGTGGGTGCCACCGCCTGGCATTTTGCACGCTATGATGAGCCCGCCTACGACTATTTGTTCGTGGATGAGGCCGGCCAGGTCTCCATGGCAAATATCTGTGCAATGGCCCGAGCCGCGAAGAACATCGTGCTCGTTGGCGATCCCATGCAGCTTCCTCAGCCGTTGCAAGGCATCCACCCCGGGCGCAGCGGCGAGTCCGCGCTGGAATATCTGATGGATGGCTCCAGGGTCATCCCCCCGGAGCGCGGCATCTTCATGCCCGTCAGCAGACGGATGCATCCCGATGTCTGCCGCTTCATCTCCGCCGCAGTCTACGATTCCAAACTTGTCAGCGATGCGGCGGCCGGAACCCAGACCTTGGTCAAGCGCGACGGGACGGTGCTGGTCGGTGCGACCTTGGAACCGGTCGTCCATTTCGGCCGGTCTCAGACCTGCGCGGAAGAGATCACCGTCATCCGCTCGCATATCGATGCGATCCTGGGCGCACGCTACCGCGACCGGGAGGGCGTTGAACGCGACTTGACCCTGCGCGATATCCTCGTCGTGGCGCCGTATAACGCAGCGGTAAACGAACTGATCGCCGCGCTTCCGGCTGGTATCCGGGTCGGCACGGTAGATCGCTTCCAGGGTCAGGAGGCGCCGGTGTGCCTCGTCTCCATGACGACGTCGAGCGCGGAGGAAATGCCGCGCGATATCGACTTCCTGTTTTCCTTGAACCGGATCAACGTCGCGATTTCGCGCGCGCAGATCGCGGCCATCGTACTGGCGAGCCCATTGCTGCTGGAGGTGCCCTGCCGCACCGTCAGGGATATGACCTTGGTGAACACTTTGTGCTTGCTGCACGAATATGGGAGCCAGCCCATAGGGCAACGACTCGGCTGACCCCGGAGTCCTTTCGTGTTTCACGGGTGGCTAAAGAACGACAGCTTTTGTCACCCACGGCCCTCATCATGTGGTGGCTCGGCAGGCAGCCGAGTCGCTGAGGCAATGCCAGGGTCTGGTGAGTTCTCGGCCAGCGAAGAAGGACGATTGGACATGAGCAAAGGCAAGAGCGGTGGTGGTTTTCGCAGCGCGTCCAGCGGGCGTTACGTCAGTACCAACTATGGCAAGTCGCACTCCAGCACGACGGTGTGCGAAGCCGCAGGCCCGAGCGGCAGCTCGGGTGCTCACTACCGCAGCGCCATTTCGGGGCGCTACGTTACCACCAAGCACGGCAAGGCTTCTCCCGACACGACGGTGCGTGAAAAGTAATGCCGGCAGGCATGTCGCCTCGCCGGCCGGCCTGTTTGCCTAGATGAAGGAATTGGTCATGGAAGTGGCGATCTATATTCTGATGGTGATGGTCGCCGTGACCATCATCCTCGTCGTACTGTTGCTGAGGAAAGTCGGTGAGCCGGCCTCCCTGCCCGAGGAATTGGTCACCAAGATCGCTGTTCTCGAAAGGATCGCCGGGGAACTGCCCGGTGTCATGCGGGAAGAAGGCCGACTTTCCCGCGAAGATCTCCGCAGCGCCTTGACCGCCTCAAGTCAGCTTCAGAATGAGGCTCTTGCCACTATGCGCAAGGAGGCTTCCGATGGCCGGTCCAAGCTGGAGGAAACGGTCCAGCGCAATGCCGAAGCCTTTGCATTGACCCAGACCACCCGGCTGAAGGAAACAAATGATGTGGTGCGCGACCTGTCCGATCGCCTGTTTGGCGCTCAGGAGAAGGGCCGTGACGAACAGCGGATTGCTCTTGAAGGCGTCACGGGGAAAATCGGCAAGCTAATCGAGGCCAATGACACCAAGCAGGATGCATTGCGCGAGACGGTGTCCAAGGGTCTTGAAACACTGCGCACCGACAATGCCGAAAAACTCGAGAAGATGCGCGCGACCGTCGATGAAAAACTTCAGGGCACGCTCGAGAAACGCTTGGGCGAATCCTTCCAGCTGGTCAGCGAGCGGCTCGAACAAGTCCACAAGGGCCTTGGCGAAATGCAGAATCTGGCCACTGGCGTGGGTGACCTGAAGCGGGTGCTGAGCAATGTCAAAAGCCGCGGTGGCTGGGGCGAGGTCCAGCTCGGCATGTTGCTGGAGGACATGCTGACACGCGACCAGTACGCCAGCAACGTCAAGGTTCGGCCTGATGCGGGTGAGATCGTCGAATATGCCGTCAGACTCCCGGGCCGTGGCGGGGTCGACGAACCATTCTGGCTCCCGGTCGACGCAAAGTTTCCGCACGAAGACTATGATCGCTTGCTGCTCGCTCAAGATGGCGGCGTTGCAGAGGATGTCGAAAAGGCGGCGATGGCGCTCGAACGTGCCATCAAGATTCAGGCAAAGCAAATCTGCGAGAAATATGTTCATCCGCCGCACACGACAGACTTCGCGATCATGTATCTGCCGACCGAGGGGCTGTTCGCAGAGGTGATCCGCCGGCCGGGCCTAGCCAACGAACTTCAAACCAAACACCGAGTGATGGTGCAGGGACCGACGACGTTGGCGGCGCTGCTAAGTTCGCTGCAAATGGGCTTTCGCACGCTCGCCATCGAAAAACGATCGAGCGAAGTGTGGCAGATCCTCGGCGCTGCGAAGGCCGAGTTCACAAAATATGGTGAAGTGTGGGAGAAGCTCGGGCGCCAGCTCGACACCGCGAAAAAGACGGTCGATGAAGCCGGCCGCCGCACCCGCGCCGTTTCTCGGCGTTTGCGCGATGTCGAAACGCTCGATACGCCCGAGACTCCAGCTCTTCTCGCCCTCGTTTCGCTCGACGAAGAAGAGGAGGCGGAGGACGCGCCCGGTGTTGCCAGCCAGGCGTGACAGCCGCTTCGCGAGCAATATCTCATACCGATTTCGGGTCGAGGACCTCTTGCTCGAGCCAGTGGGCGCCGTCGGATGCAAGGAAGCACGCCAGAGCAGAGAATGCTGATTCGGCTGGGAAGTTGCTCAATTCCTTTGCGGGGGTCGCTTTGCGGCCGCGCGCGGTCGCCAATGTCGGCGTCATGAGATGCGGCAGGATCGCGTAGGGCAAGGACGCCTCTAGGAAACGACCGATTCTGATGCCGCCGACATCAATATCTCCCCAGTGGTAGAGCTTCACGACCCCGGCGAGGTCGGCGATATGCCGAAGTGCCCCGAGCACCCCTTGTGCGGGAAAGCCGCCGCAGTAGATAACTACGTCTGCATCCGCTCGGCACTCCCGAACATGGCGGTGAAAGCTCTCCAGATTTTCAATCGTAAGAATTGAGCGGACGGAGCCGGTCAACGCTACGTCTGCGATAGCGTCGGGCGGCAAGCCGAGATAGGTAAGCCCGGCCGCGTTGACGCCATTTAGGGCGATCGGGCCGGCGATGAGGACCGGCTGCGGAAACTTGGCGAGCCCGAGAAAAGTAAGCGCTTCATCACGCGTGAGATGTGGGTCGAGCCGTCCTTTTAATTTGAGAAAGGCGAGAAACTTTGGAAGCATCCGCTCCATTGCCTTGCTGTCGCCAAGCAACCGGGCCGAGCGCGTTCTGAGGGGCAAAGGGCCACCCTCGAACACGGTGAATGCGGCATCCGCGACCCGGATCAGTTTGAGCGCGTCATCAGTCGCTATCGGCGCCAGGCCCAGGTACGTTTTACCCTCCGCCCAAACCCTCGCCATCTCATCTTGCAGCTCACGCCCAACATCGGTGTGCGGTTGGTAGGCGCCAAGCCCGTTGATCGCGGCGATTCGTTGGTCTGCAGCCGGCGTGCGGCCCAGATGTCGATAGAGCGCCTCTGCGTCACGCAGTACTACGCGCGCGATCAGGTGCGGCGCATCACGATCCCATTCGACCGCGATCGTGCCGGCGTCGCGCGCTCCGGTCAGCGTCGCCACGAGGCGATCGCGCGCGTCGCTGCTCGCAAAGGCCTGGCCTGGACGTGCTGTGATGCGGCGGGTGCGATCGGCCTGGCGCTCGAGCCGGTCCAGCAGGTCGTGCAGCAACCGGGTCGGGTCGGTCTCGCGCTTCATTCCGCCGCGGCTTGTGGCAGCGGCCGATAAGCTTCGATGCCGCGATGCGCCGGGTTCGCGTCGATCAGAGCCTGGCGCGCTTCCATTTTCGGATAAGTTACGGTGAGCACCGGTTCCTGCGTATCGGGTCGGCGATTGACTGAGACGATCGTATCGACGGTTTCGAGGAACATCGCCCGCACCTTGTCGGGAGCAGCAACCACGACTTGCAAATGGAGGTCCGAGAAAAACGACAGCAAAGCCTGGGTATTGGGCGCATCGAGGTTGTTGAAAGCTTCGTCGAACACAACGAGACCGAGCCCCTCGGGATCACCGTGCCCGGTCTTGGGATAATAGGCAGCCGCCATCGCGGCGCCCACCGCGACATAATAGGGCGCCTGCTTCTGACCGCCCGATCCGGTGACCGAACGCTTGCTCAAGGTGGTGACCTGTCCGCGATTATTGGTCATATGCAGGTCGAAGTCGAAGAACTGTCGATAGTCCTGCAGATCCTTGACCAGCGTTTCGTCCGATAGACGCCGCTCAAGCTCGCGGAAGCCGGCGCGGACTTTGGGATCGAGCGTATCGTCGTCGAGCATGCTGAGGCCCAGCCGCGGCTGCTCGGCGATCGCTTCGGCGAGCGTATGGATCGGCTTCATCGCCGCGTTCACATGATAACGGAACGCATAGGTTTGGCCGGTGAAGTGCCGGCCGGATAGATTGCGATTCAAGCGCTCGATTTGCGCCCGCGCTTTCTGGAACTTGTCCGAAAGCCGGTTGATCAGGCCTTCGGTGAGATCCTTCTCCATTTCGATGCGCGCATCGGAGAAGGCTTGGCGATATTGGCGCAGCTCGTCGTCTTCGAGCTGGCGCTCTTTCAATTGGCACCAGCGGAGGACCGCCACATCGCTGTCGTCGACCAGCGGCGATGCGCCGAGATAGGCGTTGACGAATTGCACGAACAATGTCCGGCCGCGCTTGACACTTTCGTCGGCGAGCCGGGGCAGCTGCTCGGCGTCACGCCTGGCCTCTGCAACCATGTCGGCGAGCGCGGCGGTGAGATTGATATCTGGCCGTGGCAAATCAATCATGACAGCGACGCGCGTGCGTGCGATCTCGACGGTCTCGGAGATGCCAACCAGCTCTATCAAGGTCCTGATCGGTTCGGCTATCTCGCGAACCTCGGCCGTCTGTTCCTCATTCTCCCGCGTCTTGCGGTATTTGAGATTGAGGCCGATCTCGATCTGCAGCTTGGTGTCAGCGGCCTGAAGCTCCTTGATCTTGGGCTCGATGTCCTCTGCAATCTCCTCGCGGTAGCCGCGAATGTCGCTTTCGAGCGCGGTGATCTCTTGCCGCGTCTTCAGAGTCTCGGGCGTTTCGACTTGTTGGCGCGCCTGCGCGTTGCCGCGCAGTGCCGCGTCGGCGTCAACGAGCTGCGCAAGGGCCGTTGACAACGCATCGGCCGGCTCGTCGCTGATCGAAGCGATGGCGGTCAAAGCCGCGCGCAGGGCGTCCCTTACGGTCGCGAGCGTGCGATATTCTTCTGAAACCGTCGCCAGTTCCTCGCGAGCGCGTTCGAGTGCCGAACGCTGCGCGGTCTTGCCGAAGATCGGCTGGATGTCCCGGTACACGCGCAAACCCATGCCAGCGGTGGTCTTGCCGCGCTTGGTAATCGCCTGTTCCAAACGGCGGAGATCGTCATCGGTTTCGGCGCGTTCGAACCGGCCGATCTGACGTTCGATGAAGGCACGGGCATCGTCATCCTCAGTGACGAGAATGGCGGCGATCGACGTGACCGACACGCTACCGCGCCATTGGCCGGTCTTCCGGGTGTCGATGAGGCGGCAGCCATGAAACTCGCGGCGTTCCCGGTAGAGCAGGCTGAAGGCGTCGCTGAGGCGATCGGTCGGGACCAGGAGCGCCTCGCGATTGGCGCCGAGGAGCATTTCCAACGCCATCGCCCAGGCGGGCTCGGACACATCGACAATATCGGGAAGCGCGGTAGCCGTTATCCCCTCGGCGCCGAGCAAGCGGATGAAGTCACGGACCGGCTTGGAAAGGAGGGCACCATCCGTAGCAGTCGTAAGCGCCTGATCGAGTTCGTCCATGCGCGCCTTCAGCTTGGAAAGCTGATCGCGCATCGCTTCGTCCTGCTGCGCAAGGCTCTGCTGAGCGGTGGTAAGCGTCATGACGCGGCGTTCAAGACCGTTGAGCTCGGTATCGATCGCGGTCAGGGTTTCGACATTGCGGCCGCGCGCCAGAGCAATCAATTCCCCGGCGGCGCGCATTCCGTCTGCGAGATGGAGCGGCACCCGATCGGGGATCTTGGTAAGCTCGGCCAGGCGGATGAGCTGAGTCAGCCTGCGCTGCGCCAGGGCACGACCCGCGCGTTGCATTTCAAGCGCCGCGTTGCGCTCTATATCAAGCGAACGCAATTGGGTGGAAGCAGGAGATTCCGCCAGGAGCGATTTCAGGCGAAGGATGTCCTCCTCGCACAGGCGGATTGATTGTTCGTGCCGGCGCTTGATCTCGCCTTCTCGCTCGACATCCTGCGCGATCTGATCTCGTTGGCGGTGCAGACGTTCGATCACCATGTCGAGCCTGCGCCCATCGGCATGTGCGACGAGGAAGCTCAGGAAATTGTGGCGCACTTGGTGCTGTGCCCACACCTGCATGCGGCGGCGCGCCTCGGCGATTTCAGCGAGCTGTTGCTCGCGCTTCTTTACCTCGCTTTCGAGGAAACGGTAGCGCTCAATCGACCCTTTGAGCGCCTCGACGTCGATATTGTCTTCTTCGAGGATGTGTTTGCGAACGAAATGGGTGGGATCATCAATCGGCTGGAAAGCGATCGACTCCTTGAAGTTGCGCAACACCTGCTTCGAGTCCGGCGCGGCACTGCGCGGGCGCATCGCTAGCAGATAGTCATCGACATAGCCGATCGCGCTGCCGCCATGATTGCGAAAGCTCGGACTTAGTTCCTTGAGCCTCTCGATCAGCCGGCCAGCATTGGGAACGACCCGCTTTCCACCTTCGCGTGCTTCGATGAGCTGGTCGAGATGAAGCGCGAGCCCGGGCGCGACAAAACGTGCGCGCAGGTTGTGCTGGGGCTCGCTGGCATGCGCGCTGAAGATCAGGCCGATGGTAAGCGGGATGCCGGAGGTCCGGTCTCGGAAGACGAGCGCGACCAGGGCGTCAGCAGCATCGCGTCCGGGGCCATCCGTCGAGATGTGACTATCGACGCCGAGGCAATAGTCGCGGATCGTGCGCTCGTTGCGCCCGCCGGTGGACTTGTTCAGGTCATAGAAGCGGCTGCTACCCCCGGTGATGATTACCTGCATGGCATCGATGATCGTGCTCTTGCCAGTGCCGGTCGGTCCGAGAATGGCGATCGTACCGCGCACGTCGATGTCCTGGCTGACCAGCCGCCCCCAATTGTGCAAGACGATGCGCTCTAGTTCATGCATCGCTGTCGTCCTCGTTCTGGCTATCGATGTCGGACGCTGGGGCCTCGGCTCCCAGATTGGCGCGGTAGTCGGCGACATGCGCGAGCATGGTATCTGCACTCAGGATATCGGCGCCTGCTTCTGCTGCCTCGAACTCCTGGCGTTCGAGCCACTGGATGACGGCCTCGACATAAACATCGGGTACGAGGACCGTCACGCCCGGCATAATGGTCAGCTGCAGCAATTGTTCTTCGGGATCGTTCTCACCGATCCGGACAATTCCCTTGCGCTGGAACAGCTTCAATATCTCGATCAGGCGCTTTATCGTCGGTGGCTCCTCGCCGGCCGAGCGCAGGCGGTCGTGAATGTCGTCGGTCGTGCTCTCGACCCGCCCGCGGTCGTCGAGCGAACTGATACCTTCGGCGTAGAGCAGGCGGAGCACGAGCAAGACGATTGTTTCGTCTTTCTTCAAGCGTGCCATGTTCACGCCGTAGACAACGCTATCGGTCTCCAGCACGAGCATGCTCGCGACGGCGTGATGCACGATGCGGTAACCGAACGCGCCGACGATCGGCTGGATATGCGCCAGGTGCCGGGCGATGATCCGGTAGGCCGGCGGATAAGGCCAATCCTCATAGAGGCATTGGTGAAACAGCAGCGCCTGAAGCGCCGACTGCAATTCTTCTTCCTCGATTTTCCCCGTGTCGAGGATCACCCCTACTTCGCGCAGCTCAGCCATCGATATTCTCCAGCCTGCGCCTGATTACGAAGTCGCGCCGTTCGATCCAGTCGTTGGAAACCGTCCCCGTGCCCTCCTCATATTCATAGCGCTCGTTCAGCGGTGCGAGTCCCACTTCGTGCAAGCGCTCATAGGCAAGAAAGTCGTCAAGATCGGCAATCGGAAGCTCAGCGCCCGAGAGTTCGTCCCTGTCGCCCAGCGCACGCTCGACATAGGCCGCGAGACGCTCCGGCGAGATCCCGACACGGAGCTGGAACAGGTCGATCGCGCGCAAATAGAGGGTGAGCGCCGGGTCTGGCGGCCGTATTTCGACCTCCCGTTCGGCGGGCTCACGCCGCCGGCGAGGCGGCAAATATAATTGGTGTGGTGCCAGCGGCAGAGTCTCGAGCTGCAGTCGCATACGCGCGTCGACGGCCGCTTCGTCTCCAAGGCCCGATTTGCCAAGCATCTCAAGCGCGCAAAGGATCCGCTCAGTGCTGATCGTCGCCATCCTATCGCTGAACCGGACGACATTGGTCATGCGCCGCTCGATCCTGTAGGTCGTCGTCTCGATGTCACGGACATGGTCGTCGATGGCCGAAAAAACCCGAATGATGTCGCGCAGATCATCGATGAGATCGTCTCGCGCCGCAGCCGCCTTTCGCGCGATACCGCCGCTCACCCAGCCTTCGGCAATCGCGCCCAGCACCTCATCGTTCGCGAGCAGGGTTTCGCCGAGTTCGATGATGTTGCCGCGAAAGCGGTACGGGCTCTCCCTTGACTGGAGATTTCGATAATCCTGGACGACAGTGGCTTCGATGAAGTCGCGAACGAACCGGCGCACCAGCGCAGTCGCAGTTGGCTGCGCCATGATGAGCCCTTCGACCCGGCGCATCGTGCCCGCCACAGTGCGCAGATGATTCATGAAGCCGCGAGCAGCAAGCGCCGCTTCGCGAACATTGAGTGCCTTTGCCGATGGTTCACTTGCCACCGATTGAAGGAGCGTGAGAACGTTGAGCACCGCGCCGCCGTAGGAACGGACGCGGCCACTTTGAATATCCAGCAGCGTGTGAAGCAGCAGACGCGCAGAGGGATCGAAGTCCACGACCTTGCGGTATCGATCTCGATATTCGATCAACCAACCCGTTTCGATGAGGCGATTGTACGCGCCGACATGCGTCGGGCCTGCGGTATCGACGTCTTCGGCGGAAAGAGCATCTGCTATCGCCGCGCGCCCCGTTCGATCGATGAACTCGGAGATGGACGCAAACAGCCGCTTTCGCGTGACGACTTCGCCAGTGACGCCAAAGGGATCATCGGCGAGATGGGTCAACAGGTCCGCGAAAAAGTAACGTGCGGAGCCGCCGAATACGCGGAAAAGGCCCGCGGGCACTGCCCCAAACAGCGGTCTTTCATTGTTTGCCACAACAACATGTCCCCCAAGGCGCCTCCGCGGTTCCCCTTGGTCCAATTTTCTCAAGCGGATGCCGATCAATTGCAAGCGATCGCTGTCAATGTCGCGAACACTTGGTTCAGGCGGCCAATGAGAGCGCCGATTCCTCGCTCCATCCACCGGGATGTAGCGTCGCCAGTGCCAACGGGTTCAGGGAAAGCCGCTCGCCCTTGCAGATCCGGAAGAAAGCGACCCGATCCTCGTCCATTTCGACGCGATCGGTAGATCCCAACAAGATCGACTCGCCACTGACCTCCCAGAGAATGGACGCGCGAGCGTCGATATCTCGGTGCAAGGCAAGGATATCACGGGGTGAGAGGAACGGCTTGTCGGTGGCGCGGAGGCAGCCATCGATATCCACGATATAGCGACCGATAGAGGTTTCAGATCCAAAGTGCATCACGTCAATCTCCGATTCGATTTCGACATGCGCACCATGGATGCCGAGGACGACAAAAGCTGTCGTGCTTCATCTTCCTCGAGAAAATTCGGACAGGAGCTTTCGGGCCCACGCACGTTGTGCGGGTTGAGTGAAGCGACCGCGTGCCGACGTCGTTGGTCATTCGCTGGCTCGCCGAACCGCAAGAAAGGTTCAAGAGATGGAAGGACCGCCGCGCCCTTGCCCGAAGCTCCAGCTAATCCCGTCGCCGCGCATGATGCCGGACACGCTCTTGCCGACATGGCGGTCGAGCACCGGCCGCCACGGTACGAGCGTGAATTCGCGCGACTTCTCGACCAGCGCGAACTTCCCGCTCACCGTCTCGACGGATCGCCGATAGGTGCCAGCGACGCGCTCGCCCGGCTCGCTCTCGGCGAACGGCATTCCAATTTCGCGCGAGAGCTGGGCACCGACGCGCAATAGCTCACGCCCCTGAAGCACCGCGATCATGCCGGCTCGATAAGCGATGCGTCCGTCCGTTTCTTCGGCGAATCCCTGCGCGATCAACCATTGTCGCCGCCGCGCCTGGGCATCACGTGCATCGTGGCCGAACCCGGCATCTCGCAACGGCGCGGGCTCGGCCGCGACCAACTCGCGGTCGAGCCAGGTCGCGGCCTCGGCGCCAACCAGCTTCTCAAGCGGCACCGGCGAAAGTGTTTCGAGCACCACCGGCCGATCCTTCACGCGCGCTTCTTCATAGGCGGCGGCGCGATCGAGATGATCGGGCGCAATGATCCAGGTACCATCTGCCTCGCGTGCGAGGCCGCCGATCAGTCGCCGTATTGCCTCCAGCCGGCGGATATGGGTTTCGGCGAACGCCTCGGTCGCGGACGGGTCATGGCGAAGATGAGCATCGACATCGTAGCGCCCGCCATTGGCAGCCGCGACAACGGCGACCGTGCGGTCGGCCTCCCGGACGCCGACCGAAACCGGCTCAATCCGCACGATCGCACCGTTCGCATGCGACTCCACATTCTCCCCCTTGCCAATCTCGACATAATGGGTGCGCCCATCGGTCGCCTCGACCAGCAGATAGTGGCGGTCGTGGAGCTCGTCCGAGAGACCGCGTTCGATCACGCGGCCGACCAGCGGCCGTGCGTCCACTGCGGCGGGATCGTAAATGGCCTGATCGGCAAGCGCGGGCGCCCGGCCCCGCGCGGTGAAGGCGCGCTGCATCGTGCGGATGATGTCGCCCCGCTCGCCCATGCGCTTCAGCGTGTCGGCAAGATCGGGGGCAAGCCGCCAGGTCGAGGCGCCTATCTGCATGACGAGCCCGAGCCGCTCCAGCTTGCGCAGCCGGCCCATGCGCACGGTCTGATCGAACGCATCGCTCGCGCCCGAGCTGACGAGCCGGCCGGCATCGGTGTCGCGCAGCAAAGTGCGATCGATGCTGGTCAGGCGTTCCTGATCGACCTCACCGCGCAGCTTGTCCTGAATCGCGTCGGTCGTGCGCGGCCCTAAATCGAGATCGACCAGCTCAGCCGCGCGCTCGCGCATGCCCTGGGTGATATATTCGCGGGCGATGATCAGGTCTCTGCCCCGATCGTCCTTGCCGCGCAGGATGATGTGCGTGTGCGGGTGCCCGGTGTTGAAGTGATCGACCGCCACCCAATCGAGCTTCGTGCCGAGATCCTCTTCCATGCGCGCCATCAGTCGCCGGGTCAGGTCTTTCAGATCGTCATACTCGGCGCCGTCCTCCGGCGAGACGATGAAGCGGAACTGGTGGCGATCGCCCTGGGTCTGGTCGAGCCACGCCTTGCCGTCGACCTTGTCGGCGTCGGCGCCATAGAGCTGGCCGCGCCCGCCGTCGCGGGTCGTGCCGTCGCGCTCGATATAGCGCATATGCGCGCGCGCTGCCGCGAACCCCTTGCCGGCGAGTTTCACGATCCGCGATTTGATGATGACCCGGCGCGCCCGAAACGCGGCGTAGCGATCACGACTGGCAAGCACGCGGCCGACGCCCGAGCCGCGGCCGATTCTGCTGCCATCGAAGTGCGCGCGTCGACTCGGTCCGGTAGTGCCGCCGCGGGCGAGATTGGCGGCGGCGAGAACCTTGGAAAGAAATTTCCTCGCCTTCTTACTACCCTTAGCACGCATACGGCCAAGGCGGGGTTCGAAATCATAGTCGTCGCTCATCGCGGACACCGAAAATGCAGTTGGAGCCCCCAGCATGACGACGCCGCAAGCTCCTGAAAACCGGTGCCAAAAATTGTGAGGATTACTGCGGTGCTGAGCTTCTCGTGGCACCAAGGTCCGCCGGCTAGTGCCAATGCGATTAGAAAAAACGATGTGCAGACAATAGCTTATGGCGCCAAGACGAAGGCTGGCACCATTGCTTCATCTTGCCTTACGCCTTCTCCCCTCAAAACCCGCCAATTCCAGCCCTTTCCCCTTCTGAGAACCCCGGGCGAGCCGAGGCAAAAAAGGGAGCGACGCCTGCGAAAGGCGCCGCTCCTCGATGCTACCGCTATTCATGCCTGCGCGAACGCCGCCCTGGCCTCCCGCTCACGCTTGAAACTGCGCTTGCCCATCATGCCGTGCGCATTGCCAACGCCATCGACGATCATCACCGCGACGAACCATTGCCCGTCCAACCGCCCGAAGATTCTCACCCGATCGAGCTCGAAATCCTCTTCGTCCGCGCTTTCATATGCGCCGATCCAGCGCTCTTCCACGCGCGCATCCCAGTGAAAATCCACCTCTTCGGCCTCGAGAAATCGCTGAGCCAAAGCCTCTCCAGCGCCCCGCCCGAACTCCAGTTCCAGCCCCGAAACCAGCGCTGCCATCACGCGGTCCGACGCTGCTCCAATGCTCTGCGTCATGTTCATGACCTGCTCCTCTTCTTCTCCTCGACTATTCGAGGACGACGCCTCGGAGACGGTCGGCGAAGCGGCTGTCAGGGCTGCGGAGGCGTAGCCGGAGCACCGCGAAGCGGCGGCGGAGGAGCCGATTTTGTTGCGCTGAAACCAACAAACGCGCGCGCGAAGCGCGCACTATTTCGCAGCAAAATTGGAGGGGCCGCCGGCCTTGATAGCCGTTTCGACGGCCGTCATGCTGGGTCTTGCCGAGACGAGCCCACCCCCGCCACGAGAATAATGCGGCCGTGATGGCGGGCCTGCTATACTCTTCGAAAGAACAGGGAATAACATGGCAGGACTATCGCTACCGAAGCGCACATCGCAGAAGAAATCCGAAGCCGATTCCTTGGCCATCCTCCAACTGAAGCTCGGCGGTATTGGGATTCTGCGGGGGCAGACAGACAGCGACTATGGCATCGACGCCGATCTGGAGATGGTCCAGCGCGGGGCCGTAACCGGGCGTTCGGTGAAGCTTCAGGTCAAATCATCGGTCGACCTGAAGCTCCGCAAGGACGGAACGCCCAAGGTGGGCGGCATCAAGCAATCGACGTTGAACTACTGGTGCCGCATCGCCTTCCAGACCAACGTCGTCGCCTATGCAGTCGACCTGGCCACTCAGAAAATCTACATCACCGACGATCTGTTCTGGCAGGCGACGCGCCTGATCGACGGCGGTCAATCCACCAAATCGATCGCCTTCCTGCGCGAGGGCGAGGACGCCGTCGCGGTTGTCCTGACCTTGGCCCAGGCCTGGCAACCCACGATGACCGAGCTGGTCGCCGCGCACGCGCTGGCGTTGCGCAGGCTCAAGTCCTTCCTGAAATTGCTTGCGGACGCCTTCCAATTCGATGCGGGGTCGGAGCTTCACTATCCGGATGATTTTCGCGACTTGCTGCAGGCGTGCAAGGTGTTGCTGTGGAACAAGGGGCAGACGTTGTGGAGCGACGAGGCGGATCGCCGTGGTTGGCAGAGCTATGAATATTGGAAGGCCAAATGCGACGAAGATGGCTGGGACGGCGTGTGCTATTACCCCGCGCAGCCGATCCTGACGACGCTCGTGCCCGCGCTGATCCGCCGGCTCCGCTTGCTCAAACGGCGTGTGATCCGAGGCCAGTATTTCTGGGCGCACCAGGATCCGAGCTATCTCGCGCTGGTCTATGACACGACGATCCCCGACGTGACCGGCAAGGACAAGCTGATCGAGTGGGCCTATGAATATGACAAGCGGAGCACCGTGGGCCGGGGGATGGGGGCCTATTATGCTCAACAAGCACTGACCCCGCCGGCTAAGAAAGCCACGAAGAAGAACGGGCCGGGTCGGTAACTAGGGCGAATGGCCCCGCACCGATCGGGCGCGGGGCCGTGTTCGTCAGTCGCCGGGGTTCCAGATGATGGCGTATGCGTCGTCATCGTCCTGCCCGGCCGCGCGGCCGAGATTGGCGTAGAGGGTGCGCGGTCCGAGTTCGGGCGCGGACATCGCGAGGCGGACATATTCGCGCTGGCTGACCTCGCCGGTGCGGACCCAGCCGCCGCCCAGCTCGACGCTGCCGGCCAGAACCCGATAGTCGGGCTGCTCCCCGGTCTTGCCGCGATTGGGCACGATCTGAATGTCGGCGTTAACCGAGAGCGTCTTGATCGAACCCTTGAAGCTGCCGTCTGACTGGCGCTGCACATAACCGATTGCGGGCATTTCTCGTCTCCTTGTCTGTCGCCCGAACCGCTTCCGGGCGATGGGCGGACCGGAGGGACGGTTTGAGGCGGCGCGCGAACCCGGCAGGGCCGCAGCGACAGCGGAGGACCGGAGCGGCGGACTGATTTGAAGCGCAGCAGCCGCGAGGAGGTCGGCGTAGCCGGCCGGGGAAATCAGTTCGTCCGCGATGGTTTCGCGCGACGCCGGCCGTCCCAGGTCATGCGCCCGAGGAGCCGGTTAGCGGCCGGCAGCGCCAGCAAGGTCGAGATTGCGCGCATGTGTGGGGCTTGGAACAGTTATCCGCAGCCGGGGTTCATCCCAGCTTTTGAACGCCACGCATGGTGACCTATAGTGGAAAGCGAGGGGGAATGATGGCAACGGTTCTCGACCAGGTGCGCGGGCTGATCGAGCGGCTATCGCCCGAGGCGATCTGCGACGACTGCATCACCGAGCGGCTCGGTCTTTCGGTTCGCCAGCATGCCAATCACAAGACGCGCGAGCTGGCAGGAAGCAATGGCTTCGAACGCCGGCTGGAGCCCTGCGCGATCTGCGGCGCGACCAAGAAAGTGATCCGGCGCCGGGGCTGACTCCGAGCGATCAGGCCGCTTCGCAGAGGAGAGCCGGCTCGCTCAGCAACGAATGGAGGCGGCCGTGGAGACGGCCGACCGCGTCCGCAATCACGCTATCGAACGCCCCGATCGGCTCGTCGCCCTCCGCTTTCGCGACCATGCCATCGCGGCGGCGGATATAGCGGCCGATGACATAGGCGGCGGCATCAGCGAGCTGCAGGCCGATGACCTGCTCGGAGCCTGCGAGGACGATCCCGCCACCGATCAGATCGTCGCCACCATCGACCTTCGCGAGGCCGATCGACTTGGTGTTCTTGTCCTTGTCCGCGACGACGATCGCCGGGGTCGCCGTGTCGAGCAGCTCGACAATCGAAGCGCGAAAGCAGGCTCTTACGGCGTCCGTATGATCTGCGGGCAGCGTGCCGGGCGGGAGCGTCGCGACAAATCCATCATATTGCTCCTTGGGAATGTGGACATAATAGACATGCGCGCCGCTTGCATCGAGCGCATCGCAGATCGTCGTCAGCGCGGCGAGACGGTCTTCGGGGCTGCGCTCGTACCATACCGACTTCTTGCCGTTGTTGACGATGTCGACGGCGTGAAACTCGGCGACGCCGAAGGCTTCGAGCGCAGCGCCGAGCGACGCGGCCAGCGCGGCATAGCGGCCGGACGGCAGCACGACGGCAGCGTGGAGATGGATCTCCGCGACCATCGTCGAGGTGCCATCTTTCCCGGTCAGGTCGGTCTCGTCGCAAAAGGCGAGGATACGGCCTGGGACAGCCAGCTCGGCAACGAGAGTGGAGAGGGTTTCGATCATCCACAGGCTATAGCAGTGCCGTCCGCCGATATGAAGAAACGCCGCGTGGCCGACGCCGAAGGCGCGGCCACGCGGCGCGATTTTTTGGGGTCCGGCGCAATATGGGCGGCGGTTTCCCGCCGCCCATACGCATGTCAGGCCGCGAGCCGTTCCTCCTCCTGCGGGCGCGCGGCGGCGGGCGGCGCGGTCGGGTCGGGCTCATCATCGGCGGGGCGCGCCGCCTCGAGCTTGGCATGGGCGCTGACCGTGCCGACGCCACCGCGCGCGGTGTAGGCGGCGGGCGGGAACGCCATCCATTTCGGCACCCAGCGCTCGACCTTGGCCCGGCCATCCGCGCCGTCGAGATGATCGCGGACGATCTTCTTCAAGGTCTTGGTCTTTTCGCCCGCATTGGCGCTGGCGACGGTTTCGCCCGCGACCTCGGCGACGATCCGGCCCAGCACCTCCTTGTCGCGGATCAGCTCGAAGAACACCGCGTCGGCTTGCCACCAATCGGCCATATCGACGCCGATGTGCAACCCGACCGCCTCGACGGCGGCGGACCCTGCGGCCAGCGCTTCGCCGATGACGATGGCAATCACATCCATCACCGCACAGTCGGGCAATTCGAGCAAGCGCAGGAACACACCCGCGAGGCCATAATCGTCGCCGTTGCCGCCGGTGACGGCCGGTTCTTCACCCGAGAAGCCGAGCAGGGCGAGCACCGAGCGACGTTTCTCGTCGAACTCGGTTTCGCCGCGTGAGGTTTCGAGCGACTCCCGAATCTCGTCGTTGCGGGTCGTTTGCGGCTCCGGCGTCACGCGGAATAGGTGCGAGCCGACAATGACATGCGCGACCAGCAAGCGCAGCGCGACCTTGGGGTGGCCGGTGAGCGCCGCCCTAACGGCGGCGTGGCGGTGCAGGTCGATATAGGTCTGCATCGTGCTGGTCACCTCGGGCCGGGCCGGATTCTGGCCGGTGCCGACAGCTTCGCCCTTCTCGATGCGGCGCGCTTCCTTACGGGTCACATAACCCTCATGGAAACTGATCTCGCCGCTCGACCGCACCGCGATATAGACGCGCCCGCCCTTGCGCTTGCCCGCCTTCTCATATTCCCATGACTGGAAATGTTCGGAGGGCGGGACGATCACCACGTCGCTCCATCCTTCCTCGATATAGGCGGCGCGCTTCGCCTCGATGGCCGTGTTCTGCGCAGTCCAGAAGGCATCGGCATCGACGAAATAGCGGTCGTCGCCGAACAGGTCGGCGATGGTCTGGACGCCGCTTTCCTCGACGTCGAACAAGGCGTGTTCGGCCTTGATCGACTGACCGCCGAACAGCCACGCCTTCAACTGGTGGCCGGTCGGGACATAGGTGTCGGGGTCATCGTAGAGCGCCAGCCATGCCTTTTGCTGGCTCTTGCTTGCCAAGGTGAGGTGGCGGACGGTGGCGGCATCGATCTTCTCGCGCCGGTACAGGTCGCGGATGCGCGGGAGCAGATTACCGAGCGCGAGGACGCGGCGGACCATCAATTCGGGAAGCCCGAAGGTCGCCGAAATATCGTCGGGGGTTCGGCCTTCCTTCACCAGCCGCACGAAATTCTCCCACTGCGTCACCTCGTCGGCATCGAGCCGCGCCATATTCTCGATCATCGACGCCTCAATGGCGTCGGCGTCGTCGCCCTCCTCTAGGATGGCGCAGGGCAGCGGCCCGTGGTCGATGCCTTCACCGAATATAATGCCATCGGCGGTCCATCGGCGCGCCCCCGCGACGATTTCGAACGCTTCGGGGCTGCAATTGGGGCGGACCAGCAGCGGCACGATGATGCCACGCTTGCGGACGGTCGGCAGGATATCCGACACGTCCGGTGCTTTCTTGGTGTAGCGCATGTTGGTCTTGCTGACCGACAGCTTGCCACGGTCGATAAAGTCGAGTTTCATGGTCGTCACTCCTTGTGAGTGCCGGTCCGTTGTTCTTTCCGGGATGGCGGACCGGCTTACGATGCGGCGAAAACGCGCCGCGCGTCAGCCGCCCGTTGGCGGAAGCTCGTTGCGGGACGGACGCGCCGTCCGTCGCAAAATCTGTTCGGCAGCCTGTATCGAACCGGCGAGTTGCGCCGCTGCGGTCCATGCCGAGATCGGGTGGATGCTGACGAAGGACAGGTCGCGCTCGATCCCAAGCCCGAACGACAGACGAACGCTGGCGATCTCCGATAGGCTGAACACGCCAAGTTCCGGGCATCCGAACCCAAGATCGGCCAAGCCGAACAGCGTATCGCCATCATCGTAGAGTTCGGTCGCAACCCACGTCGCCGCGCCAACCGGATTGAACAGTTTGAGCACCGGCACCGGGTCGGGTTCGGGCTTCTCGTCGCGCGCGGCGGCGCGGCGATTGATGTCGTTGGCGCGCAGCGCGAAGCTCAGGTCGGGGGTGAGGTGGATCATGCCGCCCTCCTGTCGTTCACTTCGGGGGCGGCTTCGGCGTGGCGCGCCAATATCCAGTCGGCGGCTTTGCTGGCGGCGCTGGCGGCACGGAAGATCGCACGATTATCCTCGCGCAGCACGGCGAGCCACGACGCCAGATAATCGGCATGACGGACGGTCGGGACGATGCCGAGCGCGGCGCAAAGAAAGGCCGATCCCATTTCGGCGATCAGTTCTTCGCGCGCATAATCCTTGCTGCCGAAACTGTTGGTCAGGTCGCGGCCGAGCCGCGAGGCATGGCCGGTCGCGTGGGTCAGTTCGTGCAAGCAAGTCCGGTAATAATTGATCTGCTCGAAGAAGGCGGGCTGCGGCGGCACCTGCACGAAATCGAGCGACGGCACATAGAAGGCGCGGTCGCCGCCGATGCGGAAATCAACACCCGATGCGGCGATCACGCTTTCCGCGACGGGGACGATTTCGCGCTCGGGGAGGGGCGCAGGATCGGCGGCGAGGCCGGTGCGCAGCCCTTCGCACTGCGCGACGTTGAACACGGTGAAGCGTTTCAGGAAGGGAATCGCCTTGGCATCCTCGCCGGTCTGGCGCGCGCGTTCCTTCTCCGCCTCAGGCGTGAAGCGGTCGGCATAGACGACGGTCGTGCCATGCTCGCCCTTGATCACGCAGCCGCCCGCATCGCGCGCCTGCTTGAAGGTCAGCCACGATTGCGAGGGCCAGCCATGTTCGATGACCGCGCCCCACAGAATCAGCACGTTGACGCCAGAGTAATTGCGGGCGGTGAGCGCGTTGCGCGGCAGGCCGGGGCCGGTTCCGCCGCTGCGGCCCCACGGCTGGACCCACGGCACGCGGCCCGCCTCCAGTTCGGCGACGATCCGGCTGGTCACTTCGTCATAAAGATTGGCGCGCTCGGCGCGGGGTTCATCGTCCCGGCGGTTGCCACGGGCGCTGCGGTTGGTCGTTGGGCGCATCGGTCAGCCTCCTGATCCGCCCCAAAACCACATGGCCTCCCCGAAGCGGGGTGGGCGGCGAGAGGCGACCAGAGAGGCCCGAACAAGCGGACGGCGGCACCGAAGGGCGCAATGCAATGGAGCACCCGAAGCGCAGCGTAGGGGTTGCCGCCGATCGCGGCGGGCCTAGCCGGGAGCGCCGCCCACTCCCGCTCAGGGAGAGGCCACAAACAGAACGCGGCTGCGCGAGCAGCCTCCGAACGGGCCGGGCAACGCCCGGCCCCAAGCGCCAGCGGTCGTCACCGCCAGGCCGAGACCACAGGGCTCGGCGGCGACGGGCCTGAGCCCGAGCCGTAGGACGCGGTCGCCTGGCCGGGGTGCAGCGATCCCGCGCCGCTCCGATGAGGAGCGGTCGCAGGGCGCACCCTTGCACGAGGCCGTCCGGCGCGGCGGCGTGCGCGCGGGCCTGTGGGCCAGCCGCCGCCCCGCCCTCCGGCCGAGGCAAGTGTGCTACGCGGGCAAACAAAGAAGCGCGACCCCTGGCGGCTTCGCAGAAATCCGCCAGTGCGCGCTCCGCTAATCCCGCGTTCCTTCAGCATCGCTGCGGCCGACCGCGAGGCGCCGTAACATCTTCGACAGCCGAAGGAGCCCTGGTCTTAAGGTGCCGGGTTTCAGGAGCCGCTAATTGACCCGTTGATAGAATGGGCGTGCATCATTATGTTGTGCCCAGCGCCGTCACCGAGGCGTGCCCGCTGCACATGGCGCAGGGCTTCGTGCCCACGGACTGAACCTTCGGAACGACCGTTTTCCATCAACGGCCGGCCGGGAAGAGCAGCGCTTCTCGAACAGGCCCGAGACGGAGTCGGTAATGATCAAAACGCATCAACAGGCGAAGGATTTCGCCAAGAAACTCAAGTCGACGCTCGCCAACAGCGGATTGTTTTTCCCGCTGCATGCGTGCCAACAGGCGACCGCACGCGCGGTTGGGTTCGCGAGCTGGCAGGCACTCACCCAGTCGAAGCACATGCTGGATACCTCTGATCAGGCACGTTTTCACAGCCGCCTGCTCGCGGCGTTGCCGTTCGCGTGCCGCCCGGCGGTCAATGCTTGGCTCTCGGGCGATCCAGTGCCGGAAACCATCCCCGGCTACCCGCCACGCTGGTATCTGGACGCGGTGCCGTATTTCCTCGCGTCGATGGCGCTCCACCGGCGGACGCCGCTGCTAAGGCCGGGTTCGGGCAGCGGCCAAAAGCTGCGCGCTCGCATCATCGACCATCTATTTCTCGAGTGGGCGAAACTGGGTCTCGACGCGCCTCAGTTCGATCCCGTCACCTTCGATTTCGTCTATGTGGGGCAGCCCGAGGATATTTTCGCCGCGTTCGAAGAGTCCGCGGATTTTCTCCGCGAGCGCGATCGCCTGGTTGATGCGGGCATTCTCAAGCTCGATCATGGCAGCGTGCGGGTCGCGTCTCCCGGCATCGACGCCGTCAAGGCGAAGGCCATCTGGAGCCGCGCCTCGAAGGCGAAGGACTCGATCGATCATGATTTCGCAAGCGCGGCCGAGCCGGTCTACGAAGCCTTGTCGTTGATCGGGGTCCGCCGCGCGCGGGAGATCGCCCAAGCGCTGCTCGCTTATGGCGACAAGCGGCATATCGTTGCCTCCGGGTCGTTGCGCGAAGTGCTCAGCCAAATCGCGAACGACGGCGATCTCGAGGTGTTCGCGCACGCCCTCAACGTGTTCGCGCTGATCATACCCGCCTCGGCTCACGAATTGCGCGACGCCGTGCCCGCGAAGATCCTCAACGAGTTCATCGCGCGCAACCGGCAGGTGCCGATTACAGGCGCTTTCCGCTGGATGAAGGCCAATCCCGACTGGGCGGACGCCTTACGCAGAACCGCGAACCATCCCGCTGGCTTCACCATCACCGTTGATGCGATGGTGGAGGGAATGCGCGCGGCCTGACCGTTCCGGCGGCCCGCGCGGCGAATCGCCGCGCGGGCCGCCTTTCAACTATCAGGGCTCAGGCGGCCAGTCCCCATCGAGCCCGAACATTGCCGCGCCGGCATCGTTTGGCACTTTCACAAACTCGCCATCGACCGGGTTCAGCTGATCGACCGGAAGCGGGATATCCGGCAGCGGACGATTGGCCCAGGGATTGCGGACGATGCGCGCACCGCGGCCCCACGGACGCCATGCGCTGACGTAGTCGAAGGAGAGGATGGCGCTGACGCCACGCTTCCTCGCCCGCCGCCCGTCGTGCAGCACGCCGTCGTTCGAGCGGCCCCCTTCCAAGGTTCCCTCGTCATCCGGCGCGGATCGCCGCAAGATGGCGACAGGCGATCCCAGGAGCGCGTCGAGCAAGTCACGCTCGCCCGCGGCGTCTCCCGCACCGTTGACCGCGATGACATAGGGGACGGACAATTGGCCATATTTGTTGGCCTTCTTCAGCAGCGAGCCCCGCAGATCGTCGCCCGGAATCGCGGTCCTTATCCCGTAGGATATCGACCCGATGCTGCGGCCACCTTCAACGAACGGCTTCTTCCGCTTCACCATTGCCGAGAACAGCAATTGCAGACCGTGCTGACGATGGATGAGTGGCCGGGCGTGCTTCGCTGCCGCCTCGTCGGCGGGAAGCTGCGCGATCCACGTCGAGAGGTCGCGTCGCAGCGTCTTCAGACTGACCGGCTGCGTCGGGATCCCTTGCACCTTGACGGCGATGAAGTGAACCGGGCTCGGCACGGCCGAGGCGGCATCGAGCGCGGTCGTCAGCCGCCGCTGCGCGCTGGCCTCGCTGCTCGATTCCCCGTTCGCCATCACGCATTCGACAATAAATTCTGTCCCGTCCGGCGCGCGGACCAGGAAATCGGGGTTGGTACTGCGCCCTTCGACAGCCGGCTCGACCTCGACGATCTCGTGTCCGGCGCGGATCAGCATCTCATGCACCAACAGCTCGAAGACCGCCGCATCATGCGTCGTGTCGATCGAGCGTAGCCGCGTGACCAGAGCATCGCGATGGTCCGCTGGATATCTGGAGATGCAGTCTTCGAGAAAGGCCCGGACGGCAGTCGCCTCCGGCCGTGCCGATGCGTTCAGGTAGCTGAATTTTGTGTCCTCAGCGAGCGGGGTGCGATGTTCTGTCCGAACGATATCGTCAAAAAGATCCATGTGCTTCCTTCAACCACCCGACCGACGGCGAGCAAGCGAAAGCGAGTGCTTGTCGCCTTTCAGCTCCCGCGACCGCAGGCCGGAGATCAACCTGGGAAGCGATCCTGTTCAGCGCGGATTCCTGCATGGTTGTCGCCCCGAGCGAAGGGTGCTCGACGGCTTCTCCGTACCTGACCGATCGTCGAGCGGGGTCGTCCGCGCCTGCGGTGGTCGATAATCTGCGAATCATCCGCTTTACGGTTCTTTCCCGATCAACCCGAGCATTTTCGCCCGCGACGCGCGAAGACGCGCGATCGCGCTTTCTTCCTTCATCATCACGGCGAAATAGCTCGCCGTTCTCGTCATCGCATCCACCGCGAAGAAGAGTGCCCTGGGAATCTCGCTCTCGTGCGGACCAAGGATGTTGATCACCGCCTGCTCGCCAACCTTTTGCTTCAGGCTGTCCAGGCTGCCGTTCGACAAATGCCCGTAGAAATTGCTGAGCAGGCGATATTCGAGATAGCCGGAATGCTCCGGCATCGTCTCCGCCACCGCCTTGATGCTAACGGCTTTCCGCTTACCCAGCCGGTCTCGGCGCTCGGCCTCTCGCGTTGCCGAATCGGCAATCAGGGCTGCGTCGGTCGGATATTGTTCGCGCAGCAGCCGCTCGCGTTGAATGGCCTGGGCGTCCTCGTCGACCTGCAGTTCCTCCAGCGCCTTGACCGGATCGACCGCGAGGAAGCTCAACCAGAAGCCGGACTCATAGATCGGGCGCACCGCGCCGGCCGCCTCAATCGCCAGTGCGCGCTCCGCAAGGATGACCGCCGCAGCATAGGCGTTGAGAGCACGGGCGTAGATCCGCACGGCGGTCGGCGCCTGGGCGCTCGCCGGGCCGCCGTCGCCTGCATCAAGATGCTGTTGGTAGAGCCACATCGCGCAACGATTGAGTTCGCGCGCCAGCGCGAACCAGTCGGCCTGGTTCTCAAGATAGATGAGCCGCCATTGCTCGAGGAGCGGCGACAGCATTCCCTCTTCGATCAGACCCCATCTTGGGTCACGATCGGTTTCGTCCGCTGGTGCATCGGTCATCGTGTCATCTCCACCGCGGGCGTATCGGGCGCGGCGCAATCGTATTTCGGCGGATGGTAACCCGCCAGCGCCCCTGCGGATGCTTTGATCGTTCCCAGTTGATTCCAAGCCGGGTAGACATGCAGTCGCCTAGTTTGCTCTGCCATCTATATTCGTTGGGGCCTTCAGCGCGGAACGTGGCGACAAGGTCGATGAAGGGGAATGCGTGAGCAATATCAACATCAAGCGCGCGGTCGAGAACATTCGCTCGGGAACGACGGTCTATACCCCCATCATCGAACTCATCGTCAACGCAATCCAGGCGATCAAGGTGATCAAGGCCACCGGCGGCGTGATCAAGGTCACGATCCTGCGCAGCGGTCAGATCGACCTGCTGGACCGGATCGCGCCGGTTGACGGGTTCGTCGTTGAGGATGACGGCGTCGGTTTCGACCAGAGCCACCGCGATTCGTTCGATACCTTGTATACCGCGCTCAAGGCGGAGGATGGCGGCAAAGGCTTTGGCCGGTTTACCTGCCTCAAATATTTCGACCGGCTGAAGGTCGAGAGTGTTTTCCAGGATGCCGATGGCTTCCATGCCCGCTCGTTCGCAATGGGGACGGGTAACGACATCATCATCGACGAAGAGGTGGGCGATACGTCCGGCACGGCTACCGGTTCGACCGTCACGATCGCTGGCGCTAGGGGCGCCAAGTTTCCCGACAAGGGCCTCGACGTCATCGCAAGGGTGCTAGTCGAGCGGCTGCTGCCTTATTTCATCGATCGCAATTCCGAGTGCCCGCGGATCGTCGTCGCCGATAGCAAAGACGGGGCAACCATCGTGCTCAACGATTATCTCTCGCTGGAGAATCGCCAGATCGTCGAGCTCACGGTCGCCGATTCCCAGATTACGATGATGAACCAGGATGAGGCCGAGACGTTCGACGTCAGGGTGTTCAAATTCTACGCACCGCGGATGAGCAAGAGCAAGATCGCGCTTGTCGCACATCGACGTGAAGTCACCGACGTCACGATCCAAACCTACATTCCGGAATTTGCCGACGAATTTTACGACCGGTCGGACGATGACGGCGGTGCCCGTGACCGCAACTACGTCGTCAAGGCCTATGTGTTCGGAGCCTATCTCGATCGGAACGTGTCGCTTGAGCGGGGCGCGTTCAATTTCCAGCGCGACAATGACCTGATATTCGGCATCTCCCAGTCGCAAATCGAGAGTGCGGCGGCGGATATCGCGCGCGACGCTCTCGGCGAAGAAATCACCGCGCGCAAACAGCGCAAGGCAGCCCGGATCGAGGAGTATATCGACACCGAGGCGCCCTGGCATCGCGCGCTGAGCGATGAAGCTGATTTCTCCTCTTTGCCGATGAAGCCGTCCTCGCAGGAGATCGAACTTTATCTCCAGACGGCGAAGTTCAAGAAGGAGACGGAAACCCGCGCGCAGGTCCGCCAGATCCTGGACAGCGAGGATCCGGACGCCCTCGGCGACCGTGTGGCCGAGGTGGTCGCTAGCATTTCGCAAACCAGCAAAAATGACCTGATCCACTATGTGTCGATGCGAAAATGCGTCCTCGACCTGTTCGGGAAAGCGCTCGAGACAGACGAGCAGGGGAATTATCGCTCGGAAGGCAATGTTCACGACATCATCATGTCGCGTCGCAAGGATACCAACGCGCTCGATTATGACCAGCACAACCTCTGGATCCTCGACGAGCGCATCAATTTTGCGGACTATATTTCGTCGGACCTCCCGATCGATGGAGGCCGCGGGGATCGAACCGACATCACGATCTTTGACAGACGCGTGGCGTTTCGCGGCGATAACCAACCGAGCAATCCGATCACGATCTTCGAATTCAAAAAACCGCAACGGCATGATTTTGCCAATCCGTCATCGGACGACGACCCCGTTCAGCAGATCATTCGCTACGTGAGACAGATTCGCGAAGGTAAGTTCAAAACCCCGAAGGGACGGGACATCCTAGTTTCCGAGAACACCAATTTCTACGGGTACGTGGTGTGCGATCTGCCCAAGAAAGTCGCGGACTGGCTTCACTCAGAGAAGAATTTCACCATGATGCCTGACGGGCTCGGCTGGTTCCAATGGTACGGCAATATCAATCTCTACATCGAAGTGCTCAGCTGGACGAAACTGCTTGCGAATGCCGAAATGCGGAACAAGATTTTCTTCCATAAACTGGGCATCTGACGCCTCCGAGAGGCGGCAGAGCATCGAGCTGCTCGACGGTGGCTTGGATCACTTCGCCGGCACGCTGGACCCGATGCCGGTCGGCTAGTGAAGGGTCGAATCGGATTCCAGCGTGAGCGCGACGGCATTTCGAATGACGAACCATGCCGACAGTTGCTCGAAGTCGCGCGAGGCGGTGAGCGCATCGATCTTGTCCTGAAGGACACGCGCGACATCGTCGCCGTGCTGGGCGATCAGCTCCCGGGCGATTAGAAAGGCTCTGGTGTCGTCGCTGCCATCCACCTTGCCTGGATAGCTTCCATCACGTCGCGATTCCATCGCGCTGTAACCATGCAGACGTGGTTCCAACCCGTTGGTGACTGCGGAGATCAAACAGGAAGGCGCGGCGTTCCAGGCTCATTGACGGGGTTCAGCCGACGCCGCCTGTTCTATTCGCAGCGGCACGAAGAGCGTCGTGGCCTCGCTTGTTCTACCGAACGACGCTGATCGCAGAGCAAAGAAGATCGTACGCACCGGCGCCGATTGTCCGGCACCTGGCTGCGGCGCAGACACGTTGCCGAGCAGTGCCAGATAGGCGCGGGTTTCTCCGGGCAACACCCGCCCCGTCGCGAGATGGTCGGCATAACGGGTGGGTCCGGCGTTATAAGCGGCGAAGAGCCCGGGGTAGCCGAACCGATCGTACATCAGCCGCAGATAGCAGGTGCCGGCGAGAATGTTGTCGCGCGGATTGTGCGGATCTGCGCCGAGACCAAGCGCCTTGCGCATTTCGGTCCAAGTCGCGGGCATGAGCTGCATCAGGCCCATCGCGCCCACGCGGCTGGTGATCGGCGCCCCGCCGAGCATCGTCATCCCGGCGCTCTCGGCCCGCATGACGCGTTCGATCCAGTCGGCGGGAATGCCGCACCGGGCGGACGCCTCGGTGATATAGGGCCGCCACAGCATAACCCGATCCGCATGCGCCTGGGTCGCCGCGAGCAAGACCTGCGCGGCGAATGCCGCTCTGATCGCCCGTCGACCGCCGCTTTGACGCCGCCTACTCATCGCCCGAGCCGCTCGGCGGCTTCGCCCACAGCAAGGTCGCCTTGCCGACGATATCGCTGCGGCCGGTCGGCCCGAAATAGCGCCCATCGAACGAGGCGTGGCTATCAGTCATCAGCAGGAACAGTGCCCCGCGCCGGAGCGTGACGCAGCCCGTCCACCACGGCATCGGACGGCCCGCGCCGTCACGAACCAGGCGCTCGGCGGCCCAGCGGCCGTTGACGAATATCTCCTGCCCGAGCGCGCAAACGGTGTCGCCGGGCTCGGCCGCGATGCGCTTTACCAGCGGTACGTTGGCGGGCAGATAATGCCGGCGCGCGGCGAAATCGCGGGCAGCGGCGGGCGGCCAAGCGATCACCATGTCTCCGGTCGCGGGATCGGTCCCGCCGACGCGGTAGAGCCCGATCGGCGCGCTGGCGCTGGCATTCCAGACGAGCAGAGGACGCGGCGGGAGCACGATCGTGGCGGCGAGCGCCGCCGCGAGCCCGGCGATCGCAAGGCTTCGTCGCGCGAGACGGCGTCGCCGCGACCGGGCGGCACGAAGGCTCTGGCCCCAGCGGGCAAGCGCGGCAGCAGCGGCGCGGCGGTCAGTCATGGCCGCTCTCCCCAGCGGCACCCAGCGACCAGGCGTCGAGATCATCGATATGATAGCGGACATGCCGGCAATGGCGCCGGAACCGCGGCCCGGTGCCGGCGCTGCGATGCTCTTGGAGCGTGCGCACCGAAACGCCGAGATAGTGCGCGGCCTGTTCGGGGCTCAGAAAGGGGGAGCCGCGCAGCGCCAGGCGCGCGCGGGCAACTTGATCATCGTCGTCCATGGGTCCGTTCCAACTGCATCGCGCCGCGACGCGCGGCGGATGGATCGGGTGATGACGACAGGTGATGCGTGCGGGGAGTGTCGAAAACCGGTGCCTCGATTTCGACACCCCCGAAAAGCGCCGCGCCCGGTCAGCGGAGTCGGACGAACGCGCGCGGCGCCAGTTCTATTCTGCTATGAGCGGAGGCTTACGTTCGTTGAACGCGTCAATGGCGTTGCCGAGACCATCCCCGACGATCCAGCGCGCCCGCTCGAGATGGGAGCGCCAACAGGCCTCCGCGTCGCACTCGCTGGTATCAAGCCGCATCAGCGACGTCGCGGCGTCCTGCCACGCCTGGCCAGCGTCAGCCGCTTCCAAGAGGGCGGCATAGAGGGCCAGATGACGGCGATCATAGTCGACCACCTTTATTCCCCTTGGTGCCAACCGATCGACTACGTCCATGGCGCGCTCGTTCCTCCATTCCGTTCCCCGATAACGAATCGGAACTATCGTTCCTAGAACTTTCGTTCCTGCCCCCTGATCCCCGTCGGCATGGATCTGAAGCACGTTCTGGCGACCAATCTGCGTCGACTTCGCCACGAGCGTGATCTGACGCAAGAAGAAATCGCCGACCTTACAGGACTGAGTTCGCGCTACATCGGCTCGATCGAACGGGCGCGTGTATCGGCCAGCGTCACGGTGCTCGGTAAATTGGCCGAAGCGCTTAAGGTCGAGCCCTGTTTTCTTATCAAATCGTGATTGTCAGGCAGTAATTCAGCCGGCTGCGCGTTGAGCTTGATCGGGGCTAGTGCCCAATCAGGATTGCGCGGGGGCCTGAAGCGATCATGCGCGATCCGGCCGCCAGCAATCGCCGTACATTTGACTTGCGATGTTCGCCATCACCTGGCCAGGCACCGGGTCCGAGCAGGATATCCGCCATCTCCCGCAGGCTCGCGCCGCTGTTGCGTGCATCTACAGCGTGCAGCGCGATCAACCGGTTGGCGAGCCGCCGGTGCGCCCGCCCCGCCAGAGCGACGGTGCGAAACATGCGGATGGTGGCGATCCTATCATCGACGCGGTCGTCGTCGGGGACGTCAAAGCGAAGTGCGACCGGCCCGGCAATGACGCTACCCTCGCTTACGTCCATCCGCACGGATCCAGCGCGATGGTCTATCTCGAGGTGTTCGCAACGCATCCCCCGCACGACGCGGATTTCGGGTGATCGAGCGTCGAAGAGCCGCGCGCCTGGCCCTGCAACCCTCGTGACGCGCGCGGCGAGCACGCGCGGGTCAACGGCCGCCGACCACATCGGCCGCACGCAGGCGCAAGTCCGGGCCGGATCCTCAGGGAAAGTGCAACCCCCACTGCGCCGCGAAGTCGGCGTCGGCGGCCACACCGGTCGGCGGCAGGGCCGGCAGGCCGGCATAGGCCGCAGCGTAGGCCGGGTCACGCCGCAGCACCTCCCAGGCCAGTGCGCTGCGTCCCCGGCGGATGATGGCCTCGAAGGCGGCGGGATCGGGCGGGCTCACCGTAACGGCCTCAGTAGAACTCGCCCATCTGCGATCGGACGAACATCGCCGCCGCGTCGGCCTGGTCCGGCCGAAGCGCATCAATCGCCGGCAGATGGTCGGGTACATGGTCGCTGAGCAGGATCGACGGACATTGTCCTTCGACATTGCCGAGGTTCGGGCGATGCTGGGCGTAACCGACGAGCTCGGCCAGTTCCGGCGAAAAGTGGCGCGCCACTTGCGGCGGATAAACCAGCCATTGCAGCTCGAACGGCTTGAGCCAGCCCAGGCAGTAGCTGATGACGATCCCCCGACGCGGTGCGGCGCTGGCGTTGCCGCCGCCTCCGTGAAGGGTGGACCCGAGGAAGATCAGGGCGTCGCCCGGCACGACCGTCGGCACGACCGATTCTTCTTCGGGAAGGACGGGAGCGTCTTGGTCGAACTGGCTTCCGGTCCAGAGCCGTGTGCCACCATTCAGCCTCGTGAACGCAGTCAACGGCCACATCACGTTGACGAGATATTCGAGGCCGCCCTTCGGTCCCTGCCACATGTCCTGGTCGCGGTGGGGCAGCTGCGGCAGCGCGCCGGGGTGGATCTCAATCGCCTGGGTCAGGTTGAGCGCGATCCGCTCGCACCATGGCAGCAGCATCTGCTCGACGATCTCGAGGACCAGCGGATGCATCGCCAGCCGTTCGATCGCGGGCGAACGTGTCAGCAGCGAACCGAACCGCTTGGTCCTCTCTCCATAAAAGGCACCCTGGCAGAGCGGGGTCGCAGCGAAACGCGGATTCAGGTCCGCCTCGATCCCGGTGATCAAGGCAGGCTCGACCGCGCGCCCGAACACGCACCAGCCGTCCCGCGCGAGCGTCGCGGCGTGGCGATCGACAGCGGTGCTCATGCCGGCACCCGATCAAGCACGGGGGAATAGACCCCGGTCCAGCCAAGCCGCTCCGGCGTGTCCGGCCGGACATGGATGAGGAAGGCACCGATCGGCCCACCCTGGATGCGCACGGCCGGGCCAAGCGGTTCGGCCTGCCAGCCCAACGACAGCACTTCCTTGCGGAACGGGTCGGGGATGACGCCAGTGTAGCGCTCTATGCCACGCTCCAATGCGACATCGACCATCATGGAGAAGAGCATGTTACGCAGCTCGCGACGGCGCTCGGCACCGTGTCGCTGGGGTAGGCACAGCCGCGTGCTCTCCCAGGTCGCATCGTCGACGGGAACGCCCAGCGGGCAAAGGTGAGGGAACAGCGTGCCGAGCATATGCGGCCGGTTGCTCGGGAAGAGACGGATCGACGCTGCGTGCTCGCCGTCATCGTCGGCGACGATCAGGTAGACGGTATCGGCATTGTCGAACTGGTCGATCTCATACTGGCCGTCGACCACCGGCACGTCCCAGCCGAACAGGTCGACGAAGAGCCGCTTGCGGTCGGCGAACATGGATTGAAGCAGCGGCTGGTTCCCAGCTGCCAGATGGCTGTCGATGACGTGGATCATGGAGGGCTCCCGAGCCTGTGGCTGACGCGCACGAAGGGAGCAGCGATCGGCCGGCCAAAATAGACCGAGTGATTACTCGGGTTGACGGCTGCGGAGTTCGTCGAGCCCGATCTCGCCTGCGAGCACGGCGCTGACCACCAGCTCCGTCCGGTCATGCGCGTCGAACAGGCGGCGCGCCTCGGTCAGATAACCATCAACGGTGCGTGGCGTCAGGGCCAGCGCTCGGGCAATCTGCTTATTGGAGTAGCCGCGTCCGGCCAGAACGATGCATTCGCGTGGACGCGGATGCAGCCTCGGCGAGACCGGGACGACAGGCGACTCCCCACACACCAAACGACGGGCGGCCTGGAACGCGAAGATCCCAATCATCTGGGCAGCGCCAAGATAATGATGAGCATGCTCGGGGCGACGCATCCCCGCGAAGGTACAGGAACCCATGCAATCTCCAAGCCTGACGTAGGGCACGGTGATTCCCTCATTCAAACCCTCTCGCGCGCCGAGCGCAAAGCTGTCACGATCGTGCCGGTCAAAGCGGATTATGCGAGGGAGGTCGGACCAGGCGAAAGCGCTGTCCGCGAAGATGCAGCCGCGGATGACCGGATCGCGTCGGTAGCGCTTCTCGCCGAAAAGTCGTTCGGTGATCGCTGTGGGATAGTGCCGGATGTCGACGCGATCAGACGGCGCTGCCCTGAGATCATCATGATGGATCAGTGCGTAATATCGGAATCCCATTTCGCTGGCGACAGCCTCCATAAGCGCCATCAGCTCGCCCTGCGTCCCGGTCTTCCGAATTGCATCGACAACCGAGCTGGTCAGTGCAAGCGGAGATAGGACATCATGCTGTATCGCGTCGGACGACTTTCCGAAGAGGACTGGCTCCAGCGGATCGAGCGCATCTCGATCACTAGGCAGCTGCCGTTCAAAAGAGTCTCCTGGCCCGATCATACAGAGTACGCATCAAGCAATTCTGCGACCGCAGCGGGCGGCGAGGCACTCAAATTATGCCTGTGGGGAGGGAGCCGGAGCGAGGACCCGATGCGGATGTCGCTCATGAAATCGTCGCGCAGCTAAGCGGCGTCGAACTCGGCTTAGCGCCGTCCCATCACAAGAATCTGTGTGTCCTCCGTCGCAAAACGCTTGGTAGTGGCGAAGCTGATTCCAGTGGTGTTACTTGTGACGATCGCGATCTTGCGTTCGAGTCTGCGTGCCATGACCTGTCTCCTTGCTGGCAAGTCAGGTCTGTGGCGAAACGCCGCTTTTCGAAATGAAAATGAATGAAAGTTTTCGTTGCAAGTTTGTTGATATGGAAGCGATGGTCAGTAAGCGCTGCCCCCCAACATGCTTACGGCATCGGGGCCAGCATCGAGTCCGGCCGAGCCAGCACGCGCAACGGCAAACCTGTCTGCGCCGCGCGCCTGAGCGCCAGGGCGGTAGGCGCCGAGATGGTGACGAGGGCCGGACAGCGCGCGAGCACTGCCTTCTCGACCAGCTCGTAGGAACACCGGGAGGTGAGGAGGGCGAAGCCTCCCGCCCACGCCATGTCGTGGCGCAACATCGCCCCGATCAGCTTGTCGAACGCATTGTGTCGGCCGACGTCCTCTCGGACCAATCGGATCTCGCCATCGGCTCCGCACGCGGCAGCCGCGTGGACGGCACCGGTCGCGCTGTTCAGAGCCTGGTGCGAGCGGATGCCGTCCAGCGCGCGGAACACGGCGGACGCTTCGGGTGGCTTTGGGGAAGGGACCGGCGGCAGCGGTCGCAGGGCCTGTTCGATGCTCTCGATCCCGCACAACCCGCAGGAGGACTCCGACAGGCGGTGCCTGACGCGTTCCAACACCTTGTCCGCAGATTGACCGACAAGCCCGATCCGGATCAGGATCCCGTCAGCAACGGCGTGGGGTTCCACATAACGGACCTGGGCGGAATTCTGGATCAGCCGCTCCGAGTGGAGGAAACCATAGGTGAGATCCTTGAGCTCCCGCGGTGAGGACATGAGGACCGCATAGCCGAACCCGTTGATTTCCATCGCGACCGGCTGCTCTTCGGGCACGGCGCGCACCAGGGCATCGGTTCCGCCCCGTATGTCGATTCGCGCGAACTCCTCGTCGATCGCGGCGCCCGCTTGCGAGCCTGGAACTTCAGGCGGCCAGTTCGAGAGCTCCTCGGACGCCAATGTCCTGCTCGGGCCGGCAGCGCTTCGTCGAGGCATCTTATCACGTCACCGATGCGCACGCTGTGGCTGGTGGTCGAAAGCCCGAACGTCGGTCCCAGTTTGCTTCGCACAGCGCAGCGTGGTCGGAAGCGGACCCGCATCGTGCTGGGCGGGGCCTTCCAGGTCCGTGCGCGCGGCCCGGAGATACCCGAGCACGACGAACGTCGCGCCGCCAACGACATTGCCGGCTGTGACCAGCGCCAGGTTGCGCAGGGCTCCGCTCACGTCGATCGTCGCCGAAGGGACAAGGAGCCCGAGCGACAATGCCGTCATGTTGGCGACCGAGTGCTCGAACCCCGCCGCCACGAATGCCATCAGCGTCCAGGCGAGGACAATGCATTTGGCCGCATCACCGGTGGTGCGCGTGGCTGTCCATATGCCGAGACAGACAAGCCAGTTGCAGAGCGCCGCGCGGGCGAGCAGAGCAAGCGCGTCCGCCTCCACCTTGTGGGCGACATAGGCGTGGAGCATGTCGGCATCGCCCGCGAAGATGGCGCCGCCTCCGCCGGCGGCGAACACGCCCGCCAGGACGATCGCCCCCAGCGCGTTGCCGACCCAGACGGTCACCAGCATCACCAGGGCTTCGGACCAGCTGACCGAGCCCCGTGCGATCCCGAAGCCGCTATACATCACATAGCCGGTAAAGAGCTCGGCGCCGGCGAATACCGTGAGTATCAGCCCGACGCCGAAGACGCCCCCCATGGCGAGCGGCCTGGCGCCGGCGGGAAGTCCGGCGGCGACGCTTAGCGCCAGGATCATGGCGATGCCGATATAAGCGCCGCCCATCATGGACGCCACGCCAAAGCCAGACGGGGACCGGCGCATGGCCGAAGCCTTGTCGCGGGCGACCTCGGCGAAGTGAACTATCGTGGGTTCGAACATGTCGTTTCTCCGGACATTCCGATGCGTCGTCAGGCAACGCGGCGCACGCGCACGGGGACGGACTTGTAGGAAGGCGTAAGGCTTTCGGGATCGACGTGGTCGAGCGCGATAAGCGCCTGGCTTTCGGGATAGTAAGCGCCGCAACAGCCTTCGGGCAGATCATAGCGCACTACCGTCAGACTCCGGACTACGCGGTCCCCGCGCTCGAACGCGAGCGCCGTCGCCACGTCGACGACATCGCCTTCCGCAAACCCCATCCGGGCCATGTCGCGCTCGTTGAGGAAGAGCACGTCCCGGCGTCCGAATACGCCGCGGTACCGGTCGTCGAGGCCGTAGATCGTGGTGTTGTACTGGTCGTGCGACCGCATCGTCGCCAGACGCAGCACGTCCGGATCGTCGGTCTCGATATCCTCTTCCAAATGCGGAAATATCAGGAAGTTGGCCTTGCCGGTGGCGGTGTTCCAGCGCCGTTCGCCGGCAGAATTGGGAAGATGGAAGCCGCCGGGCTGGCGGATGCGCTCGTTGAAATCGCGGAAATCCGGAAACACCGCCTCGATCTTGTCGCGTATGCGCGCATAGTCGTCGGCGAGCCCCTCCCATTCCACCGGCGACGCGTCGCCGAGCACGGCGCGCGCCATTCGGGCGATGATCCAAGGCTCGGAGCGCAGCGTGTCACCGGCGGGCTTCAGGAAGCCGCGCGATGCGTGAACCATCGACATCGAATCCTCGACAGTGATCGACTGCGAACCGCTCGCCTGCACGTCGACCTCCGTGCGCCCGAGGACCGGCAATATGTAGGTCGTCTTCGCGATCAGAAGATGCGTGCGGTTGAGCTTGGTCGTCAGGGACACAGCGAGATCGAGGTTGCGGAAGCCCTCGAAACACGCCGTGGGATCGGGTGCCGCGATCGCGAGGTTTCCGCCAAGGCAGATCATCACCTTCGACTTGCCCTCGACCATCGCGGCGATGCTTTCGACGACCGAGTGGCCGTGCTCGCGGGGCATGGGGAAGCCGAACACTGCTTCCATGCGATCGAGGAAGGCTGGCGTCGGGCGCTCCGTTATGCCGACCGTCCGGTCACCCTGAACATTCGAATGCCCTCGCAGCGGGCAGATGCCGGCGCCCGGCCTGCCGATGTTCCCCTTGAGGAGGAGCAGGTTCGCGATCTGCTGGACGTTCTGCGTGCCGGTCCGGTGCTGCGTGACTCCCATTCCGTAGCAGACGATCGTAGCCTTCGCCCTGGCATAGGCAGCGGCCACCTGACGGAGATTCTCTTCGGAGAGCCCACTGGCGGCCGCGATATCCGGCCAGCGGGTGTCCCTCAGGTCCGTCTCGAAATCGGCGAAACCGCTCGTGTGCTCCGCGATGAAATCGTGGTCGAGAACGTCGCCGGACGCGTCGTCCAGTTCGAGCAGCGCCTTGCAGATGCCCTTCAGCGTCGCGGCATCTCCACCGATGCGCACCTGGAAATATCGCGTCGCGATTGGCGTCGATGAGAAGGTCGCCATCTCCACCGGGTTCTGCGGCGCCTGGAAGCGCTCGAGGGCGCGCTCCTTGAGCGGATTGAACACGAGGATGGTCGCGCCGCGCCGCGCCGCATCGTGCAGCGTAGTCATCATGCGCGGATGGTTGGTGCCAGGGTTGTGGCCGATCGAGAGAATGAGATCGGCGTGATCGAAGTCGTCGAGCGAGACGGTGCCCTTGCCGATACCGATCGACTTGGGAAGCCCGACCGACGTCGCCTCGTGGCACATGTTCGAACAGTCTGGAAAGTTGTTGGTGCCATAGGCACGCGCGAACAGCTGGAACAGGAATGCCGCCTCGTTCGAGGCCCGGCCGGAGGTGTAGAATTCGACGACGTCGGGGTTGGGCTGCGCACGCATCTGCGCGCCGATGTCGGCGAAGGCGTCTTCCCATTCGACCGTCTCGTAATGGTCGGTGGCGGGGTTGTAGCGCATCGGGTGGGTGAGCCGGCCTGCGCCCTCGAGCTCGTTGTCAGAGAGTTGCCAGAGCTCCGACACGCTGTTCTGGAGGAAGAAGTCCGGGTCGACACGCTTCGCCGTCGATTCCCACGTGATCGCCTTCGAACCGTTTTCGCAGAACTCGAAAGCGGAGGTGTGCTTGGGGTCCGGCCACGCGCAGCCAGGACAGTCGAAACCGTCCGGCTGGTTGGCCTTGAGCAGCGCCGCGGTACCGTTCACGAGGACCTGCTCGCGCTTTAGCGCGCCGGCGACGGCCTTGAGCGCGTCCCAGCCGCCCGCCGGATGGTCGTAGCGCTCGATACCGGTTGGACGCTTGCTCATGATTGCTCTCTCCGTTGAGCAAACCAGCCGCGACTGGCAAAGCCGTCCTCGAAGTTGGCCTGACCCAAGTTGACCGCGAGGAGCCGCACTTGAGCGAGGGCGATATTTGGAGCGGCGAGTGCCGCCGGAATCGCAGGCGTCAGTTGGAACGCGGATCGGGCGAACGCCGCCACTGGTGTCCTTCCGGCGGCGCGCCCGACGCGTCGGTCGAACGGCGTCGTCGTGGGCAGCGCTGTCGCGCTGCCCACCGTATGTCGTGGTGCGTGCTGTCCGTCACCCCGCGCGGCGATTGCTGGCATATTTCAGCTGTGCAGCTTGTTCGCGACTTCGGCTATCTTGCGGCCCTGATAGCGCGCGCCGGTAAGTTCGTTCTCCGTCGGCTGGCGGGAGCCGTCACCGCCTGCGATGGTCGTCGCGCCGTAGGGCGAGCCTCCAGTGATTTCATCAAGCGTCATCTGGCCCGCGTGACCATAGTCGAGTCCGACGATCACCATTCCGAAGTGCAAGAGATTGGTGATGATCGAAAAGAGTGTCGTTTCCTGGCCGCCGTGCTGCGTGCCGGTCGAGGTAAAGGCGCCGCCAACCTTTCCGTGCAATGCTCCACGCATCCAGAGGCCGCCTGCCTGATCTAGGAAGGCGGCCATCTGCGAGGAGATGCGGCCGAAACGAGTTCCAGATCCGACGATGATCGCATCATAGTCGGCCAGTTCCTCTACTGTGGCGATCGGCGCCGCCTGGTCGAGCTTGAAATAGGCGCCGCGCGCGATCTCCTCTGGCACGGTCTCGGGCACGCGCTTGACGACTACCTGGGCCCCAGCCTCGCGCGCGCCCTCAGCGACCGCATGAGCCATCGTCTCGATGTGGCCATAGGCGGAGTAGTAGAGAACCAGGACCTTGGACATGTTCAGTTTATCCTTATGACTGGAATGGAGTCTACCGATGAGCTGCGGCTATCGAGTTGTGGCGATTTGGTTTTCCCAAGGGTCTAGAAACACGTGGAGCGCTGCGATCTGGCCGCGCTCCGGGGGCCTTGCTGGATTGGCCGTCGCGGCCGCGCCGGCAAGCACGCGGGCTAGGCCCCCGGTTGCGGCGAAGGAAGTTCATCAAGAAACATATAGAGCGCAGCGATTTTTCCGTCCCGAGCGACGATGAAATCGGTTCCCGCGTACTCGGGCGGCTTGCCTGGCGTGCCCGACACCCAGCGGACCCGCCCTCCATCGCCGATTTCCTCGGGCTCGGAGATCGGCTGATAGCGAAAGTCGGGATGCGTTGCTTTGACCTTGCCGGCGATGCGGTCGATTTCGTCACGACCGCGATGAGGGCCGCTGTACGGGTCATAGAACACACCGTCTTCGTGCCACAACTCATCGAGCGCCTTACGGCGGCGCACCGGATCGATTTCAGCAAACACGTCACTAAGATTGCGAAGCAACAAAGTCGATGTGCTGATTGTCATGGCATCTACTCAGTTAGTATTGAACATGGCTCGCACTATTGAAGGGCTGGACTATGCCGATCGGCAAATGGGTGACCCATCCCGTCGCTCTTGCTCTTCGAATACTGTTGTAGAGGCGGTCATTTTGAAATAGAAAGAATGGCAACTTATCATTGCAGGATTGTCGATGTCCAAGCTGCCCGACCTGGAAGGGCTGGTCATGTTCGCCAAGGTGGCCGAGGAGCGTTCGTTCGCTGCGGCAGCGAGAGCCATGGGCGTATCGGTGGCCACGGTTTCGCGCGCGGTCACGCGTCTAGAAGAACGTCTCGGCGGGCGCCTGTTCAACAGGACATCCCGGCGAGTTGCGTTGACGGATTTTGGCTACACGCTGGCCGAGCGGGCATCTAAGATCTCCGCGGAAGCCGTGGAGGCCGAGGACTTCGCGCGCGAAGCCTCCAGCCGTCCGAGAGGCATGGTGAAACTCGCAGCGCCGCAGTCGTTCGGCGTGCGCTGGGTCGCACCGAGGCTGCCGGAGTTTTTCCGGCGTTATCCTGACATTTCGGTCGATCTTCACCTGACTGATGTGCACACGGACCTGATCGGCGACGGTTACGACGCTGCACTCCGCATCGCCGTGATGGAGGACTCCTCGCTCGTTGCGCGGCTGATAGCACCTGTTCGCCGTTTCCTCGTGGCGTCGCCGACCTACATAGCGAGATATGGTCGTCCGCAGCATCCGCACGACCTCGTCACCCATCAGTGTGTGAGCTACCTCAGCAGAGCGAAGCGTGACATCTGGCGCTTCACGCACCGAGCAACTGGCGAGCAGTCTCAGATTACGCCAACAGGGCCGTTGCGAGGAACGAGCGCCGAGGCTCTATTGCCGACGGTGCTCGATGGGCTGGCGATCACGGAACTTCCCGAATTCATCGCGACCCAATATTTCCAGGATGGGCAGCTTGAACCAATGCTCACCGATTGGCGCATGCCAGAAGGCGGACTCTACTTCGTGACTCCGACGGCTCGCGCTCGTCCCGCGAAGGTCTCCGCCATTGCGGATTTCTTCATCACGGAGCTGGCCGACGCGCCGTGGAGAGCGGAGGTTGTAATGGGGTGGAAACCGCCGCCATTGCGATGACGGCAGACCAAGGTCGGCGACGCCGCGGAGATCCGGTCGCTGGCGTTTCTGCAACGATGACTTTCTAATATTTCTATTCCACGAAATCGATCGTCAGCGCAGATTTGTCCTGCAAGCCAGGAGCCAAATGATGGCGCGCCAACTCGAAGGAAAGATCGCCGTCGTGACAGGCGGCACCAGCGGCATAGGCCTCGCGACGGCCAAGCGGTTCGCAGCTGAGGGCGCGCGGGTCTTTGTCACCGGGCGTCGTCAGGCCGAGCTGGATGGCGCGGTCGCTACGATCGGACCGAGGGCGACCGGGATCCAGGCGGACTCAGCGCGCCTTGGCGACCTCAACCGGCTCTACGAGCAGGTTAAAGCCGACGCAGGCCGCATCGACGTGCTGTTCGTCAATGCCGGCGGCGGCACGATGCTACCGCTCGGCTCGATTACCGAAGAGCAGTACGAGGACACATTTGGCCGCAATGTGAAGGCGGTGCTCTTCACGGTGCAGAAGGCGCTGCCCCTGTTGGTCGATGGCGCGTCAGTGATCCTCACTTCGTCCAACGTCAGCATAAAAGGCACCCCCGCGTTCAGCGTCTACAGCGCCTCGAAGGCTGCGGTGCGCAATTTTGCGCGAAGCTGGACGCTCGACCTCAAGGCTCGCGGAATCCGCGTGAACGTCATCAGCCCTGGTCCGATCAAGACACCCGGCCTTGTCGATCTGGCGGGTCCTGATGCGGCGCAGCAGCAGGGGATGCTCGACTACATGGCCTCGACGGTGCCGCTCGGGCGTGTCGGCGATCCTGAAGAGGTCGCTGGCGCGGCTGTCTTCCTCGCATCAGGCGACGCGAGCTTCATTGCCGGAACGGAACTCTTCATCGACGGGGGCCAAGCGCAGGTCTGATCGAGCAGAAGGTCGCCGGCCTTGTGGTCGCTACCCGCGCCGGCGGCGCGGGCCCCCCGCTCTGCTTTCCCAATAACAGCCTTCAGGCGGGAAGAGCCGCTCCAATCAGTCATAAGAGAAAGATTACAGCCATGCTCGAAGTCTACGCTTTCGCAACGCCCAATAGCGTAAAGATCCCAATCGCGCTCGAAGAGATGGGACTTGGCTATCGGCTGATCGCGGTAGACTTACGCAAAGGCGAGCAAAAAGCGGACGCGTTCAAAGGAATGAATCCGGCCGGCAAGGTCCCGGTTCTCGTCGAACGGTCGGTGCCGGGAAGCGCCGATGTTGTCCTGAGCGAGTCCGCGGCTATTCTCGTCTATCTCGCCGAAAGGACCGGACAGCTCTTGCCGGCGGACGGTGCCGACCGCAGCAAGGTGTTCGAGCAGCTCTTCTTCCACGCATCCGCCTTGAGTCCGGCCTTCCTCCAGGCTTTCTTCGTTTCGATGCAGTCCGCGCCCGATCCCGGCGCCAAGGCGCGAGCGCTGTCGGAGGTCGAGAGGGTCCTGGGTCTGCTCGATGGGCGGCTTGAGCAAGGTCGGTTTGTTGCTGGGGATGCATACAGCATTGCCGACATAGCCCATTTCGGATGGGTGTGGCGTCACCAGGCGATCGGAGCGAGCCTCGACACATCGCCTTCCGTGGCGCGCTGGTACGCCGAAATCTCCGAGCGCCCAGCGGTCGTCACCGCCGTCGCCAAAACAATTGCGCTTGCCCAGTAAGGCAGCAGGCGGATGCATCTCGATCTGGCTGAAGTTCGAGTGCAACCCCAGCATATTGATGGTGATCGCCTCTTCTTCATCACATTACGGCCCGCGCAGGCGGCATTCACCAACGCGCTATTGTCATCTGTCCTTTGGATGACAACGGCAGGTGCAGGGCTGCTGTCGATTTTACTTCCGCGAACAAGAGCGTTCCCAGCCCCGTCCGCTCGGGTTGCCCGGCGAAATTTCTAGAGGACTTCGACATGCAAAAGGATCCTACACTCGCCGATTCGATCGTGCCGTCTCGCCGCCGGATGCTCGCCCTGGCGGCGGGCGGGCTGCTCAGCCCGGCGATCGGTTCCTTTGCAGCATTGGCTCAGACGTCCGCATTCGAGCTTCCGAAAGCGACGGAAGGCGTCGAGCCGTTCAGAGTGTCAGTGCCTCAAGCCGCGATCGACGATCTCAAACGTCGGCTGGCGAACACGCGGTGGCCGGAGCGGGAAACCGTCGGCGACTGGACGCAGGGCGTCCCGCTTGAGAAGGCTCAGGCGCTTATTGCCCATTGGCGCGACAAGTATGACTGGCGCCGCTTCGAGGCGCGCATCAATGCCTTCGCGCAATTCCGCACCCGGATCGACGGGGTCGGCATTCACTTCATCCATGTGCGCTCTCCACACCAGAACGCGCTGCCGATCATCATGACCCACGGGTGGCCGGGATCGGTCGTGGAGTTCATGGAGGTCATCGGCCCGCTCAGCGATCCCACTCGTTTCGGAGGAAAGGCGGAGGACGCGTTCCATGTCGTCGTGCCGTCGCTCCCGGGCTTCTCCTTCTCCGACAAGCCGGTCGAGACCGGCTGGGACGTGAACCGCATCGCCCGCGCCTGGGCGACGCTGATGTCACGCCTGGGCTACGAGCGCTGGGTGGCGCAGGGCGGCGATTGGGGGGCGGGCGTGACGCATGCCCTTGCGCATCAGCAGCCAAAGGGCCTGATTGCGGCTCATGTGAACTGGCAATTCGTCTTTCCCGAAAAGCTGCCGGAAAACCCAACGCCGGCCGAGCAAAAGGCCATCGACCGGGCGGCGTTGTTCGGCAATGACCAGAGCGGCTATTTCCGCGAACAGGGGACGCGTCCGCAGACCATTGGCTATCCGCTGGCGGACTCGGCAGCAGGGCAGGCGTTGTGGATCTATGAGAAGTTCCAGTCGTGGACCGACAACCACGGCAATCCTGAAGACGCGCTCTCCGTCGACGCGATGCTCGACGATATCAGCCTTTACTGGTTCACGGACTCCGCCGCATCGTCGGCCCGCATCTATTGGGAGAACACCCACTCCGGCAAGGCGGGACTGTCCGGCGGACGGATCGAACTGCCGATGGCGGCGTCGGTCTTTCCGCACGAGATCTTCTGCCCGCCCAAGGCGTGGGCCGAGGCGCTTTGGCCCAACCTGTTCTACTGGAACGAGGTCGACAAGGGCGGCCACTTCGCCGCGTTCGAGCAGCCCAAGATCTTCACCGAGGAAATGCGGAAGGCCTTCAGGTCCCGGCGTGCCTAGGGTTCGATCCGTCGTCAGAACCCGGCGCGAATGCCCTGCCGCTCAGCAAATCTGAAACGATGGTTTGCAGCGGCGGCGATAGCAAGGTTGCCGATATCACTGTTAACGTGAGGTCTGATCCAACTGACATTCGATTTCGATCTGGGTATGTCGATGATGAGCTCCTACCCCTCATCTGTATCACGCCGCATAAGAACCGTGATATCGGCCGCTATGTTATCGTCTGTACTTTGTATGACTACGGCGAATTCCCGGCCGTTGTCGATTGAACTTCCGGGAGTAAGAGCGTTCCCAGAGAGCATTACTTCGACTCGTGATGGGACTCTGTTCGTCGGCCGGCTTGGCGACGGCGGTATCGTCCGCGCCAATCCTCGGACCGGAAAGGCTTCGCTGTTCGTCGCGCCGGGCACAGCCGGCTCGCGGTCGATCACTGGCGTGTTCGCCGATGAGGCCTCCGGGACCCTCTGGGCCTGCTCCAACGATCTGAGCGCCTTGGGTGGCCCCTCGAGAGGTAGCGATCGGGCCGGCGCCCTGAAGGCCTTCGATCTTCGAACCGGCGCGGCCAAGCTGAGCGTGCCCCTGCCGGAGCCTCACCCTTTCTGCAATGATATCGCCGTCGACGCGGGCGGCGCGGTCAATGTGACCGACAGCGCCAACCCGACTGTTCTGCGGCTCCCCGCGGGGGCCTCCAAGTTCGAGGTCTTCGCTACGAACCCGCAGTTCGCGCCGCCGCAGCCGAACAGCGCTGGACTGGATGGAATCGCCTTCGGCGGCGACGGTGCCCTCTATGTGACGACCTACGCCGCGGGCGGCTTCTTTCGCATCGCGATCGAAAACGGACGAGCGGGCCGCGTGATCAAACTGCAGGGGCGAGCCCTCGGCCTGCCTGACGGGCTTCGCCCGCTTGGTCGCCGGAGCTTCCTGCTGGTCGAGGGCGCCGGGACCTTGGACCGCGTCGAGGTCGACGGTGACGGGTTCCGGGCGACGCCCCTGCGCGGCGGGTTCCGCACGCCAACCTCGGTCACCCCTGTGGGGTCCCTCGCCTGGGTCAGCGAGGGCCAGATGTCGCTCTTCTTCGACCCCGCCCGCAAGGGCCAGTCACCCGCCCTGCCGTTCCGGATCTACGCCGTCCCCTTGAACAAAGGACAGTCCCAATGAAGCTTGATCATAAGTCATGCCTGCGGGCCCTCGGCGTGCTGTCCGCGGCTCTGCTCTCCGCCCAGCCGGCCCTCGCTCAGACCGCGACCTATCCGACCGTCACCGACGCCAGACTCGAGAACCCGGACGCCGGCGACTGGCTGATGTACCGGCGGACCTACGATGGCTCGGGCTTCAGCCCGCTGAAGCAGATCACCCCTACCAACGCCGACCACCTGACATTGGCCTGGTCGATGAGCACTGACCTCCTCGGCGCGCACGAGACGACGCCGATCGTCAATCACGGGCGGATGTTCATCACAACACCGCAGAACAATGTCATCGCGCTCGACGCCAAGACCGGAACCCAGCTGTGGCGGTACGCCAAGAAGTACCCGGACGGTCTGTTCCAACTGCATCCGACCAACCGCGGCGTCGCGCTCTATGGCGAGAACGTCTACATGGCCACGACCGACTGCATGCTTGTGGCGCTCGACGCTGCGACGGGCAAGGAAGTCTGGAGCGTCGCGCTCGATGACTACAAGACCGGGTGCTACTCGACGCTCGCGCCGCTGGCGGTGCGCGGGAAGATCATCGTCGGCTATTCGGGCGGGGAATTCGGCGTTCGGGGCTCGGTGAATGCCTTCGACGCCAAGACCGGCAAGCGCCTCTGGAAGACCTATACGGTGCCCGCTCCTGGCGAGCCGGGCGGGGACAGCTGGAAGGGCGACAGCTTCAAGCGCGGCGGCGGGTCGACCTGGATCACCGGAGTTTATGACCCGTCCACCAACACCACCTTCTGGGGGACGGGGAACCCGGGACCTTGGGTCGGCGACGACCGGCCGGGTGACAACCTCTACACGGATTCAACGCTGGCGCTCGACGCCGATACCGGAAAGATCAAGAGCTACTTCCAATACACTCCCCACGATAGTTTTGACTGGGATGAGGTTTCGGCGCCGCTGTTGATCAATACGGAGATCGACGGCAAGCTCACCAAGACCGCCATTCATGCCGGCCGCAACGGCTACCTCTGGGTACTGGATCGCGAACGCCTCAAGTTCCTGCACGCCTGGCCGTTCTCCAACAACAACGTCTTCAAGTCGATCGACCCGAGGACCGGTCGTCCTACCATCGACGAGACCAAGCGGCCGGGCACAACCCAGGGGGCCGAGTTTTGCCCGAGCATAGGAGGGGGCAAGGACTGGCCTCCGGAAGCGTGGAGCCCGCAGACCAGGCTCCTCTACATCCCGGCGAACAACAACCTGTGTGCCTTCCTGCCCAAGGGCCGGGTGCCGGACAAGGACTCCAAAGGCTTCTATGTGGGCTACGACACCGACGACATCTTCGGGTCGGTCCGCGTCGGCCCTGGCGCTGAGGACCACATCGGCGAACTGCAGGCCTGGGACCTGAACACCGGGAAGAAGGTCTGGCAGCACAACTTCAAGGCGCATCTCTGGGCGCCGCTGCTGGTCACAGGCGGCGACGTCCTGTTCGCCGGCGGCACGCAGGATCGGCAGTTCCGGGCGTTCGACGCCCGCAACGGCGACCAGCTGTGGAGCTTCCCGATGCCCTCCGGTGCGATAGGGGTGCCCACCTCGTTCGAGATCGACGGCCAGCAATATATCGCGGTGACGACAGGCTGGGACCTCGATGCGCGCGGCGTCCAGAACGGCCTCGACGCCATCAACAAGACCAAGACGATCGTGCCCCAGGGCGGCGCCATCCTGGTCTTCAAGCTCCAGTGACAAGCTTGAACCTACCGCCTGCCGGCGCCTGCTCGAGTGCTGGCGTCCCGGGCCGGCAATGAACGGAGGAGACTATGTCGGAATCAACTTCGCGTCGCGATCTGCTGTTCACCGCCGCCGGGCTCGGCGTGGCGGGGCTGGTGACGGCCGCCTGTTCCGAGCAGAAGGGGTCGGGTTCGAAGGCCGCGGACATCGTGCTGCCGCTGGCGACGGACGCCGTCTCGGAGTTCAAGCTGTCGATTCCAGCCGGCGCGCTCGACGACCTGAAAAGCCGGCTTGCGACGACCCGCTGGCCGAGCAAGGAGACCGTCGGCGACTGGTCGCAGGGTGTGCCGCTGGAGAAGATGAAGGCGTTCGCCGAGTATTGGCGAACCACCTACGACATGCGCCGCCTGGAGCAGCGGTTGAACGCCTTCCCGCAGTACCGCACGCAGCTCGACGGGCTGGGCGTCCACTTCCTGCACGTGAAGTCGAAGCACGCGAACGCCCTGCCGATGATCATGACCCATGGGTGGCCCGGATCGGTGGTGGAATTCCTCAAGGTCCTGGGGCCGCTGACCGACCCGGAGGCGCACGGCGGCAAAGCCGAGGACGCCTTCCACGTCGTTGTTCCGTCGCTCCCCGGCTACGGCTTTTCCGACAAGCCCGCCGCACGCGGCTGGGGCATTCCGCATATCGCCAAGGCCTGGGGGGAGCTCATGAACCGCCTGGGTTACGCCAGTTATGTCGCCCAGGGCGGCGACTGGGGCGCCGGCGTGACCACCTGGATGGCGAAGCAGCATGTGGAGGGCCTGAAAGCCGTTCACCTGAACCTGCCCATCCTCTTCCCGCCGCCCCTGCAAGGTGAGCCGAGCGCCGAGGAAAAGACCGCCCTGGCGGGGCTGACCAAATATGCCGACAACGGCTCGGGCTATGCCAGGATCCAGGGCACGCGGCCGCAGACGCTCGGCTATGGCCTTGCCGATTCGCCAGCCGGTCAGGCGGCCTGGATCTACGAGAAGCTGACCCAGTGGGCCGATCCCAAGGACGCGCCGGGTCTGTCCAATGACGAGATGCTCGACAACATCATGCTGTATTGGCTCACGAACACGGGCGCCTCGTCGGCGCGGCTCTATTTCGAGAGCTTCGCGAAGGACTTCTCGCGGCAGCAGCTCGACATGCCGGTCGCCGTGAGCGTCTTCCCCGGCGAGACCTTCGCGCCGCCGAAGGTCTGGGGCGAGCGGACCTACTCGAAGCTGGCCTACTGGAACGTGGCCAGCCAGGGCGGGCACTTCGCCGCGTTCGAGCAGCCCGACCTGTTCGTCGGCGAGCTGCGCAAGAGCCTCGCGCAATTCCGTTGACCGGACGGACCCGCGCCCTGCGCCAGATCAGCAACACTCTCTCGGAAAGGCCCAAACCATGGCAGCTCACCCTAAGGTCGGACTCGAGGCGCTGCTCACGCCCGACAACTGCGTCCTCGTGCTGATCGACCATCAGCCATTCCAGCTCGCCAACGTAAACAGCCATGAACCGACGATGATCATCAACAACGTCACTGGCCTCGCCAAGACGGCGAAGGTGTTCGGGATCCCCACGATCCTCACAACGGTCCGGGAAGCGGGCGGCGGCAAGATCTTCAAAAGTCTTCAGGACGTCTTTCCTGATCAGACGCCGATCGACCGCACCTTCATCAATGCATGGGAGGACCAGCGCGTTGTCGAAGCCGTGAAGAATACAGGTCGGAAGAAGGTCGTGTTTGCCGCCCTGTGGACGGAGATGTGCCTGGCGATGCCGGCGATCCAGGCCATGGGCGACGGATACGACGTCTACATTGTGACGGACGCCTCCGGCGGCGTCTCGGTCGAAGCGCACGACATGGCCATCCGTCGCTTGGTCGCGGCGGGCGCTCAACCGCTCACCTGGCTCGGCATGGGCGGCGAACTCCAACGCGACTGGGCCCGAACACAATATCTGGAAGAACTCGGCAAGATGTTCGCCGACCACGCGGGTGCAACCGGAATTGCGGTGGCTTGGGAGACGCAGCTGCTTGGCGCCAACCAAGCCAACGGCGGCTAGCCAAGGCACGCCAAAGGACGCTGGCGTCCCTGGGCGTGGGTCAAAGGCGGCCCTTGGCGGCGAGGTTGTGCCGGATTTCGACGATCCGAGCTTCGCCGAGCCGAAGGGCTTCGGCTGAACTGTGTACCGAATAGTAGCCGAGCACGAGATCATGCGGGTGAGGCACCGCCGAGCCGATCACGAACTCGGTGTCGGTGCGGGCCGTGAACTCGACGGGATCGCTGCCCGGCTCGAAGATAATGATTTCACCGTGATCGAGCGCTTCGTGCGACGCTTCGACCACGCCCTTGCCCATTCCGACCCACAAAACGGTGTGCGCTTCGGGCGGTTGATAGCGCCAGGTCTCTCCCGCCTTGAGGGCGACCGCGAAATAGTTGATCGACGACGGCGCTTCGATGGCGCTGGCGGCGCCCTGGTAGCTGCCGAGGAGTACACGAGCGGGCCCTGCCTTGGGAATATCCGCCGCGCTTTGATAGATGCTTTCGGAGTCGCCAAGTTCCAAATGCGGCGGCAGTGCCACCCATAGCTGGAAACCGCGGGTCCGGCCGGGATCTCCGGCGCCGCCCGAATGCCAGACGCCCTTCCCGGCACGCATCCACTCGACGCCGCCGGCGCGCAAAATTCCGGTGGCACCGTTGGTGTCCTCATAGCTGACACTGCCTTCCGCAACATAGGTCAGCGTCGCGAGCCCCGAATGAGGATGCAATCCGAACGTAGGAAATCGGTCGCCCCGATTGTCGAACAGATCGAGGAAGACGAACGGCTTCAGAATTTCGCCCAGGTCTCCCGGGCTCATCAACCGCGTTATGGTGCCGTGGCTGTGGCCACGGGTGCGGTGGATGATCTGGCGGTCGAGCGTGGGCTGTAGAGCGATTGCGGTGGACATGATGCACCTCAAGATACGTGGGGTTGCTATTCGTGCGTCGGGCGGCGGCGTCTGCCTCCCGACGCACGAGGATTTGTCAGGCCGTTTGCATTGCGTGGCCGGCCAGGCGGGCGGCACGGCGGGCCAGCAACCCGTCCAGCGACAACCTGCCTCCGCCGAATGCCACGACCTGAAGCAGGCCGCCCATGATCGCGATGTTCTTCATGAAGTGGATCATCTGGTTCTGATCGGCGAAGTTGTTGTGGAATGCGAGCGCGGTCGCCAGGGCGAAGACGGTCATGCCCGCGGCAACGAAACGGGTGCGAATGCCGGCGATCAGCAAGGAACTGCCGATGATCTCGACAGCAGCCGCGACTGCGAACGCGAGGACCGGGGCGGGCAGGCCGACCGACGCAATAAAGCCTTGGGTGGCGGCCGGTGCGGCCAGCTTGGACAGGCCGCTCATGAAGAACAGCACGCCGATCAGGACGCGACCGGTCAGGGCGACAGAGTCATATTGTTTGGACATGGGACTGATCCTTCGTTCGGGTCGTCGGATCCTTTGCTCCCCGCGACCTGATTTCTGCAGTGGCAGCCGCACCGTGCGGTGGCCATGAAGCGAAAATAAGCATTTCAATTCGCCAGAAAACTCGTAAAATACTGGAGGTATAGTTCAGGAAATTTGAATGGTCGCGGAGCCCGGATTCCCTACCATCGACCAGCTCAAGGTGCTGCTGACGGTGGTCGAGACCGGAAGCTTCACGGCTGCGGCGAAGCGACTGGGGCGCGCCGTGTCCGCGATCAGCTACGCCATCGCGACGCTCGAATTTCAGCTGGGCATCGAGTTGTTTGACCGGGAGGGCTCTCGTACGCCCGCCCTCACCGAGGCTGGCGCGGCGGTTCTGGCCAAGGCCCGGGTGATCGCCGTTGGCGTGGATGATCTGCGCGCAAGCGTTCGGTCCTTGCTCGGGGGCGTGGAGGCCGAGATTACGGTCGTGGTCGACGTGATGCTGCCGAGCGCCCGCCTTGTTGACGCTGTACAGGCTTTCGAAGCGACATTCCCTGCGGTGAAGCTTCGGCTGCACGTCGAAGCCCTGAGCGCCGTCGCCCAGCTCGTGCGCAGCGGCATGGCGGTGGTGGGGATCGGCGGCGGCGTGCTGGCGAGCGAACCCGACCTTGAACTCATCCATGTCGGTGAGGTGGAGATGATTCCCGTAGCAGCTCCCCAGCATCCGCTGGCGCTTGCCCGGCCGGTGTCCCCGGGGGCTGCACGCGGCCATCGCCAATTGATTCTCACGGTCCGCACGCCGTTTTCCGAGGGGCCTGACGTTGGCGTGCTCGGGGTTGAGGGATGGCGCCTAGCGGACCTTGGCGCCAAGCACGCGTTGCTCCTCGCCGGGGTCGGCTGGGGTAACATGCCAGAGCCCAACATCCGCGAGGATCTTGCCGCCGGGAGGCTGGTTCGCCTGGGACTGCCCGAAGCAAGAAGCGGCGCCTATTCCTTCCAGGCGATGTACCGGACCGATACCCCGCCCGGCCCCGCAGCGGCTTGGCTGATCCAGCGCTTTGCCGACCAGGCGGGCTGAGACCCGCGCGGGCGGCGTTTGCGTGGCACTAGGCGTCTATCGGATTGAGACAGACACCATCATATGTCGGGCGTCAGGCCGATTAGTCCAGCCTTCCCAGATGTGATGGTGCTATTGATGCTTTCGGTGCTGTTCCACTGCCGGTTTGGACGATAGATCAGCTGCTTGGGTGACGGAGGGGGAGTGTTCTTATGGTGCCCTGCAACTGGTCACGCCGCGCGCCGCGGTCTCGGGAAGTGGCGGTGCCCTTCGACCGGGTTCGGCAAGCGCCGTCGTGAATGCTCGCCGATCAATGTCAACGGACGCTCGATCGGAGCTAATCTCGTCTCCAAAGCTAAAACTCGCAGTTCGAACCCTCCCGCTTGATTGGGGTCACGCAATTGGCACGGTCCCGCCATCGATGACATATTCGGCCCCGTTGATGGCTGCAGCGCGGTCTGACACCAGAAAAGCAATCAAGTCGGCAACCTCGACTGGTTTTGCCGGCCGGCCGATCGGTATTCCGCCGAGCGACGCCATGAGTTGCTGGCGCGCGGTTTCCTGATCGGTGCCCGCCTCGGCCGCGAGGCGCTCGATCAGTCCGGCGGCGGCGCTTGTCTCGACCCAGCCGGGCGAAACCCGGATGACGCGCACCCCTTGCGGCGCCACCTCCTGCGACAGCGCCTTGCTATAGGTCGAGAGTGCCGCCTTGGCAGCCGCGTAGGCTGTGGTGGACTGGTAGAGCGGCATCTGACGCTGGATCGAGGTCACGTGGATCACCACCCCTGACCGCTGCTCCAGCATTGCCGGCACGAGCGCCCGGTCGAGCCGAACGGCGGGCAACAGGTTGAGGTCGAGCTCCGCCTGCCAGTCCTTTTCGCCGAGCGCGGCGAATCCGCCCGCCGGCGCCGAGGATCCCCCGACGACATGGACCAGAATGTCGATGCCGCCGAACCGGGTTTGAACGGCGTCAGCCACGCGCTCGCAGCCTTCGGGCGTCGCGATGTCTGCAATTACGAAATCGGCCCCGGCAAGATGCGCAGGCCGACTCCTCGCTGTCGTCAGCACCGTCGCGCCCGCCGATTTGAGGACAGCGACCACTGCCTCGCCCACGCCCTTGGTGCCGCCGGTGACGAGTGCCCGGCGGCCATCGAGTTCGAGCCAGCCCGCCATCAGTGGATCTCCAGCGTGTCGATCAAGCCATCGGCGGAAAATCCGAGGCGATAGGAGAGATTGGTCGGGCTGCCGGGGAAGTTGCCCGCGACCCTGGCGATGACAGTGGTCGAGCCTGCCGCGTCGCTGACTTCGAGCGGTTCGATGCTGATGCCGTACTTGGTGATGGTCCTCCGCTTCCATTCGCGAATGGCATCGCGCCCCACATAATCCTGCCCCTCGTCGTGCACCTTGCCATCGGGCGCGAAGCAGGCGGCCATCGCCTCGGCGTCGAGCGCGTTCTGCGCGGCGAAATAGCGATCCAGGATGGCCGGGAGTTTCGGTTGCATGGCGTTCCTCCATCGAAAGGCTGTGATAGAGGAAAGGTGGTGCTATACTCCCGCGATGGCAAGAACAGACAAAAAAGTAGGGTACTCACCCACAGGTAAGCTTAAGGACGTCACGCCGGAGATGGCGGCGAGCGGCATCGAGGAAGCGTTCCGCATGCTGGAAGGGCGATGGAAGATCGTCATCATCTTCCATCTCTTCGATCGCGGCACCTTGCGCTTTTCAGAGTTGGAACGAGCGATTCCCAAGGTCTCGCAGAAAATGCTGATCCAGCAGCTTCGCGAGCTCGAGCGCGACGGGATTGTCACGCGCACGGTCTATCCGCAGGTGCCGCCCAAGGTCGAGTACAGCCTGACCGACTGGGGGCAGGCGATGTGCCCGGCTCTCGACGGCCTTCTGGACTGGGCAGCGCAGCGACCCTCAGGGCGCGAGGCCACCGATGGCATCGCATAGGTTGATAGCCACAAGCGAATTCGGCCGAGAAGTTTGAAGCAGTCCAACTCCCTCAATTGCCGAAATCGAAGGGGGTGTCCGTGTTACCCTTGCCGCCGCCGAACGGCAGCGACAGCGCAAGGCTGACGGTGCGGCGCGTATTTCGGCGGGTGCTGAACTCGTGCAGCACGTCGCTGTCGATCACATTGCGCTCGCGCTGCGAATCGAAGATGTCGGACAGTGACACGACCGCCGTCAGGCCGTTCGGGAAACGGTGACGATAGCCGATATTCGCGGTGGCGGAAGAGAGCCGATAGCCTTGCGGCGTCAGCCGCTTGCCGTTGTAGTTCATGCTTACCTGGACGAGGTCCGGGCGCGCCAGCTGGAAGTCGATGCCCGCCTTGGCGGTAACGATCCATGCCGACCGCGTGCCTGCAAAACCCAGGTTCGACGCATCGATCGTGTTGCGGCTGACGGTACCGCTCAGCCGGTATGACACCGTGCGCAAGAATTTGCCGTTGCCAGAGAAGTCGATGCCGGCCGACGTGCTCTTTCCGAGATTTTCCTTGGTGGTGAGGAGCATCGTCGGCGCGATGAACCGGCTCACCTCAGTGAACTCGTTATGGTTTTCGCGCAGGAACAAGGTCGCCTCCAACGACAGGCCGTGCGCCTCATATTGATAGCCCGCCTCGAGCGCCTGCGTTTCCTTTGGCTTCAGGCTCGGGTTGCCCGCGCGCAGGTTCAGCGGATCAGAGAAGACCGGATAGGGGTTCAGATCCTCGGGATCGGGGCGGACGACGCGGTGGCTGTAGCTGAATTTGACGCTCTGCCCTTCGGCGAGAGCATATTGCAGATGCAGCGTGGGATAGGCACGGAAATAGCTGTTGCGCCCGGTCAGTGCGAGGTCGACCTGGTTGGTGGTGGTGATCGCCTCTTCCAGCCTGATGCCGAGGATGGCGGACAGGTTTTTGGCCAGGGAGCGATCATAGGTCACATAAAAGGCGTGGATCGTCTGGCCGTAGACGAAATGGTTGGTCCGGGCCGGGTCGGGCGTCGATGCACCGGAGACCGGATCGACCAGCACGCCGCGATCGCGGAAATCATCATCGTCACGCTCAAGGTCATAGCCGCCGAGCAATTTGCCGCCCCATAAAGGCTGGGTATATTCGGCTGTGATTTCGCGCTGGAGTGTATCCAGGCGGGGGCTCTGCTGGTCGATCGTCACCAGCCCGGCCGGAACCCGGTAGCTGTCGGTGAAACGTCGGACTTCATTCTCGATCGTTTCACCACGGCGCAGGTCGAGCGTGAAGACGCGGTCCTTCTGCGAGAAGGTGTGACGGTATTTCAGCGACGCCTCGTCGCTTACCTCATTTTCATGACCGGTGCCGGTGCGATCGAAATCGCTGCTGACCGCGCCTGAGGGACCGACGACGAGATTGTGCTGATCGGTTTGCGGTGTGCCGGTGCGATGGTTGTAGCTGCCGGCCGCACTCAGCCTGTCATTGGCCGTCAGATCATAGTCGATGCCGCCGGTCAGGATACGTGACAATTTTTCCCCGTGAAACAGGCTGTCCTGCGTGCTTGTCGTGGTCGCGCCCGTTATCGGATCGATTTCCGTCCTGCGATCGACAAAGGGCCGTCGCCGCACATCCCGGTGCAGCGTCAGGCTCGCGGTCGCCGTGAGCGGCCCCGAGCGATAGGTCACGTTGCCGGCGAGGTTGAAGCGGCCATCGCTGCCCGCGCTTGCACTAACCGAGCCCGAAAGGCCGGGCCTGCGATCCTTCTTCGTCACGATGTTGATGATGCCGGCCGAGCCGTCCGGCTTGAACTGCGCTGAGGGGTTGGTGATCACCTCTACGTGATCGATTGCGCTGGCGGGGAATTGCTCCAGCGCATCGGCACGGTTGGTCGCGGACATGGTGGTAGAGGGCTTGCCGTCGATCAGGATCTGGACATTGGGGTCGCCGCGCAGGCTGACGTTGCCTTGGGCGTCGACATCCACAGAGGGCAGGTTTCGCAACACGTCGCTGGCGCCGCCAGAGCCAGACTGGAGATCGTGCGAGACCTGATAGGTCTTGCGGTCGATCGAGCTCTGGGCGTCCGGGCGCCGGCCCGAGACGACGATGTCGGATGTCGCCCTGGCTTGACCGTCCCTACTTTTTTGCGGAGGCGGTGGGGGTTGTTCGATGGCGGCCGATTGCGCCTGCGCGGCTGCCGGAAGCACCGTCAGGAGCATGGCGGTCAGCGTTGCCCGCGAGCGACGGGAGGCACCGCAACCATGAGCAGGGGCGCGGGCGCGCGGCGACGGGATGGTGGCCAATCTGGACCTTCCGACTTCTTGAGGAAGCGCTCCCTTACAGCAACGATTCGGGCAGCGGCGTGATGACGATATTAAAAATGCCCAACATAGGGCCCTCGCGCTCCCCGCTCCTGCGACCGATGGCATCACAGCGAGGTTACTACCTGCGATCCGCAATGTGGAAGACGGCAGCGGATTCAGCCAATCACGCCGTGGCAACCTCGCCGGGGTGCTGCCCTGCACGCTGCGGGAGCAATAGGATGCAGCCCAGAATAAAGACGCCGAGCACGAGTGAAGCGAGCGGACGGCTGAAGTCGAGACCGCCCTTGTCGTGCGGCTTGTCGAGCAGGTCGCCGAGCGTTGCGCCGAGCGGTCGTGTCAGGATGAAGGCCGCCCAGAACAAAAATATGCGCGACACTTGCGTCCGATAATAGAGCGCAACCAGCACGAGCAGGACCGCTGCGAACACGATCGCGCCGCCTTCATAGCCAAGGCCGGTCGTATCCGCGATCCAGTCACCAAGCGCTGTGCCGAGCGTCTGCGAAAAGGTGATCGTGACCCAATAGAATATCTCGGCCTTTGGAGTGCCGATTTTGTCGATCGAAACCGATCCGGTCGACCAATGCCAGAGCGCGAGTGTCCCGAGCAGGCATGCCAGCAGCAGCGCCGAGCCGCCCGTATAGCCGATCCCGAGCGAGCGGTCGGCGAAGTCCGCCATCGTCGTACCGGCGGTGGTCGAGGCGATGATCGTCGCCCAGTAAAGGAAGGGATGATAACGCGTGGCCCGGATCTGCCACCAGACCAGCCCGATCAGCAGGCTGGCGAAAATCGCGGTGCCGACCAGATAGCCGAGATTCATCGTCATGGTGACGGTGTCGCCGCCTGTCTCGCCGAGCGTGGTCGCCGCGATCTTGATGATCCAGAAGGTCAGGACCACCGCGGGCACTTTGCTGGTGGCCGGTTGTGCCGGTCCGCTATCGGTCATGGGTCTTCTCCTGTCCGTTGGACGATGTGCTGCCGGGTCGAGGGCCGGGTTCGGGGCGCCAACGAACTCCGCCGTCCAGGCGGTCCCGGCACGGCGGCGCGATCATTGTGTTTAGCCAATCAGTCGGGATGGGCGCCTTCGGCGGCGTTCTCGAGAACATTGCCGGTCCTGGCATCGACGCCGACCTCGAAGGTCTTGCCGTGGCTCCTGATGTCGAACGAATAGCGCAGACCACTGCCGCCTTTCTCCCTTTCGAGCTCCTGGTCGGTAATGACGCCGGGACGCGCGGCGAGTGCCGTGGTACGGGCGGTGGCGAGCGACACCTTCGCCATTGGCGAAAGATTTGCGCCAGTGAAGCTGTGTTTGCCAGATGCGGCCGATGCGCCGGTCGCTGCCAGCATGGCCACGGCACTCAGACAGATGAGCTTACTCATGATAGTCTCCGAAAGGCAAAGCGCCTTGGACACGGCGATAGCGCCCACCGCGTTCGCCCAACCTCAGGCGAAGATTAGGAATTGCTAACTTGCTCGCGCATCCGTTCATCCCTTTCTCTGTCCCACGGCCACCGGGTCGCGGCGCAACGAGGCGATCGGCGTGAAGCTTCTGCTGCTCGAAGACGACAAGGACACGCGCGAGCATGTCGGCCGCCTGCTGCGCGCCGCCGGCCATGTCGTCGACGATTGCGCGAGCGGACCCGATGCGATTTTCCTCGGCACCACCGAGAGCTATGCGGTCCTGATCCTCGATCGCATGGTGCCGGGGATCGACGGCCTTGGCGTACTCCGGGCGCTGCGTGCGGCGGGCATCCAGACGCCCGCGCTTTTCCTGACCGCAATGGGCGAGGTCGACGACCGGGTCGAAGGGCTGGAGACCGGTGCCGACGATTATCTGGTCAAGCCGTTCGCCGGCTCCGAGCTGCTCGCCCGCGTCGCTGCGCTGGGCAGAAGGCCGCCAGTGGCGGACGCCGTCACCCGCCTCACGGTCGGCGACCTGGAGATCGATCTGCTCAAGCGCCTCGTCACGCGGGCGGGCACGCGCATCGATCTCCAGCAGCAGGAGTACAAACTCCTCGAATATCTCGTGCGCCATTCAGGCGAGATCGTCACCCGCACGATGCTGCTCGAAAATGTCTGGTCCTTCCATTTCGATCCAGGCACCAACCTTATTGAAAGCCATATGAGCCGGCTGCGGGCGAAGATCGATCGCGGCTTCGACTACGAACTCATCCACACCGTGCGCGGCGCCGGATACCGGATCGATGCGGCTTAGCCCCTTTCGCAGCGGTGCGTTCCGCTTCGCGCTGATGGTCGCTGCGATGTTTGCGATCGGAACGGCGGCGCTGCTGGTCATGGTCGAACAGGCCGTCAGCCATTATGCGACCGAGGTCGCGACCGATAGCGTCACAACCGAGGTCGCCGCCTTGCGGGACGAGGCCCGCGGGTTAGGCGCCCCCCCGATTGTCCCGTCCGTGGTGCGCCGTGAGAATGCGGTGCGCGAACATCAATTGCGCTATCTCCTGGTCGATCGCGGCGGCCGGTACCTGGCGGGGAGCCTGCCTCTAACCGTCGCGCGGGCCGGTTGGCGCACGCTAACGCTCCCAAATCGCGATGCGAACAATGACGATGGCGCCGCGACGATCCCGCTGATAGCGCTGGGGACCAGACTGGACGACGGCGCGATCCTGGTTGTCGCCAGCGATACCTCGGAGCTGGGCGAGCTCCGGCAGCGGCTCGGCACGACAGCCGCCGCCTTCGGGATCGCGATCACGCTATTGGCGCTGGCCGGCGGCTATATCGTCGGCACCATGTTTCTGCGCCGACTCGACCGGGCCAATCGCGCGGTTGAACGGATCATGCGGGGCAGCCTCACCGAGCGGTTGCCGGCGATCGGCATGAGCGCCGAGTTCGACCAGCTCTCGACCAACCTGAACCGGATGCTCGACCGTATCGAGGCGCTGATGGAGGGGATGCGCCAGGTATCGACCGACATCGCGCATGACCTGCGTACGCCCCTGACACGGTTGCGGCAGCGGCTGGAGGAGATGAAGGACGGTCCGGCGGGCACGGTAGCCGAGGAGCAGGTGGACGCGGCGCTGGCGCAAACCGATCACATCCTTGGCGTGTTCCGGGCATTGCTGCGCATCAGTTTGCTCGAAGCTGGTGCCGGGCGTCACCGGATCGGTGAGGTTGACCTGAGCGCGTTGATGGAACGGGTGGTCGATGCCTACCGCCCGGTGGCGGAGGACGAACGGCATGGTCTCACCGCCGAGATCGCCCCTGGGGTGTCCGGCCCCGCCGATCCCGAGATGCTGACCCAGGCGGTAACGAACCTGGTCGAGAACGCCTTGTTCCACACGCCGCCGGGCAGCACCATCACGGTCGCCCTCGATCAGCGGCCGGATTGCGTCGCGATCGTGGTGGCCGACAATGGGGTCGGGATTCCCGAAAGCGAGCGCGACCGCGTTCTCCAGCGCTTCTATCGGCTGGACGGCAGCCGAGGCACGCCGGGCGCTGGCCTCGGGCTGGCGCTGGTCGCTGCGGTGGCTGCGGTCCATGATGCCGAGTTGCGGCTGACGGACAATCAGCCCGGGCTTCGAATTGAGCTTCTGCTTCCCGATGATTCCTATAGGCCGCGATCGGGCGTCTAATAGCGTTGTTGTCGACCCAGGGCTCGTTCCTGTTGCTTGCCGGGAATCGTCTCTGCTGGAACCACCATGCGATCGTTCAGCTCGGTCTGACCGACAATCCAGGGAGCAATACAATTATTCCAACAGGTTTTGGCGGAGGCCCTCTCTGTCTAACCCCCGATTCATGATCAATAGCGAGCTCCACCATCGTATGAATTGCCGGCGCTGATCCTTGCAATGCGCCTGGTTGTTACACCCGAGAAATCCAGCCGATCGCGTAGATGAAGGCGAAACCCAGGACGGGCCCAAGGATCGTCCAGAGGCCAATTCGTCGCCGGTTCCGGGCGAGGTTGCCGAGGCCGATGTAGAGCAATCCGCCAGCCAGGACCGCCAAGGCGGGCCGGAGCCAAGCCTGCGGAACTGGGACAAGCCAAGTGAGCAGAATGCCCAGCACAGGAGCTGCTGCATCCGCCGACAGCCAGAGACGCGCAGCGCCAGGACTGGAGCCGGCTGACAGGCTGAGATTGACTGTATTGGCGCCGTCGGAAAGATCATGAGCGATCACCGCGACGGCTACGCTCAGACCAATTGCTGGCGAGGCGTGAAAGGCCAGTCCGATTGCCACGCCATCAAGGAAGCTGTGCACCGTCAAGCTGGCGGGGCCGAGGTGGGCGCGATGGCTCGAAGCTGGTCCAGCCGCCGCCTGGATTATACGATCAATGGCGAAATAGGCCGCGAAGCCAAGGGTCATGCCGAGAAGGGTCCAAGCCGGGCCGATCGACCCTGCCGCCTCCGGCGCCAGCTCGAGTACCGCAACACCGACGATCGCACCGATGCTGATACCGAGGAGGACTCCCATCCATCGCTTCAGGACGAGCGCCAGCATCCCGCCTGCGAAGGTCGAGAAGCTGGTGGCCAGACCCACCCACAGAATGACAAAGTTCACCGGCGCGCTCCTGGCGGCTCGCATGAAACCAGTGGTCGAGGCGGGCGCGGCGCCCTGGTCCGATCGATCAGAAGGACTTGCTGATCCCGAAGAAGAAGCTGCGCCGTTGTCCGAACTGCGGTGCGCCGATGCCCACCCCCGAGCCGTCACGGATTTCGTAGACGTGGTCCGCGATATTGAAGATGTCAGCGCGGATCTCGATTCCCGGGCCGGCAAACTTGTGGCTCGCGGTCAGGTTGAACACGGCATAAGGCGGCAGCTTGCCGCCGTTCGGCACATCGCCGTCCTTTCTGAGGCCCGAGCCGTAGATCATGCTCGCGCCAAGCTTGCTCCCGCTCAGCGCTCCCTTGTCGAAGCGGTACGATACACCAGCCGATCCGGTGTAAGTCTGGTCGTGGTCGAGATAGATGTAGTGGCTGCGGATATAATCGAGGTCGCCGGGGTCGAAATTGAATTCGCCCGAGGCGATGTTCGTCCCCTGCGCCTTGGCATACGCGAAGTTCGCATAGGCCAGCAGCGGTCCGCTCTTATAGGCGATATTGCCCTCGATGCCGTCGATGCGCCCCTTGGCATAGTTGAACGGCGTCAGGATGATCGGCGCGCCGAACTGGCCCTCGTCGATCAGGTTCCGCGAGCGGCGATGATAAGCATCGATGCCGATAATGAAGTCGCCGATCTTCTGCTGGGCGCCAATATCGAAATAATCCTGCCGCTCCGCAAAAGGCGTCGTCGATAGCGGAGTCGTGAGACCATCGTCGCCGGGCGCCTGCGCGCTGGTGCCGCGGAATTTGAGCACGCTGGTGCTCGCGACATTGGCAAAGGGCGCGGGCGAGAAGTAGCGCGCATAGCCGGCATGCAGTGTGAGCCCCTTGGCAGGCGTCAGCACCGCGTTGATGCGTGGGCTGAATTGGGACTCGGAGCGGAAGCCGTCATAATGATCGAAACGACCGCCGAAATTGACCGTCAGCGGCGCCGCGAGCTTCCATTCGTCCTGGAGATAGACGCTGTAGCTCATCTCGGTCTTGGCGCCATTGTCGATGACGGTAATCGGCTGGCCAGTCTGGGTGAAGTTGCCATCGACATCATAGGTGCCGGGAAAGACCTGACTCGATGTCTGGCTGTTGCTGCGGTCGCGCGAAATGATGACGCCACCGCGCAGGGTGTGTGCGTCACTGGCGCGATAGACGCCCTCGATCTGGCCGCCGACGGTGAAATCCTGCTTGTACGCGTTTTGCGCGATGCCGTTGAACAGCAATTCGCCGAGCGTATCGGGCGTGTATCTCAGGCTCGAATAGCGCGCGAACAGCGACGCCTGGAGCGTGACCGGCCCGGCATCGTGCAGGAAGCTGCCGATGGCGAAGGCAGTGCGTTCATGCTGGCGCTCGTCGAGATTGTCGCTCAGAAAATCGGTGACGCCGCCGACATCATAACCGGCGTCCGGATGCAGCCCGCGCGGGTTGGGGATCTGGAAACTCTGATCCGAATAGCCACCGATCAGCGAGACGCGGTTGTTCTCGTTCAGGGTATGATCGAGATAGAAGAAGCCCTGATATTGGTTGGTCGTGTCGTGCAGCGCGGTTCGACCCGGATCGACCGCCTCGACGCCGAGCGTGTCGTGGCGATAGCTGCCGGTGACGAAGTAATTGGTGCTGCCGGTCGAGCCGCCATATTCGAAGCTCGGCTCGATCGTGTTGTTGCTGCCGCCATAGATCGAGATTTCACCGCCATTCTTGAACCCGCTCTTGGTGGTGATGTCGATGATGCCGGCGGTGCGCAGGCCATATTGGGCGGGGAGTGCGCCGGTGCGCAGGTCGAACTGCTCGACCAGGCGCGGCGACAGCGTCTGGCCGAACACGGCGACGCCTTCCGGCAGGATCGTCCCATTGATCCGGTATTGCAGGTTGTTGTGATCGTCGCGAACGTGGAACTGGCCGAAGCCGTCCTGCACCACGCCGGGAAGCTGGAGCAGGACCTGGTTGAGCTGCTGGTTATCACCACCCGGGAGTTCCTGAATCGTCTCGTTGGAGATCGTATAGGTGGTGGCCCCCAGACTCGGCTGGATCGACGCGCGCGCTGCATCGAGGTGGCCGGTGACGACGATATCGGAGCTTCCGGCCGATGCGGAGGCGGCCGGCGCGGGGGCTGCCGGTGCGGACTGGGCGAAGGCGGCTTGGGCAGCGAACAGCGAAAGCGCGCTGACAGACGCCCCAAGGAATGTCCGGTGCACGCGAGTGATGATCATGGTGCCGAGCCCTATGTTATAATCTCACAGGGCGGATAAGGGGCCAGGCGCGATGCCGCCATGCCGCGCCTTCCCGGATTTGTCGGGAAAACTTCCCAATCTTTCGTCCACGCCTTGCGCGGCCGGTGATTGTGCTAGGCTGCCCGGATGCCACTGCGTCTCCGCGTCGTCCTCCTGATCGGACTTGTCCTGCTCGGCAGCATGGCGATGGGCGCCCTGGTGGCCGGGTATCAGGTTCGCCGCGCGCTCAGCGCCGAGCTGGCGGCCGGGCTCAGCGGCGCCCGGCAGACGGCGGCCAGTGCTTTTGAGGACCTGCCGCAGTCCGACCATCCGGCGCGCGATTTGCGCCAGCTCGTGGCGACCTTCGACGGCAATCGCCACGTGCGGGCGACCCTCATCGACGCCAGCGGCCGCCCGATCTGGGCGTCCCGGTCGGATAGTCCGAGCGCGCTGCCGCCCCAGTGGTTTCGCAGTCTGTTGAGGGTAACGCCGGCCTCAATGAGTCTGCCGGTACCGCGGACCCGCGCCGGCACCGCGGCACTGGTTCTCACGGCCACCCCAGACCTTGATGTGCGGGCTACCTGGAACGAATTTCTCGCGCTGATGGCGGTGCTCGTAAGCACGGCCGCCGCCGGCCTGCTGCTGGTCTATTTGGTGATTGGGGCTGCGTTCCGGCCGTTGACGCTATTGGCGCTTGAGTTCAAGCGGATCGGCGCGGGCGACTATAGCGGCCGGGTCGATGAGACCGGCCCCACCGAATTGCTTCATCTCCAGCACGGCTTCAACCATATGGCCGCCGAACTCGCCGCGACCACGGCTCGCAACCGCCTGCTGACCGACCAGCTCGCCACGCTTCAGGAGGAGGAGCGCGCCGACATCGCGCGTGATCTGCACGACGAGATCGGGCCACACCTCTTCGCTGTCAGCCTCGACGCCGAAATGATCGCACAGCTCAACGAATCCGGCGACCATGTGGCGATTCCGGAGCGGGTCCGCGAGATACAGGAAGGCGTGCGGCATATGCAGCGCCAGGTGCGCGACCTGCTCGGACGCTTGCGCCCAACCCAGCTAACCGAGTTCGGCCTCAACGCCGCGATCGAGGATCTGGTCCAGTTCTGGGCGACCCGGCGCCCGGACATCGCCTTCAACCTCGCCCTGACCCAGGACGAGATTCCCGAGGCTACAGCGGAGGTGGTCTACCGCATCGTGCAGGAGGCGGCGAACAATGCGGTGCGCCACGGGCAACCCGCCTCGATCAGCATTCGCGTCGAGAAAGAAGGAGATGACACCCTTTCCGTGGCGATCGACGATGATGGTGCGCGCACCGCATCATCGGCCCCGCTGGCAGCGACGAGCGGCGGATTGGGCCTGGTCGGCATGCGCGAGAGGGTGGAGGCGGGCGGCGGCTCATTGATCTATGGCCCCAACCCGAGCCGCTCGGGCTGGACGACAGCAGCGCGTCTGCGCCTGCCAACTGTCGAACAGTCTCTGGAAGGAGAGCGCGGATGAGGATCCTCCTTGTCGATGACCATGCCGTTGTGCGCGCGGGACTGCGACGGATGCTGGCCATGGGGTCCGACACCGAAATTCATGAAGCAGCCACTGGCCGGGAGAGTCTTGCGATCGCGCGCAGTCAAAGTCTCGACCTGATCATCCTCGATCTCAATCTGCCCGAATTGGGCGGGGTCGAGCTGGTCGCGCGGTTACGTCAGATCGGCGCCACGCCGATCCTCGTGCTCAGCATGCATGCCGAGCCGCTCTACGTGACCCGCGCCCTGAATGCGGGCGCGCAGGGCTATGTCAGCAAGAACGCCTCGCCCGAGGAGCTGTTGACCGCCATCCGTAGAGTGAGCGCCGGCGGGCGTTATGTGGAACAGGAGATCGCCCAGGCGCTCGCCTTGCAAACGGCCATGCCGGCTAGCTCGCTGGCGCAGCTCGCCCCGCGCGAACTGGAAATCCTGCGCCAATTGGCGGCGGGCAAGAGCCTGAGCGAGATCGCCGACGCCTTGGGTTTGGGATACAAGACGATCGCCAATAATTGCAGTCTGATTAAGACCAAGCTCGGCGTCACCCGGACGGCGGACCTGCTTCGCCTGGCCCTGGAAGCCGGCATTTCCTGACGGCGGCTTCCCCGGCTAGTGGTCAAAATCACACGCTTAATTCCCGTTGGTGGATGGCATGAAGCGACCCAAGGTCGGGAAAAGCGTCTAACTGGCGCTTTCCGACAAGCTAACGCCCAAACATAGCCCTCAGGTCAGTTGTATCTGACTCCCGACGACGGTTCGAAATACCTGATCGGGCATCTGCGCGATGGCCGGCGCGATAAATGCTTCCCCAGTGCAATGGCCAGGGAAGATGTAGTCGGGTTTGAGCGCTTTTAGCAGCGCCAGCGTTTGAAGTGCCTGCGTCGGCGTCTGCGGCGGGACGAGGTGGAAGCCCCCGACAATCGCATGGACGCGATCGATGCCGGTCGCGGCCTGCGCCGCTCGAACCGTGTTGACGATGCCGCGATGGCTGCATGATGCGATGACCACCAGCCCCTTGCCCTTCAGGTTGAAGGCGGTGCCTAGTTCGTGAACGGCATCATCGACGAAGAAGTCGAGGTCGCGGCGATCGGCATCAAGGCCGGCGCGGACACAGCCTTGGCCGGGCAACATCGAGGATGGAACCTTGGGCCTTTCAGGAGACACGAACGGAATGCGGCCGGTCGTGATCGCCGCCCCCGCCACGATCTGCGGCGTCGGCGCAACGCGCAAATCGATCCCCGCCGCAAGGATGTCCGGCTTCTCGAGCTCCCCGAAGCTGGGGCCGCCGGGATCGGTGCCGCGCAGGCGCGCGCAGAACGCCTCTTCCCCGCCGACATAGAGCGGCGTACCGCGCCTGACCCGGCCGAGCATGGCCGCCAATCCGCCGAAATGATCATAGTGGCCATGACTGAGGACCATCGCGTCGATCGTCGCAGGGTCGATTCCGAGTATCGCCATATTCGAGGTCAACGCCTCGGGCGTATAACCGAAATCGATCAGGAGACGGCTCCGGGCGCTCCCGGCGAGCGTATCCGCAAGCACGGAATAGCCCCATTCGCCGCGCAGCGTGACCCGATAGGAAGACGCAACGCGCCGCGGTGGAAGGATCTTCAGTCCGGGTCGCTCGACCGGCACTGCGAAAGCCGAAACCGTTCCGTCCGCAAGGATCGTCAGATTCAGCTGATCGACGGCCGGCACGCTCGGCACCATCGCGCGAACACCTGAGCCTGACACAAGAAAGCCAGTCAGGCCCACGCCCAATATCGTCCGACGCGTCAGCATAGCGGAGGTCCCTTCCGTTACGATCAGCAGCGTCGGTGTGCGTGCCGTCAGCAAGCAACCGTCCCGACATCCGCATCGGGGGAGGATCGCGGAAAAACTGCCTGTCAGCAACCGCCAGGCGTGGCCGTTCGCGGTCTTCTCGATCACCGAAGGGGTCCGGCGCGAGAAACACGTGCCGACCGAGAAGGAACTCGCTGCTTGGGTGCCCGATGGGAGTGTTCTTCTGGGCCTCGCGATCACAGAAGATGATGCCATATCGGCCCTAACGTGACAACGTGAACGTCGGAGCAGCCGGCTTATCCCTCGTCATTTCGGGACTCTGGTCCTACTTCTGCCTCAGTTGGCCGCAGCCGTTCGCCGCCATCCGCCTCCAAAACCCGGACGGGAACCCGGACGCCAGGTCCGGGATTGGGTAATTATCCAATTATTTCAACACGGAATGGCGGAGCGGGAGGGATTCGAACCCTCGATACGCTTTTGGCGTATACTCACTTTCCAGGCGAGCGCCTTCGACCACTCGGCCACCGCTCCGCATATCCTGGAAGGCCCGTGCCCTAGACGAGGGCGTTCAGTTGCGCAAGCGGCGCGGCGTCACGTTCCTGCCCGACCGCGCTATCGGCCGCTGTCGACGAATTTCAGCGACAGGTTGCGCGCATTCTTGGGGATATCGAGCCGGCTTTCGGAGACTCGCGCTTCCTCATTGGGCTTGAGCCGGGCCTTATCGGCCTTGGTCATCCAGCTGAACACGAGCCGTCCTTGCGCGTCTCTCAGCTCTACGACGATGGGCGGTACAGGCAGTTCCTCGTCCGAGCTGTTCACGATGCGGCCGCTGAAGGCGAAATATTCCTCATTGGTCGGCAGTTTGCGGCGCTCGGGGGGCTTGGGCAGATAGAAAAGCAATTGGGGCTCGTCGCGGCTGGCCGCCAGACCCAGGTTCACCGCCCAGGAGGGCGGACCGAAATACCATAAGGCGCCCCCTGCCAGTGCCGCAACAAAAGCGAAGGCGATCGCGCCGACGGTCCAATAGCGCGCCGGATTGCGGCGTGGCCGCCGCCTTGATCCGCCATCATCATCGTAGCCAAGACCCGGGAAGGCGTCGATTTCTTCTTCATATGCCGGCGGCGAGGCGACGCGCTCCGGGGCGCGGGTAGCGATCGGCTCCGGCGGACGGGGCTGCGCGACCGGGGCGGCGGGATCGGCAGGTGGTGGGGCGGGCGCCGGGGCCGGGGCCGGCGCGGCCATCGCCTCAGCCTGGACACGGGCGGGCGGCTCTACCAGTGCGGCCCCCTCTTGAAACCAGCTATGCCGGCAGGATGCGCAGCGTACTTGACGGCCGTCATGTCCGATCGCGCTGTCGGGCACGATGTAGCGCGTGGCACATTTGGGGCAGGTCAGGATCATTGCACGCCCATAAACACCGCTTTGAGTCCGAGGGCAAGCGTCCTTGGGCGTGGTCCAAATCATGCCGCGCATGCGCCGTCTTTGCGCCCCGCCTTTACGGCGATGGGTCGGCTGTGCCATGAACGTCAACTATGCTGCACCGCCGATCGTGAACGGTTGCGCAACGGGATGTTGGGGGTTCGAAGCGCGTCGACGATGGCAACGATCGTCCAGTTCGAAAATATCGGGCTTCGTTATGGCCTGGGCGCGGAAACGCTGTCGGATTTGAACTTTTCTCTGGAGCAGGGGCAGTTCTATTTCCTGACCGGCGCGTCCGGCGCGGGCAAGACGTCGTTGCTCAAGTTGCTCTATCTTGCCCAGCGGCCGAGCCGCGGCGCGATCCGCCTGTTCGGGACCGACGTCGTCACCATGGCGCGCACGCGCATGCCGGGATTTCGTCGCCGGATCGGCGTCGTCTTCCAGGATTTCCGGCTGGTGCCGCACCTCTCGGCGCACGATAATATCGCCTTGCCACTGCGCATTGCCGGCGTTCCGGAAGCGCAGCTGCAGGGGCCGGTCGATGAAATGCTGCACTGGGTCGGCCTCTCCGACCGGGCGACGGCCCTGCCCGCTACGCTATCGGGCGGCGAACAGCAGCGCGCCGCCATCGCCCGCGCGGTCATCGGGCGGCCGGAACTGCTGGTCGCGGACGAGCCGACCGGCAATGTCGACATGGAAATGGCGGCGCGGCTCATCACCCTGTTCGAGGCGCTGAACAAGCTGGGCACGACCATTGTCGTGGCGACCCACGATTTCAACTTGCTCGGCAAGGTCACGGACGCGCGGATGATGCGGCTGGACCGGGGTCGCCTCGTCGACCCCACCGGCATGCTGCGCTATCCTCCGCGCATCGAGCCGGTCGAGCCGCCGCGATGGTGAGAAAAGCCGTAAAGGCGGGGAGCCCCGAGGACCGGCTGCTACCGCAGGGGCGCCTCTCCGGGCCGATGCCCTGGATCATTGCGATCATGACCTTTCTGACAGTGCTCGCCTGCTCGGCCGGCATCGCGCTCCAACAGGGCGCGGCGACCGTGGCCGATGCCGTCGCCAATCGGTTGACGATCCAGGTCGTCGAACCCGAAGCCACCCGGCGCGAGGCCGATGTCCTGCGCATTCTCAAGAATCTGGACGGCATGCCGGCGATCAAGCGGATCAGTCCGGTGCCGCGTGATGTGCTGGTGCGGCAGCTCGAACCCTGGCTGGGCCGCGACATCGCGGCGGCGGACATACCGATACCGGCCTTGATCGACGTCGACCTCGCGGTAAGCGGCGCCCAAGCCGAGGCGGCGGCGTGGGATATCACCCGCCGGGTGGATGCAGTTTCAACAAAGGCGCATGTTCAGCCCCATGCGGCCTATCTCGAGCCGGTCGCCCTGCTCGTGCGCGCCATCGGCGGGCTCGCCTACGCCATTGTCGCGCTCATGGCGATCGCGACCGGCTGTGCGGTCGTTCTGGCCGCACGGGCGGCGCATGCAACGCATCGCGGGACGATCGAGATCATGCACATGCTGGGCGCCACCGACCGGCAGGTCATGCGCCTGTTCCAGCGGCGCATGACACTGGACGTGAGCTTCGGCGCGCTGCTCGGCTTGCTGGTGGCGGTGGCGGTAATCCTCCTCGTCGGGCGGTCGCTCAGCCTCCTGGCGAACGACCTTGTCAGCAGCGCTGGATTGCCCGACTGGGGCTGGGTCGTGCTGCCGCTCCTGCCGCTGGCCTTTGTCGGCCTCGCCTGGATCGCGGCGCGGATGACTTTGCAGCGCGCTTTGGCCAGATCGCTATGATCCTGCGCGTCATTTCCATCATCCTGATTTTCTGGGCGGGCTGCTTTGCCCTGTTCGCCACCACCCTGCCCCAGCCGGCGGCGGACCAGAAGACCGACGGCATCGTCGTGCTGACCGGTTCGGCGGGGCGCATCGAACATGGGCTCGCCTTGCTCAAGAGAAAGCGGGCGGAGCGGCTGTTTATTTCGGGCGTCGATCACGACACCGGGCCAGCCGCGATCAGCCTCACCTACGGCGTCGGACCTTCGGAGATGCGATGCTGTGTCGAGCTTGGCCATGAGGCGATCGACACCCGGTCCAATGCCATCGAGACCAGCGCATGGATCAGGCGCCGTCACTACCGCTCCGTCCGGCTGATCACCGCCGACTGGCACATGCGCCGCGCGCGCTATGAGCTGCGCCGGCAGCTGCCTGCCGGCATCGTCATCCTGCCCGACGCGGTGCAGACCCAACCAAGCCTGCGCACCCTGATGTACGAATTCCACAAATACGCGCTGCGCCGGGCCGCCGGCATCATGGGTATCTGATCCATGCTCTCCACTATCCTCGCCTGGATCCGAACCCTTCTGTTCGTCGTCATCTTTTATGGCTTGTCGCTGCCGCTGGTGGTGGTCGCGCTCCTTCTCGTGCCGCTGGGCGGAGGTCCGATAGCCGTCATGGGGCGGGCCTGGTCGCGCTGGCACCGGCTCTGTGCCCGATGGCTGCTCGGCCAGCGGGTCCAGATCGAGGGAGACCTGCCGCAAGGAGCATTTTTTTGCGTGCTCAAGCACGAGGCGATGTTCGAGACGATCGACCTTCTTTCCATTTTCGACCGGCCTGTCATCGCGGCCAAGCGCGAACTCACCGAACTGCCGCTCTGGGGCCGCGCGGCGCGTGCTTACGGCATCGTCCCGGTCGATCGTGAGGGCGGCGCTTCGGCGCTGCGCACGCTCAGGATCGGGGCTCGGGCAGCCCTTGGAGCGGGCCGTCCTTTCTGCCTGTTCCCGGAGGGCACGCGCATCGCCCATGGTGAGCGGCCGCCGCTGAAATCAGGCTTCGCCGGCCTCTATGCGTTGCTCAAGATGCCGGTGGTCCCGATCGCCATCGACAGCGGCCGTCTCAACCGGCGCGGGCACTTCATCCGCCTGCCGGGCGTGGTGCGCTATCGCATCGGCGAGACCATCCCGCCCGGCCTTTCCCGCAAGGAAGTGGAAGCCCGGGTGCACGCCGCCATCAACGCGCTCAACGATTGAGCCGCGCCGGGGTATGGATCGATTCGGTCCGGCCCGAAATCGACTCGGCTCGTCGTTCATTCATTGTCGCTTCATCGCGCCGGCAGGATAGATTGGGCCCGGTACGCGACCTGCGTTACCGTCGGGGGACGACATGATGACGATTGTTGAACGGTCAATCCGAACACCACGGCCAAGGGCGCGCACCAGGTTGGTCCGGGCGAGCTTCTGGCTGGCACTGATCGCGGCGATCATGCCTGTCCAGATGGTGGGCGCGCAGGTTCGCACGGTCGATCCGAACAGCGCGATCGACGCCGATCTTGCACCCGGAGCGCCAGCGTCCAGTTCGGCGCCAGCTCAGGCGCCCCCGGCCGCCCCGACGCCTGCGCCGGACCCGGCTGTACCGGCAGACAGTGCAGCGACAACGACCGCAGCCGGCACCGCAACCGACAGCAAGGTGAGTGGCCAAACCTACAAGAAGGACGATCTCATCGGCGCGGCCGAGGGCGTGTTCGGCAAGGGCGCGGAAGGCCTTGCCTCGATGATCGAGAAGATCCTGAAAGATCAGGGCGAGCCCACGGCCTATATCGCCGGGCGCGAGGCAGCGGCCGCGATCGGCGTCGGCCTGCGCTATGGTTCGGGCACGATGGCCCACAAGGTCGAGGGACAACGCCCCGTCTACTGGACCGGGCCATCGCTGGGTTTCGACCTTGGCGGCAATGCGGGCAAGACCTTTGTCCTCGTCTACAATCTCTTTGACAGCCAGGACCTCTACCGGCGCTATCCGGCGGGCGAAGGCGCGGCCTATCTGATCGGCGGCTTCACCGCGAGCTATCTGCGGCGCGGCGACATCGTGCTGATCCCGATACGCATGGGTGTCGGCTGGCGGCTGGGCATCAACGCCGGCTATATGAAGTTCAGCGAGAAACGGCGCCTCATCCCGTTCTGACCAATGCCCCGGCTCAGATCGCCAGTTCGAGCTGGTCCGACTCCGCTGTTTCCTCTTCCGCCGCGAGATTGTGCAGGCCTAGGCCGAGCAGCCGCGCGCCCAGCGGCAACGGCAGCTCGGCGCGCAGCAGGGCGCATCCGGTCTCGAAGATCTGCGCGCGATCATGCACCGGCTGAGGATGTGTCCGCGACCGGGTGAGGATGCGAAAGTCGGCGAGCTTGATCTTGAGCGTCACCGTCCGCCCGACCGCGCCGGCACGATCGATCCGAATGCAGAGGCGCTCGGCGACCTGTGCCAGTTCATGGATCAGGGCCGTCTCGTCGGTCAGATCGGTGGCGAACGTGTCCTCCACGCTCACCGACTTGCGCGTTTCCCGGTCGCGCACCGGGCGGTCGTCGATGCCGCGTGCCGCCCCGTAATAATAGGTCGCGGCCTTGCCGAAATGCTTCTGGAGGAACGCCAGGTCACGCTTTTTGAGGTCAGTGCCGGTCTCGATACCCAGCGTCGCCATCCGCCGCGCTGTCACCGGACCTATACCATGTATACGACTGACAGGCATTGCCGCGATGAAGGCCTCGCCTTCCTCGGGCCGCACTACACATAGGCCATCCGGCTTGTTTTGGTCCGAGGCCAGCTTGGCCAGCAGCTTGTTGTAGGAAACCCCGGCGGACGCGGTCAGCCCCGTCTCCTCCCGGATCAGCCGCCGCAGCTCCTGCGCGACATAGGTCGCGGACGCGATGCCGAGCCGGTTCTCGGTGACGTCCAGATAGGCCTCGTCGAGGGAGAGCGGCTGGATGATGTCGGTGAAGCGGGCGAAAATGCGATGTATCTGCTCCGATACGGCGCGATAGGCATCGAAGCGGGGCGGCACGAACAAAAGGTCCGGGCAGAGCCGCCGCGCCCGCCCGCCGGGCATGGCGGAGCGGACGCCGAACACGCGCGCCTCATAGCTCGCCGCCGCCACCACGCCGCGCGGCCCCGCACCGCCCACCGCCAGTGGCTTGCCGCGCAAGGACGGATCGTCGCGCTGCTCCACCGACGCGTAAAAGGCGTCCATGTCGATATGGATGATCTTGCGCGGGGGAGATGCAGCGAAGTCCATGGCCCCTTATGCCATGCCGCCCAACCGAACGAAAGAGGAACAGAGCGGGAAGCTCAGGCCTTGTTGGATTTCCCCAACAGGTCGCGCAGGGCTGCGAGCGGCCCCACCTCATCCTCCCTCTTCACCCCCATTTTGCGCAGATATTCGTCGGCATCGGGTGCGCGCGGATAAGGGGTGAGGTTGAGGACCAGCGTCTGGGCGATGGCCTCGCCCATGTCGATCTTGTCCCCCTCGATCGCCATCACGTCGCATTCGTCGGGGGTCAGTTCGATCTCTTCGCCCTCGGGTTCGGCCTCGCGCACGAAGCGGATCGCAAAGGGCGCCTTGATGGTCTCGGCAACATCCTGCCCGCTCGCGACGCAGGCCTGCACGACCTTTGCCCGCAACGTGCCGCGCGCCATCCAGCCATCCCCGTCCGCGTCGAGACCGTAGTCGGCATCGAGCCGCTCGATCGAGCGGAGCCTGAAGCGCCGGGCCAGGGCCAGCCGCTCCGCCTCGTCCGCCGTGATCGTGACGGCCTGCGTCAGCACGCCGATCTGGTCGAGGCGGACGGGGCGCGAAAATTCAGGGGCAGCGGGACCGCGTTCCATCAAACCACCGGAAGCCGGGCGGCGCGCAGCGATTCGAGATCGAGCGCGCTCAGGCCAGCTGCGAATTCGCGTAAGCCTTGCGCCACATGGGCAAGGGCTTCCGGCGCCGGCGCCTCCCCGCGATACAGGTTGCGCACCAGCGCGTCCTCAAGGGATCCGGCCCCAGTCCCGGCCCCAGTCCCGGCCCCAGACCCGTCCCCAGTCCCTTCCAGCGCGGCGCGATAGGCGCCCAGCCGCCCGCCGAGCGCGCTCATCATGCGCCCGATATGCTTGCCCACGATAATGTCGCCAATACCGATCTGGCGGAGCTGCCCGTCCATGTCGGTCACGAAAACTTCGGCGAGCCGCGCGCTGTCGTCGGCCGCGCCGAGCGTCTCCATCCGCAGCAGTACGAGCGCAAGTATCGCCGCGATCATGTCGAACCGCCCGTCGACCGTGTCCGCCACCGCGCCATCGATATACCAATGCGGTTGGCGGCCGCGCGCAACGATAGCGGCATAGAGCGCACGCTGGCCGGCCTGCGAACCAGAACGGCGAAACAGAGTATCGAGCAGGGACATGCAGCAGGTCATCCGGTATCAAGACAAACCGGATCCAATGCGGCCCGGCGGCACGCGCCCTTGTCGGCGCGAGGCAACTGCCATATTGAGTGCGCCAGGCGCCAATGCAATGGCGGATATGAATGACGACACGATAGCTTAACGGAGAATTTCATGCGTCCCACCACTAAGCGGCTGATGCTGATCGCCGGCGCCGCATCCATGATGGTCGCGGTGGGCGGATGCACCCGTACGCGCGCCCATAATGGCTATCTGCTCGACCCCCTGCTGGTCGATTCGATCGCGCCGGGCGTCGACAACAAGGCCTCGGTGGAAGGCTCGCTGGGCCGCCCGACCTTTGCCTCCCAGTTCGGGCCGGAAGAATGGTTCTATGTTTCGCGCGACACAAAAGCCCTGGCTTTCCGTTCTCCCCACCCAGTCGCCCAGACCGTGCTGCGGGTGCGCTTCGACCCGACCGGCAATGTCGCGGCCGTGGACAGGCTGGGCATGGACCAGATTGCGCGGATTTCGCCCGCAGGCGACAAGACGCCCACACTCGGGCGCAAGCGCGGCCTGTTTGAGGAACTGTTCGGCAATATCGGCACGGTGGGTGCCGGAGGGGGCGGCGGCGGTGGAAGCGGCGGCGGGACGGGCGGCCCCAACGGCAGCTGATCTTGTCGGCGTTATCGGATAGCACAATGGTTTCCGCCCGACCCAATTCCGTTCGTGCTGAGTAGGGGCTGAGCTTGCCGAAGACCCGTATCGAAGCAGGCCAGTGTCCTTCGATACGCCGCTTCGGCACGCTTAGTGGCTACTCAGGACGAACGGTTTCTTCATGCTATAGGGTCTTTCGTCAGTGGGAGCAGAGGGGGAAGACGCTATGACCGCCAGCACGGACAGCGCATTTCGTTTCGAGGGCCGATGGCAGGAATATGCCCCGATCGCCCTCACCAACCTGCTGCTCATCATCGTGACGCTGGGCATGTATCGGTTCTGGGCAACGACCCGGACGCGCCACTATCTCTGGAGCCGGACACGCTTCATCGATGAACCCCTGGAATGGACCGGCACGGGCAAGGAACTGCTGCTGGGCTTCGGGTTCGCGATCGCGCTGTTTGTCGTGCCGTTCGTCCTTCTCCAGTTGACCGCGCAGGCGCTCGCCATGAACGGTCATGTCGGGGCAGCGGGCACGCTCACCACGGTTGCTGGCCTCGTCGTCTTCTTCCTGATTGGCGTGGCGCGGTTCCGGGCGCTGCGCTACCGGCTCAGCCGCACTTACTGGCACGGCATTCGTGGCGGCAGCAACGACAATGGCGTCGGCTATGGCTTCAACTGGGCGTTCAAGACGATCATCGGCTATATTCCGCTCTGGCTGCTGGTCCCCTGGGCGATGGTGTCGCTGTGGAACGAACGCTGGGAAGCGATGAGCTTCGGGTCGCAGCAATTCCGCGCGAACGCCCGCGTCGGGCCGGTGTTCAATCGGTTCCTGCTATTCTATCTGGCGCCTTTCCTGTTGGTCGCGATCGGTGTCGTGGTGGCTATAAGCTTCGGCAGCCGGCTCGCGACGATGATGCCGGGGCCGCATGTGTCGCCCGGCCCTGCCATTGCGATCAGCATTATCGGTTTCATCATTGCCATCTACGCGCTCCTCGGCCTCATCGCGGTGGTTTATTATGCGGCCTTCCTGCGCGAGGCGATCGGCCGCCTGTCGCTTGGCGAAGTCGATTTCCACTTCGATGCCCGCACCGGGCAATTCCTGAAGCTGTTCCTTGGCGACGTGTTGCTGGTCGTGGGCACGCTCGGCATCGGCGTGATGTTCCTGACCTATCGCCACTGGAGGTTCTTCATCACCCATCTCGAGGCGACGGGCGAGGTGAGCCTGAGTACGCTCAGCCAGTCGACCACGGCCCTGCCCCGGCAAGGCGAGGGCCTGCTCGACGCCCTCGACGTCGGCGCGTTCTGACATGAGCGAACCGGAGCATGATCCCGGCGTCACCGGCTGGCACTATGACGGCCGCTCCGCCACGCGTCATGACGTCCGCGTGGTGCCGACCGGCGACGGCTTCCTGCTCGCGGGCATCGGCATAGACAGCGGCCCGCATCGCTGGAGCGACCTGACGGCGCTGGACGGCACGGGCGGACGATCGGTCTATGGCCTGAAGGGGGTCGAGGGCTGGCGCCTCGTCTTTGACGGACGGCCGCCGGACGCCTTTGCGATCCACCTGCCGCTGCCCGCCCGCTATGGCCGCTGGATCGACCGGATCGGCTTCACCCGCGCCGCCATCGCCTTCACCGTGATCGCGGCAGGCGTGGTCGCGCTGGTGGTGAGCGCGCCGGAATGGCTCGCCCCGCTGGTGCCCCGCTCGCTCGAAAACCGGTTGGGCGATGCCATGGCCGGCGACGTTGGCGACCGCTTCTGCCGGACACCGCAGGGCCGCGCCGCGCTGGGCCGGCTGGCGGATGAGCTGGGCGCGCGCGATGCCGGCGTCCGCTCGATCGAGGTCGTCGACCAGCCGATGGTCAATGCCATCACCATGCCCGGTGGCCGGATCGTGATTTTCCAGGGATTGCTGGCACAGGCGCGCTCTCCAGACGAGGTGGCCGGCGTGCTTGCCCATGAAATCGGCCATGTGCGGCACCGCGACACCATGGCCGGGCTGATCCGGCAGCTGGGGCTCGGCGTCATCCTGGGCGGGTTCAACGGCAAGGTTGCCGGCGCCGTCAACGGCGTCCTCGCGATGAGCTATACCCGCGAGGCCGAGCGCGCCGCCGACGCCTATGCGATCGACCGGCTGCGCCGGGCCGCGATCGCGCCGGACGACACCGCCACCTTTTTCGACCGGCTGGGCGGAGGCGCGGCGGGAGAGAAGCAGGAGCGCGCGTTGAGCTGGATAAATTCGCATCCGGTCTCGGCCGAGCGCAAGGCCGCTTTCGCACGCAGCAAGGTGGCCGGCACGACCTATCACCGTGCGCTGGCCCAGCCGGACTGGCAGGCGCTGAAAACCATATGCAAGGCCGACCGCCACGTCGCGCCGCCCTCGAAACTGCAATGGTGAGCAGACCGCCGGCGATGTGCGCGCGCCGCGACGGACTCCGCCTCGCTTACCGCCACCGGCTGGGCAAGGGGCCGACGATCGTATTCCTGCCGGGCTATATGTCGGACATGGAGGGCACCAAGGCGGTGATGCTCGATGCCTGGGCGGCCCATAGCGGCCGCGCCATGCTGCGCCTCGATTATGCCGGATGCGGCGCGAGCGAGGGCGCATTCGAGGATGGCACGCTGACCAGCTGGCAGGACGACGCGCGTTTCCTGATCGATCGCTTTGCCGGCAGGGACATGGTGCTGGTCGGATCGTCGATGGGCGGGTGGATCGCGCTCCTGCTCGCCTGTGACCTGGGGCCGCGCGTCAAGGCGCTGGTCGGCATCGCCGCCGCGCCGGACTTTACGCAGTGGGGCTTTACCGACGCGCAGAAGGCCGTGATCCGGGACAGCGGGCGACTGGTCGAAGACACGGACTATGGCGACCAGCCCTCTGTGACGACGCGCGCCTTCTGGGAGTCCGGGCAGGCCAGTCTGCTGCTGGACAAGCCGATCCCGATCGCCTGCCCGGTGCGCCTGCTCCACGGCCAGAGCGACCCGGATGTGCCGTGGCAGACCGCACTGCGCATCGCCGAGCGGGTCAGTTCAGCGGACGTACAGACCATATTGATCAAGGATGGCGACCATCGCCTGTCGCGGCCGGAGGATCTCGCGCTCCTGATCGCGATCATCTCTGCCCTTAACTGACTGATATTCATGCCGCTTTTACTCGCCATGCTGATCGCCGGCTCCGGCCTCGACCCTGTCACCGAATCGGTGATGGGGCCGCGCAAACCGCCTGCCGAACGCCGCATCAAAGGTCGGGGAGCGGCGCAGGCGCCCTCGTCCATCGATCCCGAACTGGAGACCTGCGTCGATCTGGCGGGGCGGGACAGTGCGGCAGGGATCACCCGTGCCCAGGCATGGATCGCGCGGTCGGACGGACCAGCGGCGCGCCAATGCCTCGGCTTTGCACAGGCCGAGGCCAGGCACTGGCCCGAAGCCATGGCCGCGTTCAACGCGGGCGCGCAGATGGCGGGCAGTGACGCGGCGACCGCCGCGCGGCTGTGGGCGCAGGCCGGCAATGCGGGACTTGCCGGCGGCGATCCGGCGGCAGCACTGGCGGCGCTGGACAAAGCTCTGGCTGGCGGAATGGCTGGCGCCCTGCCCGATGGTCTCGCCAAGGGCGAAGTCTATCTCGACCGGGCGCGGGCGCGCGTCGCGATGAAGGATGAGCCGGGCGCGCGCGCCGATCTCGACATGGCCCTGAAGCTGGCGCCGCAGGACCCGCTCGGCTGGCTGCTGTCCGCCACTCTCGCCCGGCGGATGAACGACCTGGCTCTTGCACGCCAGCATATCGCGCAGGCGGTCATACTGGCCAGCGACGATGCCGCCGTCGCGCTGGAGCAGGGCGTGATCGCGGCCCTATCCGGCGAGGATCGCGACGCAAGCGCGGCCTTCAGTCGCGCACGGTCGCTGGCGCCCGGCACCCCGGTGGCGAGCGCGGCCTCGACCTATCTCGCGCAACTGGGCGAGAGCGCGACGTCTCCGGTCAAGACGCCTCAGTCGAGGTAGAAATCGATCGTCGTGACAACCCGCACCTTCTTGTAGGGGCTGTCGACCCCGCCGCTGCCGCCGCCTTCGTCCCCGGACGAGGACCCGTCGCGCGGCTGTATGGTGAAATAGCCCTGCGTCGCGCTCCTGATGCCGCCGACACCGGTGCCGCTATCCTTGGCGAACTGTTCGGCGGCGTTGCGCGCATCCCGCGTTGCCTCGGCGACCATCGCCGGCTTGATCGTGTTGAGGCGGGTAAAGCTGTAGACCATGCCGGACCCTTCCTGCAGCGTCACGCCGCGCCGCACGAGGTCGAACTGGCTTGCCACCGCCCGCTGCGCCCGGGCAATATCGGTCGTGCGCAGCAGCATGCGCTGGGTGATCGTGATATTGTTGATGCCGTTGTTCATATACTGGCTGACGCCCGCCCCGATCGGCGAGAGCTCGGACGGCTTGAAGCCCATTTGCGCGAAATAGGCCCGCAGCGCCTGCGTGCTGGCGTCGATGTCCGCGCGCACGGTGGGCAGGTCGGTGCCGGTGGCCGAATAGGCGATCGTCCAGGTGGCAAGATCGGCCGTCACATTCTTTTCGGCAAGGCCACGGACGGTAACGGAGCGGTCGGCGGATTTCGCCCGGCGCAGTCCATCGCCGAGCAGATAGCCGCCAGCCACCACGCCCAATGCGAGCACCGCCGCGCTCGCGAGGGCGAGCCTCCCCCTGTCATCCGCCAAGATCGCCACAGGCTTCCCCCTCCGTCTTCGTCCAGTCTGCCGGCGATGCATATCATCCAATCGTCGGTCGGCACGAGCGGTTTCATGGCCCGTTCATGGAACCTGCCGCATGGCGCGGCGTTCAATACCGAAATGATGTTATGCAGGATATCGCCTGCAGGACGGTCACAGTCGAGCCGTGAGGAAATCATGCCTGATCCTGAAATCCACATCACGACTGAACGCGCCCGCGCCGGCGCGACCCCCCATATCGTGCGGTATGTGCTGGGCATATCGCTGCTGCTTGCGGTGATCGCGATGATTGTCATCATCGGCTATCGGTGATTCAGCCGTCTCATGTTAAATAGGACATTCGGGCCGTCAGTGCCGTGGAACCAAGCTAGGCTGCGCTCCCGGGGAACCGGGGCCGCGAGAGGCGAGAGATTTGACTGACAGACCTACCGACACATCGGCCGACGGGACGCAGGCGCGGGGAACCGACGCCGGGCCGACCGAATATGTCGAGCATGTCCAGCTGACGGACAGCGAGTTCAAGGCGCAGCTTACCGCGATCGTCCCGCATCTTCGTGCCTTTGGCCGCTCGCTGTCCGGCAATCGCGATACCGCCGACGATCTGGTGCAGGAGACGCTGCTCAAGGCCTGGGCGGCGCGCGCGCGCTTTCAGGCCGGCACGAACATGCGCGCCTGGACGTTCATCATCCTGCGCAATCACTATCTGTCGCAGGTCCGGCGCAACCGTTTCCGGGGCGAATGGGACGAGCTGACGGCGGACCGCATATTGGCCGCACCCGCCAGCCAGGACCGGCACATCGATCTGGCCGACCTGCAACGCGCATTGCAGGAGCTGCCGCAAGCACAGCGAGAGGCCCTGATCCTGGTCGGCGCCGGTGGTTTCGCCTATGAGGAAGCGGCCGAGATCTGCGGCGTCGCGGTGGGCACGATCAAGAGCCGGGTGGCCAGGGGCCGGACCGCGCTCGAAACCATATTGGACCAGGGGAGCCTGCCGCCCCGGTCAGCCCAGATCGCGACCGGGGAGGGCGCGCTGTCCGATATCATGGCCGAGGTCGACCGGATCAGCGACGGCCGATAGGCTAGCTTCTATCGATCCCCTTGAGCTTGTCGAGCCTGCCGAGCAGGTCGGCGAACTCCTCCTGGCTCGCCCTGGCGCACCGCCCAAAGGCATTGCGCAAGGCCGTGCCGACCCCATCAGTCCGCTCCGGCGGCCGCACGACATGATGCCGTGCGCCTGCGGCGTCGGGGCCCAGGGCCCCTGACGGACTGTTGCGATATTCGCCCATGCAAGCAATAACGACGCGCAATTGCCAAAGTTGCAGCCATTATGGATCCATGCGACGAATGGTTGGGACCTGCCATGGCACAGAAGCACTTTGACTGGGAAAAAGCGGTGGGCCGAGCTGCCGCGCACAGCCCCTTTCTGGCGCGGCAACTCGAGGTTTTCCCGGCCATCGCCGATCATCTTGCCGCCGGGGAGATAGAGGCGGCCTGGGCCGCAGCCGGCACCGTTGCGGATGCGGCGGACGGTATCGGCCGGGCGCTTCGCCGCGAGCGGCATGCCCGCGCCCTGGCCGTCGCAATCGCCGATCTCGCGGGGGCGTGGCCGCTCGAGGAAGTCACGGCACGGCTTTCGGGCTTTGCCGACTCCGCCGTCGATCGCGCCATCGCAGCGGCCTTTGCCGAGCGTTATCCCGGCGAACCGGTGCGCGGCTTTGCACTGCTGGCGCTCGGCAAACTCGGCAGCGCCGAACTCAACTATAGTTCGGACATCGACCCCATATTGCTGTTCGATCCGGAGACCCTGCCGCACCGCGCGCGGGAAGAACCGATCGACGCCGCGGTCCGCCTGGCCAAGCGGGTGGTCGCGCTGCTCAGCGAGCGCGATGCCGATGGCTATGTGTTCCGCGTCGACCTGCGGCTGCGTCCCTCGCCGGACGCGACGCCCATCATCCTGCCGGTCAATGCGGCCATCAGCTATTATGAATCGACCGCGCTTGGATGGGAACAGGCCGCCTTCATCCGCGCCCGCGCCGCCGCCGGGGACAAGGCGCTGGGCCAGATGTTCCTGGCCGCCATCCGGCCCTTTGTCTGGCGCCGGTCGCTCGATTTCGGTGCGATCGAAGGCATTGCCGACATCACCCGCCGCATCCGCGACCATTATGCACAGGGCCAGCGGCTGGGGCCGGGCTATGACCTCAAGCGCGGGCGCGGCGGCATTCGCGAGGTCGAGTTCTTCGCGCAGGTGCATCAGCTGATCCATGGCGGCCGCGATCCGGCGCTGCGGGTGCCAGCGACGCTCGATGCGCTCGGCGCACTGGCGCAGGCGGGGATCATCGCGCCCGAAACGGCCGACACGCTGAGCCGTGCCTATCGGCAGTTGCGCACGATCGAGCACCGGCTGCAGATGGTCGACGACCGCCAGACCCACAGCCTGCCCACCGCGCCGGAAAGCCTCGACGGCGTTGCCAGGCTGCATGGCCTCGATGACGGCACGGCACTGGTCGCCCTGCTCGCCCCCCATGTCGCCGAGGTGGCGGCGATCTGGGACAGTCTGGTTGCAAGCGCGGGGGGCGGCGGGCCGCATCTGTCCAGTCATCCGGGCACGCTGGGCACACAGCTGGCCGAGATGGGCTTTGCCGACCCGGCGCCGGCGCTCGCGCGGATCGCCGAATGGCGCGAGGGATCGGCTCGCACCCTGCGCTCCCCGGCCGCGCAGGCAGCGCTGGAGGACATGCTGCCCGAAATGATGCGCGCCATCGCACAGGCGCCCGATCCCTCCGCGACGATCCTGCGGCTCGACGCCTTGCTGCGGGGCCTGCCGAGCGCGATCAATATCTTTCGCCTGCTGTCCGCCCGGCCCGCCCTTGCCCAGATCCTCGTCGAGATTTTGAGCCATGCCCCTGCCCTGGCCGACGCGCTCGGCCGGCGCGCCTCGCTCCTCGACGGGCTCATCGATGCGACCGCGTTCGATCCGGTACCGTCCGTGCCCGACCTCATCACGGATTTCGCGCGTCTCGAGGCGGGCGGGACCTATGAGGACCTGCTCGATTCGGTGCGGCAGAAGGTCGGCGACCGGCGGTTTGCGATCGGTGTCCAGATCGTGCGGGGAACGAGCGACCCGATCGAGGCAGCGACCGGCTATGCCCGCGTCGCCGAAGCGGCGATCGCTGTCCTTACCCGCGCCACCATCGCGCAATTCGAGGCGGCGCATGGCCGCGTGCCCGGCGGCGAGCTGGTGATTCTCGCACTGGGGCGGCTGGGCGGCGGCATTCTCACCCACGCCTCCGACCTCGACCTGATCTTCCTCTTCACCGGCGATTTCGCGGTCGAATCCGACGGCCGCAAGCCGCTCGGCGCGACGCATTATTTCAACCGCCTCGCTCAGCGGGTCGGCAATGCCCTGTCCGTCCACACCGCAGCTGGACCGCTTTACGAGGTCGACACCCGGCTGCGCCCGTCCGGCGCGCAGGGCCTGCTGGCGGTGAGTATCGACAGTTTCGCGCGCTATCAGGCGGAGGCGGCCTGGGCATGGGAGCATCTCGCCTTGACCCGCGCCCGGCCGATCTTCGGTTCAGACGCCGCGCGCGCCGAAATCGCCGCAATCATCAGTGATACGCTCCGTGCGCCGCGCGATAGCGACGCCCTGCCTCGCTCAGCCGTGGCGATGCGCGGCGACATCGCCCGGCACAAGCCGCCACATGGGGATCTCGACGTGAAGCTCGTCGATGGCGGCCTCATCGACCTCGAATTCCTTGTCCATGTGACGCAATTCCGCACCGGCGCCGGCTTTGCGCCGGACCTGCGCGATGCGATCGACGCTTTGATTGGGGCGGGTGCGCTCGATCCCGTGATCCGGCCGGCCCATGACCTGTTGACCCGCTATCTGGTCGTGTCGCGGCTGGTCGCGCCGGGCGCGGACCTGCCTGCCCCCGAGACGCAGGCCCTCGTCGCGCGCGCTTGCGGGACGGCGGACTGGCAGGACCTGCTTGCCAGAATCACCACCGCGCGGCAGAGCGTCGGCACGGCGTGGCGCGCCATTGGAACAGGCCTTGGTGGAGAATGAGCGATGCTGACGACCGGTGAGAGCATGCCCGATGTGGCCCTGACCGATGCGGGCGGCGCGCCCCTTTCCCTCGCGGATTATCACGGCAAGCCGTTCGTGCTCTATTTCTATCCCAAGGCCGACACGCCGGGCTGCACCAATGAGGCACTGGATTTCAGCGCGCTCAAGGCCGAGTTCGATGCGATCGGCGTGCCCGTGATCGGCGTGTCGAAGGACGCGCCCGCCAAGCTCGCCAAATTCGCGCAGAAGCATGGCCTCGCCATCACGCTGGCGTCGGACGGCGATGGATCGGCCTGCGAGGCGTTCGGCACCTGGATCGAGAAGAAGCTCTATGGCCGCGCCTATATGGGCATCGCGCGCGCGACCTTCCTGTTCGACGCCGCTGGCAAGGCTGCGCGCGTCTGGCCGGCGGTGAAGGTCAAGGGGCATGCCGCCGAAGTGCTGGAGGCGGCACGCGCGCTTGGCTGAGACTGTCAACGCTGAAAATGTGGCGGGGGCATGCCGGTCGGTCCTGTGCGCCGCGGATCCCCGCGCAAAGGTCGCGGCCGCGCGCCGTGCCGCGCGTGACTGGCGGCTGGGCAGGCTGCGGCACGACTTTGATACTGCCATGCCTGACCAGCCCGCGCGGCCCGCCGAACCGCTGTTGCTCCTGCCGCGCGACATGCCTAGGCGCGGCGGCGCCGGATCGCTGCGCAACCAGATCGCCCTGATCCACGCCCTTGCGCATATCGAATTTTCGGCGATCGACCTCGCCTTCGACCTGATCGGACGCTTTGGCGCCGGGCTGCCGTGCGCGTTTGTCGACGACTGGATGAAGGTGGGCGCCGAGGAAGCGATGCATTTCGCCCTGCTCGACCGGCGGCTGCGGCAACTGGGCAGTCATTATGGCGCGCTCGCCGCGCATGACGGACTCTGGGATGCCGCCCATGAGACACGCCATGATCTTGCCGCGCGGCTGGCGGTGGTCCCGATGGTCCTCGAAGCGCGCGCGCTCGATGTCGCGCCGCCGACCATCGAACGCCTCGAACGCGTCGGCGATCTGACCTCCGCGCGCATCCTGCGGCGTATCCTGAGCGATGAAATAAAACATGTCGAAGCGGGGACGCGCTGGTTCAATTTCGCCGTGAATCTACAGGATCTTAGCCCGGCTCCAACTTTTCGAAATCTCGTTTCCCGCCATTTTCGCGGCGTCCTCAAGCCTCCATTCAACGACTCAGCGCGTCGACAGGCCGGTCTGACGCGCGAATTCTACGCACCTATTGCAGATTAGGACTTTGTTCGGTGAATGCTGTGATCAACAGCACAGAGAAGGCGATATCGGGGAGTGTCCCAGGTGGGGACGGGATTAAGGGTCGGGATCGCATGATATTTCCTAATGATGAGAACCGTCTGGGTCGCACCGGGTTCCGCAACATGGCTGGTTTTGGACGGGCGGTAATGCTCGGCCTCATGGGTGCTCTGCTGCTCGGCGCGACAGGCGCGCAGGCCGCGCCGACCGCCGATGCGCAGTTCGCGTCCCTATACGGTGCCTGGGAAAAGCTCGACGGTCCCGCCGCGATGCAACCACAGGCAGCCGCTATCCCCTCACGCCGGCCCGTCGACGATGTCAGCTTCACCAGCAATTTCGGCGTCCGCACCGATCCCTTCAACGGCCGCCATCGCATGCATCAGGGCGTCGATATCCCCGGTGCGCTCGGAACCCCTGTCTATGCGACCGCCGATGGCGTCGTCTCGCGCGCTGGATGGGTGGGCGGCTATGGCAATCTCGTCGAAGTCAGCCACGGCAATGGCCTCCAGACCCGCTATGGCCATCTCTCCAAGCTGATCGCCGAACCCAATCAGCGCGTCGTGCGCGGCCAGTTGATCGGCCTGATGGGATCGACCGGCCGCTCGACCGGCAGCCACCTCCATTATGAAGTGCGGATCGCGGGCGGCGCGGTCAATCCCGTGCCCTATCTCGAAGGCACCAATTACGAGCTGGCGCTTAATGCCGCGCGCAGCCGGATCGCCATGGGTGGTCCCGAAGCCCGCAACCGCTCCGACAACGGCCAGTAAGCCGCTTCCTTCGGGCCGCGCTTGACCGCAAGGCTTGTTCGGAGCCTCCATCCCGCCTATCTTGGCTGTCATGAGCCAGTTCCCCAACCCATTATCGCTGTCGCCTTCCGCTGCCGCCCGCGTCGCCCAGATCGCCGCGCGCCAAGGCAAGCAGGCGATCCTGCGCCTCTCCGTCGAAGGCGGCGGTTGTTCCGGCTTCCAATATCGATTCGGACTGGATGAAGCCGTCGATGCGGAAGACCTCTCGGTCGAGCAGGACGGCGTCACCCTGGTCGTCGATCCGATGAGCCTCGACCTCGTGCGCGGCGGAACGGTCGACTATGTCGAAAATCTCGGCGGCGCTGCGTTCAAGGTGGAAAATCCCAATGCCACGGCCGGCTGCGGCTGCGGCTCGAGCTTTTCGGTCTGATGTTTATTTGTTGGCGCATTTCCGGGCGCAAAACCGGCGCCCACTTTTGCTGAAAATGCTTTAGCCCCTTGCGCATCGCGTCCTTCAACATCAACGGCGTCAAGGCACGCCTGCCGCGCCTGCTCGAGTGGCTGGAGGAGACCCAGCCCGATGTCGCCTGCCTGCAGGAAATCAAGACCGCCGACGAGGGCTTTCCCGCCGATATCCTCGAACAGGCGGGCTATGGCGCGATCTGGCACGGGCAAAAGGGCTTCAACGGCGTGGCGATCCTCGCGCGGGGCGCCAAGCCGGTCGAGGTGACGCGCGGCCTGGGCGGTGAGCCGGAAGACGAGCACAGCCGCTATATCGAGGCCGATGTCGCGGGCGTCAGGGTCGCGTGCATCTACCTGCCCAACGGCAATCCCCAGCCCGGCCCCAAGTTCGACTATAAGCTGCGCTGGATGGGCCGGCTGCGCGCCCGCGCGGCGGAGATCTGGGCGAGCGAAGTCCCGGCGGTGCTGGCCGGCGACTATAATGTCATTCCATATGACCATGACGTCTGGTCGCCGCCCGCCATGGCGAATGACGCGCTGATGCAGCCGGAAAGCCGCGCCGCCTATCGCGCCCTGCTCGGCGACGGCTGGACCGACGCGCTGGCCACGCGTCACCCTTCAGGCGGGGTTTGGACCTTCTGGGACTATCAGGCTGGTGCCTGGCAGCGCGACATGGGCTTTCGCATCGACCATCTGCTGCTGTCCCCGGTGGCTGCCGACCGGCTGGTCGACGCCCAGGTCGACCGCGCCCATCGCGGCCGGGAGAAGGCGAGCGACCACGCGCCGGTGTGGGTGGAACTCAGCGCTGCATAGACGCGCATTTGCTGTAGGGCGAGTTTCTGAAGAGCGCGGCGTGGAGCGGGCTTGCCGCGCCGGTCGCCTGATTCGTGATCGTGAGCAGCCCCGGCTTTTCGTCCGCGTTGAAGGTCATCAGCACCGGGCCAAAGTCGTCGGCATTCTTCACGAAGGGAAAGAACCAGGAGCTGATACCCTGGTAGTCGTATGGGCCATAGCTGACCGCATATTCGAACTTTCCGGTGTGAACCGTCCGGCCGCCATTGGTGAAGGCAATGCCGGTCGCGTCCACGGTGATGCGGGGCTCGCGCGCGCAGTCGCCGCGCGGGGCATAGCGGCCAAAGAGCGAATCGAGATGTATGCCGCGCAGATCCGTCACAGTGACCGCGCCGGCAGGCAGCGACGGCGCGAGAGTGAGAAGGACGAGGGCAAAGACGAAAGCATTTCGCGCTGCCATGACTATCCCCTCAGAACGGCACGTCGTCGTTGAGGTCGTCGTCAAAGGCCGGTGGTGGGGAGGAAGAGCGCCCGCCGCTCGAACTGCCCTTGCCAGCGCCGCCGCCGGAACCGCCGCCGGAGCCGCCGCCAAAATCACCGCCATAGGAATCGCCCGAAGACGCGCCCCAGTCGCTGCCGCCGCCCGAACGGGCGCCGCCGCCGCTACCGCCCTGTGGGCCGTCGAGCATCACCAGCTTGGCGTCGAAGCCCTGCAGCACGACCTCGGTCGTGTAGCGGTCGGCGCCCGTCTGGTCCTGCCATTTGCGGGTTTGCAGCTTGCCTTCGATATAGACCTTGGAGCCCTTGCGCAGATAGCGCTCGGTGACGCCGACCAGGCCCTCGCTGAAGATCGCGACATTATGCCACTCGGTGCGCTCCTTGCGCTCGCCGCTATTGCGGTCCTTCCAGTTCTCGGAGGTCGCGATGCGGATATTCGCGACCTTGCCGCCATTCTGAAAGCTGCGGACCTCTGGATCGGCGCCGAGATTTCCAACCAGAATGACCTTGTTAACGCTGCCTGACATGCTCTTCTCCGAAGACGACTGGCCGCGCGCACAGGGCGGCGCGACCGTGATCGGATCGCTTATAACCCCAGAGCGCTCGCGGTCCAGAACACAATGCCCGCCGCGACATAAGCCGTCACCAGCAGGTAGCCGACCATGAACAGCGGCCACCGCCAGCCGTTCGTCTCGCGCCGGGTCACGGCGATGGTGGAGATGCATTGCGGGGCGAACACGAACCAGGCGAGGAAGGCAAGCGCGGTCGGCAGCGACCAGCGGCCCGCCAGGCGCTCGGTCAGGCTGCGCTGGACCGCGTTCTCATTATTAGCATCGTCGATCGAGTAAGCGGTGGCGAGCGCGGATACCGCGACTTCGCGCGCGGCAATGGCGGGGATCAGCGCCAGCGAAATCTCGCGGTTGAACCCGATCGGGCGGAGCACCGGCTCGATGACGCCCGCAATCCGGCCGGCCGCGCTGTAGTTGATGGCGGGTGCTTTGCTGCCATGGGGAGGCTGAGGATAGCTGAGCAACAGCCACAGGACCATCGTCGTGACGAAGATGATCGTGCCCGCGCGCTTGAGGAAGATCGCCGCGCGCTGCCACAGGCCGATCGCGATGTCGCGCAGCAGCGGCATCTGATATTTGGGCAGCTCCATCAGGAAGGCGCCGCCGCCGCCCTTGGTCACGCTGCGCCTCAGCGCCATCGCCGCCACGAAGGCGCCGCCGACCCCGGCCACATAGAGGATGAACAGCACCAGCCCCTGCAGGCCGATGCCGCCCGCCACCGTCCGCGCCGGGATGAAGGCGCCGATGATGAGCGTATAAACCGGCAGCCGCGCCGAGCAGGTCATGAGCGGCGCGATCAGGATGGTGGTGAGGCGATCCCGCGGATCGGAAATCGTGCGGGTCGCCATGATGCCGGGGACGGCGCAGGCAAAACTCGACAGCAGCGGGATGAACGCCCGGCCCGAGAGGCCCACGCGCGCCATGACGCCGTCCATCAGGAAGGCGGCGCGGGTCATGTAGCCGGTGCCTTCCAGCATCAGGATGAAGAAGAACAGGATGAGGATCTGCGGCAGGAAGACGATGACCGCGCCCACGCCGCCGATCACGCCCTGAACCAGGAAGTCGCGCAGGACACCGTCCGGCAGCGCGGCGCTCACCGCCCGTTCAATGGCAGCCAGCAGGTCGCCGATCATCAGGACAGGCATGGCCGACCAGCTGAACACGGCCTGGAACATGACGAACATCAGCACCAGCAGCACAGCCATGCCGCCGACCGGATGCAGCGCAACCCGATCGATCGCGCCCGTGAGGCGGCGCGATGGACTTTCCGAAACGATCGCGCGGCCAGCGATGCGGTGAGCCTCCTGTCGCAGGGCGGCAAAGCCCTCGATCTTGTGCCCTGCCCGCAGCGGCACGGCCGCGATCGGGAGAATATGCCCCAGCTCGGCGCGCAGATGGTCAAGTCCGCGCCGCCGGACCGCGACGGTCGGCACGACCGCCACGCCGAGATCGTCGGCGAGCCGTACCGCATCCAGTTCCAGCCCGTCGCGCGTCGCGAGGTCGACCATGTTGAGGGCGACCACCGTCGGCAGGCCCAGCTCAAGCAGCTCCAGCGTGAAGCGCAGATGGTTTTCCAGATTGGCCGCATCGACCACGATCACCAGGGCGTCCGGCATGCGCTCGCCGGTCTGGCGGCCCAATATGACGTTGCGCGTCACTTCCTCATCGGGGCTGGTCGGATTGAGGCTGTAGGTGCCGGGCAGGTCGACGAGATCGACGATGGTGCCGTCGTCCAGCGGCAAGCGGCCGACCTTGCGCTCGACCGTCACGCCCGGATAATTGCCGAGCTTTTGCCGCGCGCCGGTCAGCGCGTTGAACAGCGCGCTCTTGCCGGCATTGGGATTGCCGACCATTGCAACGAGCGGCTGCGTGGTCATTGCGGCTGTGCGGCGTCCGTGTTGACGGTGATGGCGGCGGCATGGCCCGCGCGCATCGCGATCGTCATGCGCCCGACCCGGCAAGCGACCGCGCCGCTGCCGAGCAATCCGCCGCGGTGGAGGAGCTCCACGCTTGCGCCTTCGCAAACGCCGAATTCGCGCAGTCTTTGGCCATCTGCCGGTGTCATGCGCGTCCAGTCGATCTGATCGACATAGGCCGGCCTTCTGTGCGGCAATTCACTGAGGCGCAATCCCGAATCCTCCCAAAGTTTCTGCGACTGATTATCAATAGCTCAATCGTCAGGCGTCGTAAAGCATCCCGTCAGGCGCGATAGCGCAATCGCCCGAGAAATCGTGCGGGATCGAACCGCATCTCGGCGTGCTCGGCAAGCCGCGCCTTGGCCTTTTCGAACCGCATGATCCCGTCGATGCGGCGGGCGAGGAACGCCCTGGTGTCGGCCCAGCCCTCGCTCTCGTCATTGACGAACACCAGCAGGGTCGCGGCATAGACCCCGCCCAGCGTCGCGCGCTTGGTATAATGATTATAATCGGTCGCGGTATCGCCAGCCGCGCGCCAGAGCCTGTCGGCGGTGCGCCAGCCGAGCTTCGCGGCGCGCACGAGGTTTTGCGGCATCGCCAGCACGGCCTGCGCCCGGCGCAGCGCCTCCCGGTGCTTGGCCATCAAGGCCAGCCGCGCCTCGACCAGCGCGGTGATGCGCGCGCGGATTTTCATTTCCGCCAGCGCCTCGGGCGTGAACGCCGCGCGCATCGCGCCGTCGATGCTGGCGAACCAGGCGTCGATCATCGCCATCGCCCCGCCGTCAAAGGCGAGGGCAAGCACATCGCCGTCCACGCCGGTCTGCTGGGCGGTGACGTCCAGTGCCCGGCGCGACCAGCCATCGAACGCCGCGTTCTCGGCCACTTTCGGGGCGAGGCGCAGGCGGAGGTCGTCGAGGGTTTCCCCGGTGGGTGCAGCGGAGCCGGTCTTTTTCATGCGGTCAGTCTAGATCGCTGGACGCCTGCACTCAATTGCGAAAGCTTTGTGCGATCTCCAGCATGCGGATCGCGGCGGTGGCGGCCTCGCCGCCCTTGTTCTTGCGCGCGGGGTCGGCGCGGTCGAGCGCCTGCGCCTCGTTCTCGACGGTCAATATGCCGTTGCCGATGGCGATGCCGTCGAGGGTGAGCGCCATGAGACCGCGCGCGCTCTCGTTCGACACCACCTCGAAATGATAGGTCTCGCCCCGGATCACCACGCCGATCGCGACAAAGCCGTCATAGCGCCCGGTCTCCGCCGCCATCGCGACCGCGGCGGGTATCTCCAGCGATCCCGGCACGGTCAGCACCTCGGACTTGTGCCCGGCCGCGTCCAGCGCCGCCTGTGCGCCCGCGATCAGCATGTCGTTGAGATGGTCGTACCAGCGCGCTTCGACGATCAGGAACTTGGCCATGGTCTTCCCCTCGGGTCAATCGCCCCTGCCGCTTACAGGTCGATGGTCCGGTGCCCGACCACAGAAAGGTCATAGCCGTCAAGCGCGACCAGGCTTTGATGGTGGTTTGTGAGGAGGATCATGTCGTGCACGCCGAGTTCGGACAGGATTTGCGCACCCACGCCATAGTCGCGCAATTCCTCGACAGGCGGCTTCTCGCCGGCCCGGACCCGTTCGCGGATATGCATGGTCTTCGCGAGATTGCGCGACAACGGCGTGTTGATGAGGACGATCACGCCCGCGCCTTCCTGCGCGATGATGTCCATCGCCCGGTTGAGCAGCCCGGCACGCTCATTATCTTCGCCCAATATATCGGCAAAGACCGACAGCGAGTGCATCCGCACCAGCGTCGGCTTTTCCGGATCGATCCTGCCCTTCACCAGCGCCATATTCTCGTCGCCGGTGGCCTTGTTGTAGAAGGTATAGGCCGTCCAGTCCCCGCCCCAGCGGCTGTTGAAGCGGCTCTCGGCGCGCTTTTCGACGAGATGGTCATGCTTGCGGCGATAGGCGATCAGGTCGCGGATCGTGCCGATCTTGAGGCGGTGCTTCTGCGCGAACGGGATGAGGTCGTCGAGGCGCGCCATTGTCCCGTCGTCGTTCATGATCTCGCAGATGACGCCCGACGGATTGAGCCCCGCCAGCCGCGCGACATCGACCGCCGCCTCGGTATGGCCGGTGCGGATCAGGACGCCGCCATCCTTGGCGACCAGCGGAAAGACATGGCCCGGCGAGACGATGTCGTCCCTGGTCTTGGACGAATCGATGGCGACGGAGATGGTGCGAGCACGGTCGGCGGCGCTGATGCCGGTGGTCACCCCCTCGCGCGCCTCGATCGAGACGGTGAAGGCGGTTTCATGGCGGGTGCCATTATGCCGGCTCATGAGATCGAGGCCGAGCTGATCCACCCGCTGCTTGGTCAGGGTGAGGCAGATGAGGCCCCGGCCATGGGTCGCCATGAAGTTGATCGCATCGGGCGTGGCCATTTGCGCGGGGATGACAAGATCGCCCTCATTCTCGCGATCCTCGTCATCGACCAGGATGAACATGCGGCCGTTGCGCGCCTCGTCGATAATCTCCTCCGGCGAGGCGAGCGCCGTGCCGCCCTCGCGCTTGAGCAGATAGGTTTCCAGCTTGGCCATGGTGTCGGCGGTCGGGTTCCAGTCCGCCTCGCCCAGCCGGCGGAGGCTGTTGGCATGGAGGCCGGCGGCCCGGGCGAGGCCGGAGCGCGACAAGCCGCCCTTGGTCACCAATGTGCGTAATGAATCGATCAAGGCTGTAGACATTGGCATCCCCATGTTTCGCCAATGCTGATCACATTAAAATGTGATCGTTTCAAGCAGAAATCACATTGCTATGATTTGAGGCTCTGCATGCGGGCCAGGTAGCGGGCAAGAATGTCGATTTCCAGATTGACGCGGCGGCCGGGCGCCAGGTCGCCCAGCGTGGTCACCTCCCAGGTGTGGGGGATGATGTTGAGGGCGAAATGGGTCGTGCCCTTCTCGTCGCGCACTTCGTTGACGGTCAGCGACACGCCATCGACGGTCACGCTGCCCTTGGGCGCGATATAGGGCGCGATCTCCGGCGGCACCTCAATCCCGACGCGGTGCGAATCGCCCTCGGGACAGATGCCGAGCACCGTGCCGATGCCATCGACATGGCCGGTGACGATATGGCCGCCCAGTTCATCCCCCACCTTGAGCGCGCGTTCGAGGTTGAGGCGACCGCCCGCGACCCACAGGCCGGGAGCGGTCCGCGCGGCGGTCTCGGCGGAGAGATCGACGGCAAAGCTGTGCTCGTCCTTGGCCACCACGGTCAGGCAGGCGCCGGAACAGGCGATGGACGCGCCGATCGCCACGCTTTCCATGTCATAATCGCAGTCGATCACGACCCGGAGGTCGCCGCGCTGCTCCACGCTGCGGATGGTGCCGATGTCGGTGATGATGCCGGTGAACATGGCGCATATTTCCTGTTGTCTCGGCCCATCCTTATGCGGCGCGCACCCGCGCGTAAACCTCCAGACTGTCCTCGCCCAGCATGCGCCGGTCGAGGCGGCGCCAGCGGCCGTGCGCATCGGCAAGGGAAGGCAAGCCGATCTCACCCAGCGCAGGGCGCCCGCCGCCGATCAGGATGGGCGCGCGGTACAGCAGCAGCCGGTCGACCAGGTCCGCGGCGAGAAAGGCGGCCGCCGCCCCCGCCCCGCCTTCCACCAGCAGCCGGTCGCCGGGCAGGTCGAGTGCCGCGATGTCGCCCGGCGCCCCGATGTGCAGCCAGCCCGCCGGAATGCCATCCGCGCTGTGGCTGAGCAACACCGGCTGCGGGGAACGCGCCTCCAGTCCGGGCAGGCGCACGTCGAGGCGCGGCGTGTCGGCCCGGAGCGTGCCGCGCCCCACCAGGATGGCGTCGGCGCGTGCGCGCTCGACATGGGCATGGGCGCGCGCGGTCTCGCCCGTGATCCAGCGGCTCGATCCGTCGGCCGTGGCGATGCAGCCATCCAGCGAGGTCGCGATCTTCAGCGTGACATGGGGCCGGCCCGCCTCGCGCCGGGCGAAATAGCCGGCCATCGCGCTGCGGGCCTCCTGCTCCAGAACGCCGGTCGTCACGTCGATGCCCGCCGCCCGCAGCAAGGCCGCACCCTCGCCATTGGTGCGCGGATCGGGATCGCCCGCCGCGATCACCGCCCGGCCAAGGCCAGAAGCGACCAGCAGGTCCGCGCAGCGCGGGCCCCGCTGCGATGCATGAGCGCAGGGCTCGAGCGTCACATAGGCGGTGGCGCCGCGCGCTGCCTTCCCCGCCTGCGCCAGTGCCTCGGCTTCGGCATGAGGGCGGCCGCCAGGCTGGGTCCAGCCGCGACCGACGATCCGGTCCTTGGCGACAATGACGCATCCGACATTGGGGTTGGCGCCCGTGCGCCCGGCGCCGCGCTCAGACAGCATGAGCGCGGCGGCCATGAAGCGCGCGTCGTCGGTCATGACGGAACCCCGCTCAGCGATGCGCCACTTTGCCGGTTGCTGGCCCGGTTGCTGGCGCCCGCCCGGCCTCGCGCGCCTCGGCCTCGGCAATGCGCTGATCGAGCCGCTTGTTCACCGCCGCGATCACCGCGAGGCGCCGGGCCTTGTTGCGAACCTCGTCCGTCCGCCAGTCGATGCCGAACCGATCCGCGACATGCTGAAACTCGCGCTGCTTCTTTTCCAGCGCCGCCTCATAGGCGGCAAGATCCGCCTTTTGCTGTTTGATGATATCGCTGTCCTTGCGGTCGGCCATCCAGCTCTCGACATAGATGATCTCCTTCTCCTGGGAGACCGGCACCTTGGCGTCGAGATAGAACGCCCAGATGATGACGCTGGTCATGGCAACGGATAGCGCCAGCAGCGGCCATTTATGCGGGAACGGCCGGGCGACGAGGTCACTCAGGTCGGAAAGCGCGCTCTTGGGCGAAACCGGGCGGGGCAGGATGGGCATCGCCGGAACATAGGGCGCGGTGAGCCTTTTTGCAAAGTGGCCCGGCGGACAAGAAAAAAGGCCCCGTGTCGCCACGGAGCCTTCTCTATTCATTTGCGAGGGGAGCGGATCAGGCCGCTTCCATCTCCTCGGTGTCGGCGCCCTGCACCGGACCTGAGTCCTGCCCCTTGGCATCGACATCGCGGTCGACAAATTCGATGATCGCGACAGGCACCATGTCCGACCGGCGCAGGCCAGCCTTGATGATGCGGGTATAGCCGCCGGCGCGGTCCTTGTAGCGCTCGGCCAGGACCTCGAACAGCTTGATCAGCTGCGTGTCGTCCTGAAGCCGCGCATGGGCGAGGCGACGGTTGGCGAGGCCGCCACGCTTGGCCAGCGTGATCAGCTTCTCGACATAGGGCCGCAGCTCCTTGGCTTTCGGCGTCGTGGTCATGATCTGCTCATGCTTGATGAGCGCGGCCGACAGGTTGCGCAGCAGCGCAGTACGGTGGGCCGAGGTCCGTTGCAGCTTGCGGCCGCCATTCTTGTGACGCATGTTTTTTCACTCCGTTCGTAAAGGGGCCGTGCGAGGTACCCCAGTCCAGGCGGTGTTCAGGGCCACCGCCCATTTGCCCTCGGATCGTCAGCCCAGCAGTTCCTGCTCGAGCTTCTTGGCGATTTCCTCGATGTTCTCCGGCGGCCAGCCAGGAATGTCCATGCCGAGGCGCAGGCCCATGCTGGAGAGGACTTCCTTGATTTCGTTCAGCGACTTGCGGCCGAAATTCGGGGTCCGCAGCATCTCTGCCTCGGTCTTCTGCACAAGGTCGCCAATATAGATGATATTGTCGTTCTTGAGGCAATTCGCGGAACGCACCGACAGTTCCAGCTCGTCCACCTTCTTGAGCAGGTAGCGGTTGATCTGGTTCGTGTCGCCATCGGCTTCGGCCGCAGCCGAAACCGCAACGCCCGCGCTCGGCATGGCGGTGGGCAGCGCATCCTCGAAGTGGACGAACAGCTGCAGCTGGTCCTGCAGGATGCGCGCGGCATAGGCGACCGCGTCTTCCGGTGTCACAGTACCGTCGGTTTCGATCGTCAGGCTGAGCTTGTCATAGTCAAGCTCCTGCCCGACGCGCGCATTGTCCACCTTATAGGCGACCTGGCGCACCGGCGAATACAGCGCATCGACCGGAATGAGGCCGATCGGCGCGTCGATGGGGCGGTTGGCCACGGCCGGCACATAACCTTTGCCGATGTCGGCGGTCAGCTCCATGTTGAAGGTCGCGCCTTCGTCCAGATGGCAGATCACCAGATCGGGGTTCATGATCTCGATGTCGCCGCTCACCGCGATGTCGCCTGCCGTGACATTGGCAGGCCCCGTGGCGGAAAGCTGAAGCCGCTTGGGCCCATCGCCTTCCATCCGCAAGGCAACCTGCTTCACGTTGAGGACGATGTCGGTGACATCCTCCCGCACGCCGACCAGCGAGGAAAATTCGTGCAGGACATTGTCGATCTTGATCGAGGTCACCGCGGCACCCTGCAACGACGACAGCAGCACGCGCCGCAGGGCGTTGCCCAGCGTCAGGCCAAAGCCGCGCTCCAGCGGTTCGGCGACAAAAGTCGCCTTGCGCCGGCTATCGCCGCCAGCCTTGACATCCAGGCTGATGGGCTTTTTCAATTCCTGCCAGTTCTTCATGTTGACAGTCATGTACGTCCCCTGGAAATTCGGCGGAGGTCTTCAGGCGATTCCCTGTTGCAACCTCGGCCAGTAAAAGAGAGCAGCAGCGCGCGAGGATCGCGCACCGCAACCGGCCTGGTCAGACCCGGCGGCGCTTGGACGGGCGGACGCCGTTGTGCGGAATCGGCGTCACGTCGCGGATGGAGGTGATGGTAAAGCCGACCGCCTGCAACGCGCGCAGCGCCGACTCGCGACCCGAACCGGGACCCTTGACCTCGACCTCGAGCGTGCGCACGCCATGTTCGGCGGCCTTGCGGCCCGCGTCCTCGGCGCACACCTGGGCCGCATAAGGGGTCGACTTGCGCGAACCCTTGAAGCCCATCATGCCGGCCGACGACCAGCTGATCGCATTGCCTTGCGCATCCGTGATCGTGATCATGGTGTTGTTGAAGCTGGCGTTCACATGCGCGACGCCGGCCGAGATATTCTTTCGCTCGCGCCGTTTAATGCGCTGGGGTTCCCGTGCCATGTAACTCGTCCTGACCTAGAAATTCATTGTGCCATTGGAGGATTGCCTCCCGGCGGAGAAGAAGTCCCGGACAGAGCGATCCGTCCGGGCTGATGCTTACTTCTTCTTGCCTGCGATCGGCTTGGCCTTGCCCTTGCGGGTGCGCGCATTGGTATGCGTGCGCTGGCCACGGACCGGCAGGCCCTTGCGGTGACGCAGGCCACGATAACAGGCGAGGTCCATCAGCCGCTTGATGTTCATGGCCGTGTCACGGCGCAGGTCACCCTCGACCTGGTAAGTGCTGTCGATCGTTTCACGGATCTGCAACACTTCCGCGTCGGTAAGGTCCTGGACGCGGCGACTGTGGTCGATGCCCAGCTTGGTGGCGATGTCGGCGGCCGTCTTGCGACCGATGCCATGGATATAGGTAAGCGCGATGATCACGCGCTTGTTGGTCGGGATATTTACACCCGCGATACGTGCCATTGTGATTGTTCTCCTGCTCCACAGGGCAGTGGCTGTGCCCTATCTCAGCGCGTGAAATCCCGAAATGCAAAAGGCAGCATATGCGCAACGCAGCGCAGTCATACTGCCTAATGTCTCGGGAATGGTGGCCGTTACAGCGAGTCGGTTCTGCTGTCAAGCGGCCTGCCAGGGAGAAATTTGCGCCGCCCTGCCCTGGCGAGGCTGCCGCGCGAGGCTACCGCGCGAGCCGCCGCGCAGGCACATGAAAAGCTTCCGCCACAAGAGCCGCGTCAGACCGTTGCCAAGCCGTCACGCCGCCGCTATAGGCCGATCCCTGCGCAGCGCCATAGCCGCGATTGCGTGGGCGCGGAGACGTGGGTGAGTGGCTGAAACCAACGGTTTGCTAAACCGTCGTGCTGAGAATTCGGCACCGAGGGTTCGAATCCCTCCGTCTCCGCCAATCCGCACCCTTCAGCGACTTGCTACGAACCGCTACGAAGCAGGATATCTGCGGCGTTCCAGCATTTTTCCTTAGCGCGACGTCCGCCCCGGTTCGCGGTCAATCGCCGTCTGCCGGCGCCAATTTTATGACGATTTTTATGACTTGTGGTCGCTGACGCACCTGGCTATGCCTCGCTTCGAGGGCCCGACATGCACGTCAGAAACAAATTCAACGTCAAGCAGATAGCAAGTTTGATCACCCCAGGGGTCTACGCTGATGGCGGGGGTCTGTATCTAAGGGTGCGGCCAACCGGCACCCGGTCCTGGCTCTATATCTGCATGATCAACGGCAAGCGGCGCGAATTAGGCCTGGGATCGGTCCACGACATTCCCCTCGGGAAGGCGAGAGAAAAGGCAGCTGAGGCGCGCGAACATTTTTTGAATGGCCGAGACCCGGTGAAGGAGCGGGCTCGCGCACTCGTGGCGCAGAGACCGGTCGCCACTTTCGGAAAG
>Ga0207681_10000051_pt1 | contig 114367 bp, 93 predicted proteins | sample KBSS53metaG_FD_184324 | JGI IMG/M metagenome (GOLD analysis project Ga0207681, IMG submission 184324) | Switchgrass rhizosphere microbial communities from Kellogg Biological Station, Michigan, USA - KBS S5-3 metaG (SPAdes) (version 2) | ecosystem: Host-associated > Plants > Roots > Rhizosphere...
CTCCGGTAGCGGGGTAAACCTTTCCTTTGTGAAGATCGCACCGCGGAAGAGATTGCACCGCGGAAGAGATCCGGGTCGTTGGGACGGTATCTCCGCCTCGGAGACGCCCCACGGGGTACCCGTGAGGGCGTCTCTACATTGGGGGGAGGGAGACGACGGCGGCGAAGCGGATACGGCATTCCTCTCTAGGGGGATGCCGCCCCCTCAAGATCCTCCCTAGGGGCGACAACGATCGCCTACCTCAAGATCGGCTCGACGGTCGTGATCGCCACACCGTCGCTCGTGGCTCCCAATACGCACGTGACCCAGGAACCTTCACCCCGGCGCCTCTCCCAAGGGAGAGGGGCGAAAAACAGAAAGCAAGCCGCCGCAGTTGATAGCCAGATCAGAATGTGTTAAACGTCTGCCCGGCATTCGAGGCTCTCTGCCAGGGATGGAAAGACAACGGTTTCTCACCACGGCTCGCCGCCAGTGCGCGGGCGAGCGGTGAAGTCTGCGGCGCGCAAATTCGTTCGTCGCATGCAAGAGGAGATCCTTACGATGAAGCACCTGATCCTCGCAACAGGTCTGATTCTTTTCGCCTCGTCCCTCGCCGCGGTCGAGATGGAGGCCCCCGCCGTGCCCGCGGTGGCCGAGGTAGCCCCGACCGGGCAGCTCGTACCCGACGCTCCCTTGGACCTCTTCACGCCGACGCCGGAGAACCGCACGACGTACATCACCTGGAGCGGCAGTACCTGCACCGCCTGGTTGTACTGCCCTGGCGAGCCCTACTGGAAGTGTCAGAGCGGCACCGGCAACTGCCAGCACACGGGCTGCTCGATCACGTGTAACGGCAACACCCGCCGTTGTCAGGGGCCCCCGCGCTACCCAGCCTGCACCGAGTTCTGACCAGGGCTCCGGTCCGGGAGCCGGGTCGAGAGACCCGGCTCCTCTGCTCAACGAGCAGATCCCTGGTCCCACCGGCGGCCTCACTCCTGCATCCTCCCTAGAGAGGATGTTCAAGGTTTTCGGTCCACTATCCTCCGAGCGCATCAATCATCCGCTCATTTAGGCGCCGAGGTTCGGCCAGTTCTACTTCACTCGCAAGACCACCACGGCCTACGAGCTCTACATCTTCGGCGGAGCGACCGCGGAGTTCGCGCCGGTGCTGCTCAACGACATGTGGAGATTGACGATCCCCCTCGGCGAGTGATCGCAAGAATCTATCATGTTATGTAGAGACGCCCTCACGGGTACTCCGTGGGGCGTCTCCGGTAGCGGGGTAAACCTTTCCTTTGTGAAGATCGCACCGCGGAAGAGATTGCACCGCGGAAGAGATCCGGGTCGTTGGGACGGTATCTCCGCCTCGGAGACGCCCCACGGGGTACCCGTGAGGCGTCTCTACATTAAGGGGAGGGAGACGACGGGCGAAACAGCTCCAAGATCCTCCCTAGAGAGGATATCCACGGCGCCCCCGAACCACTACGCTGTGAGCAGAGTCCAATGGAAGACCAAAAGGAGAGAGCCATGCGCTCGATTCGTAAGAATTTACGCCCCTTCGTCCTCGCCCAGATCTTGGTCCTCGGAGGCGGTCTTTCCAGCGCCCAGGGGGCGGCTCCGTCGGGCTCTCTGATCGTGAACGGGAGCTTCGAAGATCCCGTCATCGCCGGGTCCTTCCAGCTCTTCGGCTCGATCCCGGGGTGGCAGCCCACGGGCTCGTGCGGCAACATCGAGATCGACCGGAACGCCTTCGGCGCCGCCGCCGATGGCAAGCAGCTCGTCGAGCTGAACACGACGTGTGTGAACGGGGTGAGCCAGGTGGTCGCGACGACGCCCGGCGCCTCGTACTCGCTGGCCTTCGCCTTCGCGGCCAGGCCGGGCACCACCGCGGCGCAGAACCAGATGGACATCCTTTTCGACGGCCTGGGCGTCGCCGAGCTCGGCCCGCGGGCGCCCGGTGCGGGGCTCCAGTGGTCCGTCCACCAATACGAGGTCACCGCCACCGGCTCGTCGGCCACGCTCAGCTTCCAGGGGACGGACCCCACCGCCAGCCATGGCGCGGGCACCGAGCTCGACTTCGTGTCGCTGGTACCCCTGGTGCTGAATGCGGATCCCTTGACGGAAATCCCCGAGTCGTTCTATCTGAACGAGGTTGTCTGTCCCAGCTCGAGCGTGTGCATCGTCAGGGGTTTCCATCCGGCCTCCGGCGCCACGGTGACCGTCATTACCGATGGCATCGCTGGTCCCACGCAGATCATCCCGGATACCACCCTGAGGGGCCTGACCTGCTTCAGCCCCACCTCGTGTTTCGCGGTCGGGACGAACAACGGCGAAGGCGTCCTCGTGCCCATCACCAACGGCGTGGTGGGCCCGCTGCAGGCTGTGCCCGGAACGGTAAGACTCAGCGACGTCAACTGCGCCAGCGCGACCTCGTGTGTCGCGACCGGCTACACCGGCGACTTCCTGGCGACCACGGCCGTCGTCGTACCGATTACCGGCGGCATCGCCGGGCCAGCTCAGTCCGTGCCCGGCGTCGGGGTGCTCCCGCGCGTGTCGTGCCCCAGCGCGACCTCGTGTTTCGCGACCGGGACGACCACCGACAATCAGGGCGTCCTCGTGCCCATCACCAACGGCGTCGCGGGTCCGGCTCAGGTCGTCGCCGGGACGGACTACCTCGTCGACATTGTCTGCCCGAGCCCCGGCACGTGCGTGGCCATCTCGTTCGACGGCTCCGTCGTCGCCATCACCGACGGCACGGCTGGGCCGGCCCAGCTCATTTCTCCAGACGTGATCCTGTCGTCCATCGCCTGCACCGGCGCCTCCCATTGCGTCGCTGTCGGCGCCTACATCCAAGGGGGGAGCCTCCAGGGCGCCGTGGTGGCGATCGACGATGGCGTGCCGGGCGCGTACCAGACGGTGCCAGGCATGGACGCCCTCCAGACCGTCGCTTGCTCCACCTCGTGCGTGGCCGTCGGCACCGACTCCAGCCACAACTTCGGCGCGATCGTTCCGATCTCCGGAGGTGTCCCCGGCTCGGCCCAGTACGTGGACGGAGCGGGTCTCCTGTGGGAAGTCGCGTGCGGCGCGGAGGGTTGCATGGCGGTCGGAGGGCACCCCTCGCCCTCGGTGGGCGGATTCGTGACCATCCGGCCCGCGGCCACGCCGGCGATCTCCACCCTCGCGTCGCCGTCGGTCCCCGCGGGCGGCCTGATCTCCGACTCGGCGACCCTAACGGGAGGCTTCGCGCCAACGGGCAGCGTGACCTTTACCCTTTACGGCCCGGGGGAGGCTACGTGCTCGAACGCCCTCTGGAGCACCACGGTGCCCGTGGGCGCTGGAGGCGTGAGCCACTCGGGCGAGGTCCAGGCGGGCGCCGCCGGGACCTACAACTGGATAGCAACCTACAACGGAGACCTCAACAACCTCCCGGTCAGCTCGCAGTGCGGCAGCGAGCCGGTGGTGATCACGCCACCGCCACCCGATTGCGCGAACGCCACGGCCAGCCCGAACCTGCTCTGGCCGCCGAATCACGAATTCGTTTCCATCCAGATCTCGGGTATCGTCAATCCGGCCCCCGGCGCGGTGACGATCACGGTGACCAGCATCTTCCAGGACGAGCCGGTCCAGAGCTCCGGCAGCGGCAACACCAGCCCCGACGCCACTGGCGCCGGCACGGGGAGCGCCTCGGTGCGTGCCGAGCGCGATGGCGGCAACGACGGCCGGGTCTACCACATCGCCTTCACGGCCACCGGTGTTAGCGGTATCTGCACGGGCACCGTGACGGTAGGCATACCCAAAAGCCAGGGCAACAACGGCGGTCCGGTCGATCAGGGCGCCCTGTACAACTCGACGCTGCCGTAGCAGGGCTTAATGTAGAGACGCCCTCGCGGGTACCCCGTGGGGCGTCTCCGGTAGCGGGGTAAACCCTTCCTTTTGGAAGATCGCACCGCGGGGGAGATCGCAACGCGGGAGAGATCCGGGTCGTTGGGACGGTATCTCCGCCTCGGAGACGCCCCACGGGGTACCCGTGAGGGCGTCTCTACATTGGGGGGGAGACGGCGGTGCGATGCTGGACGACCTCTTGGATTGCACCTCTTGCGTCGCCATCGGGAATTCCGGCAATATTATCAGGTAGAAAAACTGGGTAGAACAAGATGAGCAAAACCGGGAGGGGCTGGCCAGGCCACCTCCCGGGTATTCGATTCAATTTTCAAAGACCAGGCAAGATCTCAACGGCTACCGCGGCTTACGGCTCAATTCGGCGCGAGGGTCTGGGGCCGGCAGCCGCGCCACCGGCAGCCGCTGTCGAGAGGCTTGATCCCGAAGAGGCGCAGCCGCGCATCCCGAGGGCCCAACTCCGCCTTCACCCGACTGCGCAGGCGCTTCACCTCGTCCGAGGCGGCGTGGACCCTCTCCAGGACCTCCCGGGTGGCCTGCCGGTATTCCTCCCGGAGCGCCAACTGCCGTGCTTTTGCAGCCTTGACGCTCTCCAGGTGGCCTTCCAAAGCCACCCTGTCGGCCGTGAGCACCGGAAAGTCCGCTTCACCCGCCCGGACCGCCACCAGCAGGCTCACCCACTCTTCGAGGAGACAACGCAAGGACGTTTTCATTCCACACTCCCTTCCGTAGAGCTTTCCTTGGACACCTTGGACACCGCGGGCCCGCCCGGAACCACGAGCCCGGCCGACGGCGGCAACACCTCGCCCGGCCGGGTCTTGCGGAGCTTCGACCGAGTCGGCGTGATGCCGAACGCCGACAACAGCTCGCTCCGGGACCCGAGCGGGATGCGGACGAAGAACCGGATCTTGCGCGCCAACTCCCGGCCATCCGCCACCATCTCCAGCAAGCGCTGCGTCGTCGCCTGCCGGCTGCCCGTCAGGCTCTCCTGCAGCACCTTGGCTTCCCTCGCCTGGGCGAGGACCGCCTCCAACTCTGTCCGCAGGGGCTCCACCCCCGCGATCAGGCTCGCGTTCTGGACGCAGGACCCGATCAATCCTTCCCAGTCGCGGAAAATCTTCGCGTATGCGGTGATCTCAGGCATTCGTTTCCTCCTTTCTGGCTTCGCCATTTCTGGCTTCTTGATTCCTGCTCCCTTATCGAGACCGCGCGTCAGCCGATCTGACGGGCGAAATCGAGCACCGATTCGGTCACCCCGCCCATGCAGTGGCCACCCGTAGGGGCGTACAGCGTGACGAGCACCAGGCCGGCCGAGACGCTCACGGCCACCGGCAGGCCGAGAGAGCCGGAAAACCCGGTCACATAGGCCGTGTACAGCGAGGCGACCTCGGGCGTGGGAAGCTCCTTCACGCGGGAGATCGCCTGGCCCTCCATCGTGATCTCCCACTCGGGCATCGCCCGCAGCGCCTCCTGCACGCGCTCCGACTTCAGGGACTCCTCGGGTTCGTGGACCGCCAGGATCTCCTCGAACTGAGGGCGCGGAGGCCGGCGAATCTTGGACACCTCGTCCTTGGGCACCTCGAATCCGATCCCAGCGGTCCCAGCGTTGACGGCGTTCTCCTTCACGTCCGTGTTCTTCGTTTCCGTGTTTTTCATTTCCATACGGCTTCTCCTTTCGAAAGCTCCGGAGCCTCCATGGCCCCGGAAGGTCAATTCCTTTCCGTGATTTCCTTCAGCCCCGCCCCCGGGATCACCACGGTTTCCGTGACTTCGCCGGGTGCTTCCGGCACGGCAAGCTCGGCCGGCCTTGGACCGCCCGGGTGGTCCTTCCTCCAGTCGCCGCGAGCACCGTAGCGCTCGGTACCTGTCGAATCTCCCGTTGAATACTCGGCCCAGGCAAAGTAGCTGGGGCACAGGCCCGTGAACGTGTCGAACCACGCCACGTGCCCCGCCTGGCTCCGCCGCACGGAGAGGGTGTCGAGCAGGACGGGCCACTCCAGAGGCGCCATTTCGACTTTCCGAAGCTCCGCTGCCGGCAACTGCGAGTGGAGAATCCACAGCCCGACACGATCGAGGCTCGGGCTGCCGGCGCGGACGTCGCGGGGAATCCGCATCCCGGTCTTTCCCTCAGTAAGGTCCCCCAGCAGGATCGCGCGCCCAACGTCCCGCTGGCTTCTTTGATCCGCATAGCCCCGGACCACGTGGGTTCGGGCACCCGGCATCACCACCTTCCCTGCCGGAGTGGAGCAAAGCCCCTCCACGCTGAGCTCTCGCACCCACCAGCCGCGAACGCCCTCGAGAACCTCCTCGTCGCCTTCGCGTTCCGCCAGCTTCCAGAGGCCGGCCAGGGCGTTCTGCCACCAGGCGAAATGACTCGAAGTGCCGAATTCCGACGTGCGGTTGAAAACCATGTGGCCGTGCTTCTGGTCCCGCAGAAACTCCAGGACCCGGCCTCGCCCCTCGTCCCGGTCCTCAGGCGTGGCCAGACCCCAGCCGTAGCCCACGCATCGCGCCAGCGCTTTGTGATTCGGCGGGCCGCCGGTCCTTCTCAGGCCGGCCGGACTGATGCCGCGACGCTCCGAAATCTGGCGGACCAGAATGGCCGTGAGATCCCTCTCGGTTCCCATAGGACACTTTCCTCCCGGGTTTATTTCTACCGTTTCCAGGATAAACTAGCGGACATACGATAGCGTGTCAAGGGCTTCTAGCGGAAATCCACAAGCCGGCTGTTGCCAATCGGCAAGCGCCGGTGTAAGCTCAAGGCTGTGAGCGCTTTCGATGGTTTGCCCAAGGCCCTGAGAACCCTCTGCGTCCGGGACGGCCGGGCCCTCCAGGACATCGCCCATGCGTCCAGGATCTCGCCGGCCATGCTGAGCAGCTACGTGACGGGGAGGGAGACCCCCACCCTGAAGACGCTGGAGAAGCTGCTCGACGGCTTGAAGCTGCGGCTGGAGGATCTCGCCGGCGCCCTCGACGAAGTCCAGGGGCACGGCCGCCAAAGGCCGGCCCGCTCCATCAGCGAAGACCTCGTCCTGGGCTTCCCCCGCCAGGAAGTCGAAAAGGTTTTCGCGGAACAACTGGCGAGGCTCGGCCTGGAGCCCAAGAGGAAAGCGGAAGAATCAACGGCCCCCCAGGCCAAGCCTCGAAAAGCCGGCAAGGCTTGACCGGCCGATCCCATCCGCCCTGGCATCCCTTCCTAAATAACATGTACCTCGACGAAGAAGAGGTCGTGCTGAACCTCTTGCGAGTGGCCTTCAGCGATCGCTACAGAAATGCCAAGGCCTTGCTGGCGGGAAGCTCGCTGGCACTGGAGATGGTCATCGCGCGCAGCTCGACGGAACCCGTCGCGTTCGAGCTGGAGGGCTATTGCCGGGCTCATGTCGGCAACGCACGGAGAATTCTGGGCCAGTTACGCGAAGCCCGGCAGGAGTTGAATACCGCACAGTCCCTGCTGGAGCGGGGAAACAGCCGGCCCAGCTTCCTCGCGGAGCTCTATCGTTTCCAGGCTTCGCTTGAAGAGACCGTAAGAGATTTTGATGCTGCCGAAGAAGCTCTCAAGAAGGCAGAACAACTCTATGCCGTGCTGGGAGACACGGAAGGGATCGCCGCATGCTGCGTGAAGCGAGCCATCGTTTTCATCTACTCTGATCGCCCCCAAGAGGCCTTTGTCACGATTCTTGGGGCGGTACAAAGTATTGAGAGTGAAGACCTCCTTCGATCTGCGTATGAAACTGCGATTCGAGCGCTTGTCGACGCAGGGGAAACCTATTTAGCGATGAGCGTCTTCGAGATGTCTCGGAGCTTGTTTGCTGGCGGAGGAGACCTTTTCCAATTGAAGGTGCTCTGGCTGGAAGGGCAGGCAACTGGCAGGCCTTGTCTGCTGGCGGAGGCCAGGAACCAATACTCTGAGCGAGGAATGATTTATGAGGCAGCCCTGATCTCGCTCGAGGAGGCCGCCATAGCCGTGCGCGAAGGCGAGCGTTGGGAGGCAAGAGCGCTCCTGGATGTCGCCGGCCCGGTATTAGCAGCTCTTGGCATCGTGAAGGACAGCTTGGCCGCCATGCTTCTGAACCTCGACGTCACACGTCGCGAAGAGTTGGAAAGGGCGGAAGCGATCCTCCTCGGCGTGCTGAAGGAAGCCCGCCTCCACCGAGTGCCTAATGTCTAGAAGCTAGTCTCCCTGGGAGCGCTGGCGTCCCGCCGGCCTACTAACTTAGTTAGCCAAGCCGGCGGGACGCCGGCGGTCCCAGGAGCCCCCCATAAATCCCAGGGTGACAGGCCACTAGTTGCAGGGCCGAGGTCTTCCATCCGGATCAACACACGAGCCTCCCTTGGTTTGCGGCTGCTCGCCGCGGACCCTCCGCTCAGCCCGATCCAGAGCTCGGACAATCATTTCCGAGAAATTAGCCAGTTGTCGAACCACGCCCATGCCCATCAGAGGAAAGGCCGGGGCCGGCGTCGGCAGGGATAGGAAAGCAAGGAACACCACGATCGGCAAGGCGCGCTTCTTCATCATCTTCAACTCCCCAATAGATGCCGGCGGTCCGGTCCGACGACACCGGGTATCATAAACCAGCGACTTCAGATCAGCATCGTCTCTTCGCCCTGGATTTCTACCGCCCCTGGCGGGGCTCTCAAGGCTTTTTTACGTCCTCTCCCCAGGGCTGACGCCCTGGGCTATGAGTCTGCCGCCCTTCGGGCTCGTCGTGGGACTTCCAACCGAGGCGTACTTTCCAGACACCCGCTGAGCCTCTTCCTGGACTTCGTGCACCGACCTCACTGGACCGGGACAAGGAGGACTCTCAGGGCGCATGGACCGTGGCGAGCCTGACGGGGAGCGGGAAAACCCGTCCGTTCCGACCGGCGAGCGACTCGTTCCGACCGGCGAGCGACTCGTTCCGACCGGCGAGCGACTCGTTCCGACCGGCGAGCGACTCGTTCCGACCGGCGAGCGACTCGTTCCGACCGGCGGGTGACTCGTTCCGACCGACGGGCCGACTTTCGACTCCGGCGAGCCAACTTTTGACTCCGGCGAGCCGTTCGTTCCGGTCGGCGGGCGGACTTTTAGCTCCGGCGAGTCGCTCGTTCCGACCGGCGGGCGGCTCGTTCCGGCCGGCGGGCCGACTTTTGACTCCGGCGAGTCAACGTTAAGGTCCGGCGGGCCAACTTTAGGGTCCGGCGGGCCATCCGTTCCGGTCGGCGGACGGCTCGTTCCGGTCGGCGGACGAACTTTAAGGTCCGGCGAGCCGGCACGAGATCGTAACGACACCCTTTTCGGGACCACGTGCCGTCTCGTCGAAGCTCCGGCATCCTCCCTAGAGAGGATATCCAAGGCGGCGCCGGACCACTATTCTTCGTCAGAGTCCAATGAAAGACCAAAGGAGAGCCGCATGAAGCCTGCACGCCTGTTTTTGATCCTGAGACCGATCCTGACATCAATCCTGGCCCTGCTCGCCTTCGGAACGAGCCTGGCGTCGGCCGACTCTTTCGCGGGCACCTACATCGCCACGCTGCCGGAGAGGGCGGAGATCCTTCAGCTTCACGGCGACGGCACGGCCGAGATCACCCTGTCGGACCAGGTGACGGCGGGCGCCGGAGGCTTCACTTTCAGCGACAGCTTCGGCTCCTGGAAGGTCACCGGCGCGAGGAAGCTGTCCGCGCGCTTCGTGAACCTCAACTTCGACATCACGGGCGTGCCGTCCTATACGGGCGCGGCCGTGGTGGACTACACGCTGCAGTTCGCGCCGAATTTCCGCACGTTCGCCGCGAGTTGCCAGGGCAAGATCTATCCCACTGGGCAGGACCCGTTCGCCCCGGGCGCGACTCCCGCCGTGGAGTTCGATTGCGCCTATTTGAACGGTTTTCTCTACAAGCGCGTGCCGCTCGAGTAACCGCTCGAACAATGGTGCCAACCAACAACAGAAAGGAAAACCCATGAAACACATTCGACAGTCTCTCCGGCTTCTCTCCGCTGCGCTGCTGCTCGTCTTCGTTGCCGCATCCGCTCAGGCCGCACAGACGATTTCGATCGCCGAGGCCCGCGCGCTGCCGCAGGGCACCGTGGTCACCGTGGACGGCTCGGTGACGACCCCTTCGGGCGCTTTCTATTCGAGCTTCTTCGACAATGGCTTCGGCCTCCAGGACCGCAGCGGCGGCATCTACGTCAGTCTGCAGACCAACCTGAACGTTGCGCCCCGCCGGCAGGCGCGCGTCACCGGCACGCTGCAGGACAACGGCTTCGGCTTGCTCCTCCTGATTCCGAGCAGTCCGTCGGACGTCAAGCTGCACGGCGCGGGCCGCAGAGTCGCCCCGCGTTTCGTCACCACGGGCGGTGTGAACGAGTCGACCGAGGGGCTGCTCGTCCAAGTGGTTGGAACGGTCACCCAGCCGGTGGAGGACGATACCCCCTACGGCTACAAGCTCTTCGTCGACGACGGCTCGGGTGAAATCACGATCTTCATCAACTTCGAGACCGGGATCGACGTGAGCGGTTTCGCCGTGGGCCAGACGGTGAGCGTGACCGGCTTCAGCGGCCAGTTCGACACGCACTACGAGATCGATCCGCGGTTCCCGGCCGACATCGTCGTCCAGGCGCCTTAACGAGCCGTGGCGCGCAGCAGGTACGCCCAGTCGGACAGCACCTGATCCCAATCGTCATAGGCCGCTCCCCGCTCCCGCAACGCCAGGAGCCGCCGGTAAAGGGGCCTGGCTTCGGCATAGCGTCCGTGCTGGATGTGGAGGCTGGCCAGGGCGACCAGGGTTAGCGTGATCTTCGGGCTTTCCGGTCCGAAGATCCGCTCTCCGATGGCGAGGGCCCGCTCCAGGTTGCGCCGCGCGGGGGCGTCCTGACGGAGATCTTTCCGGGCAAGGCCGAGGTTCAGGAGGATGCGCGCGGTATTCGGATGCTCGGGGCCGTAGACCTTCTCGGCGGTGGCCGCCAGGCGCTCCAGGAGCTGGGCCGCCTCGGCCAGCCGGCCCTGCTTCCGGCGCAGGAGCGCCAGGGCCTCGCGGGAGCCGGCCAGGTCGAGGTCGTCGCCGGGGAGGGTGGCTTCGCGGATCGCCAGGGCGCGTTCCAGGAGCCGCTCGGCCTCCGGGATCCGTTGGCGGTAGTAGGCGATGCCCCCCAGGTTGTGCAGGGTCTTGGCCACGCGCGGGTCGAGGCCGCCCCAGAGGCGTTCCTGGAGAGCGAGAGCACGCCGCAGGGTGGCCTCCGCGTCGTCGAAGCGGCCTTTCGCGGCGAGCGCCGTGCCCAGATTGTTGAGCACGGAGGCGACCTCGGGCTCTTCGGGGCCGAGGCGCGCCTCGCGGATGGCGAGCGCCCGCTGGAACAGCGGCATGGCGTCGCCCTTGCCGGAGAGTTGCGCCAGGAAGCCGAGGCGGACGAGGGTGTCCGCCACTTCCGGGTCCCGTGGTCCGCGGAGGCGCTCGCGCAGGGCCAGGGCTTCCGTGAGCAGGGGCCGGGCCTCGTCATAGAGGCCGAGATCGGTATGGATGCCGCCCAGGGTGTCGAGGAGGCGCGCCCGCAGGAGCGGCTGGCCGCGCAGCTCCTTGCCGAGACGCTCGGTGCCACGCCGCAGGAGCTCCCGGGAGCCGGGAGGCTCGCCGCGGGCCTGGCGCGGGTCCGAAGCCTTGAACAGGTCTTCCAGGAAGAGGGCCACGGCATCGGCCCGCATCGCTTCCTGCCGGGCCCGCCGGGCCTGGAGGGTGGTCGCGGCGAGGCCCATCGCGAGCGCCAGGATGACCAGCGCCGCGGAGATCACCAGGGGCCGGTGCCGGCGCGCGAAACGGCTCATCCTGTAGAGCGCTCCCGGCGCACCGGCTTCGATGGGCTCGCCCCGCAGCGCGCGCCGCACCTCCTGGCCGAGAGCGTCGACGGTGGGATAGCGCTCCGCGGGGTCGACGGCCAGGGCCTTCAGGCTCATGCGGTCCAGGTCTCCGGCGAGGCGGCGGCGGAGCCGGGAGGCGTCGTCGAATCCCCGGTGCCGCGCCACCTCGGCCGCGGTGTCGACGTCCAGGCTGCGAAGCCGGCGGCTCGGCGCCGGCACGACGCCGCGGCGCAGGGCTTCGATCCAGCCGGCGATCCCTCGATCCCCGGCTTCGACGGGCAACACACCGGTGAGCAGCTCGTAGAGAATCACGCCCAGCGCGTAGACGTCGGAGCGGATGTCGATCTCGCCACCGGTGAGGGCTTCCGGGGCGAGGTAGGCCGGGGTGCCCACCAGCTCCTCGGCCGTCCACACCGTGTCGTCGGCGAGCTGGCGGTCGATCCCCTTGGCGACGCCGAAGTCGATGACCTTGGGAACGGCCCTTCCATCCTGCTCCATGACCAGGACGTTCGAGGGCTTGAGGTCGCGGTGGAGCACGCCTTTCCGGTGGGCGTGCTGGACGCCGTCGCAGATGGCGGCGAAGAGCTCCAGGCGGCGGTCGAGGCCGAGGCCCTGGCGGTCGCAGTGCTCCGTCACGGGCAGGCCCGGCACGTATTCCATGACGATGTAGAGGTCGCCCTCCTCGGTGGTGCGAGCCTCGTGGACCTCGGCGACGGCCGGGTGGTGCAGGCGGGCCAGGGCCTGCTGCTCGGCCTTGAAGCGCAGCGTTTCGCGGCGGGCCGGCAAGGGGCCGCGGTGGAGCTTCAAGGCCACGCGGCGGCCGAGGGGCTCGGGCTCCTCGGCCAGGTAGACGGTGGCCATCGCTCCCGTGCCGATCTCTTCGAGCAGCCGGTAGGGACCGATGAAGCGGGGCCGGGAAAGGTCGTCCGCCGCGGGAGCCTCCTCGGGGGCCGGCTCGGGCAGCGGCACGGTGACGTCGATCTCGGTGCCGGCGCCCGGGGCCGAGGCGATGCGGCAGCGCCCGCCGAGCAGGGCCGTACGCTCTTCGATGGTGGCGAGTCCCAGCCCGCCCGTCCGCCGCACCTCTTGGGGATCGAAACCGGCGCCGTCGTCGGCCACGGACAGGTGCGCTTCGCGGGCGGCGATCCTCAGGGTGACGTGGGCCGACCGCGCGCCGGCATGGCGGGCCGTGTTCGCCAAGGCCTCCTGGACGATGCGATAGAGGCCGAGGGCGATGTCCGAAGAGAGCGAGGGGAAGGGATCTTCGGCGCCGCGCAGGCTGAGCCGCACCGGCAGGCCGTGCCGCCGCTCGACCTCCACGCAGTGGTCGCGGAGGGCCTCGGCCAGGCCCCGGCGCTCCAGGATCGCCGGGTGGAGGTCGTGGCTCAGGCGGCGGAGGTCTTCTCCGAGCTCAGCCAGGCTGGCGCCCACGGTGTCCAGCCCGGTCCGCCGGGAGTCGCCCTCCGTGAATTCCTTGCGGACGGCCTTGAGCTCCAAGGAGAGGGCGGCGAGGCGCTGGCAGTGGTCGTCGTGAAGCTCGCGGGCGAACCGGCGCCGGGCCTCTTCCACGCCGGCGATCAGCCGCCCGGCGGCACCCTGGGGCTCGCCTGTCATGTCACATCACGGGTCCGCTGGCCTGGGAGGCGAGGAGCGCCAGCTCCACCCGGCTCGCCGTCCCCAACTTGTCGTAGACCTTGCTCAGGTGGGTACGCACCGTGGTCACCGACACGCCGAGCCGCTGGGCGATTTCCTTGTTGGACATCCCCAGGCCCACGAGCCGCACGATGTCGTGCTCGCGCCGGGTGAACTGCTCCTGGGTATCCGACCGCCGGCGCTCGGCGGGCCGCCGGATGGCGCCCGGCACCGTGGCGCCCAGGACGGCCCGCGTCACGGCCGGACTGACGTAGTACTGGCCCTTGAGCACCTCCCGGACGGCGGTCTCGATCTCCTCCGGAGCCGACGTCTTGGTCAGGTAGCCGCAGGCGCCGGCGTCGAACGCCGCCCGCATCCAGGAAGGCTCGTTGTGGACGCTCAGGATCAGGATCCGCACGCCGGGCAGCGCCACCTGGAGCCGGCGCGTGGCCTCGATGCCGTCGAAGCCGGGCATGGAGATGTCGGCGACGACGAGATCGGGGCGCAGCCTCTTCGCCGCCTCGAGGAGCGCGTGGCAATCGGCCACCATCCCAACCACTTCGCACTCCGGCTCGAGGAGCTTTCTCAAGCCCTCGAGCATCATGGGATGGTCATCGGCAAGAAGCACTCTGGGACGCATGTTCTCCTCCCGGCCTGATACGAGCCCACTCGGCGGGTCAACCCGATGGAGGCACGCCACTCATCCCAGACAAAATCTCAGAAAAACATTACGAGCTACATTACCATGCGGAGGGAAGCACGGGATGAACGTTTCGCGGCAGGCGTGAAACGTTTTCCCGCCCGCGGTCACTCACAGGTAAGCCCCCTCCTTCTTAGTCTTCTCCCCTGGGGGGGTCCTTTTTTTTCTCTTCTATTCCTACTGCCGTTGCCGCACGATGCCGGTGAGCCCGGCGAGGAAGAGCGGCACTAGCACCCAGCTGACGGCGGAGATCAGCAGGGCGTAGGCGTCGAACCGCAGCCCCAGCTCCGGGATGCGCTGGGGGGACGGCACGTAGTTCGGCTCGCCCAGGAAGAGCAGCATGGGGAAGTGGCAGCGCAGGGCGACGCCCAGCGTCACCCAGGGGGTCTGGGCCTCCAGGGGCAGGGGGTCCGGCGTGGCGGCGGGCCGCTCGTTGTAGCTCACCAGCGATCCCGGTTGCGCGAAGACCCAGCACGACAGGGCGAAGGCCACCAGGAACAGCGCGATGAGACGGTGCGGCCGGGCACCGTAGCCGATCGCCACCCCCAGAAAGAGCCACTTCATCCAGCGGCCGAGGAAAGACGAGCGTCCGGTCACGAGGTCGCGGTCGTTCATCTCCACGTAGACCCGCCGGGCCGGCTCGTCCAAGCCCTTGTTCCTCAGCCAGGCCTCGACGGCGAGGTAGGTGCTGCGCTTGAAGGGCCGGGTGCGCCGCAGCAGCTCGGTGTACTGGCACTCGCTCCCCTGGTGCGGCAGGTCGAGGTCGTCGAAGGTCATGCCGTCGGCGCTGATGCGGTCGGGGATGCGGCCCAGGATCGAGAGCTTGGAGAGGCGGGCCCGGTCGAGCTTCAGCCGGGCCTCCTCCGCGCCGGGCTCCTGCCGGCCGGTGAGCAGCCGCTGGAGGAAGTCCCGACGCCGGCCGGCGTGTACGGCCGGCTTCGGGAGATCCGGGGGATCGAAGAGGCGCCCGTCGATCACCAGCTCCTGGATGTGGGCGCCCGAGAGGTCGACGCGGCCGCGGATCTCCAGGTGGCCGGGAACCTCTCTGCCGGACAGGTCCGGCCGGGCGGCATAGAGCTCGCCGTCGAAGGCGCAGAGCATGCGGCCGTTGATCACCGCCCGCTGAAGCTCGACGTCGCCGCCGATGAGGGCGCGGTCGATCACCAGCATGTGGGAGATCCGGACGGAGGTGCCGAAGATGCCGCCCAGGACCTCCGGACGGAAATCGCCGTCCGGGCAGATGCGCAGACCGCGCCCGATCTCGGCGCCGTGCAGGGCCAGGTCGTGAAGGCAACCGTCGGCGGAGGGGCCGCAGCCGATCCGCACCCCTCCGAAGTGGACGACGCCGCCGATCTTCGCCCCGGCCAGGCTCACCGGGCCGAGGATCTCGGCGCGCCAGCCGTCCGCCGTCGAAAGGCGGAGGTCCTCCCGGATCGCGGCGCTCCCCAGGTTGAGGCCGATCCGGGGCTCCTCCTCGCGGCTGATGCGCACGCCCCGCAGGCCGACCTGGCCACCCACCCGGGCGCCGAAGAGAGACATCTCCCCGAGCACCTCGGGACGGAAACCGCGGATGGGCTGGCAGAGGAAATCGCCGCCGATCTCGGCGTTGCTGGCGTTGAGGTCGCCGCCGACCCGGATGCCGCAGAGGTCGACATGGCCGCCCACCCCGAGCCCCACCATGTGGACGGAGCCCTCGACCTCCGCCCTCGATCCTTCCAGGGACTGGCAGAAGACGTCGCCGGTGATGTGGGCGATCTGCAGGTCGAGATCCCCGTCGATCCGGAGGCCGTCGAATCCGATCTCCCCCAGCCGGGCCTGGCGGAAGGAGAGCGAGGCCTCGGAGCGGAGCTGCGTGGCGTTGAGGCGCCCCGTGACCTCGATCTGGTCGAAGTTGTGGCGGATGGGCGGCCGGTCGCCGAGGAAGATGCGGGCTCGCGCGAGCTTCAACTGGCCGTCCACCCGGGCGGCGAAGAGGTTCAGGTTCTGCCGGAACTCGCAGCCGGAAAGGTCGACCGTGTGGCCGAAGCGCGCCTCGGTCAGGTGGACGCGGCCGAGGAAGACGGTGTTGGTGAGGATCAGCCGGTGGGGAACCTCGGCGCCGTCGAGGTCCAGGTCCCCTTCGACCACGCCGCCGTCCAGCCGGACGGGCCGCCCCTCGCGGATCGCGGATGCCAGCTCCGAAGCCTGGAGGGTCTGCCCCCCTCCGGCCCGCGCCTTGTCGAATGGGATGGCCATGAGGAGACAGTTTACGCCTCCCGTCTCCTTTCCGCTCCGTCTCGGTGGTACCTTTCCCCCGGAGTTTGCGCATGAGCCCGAAGCCCCGGCAAGTCATTCTCGTTGGCAACCAGCAGGTCTCGCTTCCCGAGGGAGTGACGGCCCTGGACTGGTCGCTGGAGCGGACCAGCTACCAGAACCCGCGGATCCGGTCCTTCCTCGGCTGCATCCACCTGATCGAGGGGGTGCTGGAGAGCAACTACGCCCTGCTCCACTGCTCGCCGGAGCGCCTGCTGGACATCTGGAGCAAGGTGCGGAAGGTCGCGCACCTGATCCGCTCCCAGCTCGCCCCGCTGCTGGAGGCCCCCTCGCGCATCCCGCGCCTGGAGGAGGCGCGGGAGAGCGCCCAGATGGCCCTCGGGATGCTCGACACCCACGTCCTGCGCGGGCTCGACCGTTTTCCGGACAACGTGCCGCCCGGGCAGATCATGGAGGTCCGCAAGCTCCTCTGCGTGTCGATCGGCCAGATCCACTCCTTCCTGCACGACACGTTCGGCGAGGTCATGGCCGCCGATCCGCGGAGCCTGCACGACGCGGACTACTTCCTCTCGCGCCGCTTCCCCCGCGACATCGAGGAGGCGGAGTGGCTCCACGCCACCCTGATCCGCCTGGGCGAGTACCTGGAGAGCCTGGACGCCGACCGGCAGAGCCGCCTCGCCGCCGTGGCCGCGGCCGTGCGCCGGGACGAGACGGTCCCCTCCCTGACCACCTGGGAGCCCACCGCGGACTTCCTCGACGTGCTCCTGACCGGTCTCACCCCCAAGCTCAAGGAGGTGCTGGCCCTGCGGGGGGTCCGCTTCTACGAGATGGAGATCCTCGACCGCCACGCCTTCGAGATCCCCCATCGCTGCCTCCTGCTGCTCGACCTCCACGAGACGGCCACCGAGGCCGTCGAGGGCATCAAGAAGGCCGTCGGCGGCTCCCAGCCGGAGAAGGAGCAGGGCGTGCGCGACCTGATCCTTTGCCACGCGGCCTTCAGCCGCCGGATCGCCGCCCAACTCGTTCAGATCGACACCGTCCTGCGCGACCTCGTGGCCTTCGCCCCTTTGTGGGTCGAGGCGGTCGAGAAGCGCCGCGCCCTGCTGCTGCGCCGGAGCCTCGAAGAAGGCGCTCATCCGCGCGAGGCCGAGTAGATTTCTCTCCCGCCTGTTCTGCCGGCTGTCATGCCGAACCGCCGGCCCCTCCTCTTCGCCGCGGCGCTGGCCCTCCTCACCCTGGCCGCCTTCGAGCCCTCGCTCGGGAACCGCTTCGTCAACCTCGACGATACGCTCTACGTCACGGCCAACCCCATGGTGCGAAAGGGGCTGACGCGGGAAGGCTTCGCTTGGGCCTGGACGGCCAACGTGGCCAACAACTGGCATCCGCTGACAGTGCTGTCCCAGATGGCGGACTGCCAGCTCTTCGGGGTGAACCCGGCGGGCCACCACCTCACGAGCCTCCTCCTCCACCTCGCCAACGTCCTGCTGCTCTTCGAGGTGCTGCGGCGGATGACGGATGCCATGGGACGGAGTGCGGCGGTGGCGGGGCTCTTCGCCGTCCATCCCCTGCACGTCGAATCCGTGGCCTGGGTGGCCGAGCGCAAGGACGTCCTGAGCGCCCTCTTCTGGATCCTGGCGATGGGGGCCTACCACCGCTATGCGCTCCGGCCCTCCGTGGGCAGATATCTGCTCGTGGCCGTCGCCATGGCCCTGGGGCTGATGGCGAAGCCGATGGTGGTGACCCTGCCGTTCGTCCTCCTGCTGCTGGACGTCTGGCCCCTGGGGCGCCTGCGTTTCGACGAGCCCGGCTGGGGGCCCCGGCTGGTTCGGCTGGCGGCGGAGAAGCTGCCGCTCCTCGGCCTCTCGGCCGCGGCGAGCCTGGTCACCCTCCAATACCAGACGACCAGCCTCGTCTCCCTGGAATCCCTGCCTTGGCGGGTGCGCCTGGCGAACGCCGCGGTCTCCTACACGGTCTATCTCGGCAAGACGCTGCTGCCCCGGCACCTCGCGGTGTTCTACCCCATTCCGCTCGAGATCCCGGCCTGGAAGGCCGTGGGCGCGGCCGTCCTGATCGCCGTGCTGACGGCGCTGGCGGCCTGGAAGGTCCGGCAGGCGCCCTGGCTGCTGGTGGGCTGGCTCTGGTTCCTGGGCACGCTGGTGCCCGTGATCGGCCTCGTGCAGGTGGGCCGCCAGGCCATGGCCGACCGCTACACCTATCTGCCGTCGATCGGCCTCTTCCTGGCGGTCTGCTGGGGGCTGCCGGCTCTGGCTTCGAGCCGGCGCTGGCGGCCGGCCCTCGGCACGGCGTGCATCCTGGCGCTCCTCGTCCTCACGGCGGCCACGCGGGCGCAGGTGCGCCACTGGCATGACAGCGTCGCCCTGTACCGGCACGCCCTCGCCGTCACCCGGGACAACTACGTGGCCCACATCGGCCTCGCCAAGGCCCTCGCTTCGCGCAAGGACTGGAGCGGCGCGGCGGAGCAGTACCGGGCGGCGCTGGCCCTCCGGCCTGGGCTCCGCGGCGTCCCGAAGGCGCTGGCCGAGGCCCTGCGCGAAGCGGAACGAGCGGGCCGCTAGCCCTTCACCAGCTCGGGGGCGGCTGGCGGGGCGGTACGGCGCATCCCAAACTCTCCTTCTCCAGGTGAAAGACTCAGGCGTTATAGGATCTATCCGCTCGCGATGTCGGCCTGATTATAGCCGCGGGCCCAACCGGAGAAGGAGAACGATGAAGACGCTGAGGAGCTACGTTCGTGGAAGCTGGCATGAGGCCCAATCGGGATTCGCGACGCTGGTGGACCCCTCGACCGAGGAGGAGATCGCCCGCGCTTCGAGCGAGGGGATCGACTTCGGGGCGGTGCTCGACTACGCCCGCGAGCGCGGCGGCCCAGCCCTGCGGGCCCTGACCTTCACCCAGCGCGCCATGCTCCTCAAGGACATGTCCAAGGTCCTGCGCGACAACCGGGACGAGCTCCTCGACCTCTCCGCCCGCAACACGGGCACTACCAAGCCGGACGGCTCGTTCGACGTTGACGGCGCCTCCGGCACCCTGGCCTACTACTTCAGCCTCGGCCGCGGCCTGGGCGACCGCACGTTCCTCTCCGAGGGAGATGGCGTGCAGCTCGCCCGCACCGAGGGCTTCTGGGGCCGGCACGTGCTGGTGCCCCGGCACGGCGTGGCCGTCCACATCAACGCCTTCAACTTCCCGGCCTGGGGCTTCGCCGAGAAGGCCGCCTGCGCCCTGCTCGCCGGCATGCCGGTGATCACCAAGCCGGCCACGGCGACCTCGATGGTCACCGAGCGCTGCATCGAGCTGATCGTCGAGGCGGGGATCCTTCCCGAGGGCGCCTTGCAACTCGTCGTCGGCTCGACGGGCGACCTGCTCGACCGCCTCGGCCCGCAGGACGTCCTGGCCTTCACGGGCTCGGCGGACACCGCCCGAAGCCTGCGCTCGCGGGCCAACCTCCTGGCCGCCAATACCCGGGTGAACGTCGAGGCCGACAGCCTGAACGCCGCCATCCTGGCGCCGGACGTGGCGGACGGCTCCGCCACCTTCGGCCTGTTCCTGAAGGACGTGGTGCGGGAGATGACCCAGAAGACGGGCCAGAAGTGCACGGCCGTGCGCCGCATCCTGGTCCCCAAGGACCGCGTCGACGCCGTTCAGGAGGCCTTGGTATCCAGGCTGAACGAGGTCGTGGTGGGCAACCCCACGGATCCCGCTGTGAAAATGGGGCCGGTCGCCACGGCCCAGCAGCTCGAGGACACCTTGCGCGGCATCGGCGAGCTTCAGCAGGGAGCGCGGATCGTCCATGGCTCCGGGCAGCGGGCCGACGGCGCCGGCGCGCCAGCGGGCAAGGGCTTCTTCGTCCAGCCCACCCTGCTGCGCAGCGACGACGCCCGGACCGCCGGCGCCGTCCACGAGCGGGAGGTCTTCGCCCCCGTCGCCACCCTCCTCCCCTATGACGGCACGGCCGCCGACGCGGTGGAGATCGTGGCCTTGGGCGGCGGCACCCTGGTGACCTCCGCCTACACGGACGACGCCGGCTGGGCCGGGGAGCTGGTCTCGCGGGGCGGCGGCGACACCGGCCGCATCTACATCGGCTCCGAGACCTCCGCCGCGGACGCTCCCGGCTCCGGCGCCGCCCTGCCGCAAACCCTCCACGGCGGCCCTGGCCGCGCGGGCGGCGGCGAGGAGCTGGGCGGTCTCGTGGGCGTCAAGCTCTACCTTCAGAGAGTGGCCGTCCAAGGGAGCCGGGTCCTGGTGGACGAGCTCGTGGGAGCCTGACAGGCATGGATCAAGACAAGGCCCTTCGCGACCACCTCCTGGAGCTGCTGCGCGGCCGCAGCGCCCACCTGGATTTCGAAAAGGCGCTCGCGGGTCTCCCGCCGGAGCTTCGGGGTACCAAGGCCCCGGGGCTTCCCCACACCGTCTGGCAGCTCCTGGAGCACCTGCGGATCGCCCAGTGGGACATCCTGGAGTTCAGCCGCAATCCGGACCACGTTTCCCCTCCTTGGCCGGAGGGCTACTGGCCGTCCGAGACGGCCCCGGACAACGCCACTTGGGATCGCGCCGTCGAAGGCTTCCACCGCGACCTCAAGGCCATGCAGGATCTCGTCGCCAATCCCAAAACCGACCTCTACGCCAAGATCCCCTGGGGAGAAGGCCAGACGATCCTCCGCGAGGCCCTGCTGGTGGCGGACCACAACGCCTACCACCTGGGGCAGATCGTCAGCGTGCGGCACGCATTGGGAGCGTGGGAGTAGGCTCTACTTGACCCTACGGCTTCGCCCCTTCAGAATCCGTATATGGAGGTGTATATGGAGCTTACCAAGAAGACAACTATCCTTTTTCCCCCAGCTCTCCATGATCAGCTCACACGACTTGCGGAGCACCGGGGTACCAGTCTGGGAGAGCTCGTACGGAAGGCTTGCGAGATCCAGTATGGACTGGTCTCTGCGGATGCCCGCTTGGAAGCGGCCCGAGAGCTCGCCAGCATGAGCCTGCCGGTTGGCGAGCCGGACGAGATGGAACGGGAGTCCGTCCCCCATCCTGAGGACCTCCTCTTTTGATCCTGATCGACGCCAATATTTTCATGTACGCGGCAGGAGCCGAACATCGCTACAAGGCGCCGAGCTCCCGTTTTCTTGAGCGGGTGGCTCGCGGAGAGATCGAAGCTGCCCTGGACGCTGAGGTCCTCCAGGAAATCCTGCACCGCTATCGATCCATTCAGCGGTGGCCCGAAGGAGGGCGAGTCTACGATCTGGCAAGACGGATTGTTCCGATCGTCATCCCCATCACGGCCGATATCCTCGATCTGACAAGAAACCTCCTGGACCGCTACGGAAACCTCTCAGCGCGCGATGCACTCCATGCCGCGGTAGTCCAATACCACGGCGCAAGGGCGATCTGCAGCTTCGACCGGGACTTTGACGATATCGAGAATCTTGAGAGGATCGAACCTGCCCTCTAAGGCATCACTGCCCTACAGCAACTCCAGGTTCGCGAACTTCGCCACCAGCTTCCGCTTTCCCGACTTCTCGAAGAAGACGGTGAGGCGGGCCTCGTCGCCCTCTCCTTCCATCTCCAGCACCACGCCGGCGCCCAGAGTGGGATGACGGACGCGGCTGCCGCGCCTGATCGTGCGGCGGGGAGCGCCGGACGCGGGCTCGGGGACGGCCGGGCGCGCCGGCGGTCTTCCGTAGCTGGAAGGCTGCGGGACGGGCGCGGCGGCCCGCGGCGGCATGGACGGAGAAAACTGCGGCGGAGCGGCCGCCGGGCGGCTCTGCCCCTGGCCGCCGCCGAAGAAGGAGTAGACGCTCTGGGCCCGCTGGTCCACGCGCTCGGAGTAGAAGAGATCCGGGCTCGTGGAGACGTCCAGGAGCTGATCCGGCAGCTCGGAGAGGAACGGCGACTCCGCCTGGTCCTGGTAACGGCCCGCGATGCGCCGGCGCCGGCAGGAGGACAGGTAGAGACGCTCGCGGGAACGGGTCATGCCCACGTAGAGCAGGCGGCGCTCCTCCTCGACGTCCTCCAGGGCTCCCTGGGAGTTGAAGTGGGGCAGCAGGCCGTTCTCCAGGCCCGGCAGGAACACGGCCTTGAACTCCAGGCCCTTGGCGCTGTGGAGCGTCATCAGCGAGACGCCCTTCTCGGACTGCAGGGAGTCGATATCCGAGACCAGGGCGACATGGTCGAGAAAGGACGTCAGGAGATCCTGGTCGCTGCTGGTGTTGTAGCTGTTCGACTCCGTGAACTCCTGGGCGGCGGAGAGGAACTCCTGGATGTTCTCCAGCTTCGCCAGGTCCTCCGGCTCGTCCTTGTTGTAGAGCGCCGTGTAGGCCGTGGCCTCCAGCAGGCGGTCGAGAAGGGCTGGAAGAGGCATCTCGGAGGCCGTGTGCTGAAGCCCCACGACGAGGTCGCGGAACTTGCGCAGGGCCGTGGCGCTGCGGGCCGGCAGGGTGCCGAGGTCGTCCAGGTAGAGCACGTCCCAGAGCGGCTGGCCGAGCTGGACGGCGCGGTCGCGCAGCAGCTCCAGGGTCGACTTGCCGATGCCGCGAGGCGGCTGGTTGACGATCCGCATGAGCGAGAAGTTGTCGCGCGGGTTCCGCAGCACCCGCAGGTAGGCCACCAGGTCCTTGATCTCGGCGCGGTCGTAGAACCGCACGCCGCCGATCAGGGAGTACGGGATCTCCCGCGACAGCAGCTCGTCCTCGATGGCGCGGGTCTGGGCGTTGGTGCGCACCAGGATGCCCATGTCGCCGAGGCGGAAGTTGTTCCGCAGGCGCTGGAGGGTGCGGACGACCCAGGACGCCTCGTCCCCCTCGTCGGTCGCCTTGTAGACCTCCACCTTCGGGCCGGCGCCGCTGTCGGTCCACAGCCGCTTGCCGCGGCGGTTGACGTTGTTGGCGATCAGCGCCCCGGAGACGTCGAGGATGGTCTGCGTCGAGCGGTAGTTCCGCTCCAGCTTGCGGATCTCCGCGCTGGGGAAGGTTTTCTCGAATCCCAGGATGTTGTTGAGGTCGGCGCCGCGCCAGCGGTAGATCCCCTGGTCCTCGTCGCCCACGGCCGTCAGGTTGCCGTCTGGCCCCACGAGCTCCTGGACGAGCCGGAGCTGGGCGTGGTTGGTGTCCTGGTACTCGTCGACGAGCAGGTAGCGGGTGCGGGCGCGGATGCGCTGGCGCAGCTCCTGGTCGGTCGAGAGGAGCTTGACCGAGAGCGAGATCAGGTCGTCGAAGTCGACCCCCGAGGCCTGCCCGAGCAGCCCCTGGTAGCGCCGGTAAAGGGCGGCGACCTTCTTCTCGAAAAAGTTCTGGGCCAGCGCCTCGTAGGCGGGGGCGTCGAGCAGCTTGTTCTTGGCCGAGCTGATCTGGCCCAGCACCGAGCGCGGGGAGAAGGCGGTCTCGGAGAGGCCTTCGCCGCTGAGCGCCTCCTTGACGAGGCCGATCTGGTCGGACGTGTCGAGGATGTGGAAGTCGCGCCGCAGCCCCACCCGCTCGCCGTAGCGGCGGAGCATCACGAGCCCGTAGCGGTGGAACGTCCCGACCGAGGTCGGCAGGGGATGGAGGTTCAGGAGCTCCTCCACCCGCTCGCGCATCTCGCCGGCCGCCTTGTTGGTGAACGTCATGGCGGCGATGGTTCCGGGATCGACGCCCATCTCCTCGATGAGCCAGAAGATCCGGTAGGTGATGACGCGGGTCTTGCCCGATCCGGCGCCGGCGAGGACGAGCTGCGGGCCCTCGCCGTGCGTGACGGCGGCGACCTGCTCGGGGTTGAGCTGGCGTTCCAGCTCCTGGAGGACGGCTTTCTTCACGCGGGGAGTTTGTCCGAGGGGGAAGGTAATGGCAAGCACGGGATCACTCCGCATCCCGAAGGACGCGACCCGGATCGCCGTAACTGAAGAGAAGACTTGGCTTTAGCCCGAGGGCGTGGCATGCTTCCGCGCAACGCTGACCAATGCGGTGAGTCTATCAAGGAATAACTTCCGGAGATACGATCTTTGGTCCGACACCCCTGGGAGATCACCGTTCGAGAGTTTGTGGAGAAGGTCCAGCGTGATTATGGGCTCGAGCTTTCGGTCACCTACGTCGCCCTCACCGCCAGCCTGTACCTGCGCAAGAACGACCGGGTCCACCTTCTCCTGGTGGCTGACGAAGACGATGTCCTGCCCTTGGACGTTCTGTGGACCCTCTGCCGGGCCTTCAACCTGCCTCCCGCAGACTTCCACCTCGATCCCGATCCGGAGGATGAATGACCGTCAGGCGGCGATCCGGGTGTCGATTCGTGGGTCGGAGCCAACCTCCAGCCCACGAGGGAGCTTCAGTTGGACCGTTTCCATGCGGGTCTCCGCCGCCTCGAACCTCTGCCAATACTTTCGAGGCGCCGAGGAGAAGCCTTGGAAGGGCTCGATCCCGCATTCCAGGCTCGCGGCGATCTGAGCCGTCAGAAAGCGCTCCACTTCCTTCGAGACATCCTCCAAGCGGCGGACCGCTGTCGCCAGGTCGTACTCGAGGAAATGGATGACCCACCAGTCACCCTCCTGGAAGACGACGGATCGAATGGTTGGCTCGATCATGGACTCTCTCCTTTCGGATCCTTCAGGATCCATTCTACGCCAACCCCTCCCCGGGAATGCCCGGCCCCCGGATCGGCTTAGGATAGGGTGGGGGAAAGACGTCCGCCCCGTCTCATCCGTAGATACAATTCCGGCCCGCCGTGGGGTGGCGCCGTTCAGAGGAAGCCGATCATGTCCATGAAGCCCGTCGAGATCCACGACAACCTGTCCCGCAGCGTCATCGGCCAGGAGGAGTCGCTGCGCTACGTCTCCGTGGCCATCTTCAAGCATCTCCAGGGGGAGAAGTACGGCAACCTCCTCCTCATCGGCAACTCGGGGACGGGCAAGACGACCATCATGCGCGCCATCGAGGGGCTCTACCACGCCCATGTGGAGTTCGAGGAGTACCGGGTCGTCCTCATCATGAACGCCAACACCCTGGCGACCGAGGAGGGCGCGGTCGACACCAGCCGCCTCTTCAACCGCCTGGAAGAGCGCACCCGGCAGGTGCTGGGCGAGGGCGCCACCGCCGAGCAGATCAGCCGCGCCATGGAACGGGCCACCGTCTGCCTCGACGAGATCGACAAGGTCTCGGGGATGATCGGCGGCAAGCCCTACGTGACCGGCATCAACATCCAGCAGGCCGTGCTCACCCTGATCGAGGGCGAGCGGGTGCCGCACCGCATCACCGCGCCCAACCAGGACGGGGTCATCGAGTCCTCCAGCTACTGGATCGACACCGGCAAGATGCTGTTCCTCTGCGCCGGCGCCTTCGAGACCCTCTACGACCAGGTCTTCCACCGGGTCACCTCGCCCAAGAGCGGCATCAAGCTGCCCACCACCACGACCTACGTCAACGGCAAGATCACGATCCGCGAGTACTTCACCCTGCGCCATCACTTCCGGCAGGAGGACCTCTTCGAGTACGGCATGCAGCCGCAGTTCCTCTCGCGGTTCGACAACGCCGTCATCCTGGAGGATCTGACCGCCAGCACCCTGGCGCGCATCTTCCGCGAGCCCCGGGAAGGGGTGTGGCAGACGTCCCAGAACTTCTTCCAGAAGTACAACATCGAGCTGGACGTCACGGACGACGCCGTGCTGAAGATCGCCGAGGAGGCTTCGAAGAGCAGCCGCATCGGCGCCCGGGCCCTCAAGTCGGTCTACGGCCGCATCATCAAGCCCTTCGAGTTCGATCCCTTCTCGCGCGAAGAGGTGAAGCCGCTCAACGGCGAGGGCGGCCCGCACCGGCTGGTGATCGACGAGAAGCTGGTGACGGAAGGGATCAAGCCGGCGGTCTAGGGCGACTGCTCCAGGGAGTCCGAGGGCAGGCTACAATCCGGCCCATGACTCCTTTTGACACCGCTCCAACCGTCGAACGCCTCCTCGCCCGCTTTGGCCAGGAGCATGCCGATCGCATCCGCCTGGGCGTCCAGCAGGCCGCCCAGCGCTGGCGGCCCGAGGACGGCGACGCCGAGGCTTTCTCCAGCTTCTGTGAAGCCCATTTCATCGCCGATCCGGAGCAGCTCGCCGCCACCTTCCAGCGCCTGGAGCAGACTCTCGAGCAGGTCGACGGCCACCTCCACGAGGTGCGCCGCACGCTGACCTGGCCCATCGACGTCGAGACGGGCCCGCTCACGGCGGCCGACCGCCTGTTCGCCGAGCTCGACCTCGCGGCGCACGTGGACGAGGACCTCTTCCGCACCAAGGTGGCCTTCCTCGCCCTGCTCAACTTCCCCGTCCACACGCTGGCGGAACGCCTGGAGCAGGGACCCGCCTGGGACCGCCAGACCTGGGCGCGCTCCCGCTTCATGGACCGCTTCGCCCTGCGGGTCCCCGCCGCGGTGCACCAGGAGATCACCCGTATCTCGACGGCGGCGGAGCAGTACGTCGCGAGCTACAACGTCCGGCTGGACCGGGTCGTGTCCAATTCCTTTTCAGAGGGCACCGAGCGCCCGTTCCCCGAGGGGCTCCGGCTCATCAGCCACTGGGGCCTGCGCGACGAGCTGGCCTCCTACTACGCCGATCCGGCCCCGGCCGGTCTCGCCCGCCAGCGGCTCATCCTGCGGGTCATGGAGCGCATCGTCCGGCAGGAGATCCCGGCGGCGGTGGTCGACAATCCGGATCTCCTGTGGGACCCGGAGACCAACACCGTCCGCACCCTGGAAGGGCGCGTGGCCGAGGATCTCGCCGCCCGCGAGCCCGACACCCGCTACGCCACCCTGCTCCAGATCTTCCACGCGTTCCGCAAGGCCGATCCCTACAGCCAGACCGAGCCGACCTTCGTCTCCCGCCGCTTCGAACGGGACCGCCAGATCCCCGAGAAGGAGGTCGAAGCCCTGCTCGTCTCCGTGCTGACCTCGCCCGAGGTGGCGGATCTCGGCCGGCTCATCGAGCGCCGGCTCGGCCGGCCCCTGGAGCCGTTCGACATCTGGTACGCCGGCTTCAAATCCCGGGGCACCTTTCCCGAGGTGGAGCTCGACGAGGCCGCGCGGGCCCGCTACCCCGACCTTCCCGCCTTCGCGGCCGCCCTGCCGGAGCTGCTCGCGGGGATGGGCTTCTCCCCGGACCGGGCGCGGTGGCTCGCCGAGCGCATGGAAGTGGACCCCGCGCGGGGAGCCGGCCACGCCGTGCAAGCCCTGCGGCGGGAGGACAAGGCCCACCTGCGGACGCGGGTTCCCCAGGGCGGCATGGACTACAAGGGATACAACGTGGCGATGCACGAGCTCGGTCACAACGTCGAGCAGGTCTTCTCCCTGAACGGCATCGATCACTGGCCGCTGGCGGGCGTCCCCAACAACGCCTGCACCGAGGCGTTCGCCTTCATTTTTCAGCACCGCGATCTGGAGATGCTGGGGATGGGGTCCGAGGGCGAGGAAGCCCGGCGCGCCGAAGCCTTGGGCATTCTGTGGAACACCTACGAGATCGCCGGCGTCTCGCTCGTCGACATGGGCGTCTGGAACTGGATGTACCAGCATCCGGACGCCACTCCGGCCGAGTTGCGGGAGGCGGCGCTCGCCCTGGCCCGCGACGTCTGGAACCGCTACTTCGCCCCCGTCTTCGGCGTGCGGGACTCGGAGATCCTGGCGATCTACTCCCACATGATCGTCTACGGCCTCTACCTGCCCGACTACGCGATCGGCCACATCCTGGCGTTCCAGATCGCCCAGAAGCTTTGGCAGGGGGATTTCGGCGCCGAGATGGAACGCATCGCCCGCCAGGGCCGGCTCACCCCGGACGCCTGGGTGCGCGGCGCCGTGGGAGGTCCGATCTCGGCCGGAGCGCTGCTCGCCGAAGCAAGGACGGCGCTGGCGGCGGAGATCTAGCCGCCCCAGGCGCCGGGGCGCCTGACGGAGGAACAGGTCGCCGTCGAGAGAGTTGACGACGAGGTCGCGGAAAAGCATAATGCGGCGGTAGAAAGACGTAAGGCCTGACATTCACTTCCGCGGCCTCGTAACGGACTCATGGCAAAAAACCTGCACGAGTTGCGGGACCCGATCCATGTCTTCATCAGGTTGAGCTCGGAGGAGCGGAAGGTTCTCGACTCCCGCCCGTTCCAGCGCCTCCGGTACGTCCATCAGCTCGCGCTGACGTACCTCGTCTATCCCGGAGCGACTCACAGGAGATTCGAGCATTCCCTCGGGGTCATGGAGCTTGCCAGCCGAATTTTCGATGTCGTCACCCAAGCCGGGAACTTGACCGATGAGATCCGCCAGTTGCTGCCGGAGCTTTCGGATACCGAAAAGCTGAGTTACTGGCGCCGGGTGCTGCGGATGGCCGCGCTTTGCCACGATATCGGCCATCTCCCTTTTTCCCATGCGGCCGAACACGAGCTGCTTCCTGCGGGGTGGGACCATGAACGCCTGACTCTCGATCTCCTGAAAAGTGAGGAGATGCTGGCGATCTTCCAAGGCATGACGCCTCCGGTTCGCGCCGCAGATGTCGCCAAGCTCGCCGTGGGTCCGAAGAAGCTGAAATCCGAGCGCTTTTCGAGCTGGGAGGTTATTCTCTCAGAGATCATCACAGGAGATGCCTTCGGTGCCGACCGGATGGATTATCTGCTGCGGGACTCGCATCATGCCGGCGTTGCTTATGGAAAATTCGATCACTACAGGCTGATCGATACCCTCCGGATCCTCCGCACGACTCCTCATGGCGACGAGGGTTATCCCGAGCCAGCGCTCGGCGTGGAAGAAGGAGGCCTTCAATCCACGGAGGCCCTGCTTCTCGCGCGTTACTTCATGTATTCTCAGCTCTACTTCCATCATGTCCGGCGTATCTATGACATTCATCTGAAAGATTTTCTGCGCCAGTGGCTACCGGGCGGCCAGTTCTCGACCGCCACCGAAGACCTGCTGAAAATTACCGACAACGAGGTGACTGCCGCAATGCTGAAGGCGGCGGACGATCCGAAGATTCCGGGGCATGATGCCGCGAGACGGATCGTGTGCCGTGATCACTTCAGGGTTCTATATCAGTGGCATCCGGCGGACGCCAAAGTCAACCCTGAGGCCGGGAAGGCTGTTTTCGAAGCGGCGAGAGAGCGCTTTGGTGGAGAGAGCGTTCGCCACGATCCATATTCCTCCAGGGGAGGTGCCCCCGACTTCCCCGTCCAGATGAGAGATGGAACCGTCGTTTCCTCGGTTACGGCCTCATCGACACTGGCGAAGCTTCCCCTGCTCTCCATGGACTATGTCTTCATCGAGAAGGAGAAACTTGCCGAAGCCCGGGAATGGCTCCGCACGAACAAAGATGAGATAATCCGCCCGATGGAGGAAACGGAATGAACCGCGCACAAAAGGCAGCCCTGCTCACCCGACTGGTGGACAAGCTGAGAGATCAAGATAGCTGGGCAGGAGAAACGCATCTTCAAAAGGCGGTTTTCTTCCTTCAAGTCATGCTGGGCAGTCCCTTCGGCTTCGAGTTCATTCTCTACAAGCATGGCCCCTTTTCTTTCGATTTACGGGATGAGCTTACCGGCCTGCGCGCGGACGGTCTTCTCGATCTGGAGCCTCAGTCGCCTCCCTATGGCCCCAGGTTTGCCTCGACCGCGGTCGGCAAGGCCGTCGCCGGGCGCTACCCCAAGACGGTGAGAGAACAGGAAAATCGGCTCGACTTTGTAGCCAAGCTCTTCCAAGACAAGGGCGTCAAAGAGTTAGAACGGCTTGCGACGGCGCTTTTCAGCTCCTCCGAGTTGGGTTGGAGCACCCCTATCGAGATACGGGCGACTTTTCTCAACGAGATCAAGCCGCACGTCTCCCTCGAGGAAGCTCGGGAAGCGGTGAGAGCCTTGGACGCCATCCGCGGCGAAGTAAGCCGGCTCGGCCTCAACCAGATTCACGCCTGATGACGAAAAAGCCGGCCCGAGGGCCGGCTTTCGCGTCTCCGGACTCGCTGCGATCGGAGCGATCAGCCCGATCAGAGAGTGGACGAGCCGCCGAACGACGTGGTGGCGCCGGCCGTTTCGTGCGTGGCGTTGCGGGTCCAGCTCTCCTTGAGATTCTGCACGGCCTTCTCCGCGACGCCGGTCTCGACCGGATAGCCCTCGAAGGAAAGCTCCTTGAGCACGACCCGGGGGATGACCAGGGCCAGATCCATGATCAACGCGTTGATCTCCTCGAGGTGGCGCTTGGCGAGCTCCGCAACCGTCCCCTGGGAAAGGCCCAGGGCGGTGGCGTGGAGCATGCCGTTGCTGATCGAGGCGAGCGAAAGGGCGGTGTAGTCGTCGCGCAGGGCACGGCTCGCCGCGTCCTTGCGGATCTTGTCGTAGACGCCGGCGATGGCGCCGAGCACGCCCGCCACCGCTTCCTTGACGGCCCCGGCGGCGCTGCCGCCGGAGTAGCCCTCGAGATGGCTCTCCAGGCTCTGGACGTGGGTCTTGAGGGTGCTCTCGATGCGGCCGACGATCTGCAGGACATCGGGGAACTGCTTGACGTCGTCGTCATTCCGCTGCCGCTCCACGGCTTCCAGGATGTGCTTCTCGACGGCGGCCATGTCGGCGAGATAAGGGCGCAAGGCTTCTCGGTTATCTTTCATCGGTGTACCTCCTGCTGTAAGGACCCAGCCCGCCCGAAGGAGCAGGCGCTGGGGAAACGTGCAAAACGCCTGCCGTGATGGCCATGGAAGAAAACCGCGCCCCTCCCCAACGCTTTCTCGCGCTGGCGCGTCTACCGGTTGTGAATGCCCCCTTGACCACGAGCGCGATCTTGGACCCAAGCCAGAGCCAGACCGAGACGGAACGCCTGGCGCGGCTCTTCGACGCGCACCACGAACGCCTGTTCCGGCTGGCCCGGCGCCTCTCGCCGGACCGCGAGGAGGCCCGCGATCTCGTTCAGGAGACCTTCCTGCGGGCGGCCCGCCGGCCGGGCTCCGTGCCGGACGGCGAGCCGTCCGGGGAGGCCTGGCTGGTGCGGACCCTGGTCAATCTCTGCCGCGACCGCTACCGGCGGCTCGGCGTCCGCCAGCGCGTCCACGAGACGATGAGGCGAGGAGAGGAAGGAGCGCATCCGGAGGACGCGGCCGTGGCGCGGGCCACGGTGCGGGCCGCCCTCGAGCGCCTCTCCCCCCGCCGCCGCGCGGCGATCGTGCTCCATGAGATCGAAGGAGTGCCCATGCGCGAGGTGGCCCGCCTGCTCGGGGTCGCCGAGGTGACCGTGCGCTGGCACCTGATGGCCGCCCGCCGGGAATTGGCGGGCCTGCTGCTCGACCGGGCGGCCGAGGAGGACCGGAAATGAACCGCGAAACGAGACAAGAGACGAGAGACGAACGGCTGCGCAGCCTCCTGCGCGAAGCGGATCCCGCCGCCAGCGATGCCGGCCTGAGCCTGGACGAGGTCCGCGACATGCGCCGGGCGGTTCTGACGGCGATACCGGAACGGCGCCGGCGGCTCTTCCCGGTGCTCGCGACGGCTGGCGCCGTGCTGGCCGCGGTCCTGCTCCTGATCGTGGTCTTCCTCCCGCGGCCGGATTCCGGGAAGGCTCCGGCGCCGCCCCGGGTCGCCGCTCTACCGCACCGGACCACTCCTCCCAAGGCCGTCCAGCCTTCTCCCCAGCCGCGAGAGGAGCCCCGGCCGCGCGAGGAGGAAAAGCAGGAGGAAAGGAAGAAGACGATCGTCCGCCCGAAGCGCCGGGCCCCGGCCGCTCCCATCCCGAGTCCCGTCTCCGAGGAACCGGAAGCGGTCGCCGCGCTGGCCGAGGCGGGCGGGCAGCAGATCCAGTTCTCAACCCCGGGAGGGACCCGGATCATCTGGGTCCTCACCTCGGACAAAACCTTGAAGTAAACCGGCCGTCCCCGGACGGCCTTGGAGGAATCGATCATGAAGAATTCGTGTCTCCGCCCTCTCGCCCTCTTCCTGCTCCTCCTGCCGGCCATGGCCGCGGCCCAGGAGCCGGCCAAGCCATCGACGCAAACCATGAGGTACGAGATCCGCTTCATGGACCTGCACGACGCGGAGGTGCTCGCCTGGGACCAGTGCACCGACAAGCAGCGCTGCCGGATCGGCACCATGGCCGTCACCGAGGACGCGCGGAAAGGCTACATGGAGGTGACGGGCGACGCCGAGGTCCAGGAGAAGATCGCCCGCGCCCTGGCCCGGGAGGACAAGTCGCTCGGCAACCAGAACCTGCAGATCCTTCTCCTGGCCGCCGGCACGAAACCGCCCGCCACCGGGTTGGAAGTGCCGGAGAACGCCCAGAAGGCGCTCGCGGATCTCAAGAAGTTCCTGCCTTTCAAGAGCTACCAACTGGTCGACGCCGCCTGGCTGAGCGCAACCGAGGGCCAGATCGCCCAGGGACGTCTCCAGGGAAGCGGAGACGTTTATCAGGTAAGGCTGCGGTTCCGGGCCACGGGCGACCGCAAGGCCCGGTCTCTCTTCATGGACGTCTTCCAGTTGTCGCAGGAAAGGGTGGTGCAGATGAAAGAAGGGCCCAAGTACGACAACCGCCAGCTCCTGCAGACGACCTTCAGCCTCAAGGAGGGAGAGACGATCGTCGTCGGCACCTCCAAGGCGGACGGCGCGGACGGGGCGCTGGTGGTGCTGCTGACGGCGATACCGGCGCCGTAGTTACCTCTTCTCGATGCTCTCGACGTTGCGGCAGGAGACGGCATGCCCACCTTCGCAAGCCTGGCGGAACAGATCGAGCGCCCGCTTCTCGTCCTTGGCGACTCCATCGCCGGCATAGAGCAGGTCGGCGAGGTTGGCGCAGCCGAACGCATTGCCCTTGTCGCAGCTCAGGCCGACATACCGGGCGGCCTCGGACTTGTCCAGCCCGACTCCGTAGCCGTCCCGGTACATAACCCCCAGGTTGAAGCAGCCGATGGGATCTCCGGGCTCGCAGGGGTTCCCCTCGCAGGCGCGGCGATAGAGCTCCGCCGCCCGCGCCGAATCGAGAGAAGTGCCCAGGCCTTTCTCGTAGAGAAATCCCTGATTGGTGCACCCGAGATAGCTCCCGAGATCGCAGGCGACCCCGTACAGGCTCAGAGCAGCACCCAGGTTCGGAGCCGTACCGCGCCCTTTCTCGTAATGGAGGCCGACGTTGTAGCAGCCGGCCGCATCGCCAGCATCGCAGGCTTCACCGTAGAGAGCGAGCGCGCGGACGTCGTCCTGGGGAACGTCCTGGCCCGTGGCGTAGACATAGGCCAGATGCGCGCACCCGGCGGCGCTCCCGCCATCGCAAGCCTTCTCGAAGAGGCCGCGCGCCCGGGCCATGCTGGTCGACTGGAGATGAACCATTCCCAGATCGGCGCACGCGTCGGCGTTCCCGCGGTTGCAGGCCCGCTGGTAGAGATCGGCCGCGCGCTGCGGATCGACCGGTACGCCCGCCCCCGTGGCATAGAGGATTCCCAGGCGACGGCAGGCCGCCGCCCGGCCGAGATCGCAGGCCGGCCCATCGAGATCGAGGGCGTTGGCGAGCTCGACCGTCTTCTCGAAAGATTCGGGGCCGCGCCGGATGGTGAGCTTCACCTCTTCTCCGGGCTTCCGCTCGCGGAGCGCGCGTTCCAAGCCGCAGCGGCCCTCCACCGGGTCGTAGTCGATCGCCTCGATGAGATCGCCGGATTGCAGGCCGGCCCGGGCGGCGGGGCCGGCTTCGTCAAGGTACTGGAGGGCCGCTCCCTCCAGGGTGGAGCCCAGCGTGGCGGGGCCCACCGGTTCCCCGCTCTTCCCCTTGCCGCAGCCGAAGGCCAGGAGCGGGTAGAGAACCAGGAAAATCAGAACCCGAGGGCGGTGCGGTCCGGGATGGATGGCCACGTTGCCCGGGATGGTACACCTTCCGCGGCGCTATCCGGCCAGCAGGGCCTCATAGCGCCGCTGCATCTCCTCGGGCGACACGTCCTCGATGCGGGTCGAGACGTGCCACACGTGCCCGAAAGGGTCCTCCAGCTTGCCGGCCCGGTCGCCGTAGAACTGGTCGCTGACCGGGCGCGCCAGCTTCGCGCCGGCGGCCACGGCCCGGGCGGCCAGCGCGTCCACGTCCTCGACCTGGAGGGAGATGCTCACTCCCGCGCCGCCGAGCGACAGCGGGCTCAGGACGCCCTGCTCCGGATACTCGTCGGCAAGCAGGATCCGGGCATCGCCGATCCGGATCTCGGCATGGCCGATTTTGCCGCCGGGCTCCGAGAGGCGCATCACCTCCTCCGCGCCGAACGCCTTCTGGTAGAACTCGATGGCGCTGGCCGCGCCCTTCACACACAGGTACGGAATCGCTTGGATCCTCATGACGGTCTCTCCTTTGGGTCTCGGTTCACATCTCCATCAGGATAGGGAGAGAGCGGGGTGGAGTCTTGGAAAAAAGTCCGGCTCAACCGGCTCGGGAGGATGTCTCGGCGACGCTGATGCTGCGCGGATAGAGGACGGCAGCCAGGAGCTCACGCGGCGCGAAACCGCTCAGCTCGCGGAACTCGGCGTTCATGTGCGGCTGGTCGTAGTAACCGGCGTCCAGGGCCAGGCCAACCAGGGGAGAGCCCGCCGTCTCGCGCAGCCGGGCCAGGACGCGGCGGAAGCGGACGATGCGGGCATAGAGCTTCGGCGCCACGCCGATCCGTTCCCGGAAGGCCTCGGCGAGGCGCGACTTGGACAGCCCGGTCCGCTCACGGAGCAGGCCGATCGGCACCGCTCCCCCGCTGCGCTCGATCTGCCCGGCCGACCAGCCGACCCACTGATCGACCGATGCGACGGGCTGGCTGCCCCCTGGCGGCCGCCGGACGCGCTCCGAGATCCACCTCGCCGTCCGGCGCAAGCACTCCTCCGCGGAGCCCGCCGCCTGGCAAAGCTCCGCCAGCTCGGCCGCCGCGCTTCCGACGAGGTCCTGGAAATCCACGGTCAACCCGCTCACCTCCGAGAGCGGCCTTGCCAGCAAGGCATAGGCGCCCGCGGGATGGAGCCGCACGCCCAACACCCGGCAAGGGCCGGGAGGCGCCTCGACCACCAGCGGCCCCCGCTGCAGGCCGGTGAGACAGACCGCCGGGCAGATCTCCGTGCCCGCCGCCGTCACTTCCCGGTACCGCTCGCCGAGATGCACGATGAGCTCGAGCTTGCCATTGGGAAACACCCGCTCGCGCGGAAACACCGTCGTCCCCTCGAACAGGCCGATCGACTCCACGAGCCCCGCCAGGGAAGCGGAACGCCCCTCGGTGTGCGTCCAGCGGCCGAGGGGCGAGTCGATCCGGTGCGTCGTGATTTCCATCAGCGCCCACCAGCTTCCACGAGGCTCAGGGCGACGGCCTCCGCCACCTTGATGCCGTCGACGGCGGCGGAGAGGATGCCGCCGGCATAACCGGCTCCCTCGCCCGCGGGATAGAGGCCTGCCGTGTTGAGGCTCTGAAAGTCTTCGTTCCGCGTGATCCGGAGGGGCGAGGAGGTCCGCGTCTCGACGCCGGTCAGCACGGCGTCGTTCATGGCGAATCCCCGGATCTGCTTGTCGAAAGCGGGCAGCGCCTCGCGGATCGCCTCGATCGCATACTCCGGCAGGCTCGTGCTCAGATCCCCCAGGCGCACGCCGGGCCGGTACGACGGCAAAACCGAGCCGAATTCCCTGGACGGCCGGCCGGCGAGGAAGTCGCCGACGAGCTGGCCCGGCGCCTCGTACGTGCCCCCGCCCAGCTCGAACGCGCGCTCTTCCCACCGGCGCTGAAACGCGACTCCCGCCAGGGGCCCGCCGGGATAATCCTCCGGCGTGATGCCCACCACGATCCCGCTGTTGGCGTTCCTCTCGTCCCTGGAATATTGGCTCATGCCGTTCGTGACCACCCGCCCCGGCTCCGAGGCCGCCGCCACCACCGTGCCGCCCGGGCACATGCAGAAGCTGTAGACCGACCGGCCGTTGCGGCAGTGGTGAACCAGCTTGTAATCGGCGGCGCCCAGGAGCGGGTGGCCCGCCTGCGGCCCGAAGCGGCAACGGTCGATGAGGGATTGGGGATGCTCGACGCGAAACCCGATTGAAAAGGGTTTGGCTTCCATGTAGACGCCCCGGTGGAAGAGCATCTCGAAGGTGTCCCGGGCGCTGTGGCCGACCGCCAGGACCACGCGATCCGCCTCCAGGCGCTCGCCGTCCGCGAGGACCACTCCCCGCACCTTTCCCTGCTCGTTTCCCCGATCAATAACCAAATCCTCGACCCGGCTCTGAAAACGGATCTCGCCGCCCAGCGACTCGATCCTGGCGCGCATGTTCTCCACCATCTTCACCAGCCGGAAGGTGCCGATGTGGGGCTTGTTGACATAAAGGATTTCAGCCGGCGCGCCGGCCTCGACGAATTCCGTTAGCACCTTGCGCCCGCGGTGCCCCGGGTCCTTGATCTGGCTGTAGAGCTTGCCGTCGGAAAAGGTGCCGGCACCGCCTTCGCCGAACTGCACGTTGGACTCGGGATCGAGAATCCCCTGGCGCCAGAGCCCGAAGGTGTCCACCGTGCGCTCGCGGACCTGCTTGCCGCGCTCCAGGACGATCGGGCGAAATCCCATCTGTGCCAGCAGCAGGCCCGCGAAGAGGCCGCAAGGCCCCACGCCGATCACGACGGGCCGAACCTTCAGCTTCTCCGGCGCCTGGGCCGCGAAGCGATAGGAAGTGTCCGGAGTCGGCCCGACGCGGGAGTTGCCGCGCAGCCGCCGCAGGATCTCGTCCTCCCGGGCCGTCTCGACGTCGAGGTGATAGATGAGCGCGATCGCGCCCCGCTTGCGGGCATCGAAGCTGCGCCGGAAGACCGAATAGCCGGCCAGATCCCGCGGCCCGATGCCGAGCTCCTTGAGGACGGCGGCCCGCAGCTCGTCTTCGGAATGATTCAGGGGAAGTCTCAGGTCTGTGAGCCGCAGCATGATCCGTGTCCTCTCCCAAGCAAGGGAGGAGACGGATTATAGAGGATGGGAGCCTCGACATCCTGTGCGCGCTCAATGTACAGCCAGCGTACAGGGCGGGACGATCCCATGATGGACCCTGGCGATCCAAACTCAATCACTGCATGCACATAGCGTTGCGATCCAAGATGGCACAGGCCTCGCTCTATACCTTGGGACCAGCCGGGATTGGACCGGGGAACTTCCTCGAAGGAGGCCGTATGAGGCACCGCACCGCTCTTCTCTTCGTCTTGCTGCCGCTGCTGATCCTGACCGTGGGCTGCGGCGGCACCTTCGCGCCGACCCGCCGCGTCAACAGCGCCCTGGACTTCCTCTATCCCGAAGGGGTCACCGCCGCCGAGCCGGCGAGCGAGGTCGTCCTCAAGCTGCCGCTCCGCGTGGGGCTCGCCTTCGCTCCGAACCGGGACGGCCGGACGGACCCGATCACCGAGGAACAGAAGCAGAGGCTCCTCGCCCGCGTCGCCGCCGCCTTCAAGGAGCACGAGGCCATCCGCCACCTGGAGGTCGTGCCCACGGCCTACCTGCAGCCCGGGGGAGGCTTTCACAACCTCGAGCAGATCCGCGGCTCGCTGGGGCTCGACCTCATGGTCCTGCTGTCATACGACCAATCGCAATTCACCGAGTCGACGCGCGCCTCGTGGACGTATCTCACCGTCGTCGGCCCGCTCCTGATCGAAGGGGAGAAGAACGACACCCTCACGGTCATGGACGCCGTGGTCTACGACATCCATTCGCAGGCGCTGCTCTTCCGCGCGGCCGGCGAGAGCACGGTCAAGGGACACTCGAGCCCGCTCAACGTGGACCGGAAGCGCCGGAGGTATGCGGGCGAGGGATTCGATAAAGCGATCGATCCCCTGATCGCCAATCTGGACACCGCGCTGGCTCGGTTCGAGGATCAGGCCCGGACCGGCACGGTCCAGGGGCCGGGCACCCCGGCCATCGCGATGTACAGCGCCAAGGGCGAGCGCATTACCACCGCGAGCAAAGGCGGCGGTGCCCTGGGGATTCCAGAGCTGATCGCGGCCGCGCTGCTGGGGCTTGCCCTGCTGGCCAGGCGCCGGGCCGCCGGAGCCTGAATTGAAACGTTTCTTCTCGCGGTTGCCCTGGGTCGCCGCAACGCTCGTCGCGCTCTGCGCGGCGGCCTCGCTCGTTCCAGCAACGGCCCTGGAGTACGACCGGGCTCAAGTGGAAGCGGGCGAGGTCTGGCGGCTGCTGACCGGGCAGATGATCCACTGGACGCCCCGGATGGCGCTCTTCGATCTTGGCATGCTGCTCGGCCTCGGGATCTGGCTGGAGCTCCGGGGAGACCGCCGGCTGTTGACCGGAACCCTGGTGCTGGGCGCGTGCCTCACCGGCCTCGCCGTCCACGCGCTCTCCCCTGGCCTCCTGGCGTACCGGGGCAGCTCCGGATTGGCCTCGGCGCTCTTCGTGCTGGCCGCGGTGCGCGTCGCGGACTCGCCCGATCGGTGGACGCGCATCCTGGCCCTGGCGGCCATCGCCCTCTTCCTCGCCAAGGCGGCTTACGAGTCTCTCGCGGGGCAGGCGCTCTTCGCCGGCCCGCTGCCGCCTGGCGTCCGCGTCGTCCCCCTCGTTCATCTGCTGGGTGGTGTCTGCGGCCTGTGCGGGATACGTGGACAATCGGCCAGGCGGCCCCGGGGCCGCCTGGCCCGAGTTAAACCTTTCCAACTCAGCCGGGTGGGAAATTCCCGTTCTTGGCCACCGGCACGCACAGCTTGGTCGAGGTGGTGGCAAAGGCCGCCTGCACCGGCAAGTTCGCCAGCACGGGATTGAGATGGGTCAAGTTGAAGGTCAGGTTGAGAGGCTGCCCCGAGATCTGGTAGCAAAGCACGTCGGAGAACTGGATGATGGGGAGCACGGCCGCCGGGGGCACCAGGGCGTTCTTCCTCACCGGCACGCAGAGCTGATGCGGCGCCGCGAGGAAGGTCACCGTCTCGGGAGGAAGGGTGATCAGCGGGTTGAGGTGCGTCAGCGTCACCGTCTTGCCGGACGGGATCGGCGGGGCTTCGACGCGGTAGCACTTGACGTCCAGGTGCCGGACGAGCTGCGCCACGGCCAAGGGCGGCATGGCGTTGTTCTTGTAGACCGGGACGCAGAGCTGCTGCGGCTCCCTTACGGTCACATTGGTCGTCGCGCCGAGCAGGCCCGGGATCACCGGGTTGAGCTGGTTCAGCATGAGCGGCAGGTTGAGGGAGGGACCGGTAATGCCATGGCACTTCCAGTCGACGTACTGGATGAAAGGCAGGACTCCCGCCGGCGGTTGCGCGGTGTTCTTGTAGACCGGAACGCAAAACTCCTGGGCCGCGCCGAGAATGACGTTCTCGACCGGCAGCCCCATGTTGACGAGGACCGGATTGAGATGAGTCAACTGCAGGTTGAGGCCGGGAGCCGGTAGATTGATCTTGTAGCACCGGACGTCGAGATTCCTCACGAAGGCTCCCGGCGTCGGCAGCGGCTGCGCAAAGACAGCGCCCGGGAGAGCCAGGGCGGCCAGAAGAAGCAGACCTCCAGCCAGGATCGTACGCACGAGCTTGTTCACAATCACCTCCTTGCCGCTGTGGAGCGGCTGTCGACAGGGTTTTTTCCCGCGAAGCCTCCAAGGAAGCCTCCGGCGAGGCCGGCTCCTGCCCGCAGCATCCTTCCCACTTGTCATGGAATCCAGTGAGGCAATGACGGCTGACTTGCGTCGTTGCGACGTTTCTAAATATAAGAGTGCGCCATCCGGGCCAGACGGGACAAGACCGGCTCTTCCGCCCCCGTCCGCGGCCGGACGGGGGCGCCCTCCGAAGCTCTCAGAACCCCCGCATGGTGCGCGCGTAGCCGTTTTCGGCGAGCTGCGCCCCCATCTCGTCGTACACCTCAGGCTCCTCGGGCGCCCAGGTCGCCAAACCATCCACATACCGGCTGTACATGCAGAATGCCGCGGCGATCAGCACCGTGTCGTGAATCGCCTGGTCGTCCGCCCCAGCCCTTCGAGCCCGCGTGATGTCCTCCGCCGTGACCAGCCGCCCGTCCACGCGCACCTTCCCGGCGATCTCCAGCAAAGCCTGAAGCTTCGCGTTGATCGGCGCCTGCGCACCCTGCGAGAGGACCGAGTCGACCACCTCGCTGGAATCGCCCATCAGGTGGCGAGCCGTCGATGCGTGCAGCAGCGTGCAGAAGCTGCACTCGTTGCCCGAGGACACGTACGCCGCGATCATCTCGCGCTCGCCCGGCGTCAGCGACGAAGGCCCGCGCAGCATCGAGTCGGCCAATCCGTTCAGATGCTTCTCGGTTTCAGGATAGGCGACCATGGGCCCGAGAATGCCGGGCAGCCCTTCAGGAAGCGTGATGTGGGGCATGTGTCTCTCCTTTTCCTAATTGACAGAGATCATAGATCACGTCCATGCCCCTGGAGCTACCGCACGATCGTGAGAATGCCGCCCTCGGCCGGCCCGGCAACCTTCCCGGTAACCTTCCCGATCCTCACGGCGTAGGCGTAGCCCGCCGCACGCAACGCCTCCAGGCAGTCCGCAACGCGTTCCTCGGGCACGCCGGCGAGCAGGCCGCCGGAGGTCTGGGGATCGAAGAGCAGCGCGGATCTTTCGGCATCGGCCGCGCCCGCGTTACCCCACCAGATCGCGGTCTCGGCGCTCCGGTTGGCCGGGCTGAGAGAGCTGGCGAGACCGCGGCGCAGGCAGTCCAGGGCGCCCGGAAGAGCCGGCAGGGCGGCGAGATCGATCTCCGCGCTCCAGCCCGCGGGCCGCAGCATCTCCAGGAGATGGCCGGCGAGGCCGAAACCGGTCACGTCCGTGCAGCCCGCGGCGCCGTGGTCCAGCAGGATCGAGGCGGCGGACCGGTTGGAGAGCAGCATGGAGTCGAGCGCGGCGTCGATCCACAGGGCCTTGGCTTTCAACCGCATGTGCGCGGCGAACAGCACGCCCGTGCCGAGCGGCTTGGTGAGCAGGAGCGCGTCACCGGCTCGAAGGCCGCCCTTCCTCAGCAGGCGGGAAGGATCGGCGAGGCCGTTGCACGTCAGGGCCAGGCCCACCACGGCGCCTTCCGCGCTGTGCCCGCCGGCCAGCACGGCCCCAGCGGCGCCAAGCTCGCGGAGCACGCCGCCGAGCAATTGGTAGAGCGTCTCCTCGGTCACCTCGTCGGCCGCGAAGGGGACCAGGGCGGCGGCCAGGGCGCTGTGCGGCTCCGCGCCCATGGCGAACAGATCGCTCAAACCGTGGAGCGTGGCGATGCGGCCGAAGAGATACGGATCGGAGACCAGGGCCGGCATGTAATCGACCGTCTGCACCAGCGCCCGGCCCGGCGGCACGGAAAAGACGGCCGCGTCGTCCGGCGCGTCCAGGCCCACGAGCATGGCTCCGGTGCGCGAGGCGTCCTGCCAGGCCGCGCCATGCTCTTCCCGCAGGCGGGCCATTACCCGCGCGAGCGTCGTGCCGGCCACCTTGGCCGCGCACCCGAGGCAGCGCATGCGGCCCGCCTCTTCCAGGCCCGTTTCTTCAGCCGTCTCGGACCCGGCCATGGCCGGCAGATCCTCGAACTGCCTCATGAAACGGCGGTCGATCCGATCTTTCAGTTTCCAGAAGAAAGCCGACCGTCCCGCCAGCCAGCGCCGCGAAGCCACGGCCTGCCCGTCGCCCGTGCCGATGAGGCTCAGGAACTGGCGCTGCGGATGGTAGCTCTGGAGCGGCCGGCCGGAGAACCAGGCTCGCAGGTTGGTCACCAGAGGCTTTGCCATACGGACCGCGAAAACGCCGGACTTGGGGCGGGCCTCCCCCTCGATGGTCGCGACGTCGCCCACGGCAAAAATCTCGGGATGATCGATCGCCTGGAGCTTGGAGGTGACGCGGACGGACCCGTCCGCCGTGGTGGCGAGCCCGCTCTCCGCGATCCAGGAGGGCGCCGCCGCCTGGGTGACCCAGACCACGAAATCCGCCGCCACGAAATCGCCGGCCGCCGTGCGCACGCCTTCCGCCGTGACCTCGGCGACCTGCGTGCCCGTCCGCACCGTCACTCCCCGCTCCGGCAGCAGGCGGGAGAGGATTTCCCGCACGCGTTCGTTGTGGCCGGGGAGCAGGCGCTCGCCTTCGTGGAGGAGGGTGATGGCGGCCCGCCGGCCGAGCGCATGGCCCATGTTGAGCGCGAGCTCCACCCCGCCGGCTCCTCCACCCACGAGAACGATACGGCACTCGCCCTGGGCCGCCGCCGTTTTGATCCGTTCCCAGCCCGCGAGAAGCTCGGGCACCGGCTTCGTCGGAATCGCCCAGGTCTCCGCGCCTGGCACCGAGAGCCTCGGCGTGCCGCCCACGTTCAAAGAGATCACGCTCGCCCGCATCGGCGGCCGGCCGGCCACATGCACGGCGCGCTCCCCCACGTCCAGACCGTCCACGTGTCCCAGCACGAAGTCCGCTCCGGCAAAGGCGCACAGGCGGCGGAGGTCGATATGCATCTCTTCCCACGAATAAAAACCCGCCACGTGTCCGGGCAGCATGCCGGAGTACGGAGCGTAGGAAACGTCGCTCACCAGCGTGACCCGCACGCCCGGCATCGGCCGCATCCCAAGCATCCGCAACGCCAGCGCGTGGGAATGCCCGCCGCCCACCAGCAACAGGTCCTGGCCGTACGGGATGTCCGGGGCGGTCTTCATGGCGGGGGAAGTCTACCCCCGAAGGTCTCGCGAGCGGCTCGCCGACAAACGCTAGAGGCATCATCGCTCCGGGTTTGCGGTCAGGAGCTCCCCCAAAATTACGCCAGAGGTTTGGAAGAGGCCGTCCTGAGAGGACGAGGCGTCTTTAAGCTGGATCTGGCGGGCAACAGGCTGAGATTGGAGAATTTAACCGGGATACCCCCTCAACCTGATCGGGCTGCAGGTTTTAACGCGGGAAAAGATGGCGACACCATCGGCGCGCGGTTTGTAAGCTGGGTAAGCGGTTTTTCGACCATGTCGCGTCCGCCGGCTTAATGTATCCGGAACTTTTCTACGAGAAAAACGGCGCTATTCAAGCCGCGCGCGGTTTTTATCCCAGGTCTGGAGGTTTTTACGGCTTGTCGCGTCCGTCGAAACAAGGATGCGGCATTTTTCCAGCTTCCACCCCGTCTTTTGGCGTTAAACTACGCCGCCATGGGAATGTTCGATACCGTTCTCTGCGAATACCCCCTCCCGGATGCGCGGCATCAGGATCTGGACTTCCAGACCAAGGACCTCGAATGCCTCCTCGACACCTACATCATCACCCGGGAAGGCCGATTGGTGCAGCAGGCAACAAACCGCGGGTGGGGAGCGGACCTGGACCACGACGTCGAGTGGCCGTTGCACGGTGACATCCGCATCTATACGAGCGTCAAAGAGGAGGACACCACCTCCTGGATCGAGTACGTGGTGCGCTTCACGCATGGACGCGTCGAATGGATCCGACCGTTCGAAGAGGTGCGCCGGGATCCCAATCTGGCCCGGCCGGATTGGGCGCCGCCGCCATTGGATCCCTCTGCGCTTGATGAGCCAGAGGAGGTGCCTGAGCCCGAAGCGCAGCCCTCCCCCTCGGAGGCACGCCCAGCGTTGAAGAAGCTCTCCTCCTGAGCCTTCGGCGTGATCGGGTCTTGGGTCGGAGTCGTTGCGACCGCAGTCGGAGTCATTCCGACCAAAGTCTGAGCCACTCCGACCACGGTCGGAGCCGCTGCGACCAAAGTCGGAGCTATTGCGACCGCGGTCTGAGCCACTGCGACCATAGTCGGAGTCATTGCGACCATAGTCTGAGCCGCTACAACCGTGGTCTGAGCCACTGGGGCCACGGTCCGAGTCACCGCGACCGCGGTCGGAGCCGTCGCGACCGCGGCCTGAGTCTCTAGGACCAAGGTCTGAGTTGCTGCGACCACGGTCGCAGCCACTGCGACCGTGGTCGCTGGGACGCCGCTCCAAGGGCTGTCATGCTGATATTCTTCAGCTCTGATTTGGCAAGCTACTTATTTGCTAGGATATCGCCAAATTCAGCCAGCCAGGGTGATCGACATGACGATACAGCAAGATCGAGAACCGGAAGGTACTATCTCCCACTATCGGTTGCTCAAAAAGCTGGGCAGCGGAGGGATGGGTGTTGTTTACAAAGCACAAGATGTGGTGCTCGAGCGCTTCGTGGCTCTCAAGTTCCTCCCAACTGGCCGTGGCGACCACAACTCCAGGAAGCGTCTCCTCCATGAAGCTCGCGCGGCTTCCTGTCTCGATCATCCCAATATATGTACAATTTTTGAAAGCGATGAAAACGGCGATGGCGATCTGTTCATTGCGATGGCTTTCTGTGAAGGCGAGACCCTACGGGAAAAAGTTGCCCGAAGTCCCCTGGACCTTGACGAGGCCCTTGAGCTGACTTCCCAGATCGCCGCCGGGCTCGCCCACGCCCATGCCCGGGGAGTTGTCCATCGGGACATTAAGCCCGCCAATCTCATCCTCAGCTCTTCAGGACAGTTGAAGATCGTCGACTTCGGCATCGCCGTGCGGGCTGACCAATCCCGGCTGACCCGGGAGGGAGTCGCTCTCGGTACCTTGTCCTATATGTCTCCCGAACAGTTACGCGGTAAACCTGTGGATCACCGTACCGATCTTTGGTCGCTCGGGGTCGTTCTCTATGAGTTGCTGACGGGACGCCTTCCATTTGACCCCGGAAACGATCGGGGGTATGCCGCTTCAGTCCTTTTCGCGGACCCGCAGCCCGTCACTTCACAGCGCGCTGGGTTGCCCGCCTGGATGAATCCCTTTCTCGCCCGCATGCTAGCCAAGGATCCGACCCAAAGATACCAGCAGGCGGAGGATGTAATCCGGGACCTGCAAACGTTGCGAAAGGGTGGTGTGGTCGATCCAATCGTCGTAGATACAACGCTTCCGATGCCCCCGACGGGGCCCTCCTTACCGCCGCTTTCTCCAAAGAACCCAGACTTGAAAATCCATCCGCGGATCGCGGATATCTTCGTCGGACGCCAGGAAGAGTTAAGGGCGCTTGCGGAGCATCTCCTGGCGGATGCTTCGGAGGCACTTTCAGCCAGCGTCTGCGCCATCCAGGGTATGCCCGGGATTGGCAAATCGTTTGTGGCTGATCGCTTCGCTCATGATCATTCCGGGCGGTTCCCCGGAGGATATATCCGAGTCGTGCTCGATCCGAAAAACCCAGGAACCCCTGAGACCTTGCTCAACGAGTTGGCCGACCGGCTCAAGATCCCTGGCTCCGACTTGGTGGATGCCGTGCGGGAGAAACTATGCCGACCCCGTGCCTTGCTCCATATCGAGAATGTCGACTCTCCCAACGCCGAAGTCACGGCGGGCCGTCTCCTCCAGAGTCTCCAGGGAGTCACCTCAATCGCCACCGGCAGGCTACACGACCTGGGATTGGCCTTTGGCTGGCGTCAGGTCCGTATGGGAACGTTCGACGAGGAGACCGCCCTGAGCCAACTCCGAGGCGAATTGGGTTGGATTCCAGCAGAAGCCGAGGAGGCCGATTATCGCGAACTCGTCCGGAGCCTGGGATATCTGCCTCTCGCCGTACATCTTGCGGCCGGACATCTGCGGTCGGGACGCTCTGTCACGGGGTTTCTGCGGATGCTGAGACAGCGCCGTCTTGGGCTCACCCCAGCCGACCGGGCCGAGTTGGTCGCCGGCGTCTCGGAGGAAGCGCGCAAGGTTCTGGCAACCAGCTTTTCCATCTCCTTCGAGATCCTCAAGGAGGAAATCGGTCCTGAGGCGGATCGGCTGTTCACGGGCTTCCTGGTCTTGGGGCATGCCCCATTGAGTGGATTTGGCCGTAGCCTGGGAGCTGCCCTTGCCGGGCTCTCGGACGACGATTTCGAGGAGCTCGTCTTCCATACCCAGAAACTGGGACTCTTGCTTCCGGTCTCTCGTGAGGAGAGGCCTGAAGGCGCTTGGCGGCTCCACCCTCTTATCGCCGAGTTCCTCTGTGTCGATATTGAAGCCTCCGAAGTAATCGCCCGCATGACTGAGTGGTTTCTGGTCCGCTTACCTGAGAGTACGCGAGGAGAGGAGGTCACCCAGGGGATCCGCTGGCGGGAAATTGGCATGGAGAGCGCTTCACTAAGCTACTGGTTAACCCGAGTCCCCAACTTCGACCGGCCGCGCGTCTGTAGAGATGCCAGCTTTTTTGCAGGGAGGAATGGTCCCTTTAACCTTTGGATCGAGTTCTGTACGTCGGCGCTCAAGGAATTGAAGGAACCTAAACAGCGATCGGATGTTCTTTGTATGCTTTCTTATGTGGCTCTGCGGCACGGACTCCTCGAAAGAGCCTTGGAGGCAGCTTACGAAGCGCTGGATATTGCTTTGCAAATGGAGGACGAGCTCGAGGTAGCCTTTGCCTGGGGCCTCATCGGGGATGCTCTACAGGCTCGTGGGCGACTTGATGAAGCCGTCATCGTCTGGCAGCAGCGGGAGATTCCGATTCACGAGAAGCTGGGCAACGAGAGAGAGGGCGCAATCGCTCTCCATAAAATCGCTGAAGTCCTCAAGCTTCGAGAACGTTTTAGCGAGGCTTTACAAATTCTCCGAGAGGAGGTTATCCCTGTGTTCGAAAGGAGGCGAGATGTCCGCTCGCGAGCCATCGCGCTAGGCTTAATTGCCGACATCTTCCAGGCACAAGGAAACCTCGACTCGGCTCTGCAGATCCGGCAGACCGAAGAGCTCCCCATCTACGAATTGCTTGGTGAGGTTCGCTCTAAAGCGATTACAATTGGAAAAATTGCGGGAATTCTACACGCCCGAGGAGAGTACGCAAGGGCCTTGGAGATCAGGCAAACCCAGGAGAAGCCTATCTACGAGAGGCTGGGTGAGACACGCGAGCTCGCTGTCTGCTTGGGGCGGACCGCAGAGATCCTCCATAGCTTGGGGCGGATCGACGAAGCCATCCGAGTGCGGAGGTCCGAGCAGATCCCGATCCTCGATCAACTCGGCTCCACCTATGACCTCATCTTTGCCCAAGAAGGCCTTGCTCAGCTTCTTCTAGAGCGTCGGCAACCGGATGACCGAAAACAGGCCGCCGAACTCCTGTCCCAGGCGCTGGAAGCCGCTCAGGACCTTCAGCTTCCGGTTGCCGACCGGATCCGCTCCATCCTCGATGAACACGGCCTCAACGCGCCAGCCCGGCCCTGAATAGAAAAAGGGGACCGATCTCTCGGTCCCCCTTCCCTACTCAATCTGTCGCTTCAGCTCGGCTCAATACCGGTAACGATCCGTCTTGTACGGTCCGTTCTTGTCCACGCCGATGTACTTGGCCTGGTCGTCGCGGAGCTCGGTGAGCTTGGCGTTGAGGGTGGTGAGCTGGAGGCGCGCCACCTTCTCGTCGAGATGCTTGGGCAGGGTGTAGACGCCGATCTCGTATTCGCCCTTCTTCGTCCACAACTCGATCTGGGCGAGGGTCTGGTTGGCGAAGGAGGAGCTCATGACGTAGCTCGGGTGGCCGGTGCCGCAGCCGAGGTTCACGAGGCGGCCCTTGGCGAGCAGGATGATGCGCTTGCCGTCGGGGAAGATCACGTGGTCCACCTGGGGCTTGATCTCTTCCCACGGGTACTGCTCCAGGCTCGCGACGTCGATCTCGCTGTCGAAGTGGCCGATGTTGCAGACGATGGCGTTGTGCTTCATCCGGCTCATGTGGTCGTGAGTGATCACCTGGAAGTTGCCCGTGGCCGTGACGAAGATGTCGCCCTTGTCGCAGACGTCGTCCATCGTGACCACGCGGTAGCCTTCCATGGCCGCCTGGAGGGCGCAGATGGGGTCCACTTCCGTGATCCACACCTGGGCGCTCAGGGCGCGCAGGGCCTGGGCGCTGCCCTTGCCCACGTCGCCGTAGCCGTTCACGATGGCGATCTTGCCGGCCACCATCACGTCCGTGGCGCGCTTGATGGCGTCCACCAGGGACTCGCGGCAGCCGTAGAGGTTGTCGAACTTGCTCTTGGTGACGCTGTCGTTGACGTTGATGGCGGGGAACCGCAGCTCGCCCCGCTTGGCCATCTCGTAGAGGCGGTGGACGCCCGTGGTGGTCTCCTCGGTGACGCCCTGGATGGCGTCCAGCTGCTGCTTGTACCAGCCGGGCTGGGCGGCGTTGCGCGCCTTGATGGCCGCGAAGAGCACCCGCTCCTCCTCGCTGGTGGGGTTGCTCAGCACGGCAGGATCGTCTTCCGCCTTGGCGCCCAGGTGGATGAGCAGGGTGGCGTCGCCGCCGTCATCCAGGATCATGTTGGGCGCGCCTTCCGGGAACTCGAAGATGCGATGGGTGAAATCCCAGTACTCCGTCAGGCTCTCGCCCTTGTAGGCGAAGACGGGGACGTCCGCGGCGGCGATGGCGGCGGCGGCGTGGTCCTGGGTCGAGAAGATGTTGCAGCTCGCCCAGCGCACCTCGGCGCCGAGAGCCGTCAGGGTCTCGATGAGCACGGCCGTCTGGATGGTCATGTGCAGGGAGCCGGCGATGCGCGCGCCCTTCAGGGGCTGGCTCGCGGCGAACTCCTCGCGGATGGCCATGAGGGCAGGCATCTCGCCCTCAGCGATGAGGATCTCCTTGCGGCCCCAGCCAGCCAGGGAGAGATCCGCGACCTGGTAATCGTTGTGAGCTGCGGCGGATTTTGTAGCGGTTTCGTTCTGCGTGGCGACGGTCATGATGACCTCCTCAGAGGAACCCGGGCGACAGGAGCTATCTCACCGTCGTACCCCGGAAAGGGTTGAGGTGAGCGCCGTTTCCTGTGCCCCGGTCATGCCGGCGTCCGAGCCTGGGAGGGATGGACCTCCTGCAACGCTCCTCGAACTGGGCCCATTTTACCTCGTCGGGGGGGAATCGCCAAGAGGATCGCCGCCGATCGGTGTCCAAATCCGTCTCGGCGGGAGCACTAACTCCCTGTTATTCAAGTAGTTACTCCTCCGTCCCGTCTCGAGGCCGCTCCCCGTGTCGCGGGCTCGACGACGCCGTTTCTCCTTTTCTTCGTTGCCTTGGAGATTCCCTTCGTCAAGAAAATCAGTAAAATAAGGAAATCGATTGGTGATCTCTTCAACCTGGGAGCGGAAGAAAGGAAGCGATGGGCCAGAAAGATTCGGTGCGTGTTCTCGTCGTGGACGACCACTTTGTCGTCCGTGCGGGAGTTTGTAACCTTTTGTCAGGTATGGCCGACATCGAAATCGTGGGCGAGGCGGAAGATGGGCGGCAGGCGGTGGAGGAGGCGAAGCGTTGCGCTCCGGACGTCATCCTCATGGATCTCCGCCTCCCTCGACTCAGCGGCGTGGAGGCCACCCGGCAGATCCTCGCCGCTCAGCCGGAGGTCGGGATCCTGATCCTCACCACCGCGGACTCGGAGACGGAGGTGCTGACCGCGGTCGAGGCCGGAGCCCTGGGCTACGTGGCCAAGACCTCGCGGAAGGAGGAGATCCTGGAAGCCATCCGTAGCATTGCCCGCGGCGACGCCTGGCTTCCCCCGCACCTCACGCGCCGGCTGCTCGCCCACCTCAAGCCGCGCCCGGTTCCGGGAACCCTGACCCACCGGGAGCAGGACGTGCTCACGCTGCTGGCCCGGGGGCGGAGCAACCGCGAGATCGCCCGCGAGTTGGGCGTCACCGACATCACCGTGCGCACCCACGTGACTCACGTGCTCGGCAAACTGGGGGTGCACAACCGGGTGGAGGCCGCCCTCCACGCCCTGCGGGCCGGCATGGTGCCCATGGAGATGCACTGACCCAAGGCTGGAAGAGGGGAGGTTGAGAGCCAGCAACGAGAAATTCCGGCGGCTCGAGCTTCTCGGCCTTGCCAACGGCGGGATCTTCCTGGCCGCTCTGGCTTTTTTCGTCTTCACGGCTCCCTTCGTCCTCTCGCCCGGGCATTTCGCCGCCCTCGGCCTTCTCCTGGCCTGTGCCCTCGCCGGCATGGGCCTGCGGCACTGGCTCTGGCTTTCCCTCGAACGCGAGCTCGAGGGGCGCCGGCAGGCGGAACAGAACGCCCGCGCCGCCGAGCAGGACAAGGGGCAGTTCGTGGCCAACGTGAGCCACGAGATCCGCATTCCCATGAACGGCATCCTCGGCCTGACCGACCTGCTGCTCCGCGGCGGCGGGCTCACGCCGGAGCAGCACGAGCAGGTGAAGCTGGTGCAGACCTCGGCGGAATCGCTGCTCGACCTGGTCAACGACGTGCTCGACATGTCGCGCATCGAAGCCGGGCGCCTGCTCCTCCGGCCGCGCAACTTCCGCCTGCGGGAGGCCGTGGAAGACGTCGTTCGGCTCCTCGCGCCGCGGGCCGCGGACCGCAAGCTCGATCTCCGGCTGCAGCTCGCGCCCGAGCTGCCCGAAGAGGTGTATGGCGACCCCGTGCGCCTCCGGCAGGTGCTGCTCAACCTCGTGGGCAACGCCATCCGGTTCACCCCCAAGGGTTCGGTGACCCTCGCCGTGAAGCCGGAAGATCGGCGGAAGGCCGATTCGAGCCAGGACGATGGGGAGAAGACGGAAGCCGCGCTCTGCTTCGAGGTGCGCGACACGGGCGTGGGCATCCGGCAGGAGGTCCAGCCGCAGCTCTTCAAGCCGTTCACGCAGGTGGGGAGCCCGGGCACCGGCGCGCCCTCCGGCACGGGCCTGGGACTGGTCATCTCCAAGAACCTGGTCGAGCTGATGGACGGCGAGATCGGCTTCGAGAGCACCCGCGGCGTGGGCTCCATGTTCTGGTTCCGCCTGCCGCTGGTGCGCGCGCAGGGCTCCGCACCGGAGGCGGCCGAACAGGACGCCGGAGAGACCGCCGCCCGCCGGCTGGCCCGGCACGGCCGGCGCCTCCTGGTGGTGGACGACCGCTACGTGAACCGCGCCGTGGCCCTGGCCCTGCTGCGCGAGCTCGGCTTCGAGGCCGAAGCCGCCGAGAGCGGCCAGCAGGCCCTGGCCCTGCTGGCCCAGCGGCCTTTCGACGCCGTGCTCCTCGACTGCGAGATGCCCGGCCTCGACGGCTACGAGACCTGCATCCGCCTGCGCCGGCAGGGAACGGCGGTCTCCCGCCTCCCGGTCATCGCCGTCACCGCCCACACCCATCCGGAAGAAAAGGAGAAATGCCGCGCCGCCGGCATGGACGACCATCTCGCCAAACCCATCCGCACCCCGCAGCTGGCCGCTCTGCTCGACCGCTGGCTGGGCATCGAGGAAGCCTTGGCGCGGCGCCAGCCGGAACGCGAGGACGACGGGTTCGAAGAGCGCCTCGCGAGCCTGAAGGTGCTGGAGCAGTCCACCGGCCGGTCCGTCGTGACCGCCTTCCTGCAACAGGGAGAAGCGGACCTCTCGACCCTGCGGCTCGCTCTCCCCCAAGGGGACCTCGAGGCGTTCGCCGGCGCGGCCCACGCCCTGGCGGGCAGCGCCGGCCTCATGGGCGCCGTCCACCTGTCCAACCTGGCCTCCGAGCTCGCCAACCGGGCGCGCCGGCGCGACCTCGACGGCTGCCGGGAGCGGCTGCCCGAGCTCGAACAGGCCTGGAGCCTCGTCGCCGGAAGGCTCCAGCCGTGATCCGCCCCGGCGACCGCATCGGCCCCATCCGCATCACCGGCGAGATCGCCGAAGGTGGCATGGGCTCCGTGTTCGTGGGCTTCGACGAGAAGCTCGAACGCGAGGTCGCCCTCAAAACCATCCGCTGCGACCGGCTCGACGCCCAGACCCGCGGCCGCTTCCTCACCGAAGCCCGGCTCCTTTCCCAACTCGACCATCCCAACATCTGCCGCATCCATGGCTGCCTGGAGAACGAGGAAGAAGACGTCCTCGTCCTCGAGCACATCCGCGGACGCACCCTGCGCCAGGCCCTGGAAGAGGGGATGGATATGAAGCTCGCCGCCGCCGAAAGCGTGGCGCGCGCCCTCGAAGCGGCCCACGAGAAAGGGATCGTCCACCGCGACCTCAAGCCGGACAACGTGATGATCACGGACGACGGCCAGGTCAAGGTGCTGGACTTCGGCCTCGCCCGCTCCGAGACGGCAGCGGACGGCGAAGCCGCCGGCAACCCGGAGGCCGCCGAAATCTCGCTGGCGGGCGCGCTGCCGGCCGCCTCCTGGTGGATGCCCACGCTCCCCGGCCGTACCAGCCTCGGCGCCCTGGTGGGCACTCCGGCCAGCATGAGCCCCGAGCAGGCCCGCGGCGAGCCGGCCACGGCGGCGAGCGACGCCTACGCCCTCGGCCTTCTCCTCCAGGAGCTCTTCACCGGCCGGCCGCCCTATGAGCCGGGGCTCTCCCCGGCTCTGCTCCTCGTCAAGGCCGCGGACGGCGACACCCTGCCCGCCGAAGGAATTCGGGACGCCGGCCTGGCCGCTCTCATCCGGCGTCTCAAGGCCCTGGCTCCCGAGGCGCGTCCCACCGCGGCCGAAACCGCCGAGCGCCTCGCCTGGATCCGCGGCAAACCCCGGCGCCGCCGCCTGCGCCTCCTCGCCGCGGCCTTGGCGGCGGCCTTCGTCCTGATCGGCGTCAAATACACCCTCGACCTCCGCCACGAACGCCAGCAGGCGCTGGAAGCCCGCCAGGCGGCCGAGCAGGAAGCCCGGCGGGCCGACGCCGCGGCCCGCTTCCTGGAAGACCTGTTCCAGGCCTCCGACCCGCGCCAGGCCCGCGGCAGCCTGCCCGACGCCCGGGAGCTCCTCCAACGGGGAACCGAGCGCCTGGGCAAGGACCGGGGCCTCGCCGGCCAGCCTCTTCTGCGCGCCCGCCTCCTCGACACCCTGGGCGGCATCCAGACCAGCCTCGGGCTCTACGACGACGCCCGGCCCCTGCTGCAAAAAGCCCTCGCCATCCGCGAGCGGCTCCGTGGCAAAGACCATCCGGAAGTCGCCGATACCCTGCTCCGCCTCGGCGGCCTCGCCCAGCGCTCCAATCAAGGCGACGCCCTGGCCCTGTTCCGCCGCGCCCTCGCCATCCGCGAGGCGCGCCTCGGTCCCCGGAACCCCGGCGTGGCCGAAATCCTCAACGACCTGGGCATGACCCTCGCCGCGAAAGGCCGGTTCGACGAAGCCGAGCCCATCCTCCAGCGCTCGGCCGCCCTCCAGGAAAGCCTCTGGGGAGACCGCGACCCCCGGATCGCCAAGGCCCTGCACAACCTCTCGGGAATCGCCTACTACCGTGGCCGCACCGAGGAGGGCATCCGCCTCCAGCGCCGCGCCCTGTCCATCCGCGAAGCCGTCCTGCCGGACGACCATCCCGACCTCGCCGGCAGCCGCGAGGCCCTGGCCCTGTTCCTCCGGAAAGAGGGAAAGACCGCCGAGGCCGCCCGTCTCCTGGAGCGCGTCGCCGCCACCACCGAGAAAGTCTACGGCCCCGCTCATCCCGAGCTCGCCCGGGCCCTCCTCAACCTCGGCCAGACCTATGCGGAGCTCGATCGACCCGCCACCGCCCTGCCGCTCCTGGAACGTGCCCTCGCCATCCGCGAAAAAGCCCTGGAGCCCAACCACCCAAGGCTCCTTGAAATGCGAGACATCTTCGCCAAATACTGCCGCGAGGCCCACGGCCGGCTGGACGCCAGATGCCGCGGCCTCTGCCGCAAGCACGGTTCCTGATCCTCACGGGACGGCGGCGGCGACTCAGATCAGCCCGCGGTCGGAGAGCTCGGCCTTGAGATAGGCGTAATAGATCGGCGCGGCGATCAGGCCGGCGATGCCGAAGGCCGACTCCATGAGCAGCATCGCCAGCAGCAGCTCCCAGGCACGCGCCTGGATCTCGCCGCCCACGATCCGCGCGTTGACGAAGTACTCCAGCTTGTGGATCACGATCAGGAAGATCAGCGCGCCGAACGCCACGCCGAGCGAGCTGGAAAGGCTGACGACGAAAATGATCGTGTTCGAGATCAGGTTGCCGATCACCGGCAGCAAGCCGGCGAGAAATGTGATGACGACCAGCGTCTTGGTGAACGGCAGCCGGACGCCCAGGAGCGGGAGCACCACGAACAGATAGATGGCGGTGAGCACCGTGTTGAGCGCCGAGATGCGCACCTGGGCGAACACGATCAGCCGGAACGCATCGCCCAGCCGGTCGGCCCGCGCGGCCAGCGCCTCGGACAGCGGCGCCCGAGTGGCGGTCGGCCGGGCTTCGTGGAGCGAGACCATGGCGCCGATGATCATGCCGATCAGGGCATGGACGAAGGCACGCCCGAAGTCGGCGCCGATGCTCTGGAGCTCTCCCGCGTGCTCGCGGAGCCACTGCACGAGGTCGTTCTTGAGCTCGTCGGCATTGGCGGGGAGCTCCCGGGCGAGCCAGGCAGGGAGGTGCTCCCTGGAAGTCTCGATGATGTCGGCCATCTTGCCGATCAGGGCCGGGAGGTTCCCCTGGTCGCTGCGGAAGAAGGCGATGATGCCGATGAAGGAGAGGGTCAGCCCCGCGACGATGAGCATCGCGAGGAGGCCCACGGCCACGAACTTGCCAGCCTCGCGGCGGCCGCTGACGAAGCGCAGCCGGCGCGCCAGGATGTGGACGATCTCGTAGACGGCGAACCCGCCGACCAGAGCCGCCAGCACGCGGAGATGGAGGACGAGGAAGAGAGCGACGCCGGCGAGGATCCAGGAGGCGATCTCGGCGGCGGAGGGAGGGCGGCGGATCTCTGGTGCGGGTGTGTCGTGCATGGTCAGGGGCGGCACTCCTACTTTGGCGGTCCGATCGCCATGAGCGCGAGATCGACCTCCGCGCTCGAGTGGATCGGCTGGTGCCATGGCTTCCTGAAAACCTGCCCATACACTATGACCCGGACGACGAACTGGCAAGCAGTATCGTTTCCAGAACGATTCACGGTATCCACGAGCACAAGGAGGAAGCTGCGATGAAACCCCAACTCGTCCTGTTCCTGTTCCCGGCCCTGTCGCTGCTTTGGACCGGCACGGGCGCCGCCCTGTCCTGCGGCGCCGAGACGGGCGCTGCCTTTGGCCTCTGCAACGCCTACTGCGAGGCCATGGACTGCGACAGCGACAGCCCCCAGGCCTCGGAGACGGCCTGCACCCGGACACGGACCCGGTTCCAGAACCTCGCCGGCCGCGACGTTCCCTGCGAGATCACCTGCCCCTGCCTGAGCACCCCCCAGTTCACAGCGATGCTGGCCAACGCCAACTACTGCTATGCGGATCTCCCCTTCGCTCAGGTCCTCTCGGTTGAACCCCTAGGTCCGGGTGGAGAGCCTCCTCCGCAGTACGCTGCAACCACCTCCTTGGGTGCTTGCGGTTACGTCGACGAGGTGACGCTCCCCAACTCCGTCATCCTCCTCGCCACGCCGGAGCAAGTCGAGGCCTGCTTCCGGGTGATGGCCGATGCCACCGCGAGCCGCGGCTTGATTTGCCAGAGCTTCTAGCCCGCCGGCAATAGGAGGTCCGCGCTCCGGCGCGGACCTTTGACATGATTCAATAAGTCCCCGCCTTATACAAACGATGAGAAAAACTTCATACATCTGTACGATGACTCGCGGCAGCCACTTCTCCTAAGCTGTGCTCATCTGATCCCAATTCAGAACCGTCCCGGTGAAGGGTTCACCGGCGACAGCCTCAAAAACCGAACAAAAGGAGAAACGTCATGAAGATCCGATTCATCCTGTTCCTGACTCTGTCGCTGCTCTGTATCCGTGCGGGCGCCGCTCAGGATTGGGGGACTCCGGACGGCATGCCGCCGTCCATGGAGACGGTCTGCGACATGGAGCAGGGGGCCGCCTACGGCCACTGCAACGCCTACTGCGAGGCCATGGACTGCGAGCTTGCCAACGACAACGATCCCAACACCAACCCCAACGCCTCGGCCAACGCATGCTCCAAGGTGCGCACCAAGTACCAGCAGGCGACCGGCCACGACGTGCCGTGCGAAGTCACCTGCCCGTGCAACGCCCCGGCGTTTCCCTTGTTTTATGGGTACACCTCCGGTCAAACTGCTGTCAACGTTTGCGCCCACTCTTTCTTAGGCAACACCGGCATCTTAGTCGGTGATTTCGGTGGGCCCCGTGCTGTAGCTATCCAGTCTCCCAGCGGCCAGTGGCTTTGCGGCTCTTTCCAGACCGGCTTGATACCCATCACGCCAGAGCAGGGCCTGTTCTGCGCAGAGCTTCTGGAACAGGCGCGCGCCAGAGACGGCGTGACCTGCTTCAACTGACCTGCCAGGCGCCTTGACGCGCGCAGGGCCAGTACTGCGCCCAACTGCTGGAACACGCGGCGAACAGCCAGAATGTGACCTGCGCGCCGTAGATCCAGCACCAGCCTCGCACCTTCCCCAGGCCGGGATGGGCACCTCGCCGGTGCTCCGTCCCGGCCTGTCGGCTATCTGCCCGTTGGGCCGTAACGGCGCTCCGGAACCCTGCCCGGTCCCTGCACGGCTGTTCCAGAAAGGATTTTCCCATGCGGCTTTTCACTGTCTTCGTCCTGCTGCTCGGCCTGGTGCCGGCAGCGCCCTCCGCTGCGCAGCCTGCCGGAGAGGGCCCGCAGCTCTACAAGATCGAGAAAGTCTTCGACGTCCACACCCGTTCCGCCATCGCGGCCACGGGCGCCGGCATCGTCGAGGTCGGCCACGACTACGTCCTGGTGGAAGCCACGTCCAGAGAGGCCCGGTCGCTCCGTCGGCTGGGCCTTGCGCTCGTGAGGCTCAGAACGCGGGAGGAATTCCTCAAGGTCTTTCCGCCGGCCGACTCGAGCTACCACGATTACGCGGAGATGTTGGCGGAGCTGCAGCAGGCGGCTTTCGATCACTCGGCGATCTTCTCGCTGTTCAGTCTCGGCCTCTCCCACGATGGGCGCACGATCTGGGCCGGCAAGATCTCCGACAACGTGGGCGTGGACGAAGACGAGCCCGAGGTGCTCTTCACCCATCACCAGCATGCCCGCGAGCACCTCACGGTCGAAATGGGCCTCTACACCCTGGCCATGCTCACCAATGAGTACGGCGTCGATCCACGGATCACTCAGGCTGTGGACAGCCGGGAGATCTGGATGGTCTTCGACGTGAACCCGGACGGCGGGGAATTCGACATCGCGACGGGTACGTACGTCTCCTGGCGCAAGAACCGCCAGCCGAACGCCGGGTCGAGCTTCATCGGCACCGACTTGAACCGCAACTGGAGCTACCGATGGGGCTGCTGCGGCGGCAGCAGCGGCGACCCGAGCAGCACGACCTATCGCGGTCCCGCCGCCTTCTCGGCGCCCGAGACCCAGGCGGTGCGCGACTTCGTCGACAGCCGTGTCGTGGGCGGGCTGCAACAGATCCGGGCCAACATCGACTTCCACACCTACGACGAGCTGGTGATGTGGCCCTACAGCTACACCCTGACCGACGTGCCGGCCGACATGACGGTGGACGATCACGACGCCCTGGTGGCCCTGGGCCAGGCGATGGCCGCGTCCAACGGCTACACCGCCGAGCAGGCGAGCGACCTCTACATTTTCGATGGCAGCATCAACGACTGGTTGTACGGCGTCCACCGGATCTTTTCCTACACCTTCGAGATGTATCCGGTCTCGGGCGCTCCGGCCGGCTTCTACCCGCCGGACGAGGTGATCCCGGCCGAGACGGCCCGCAACCGTGAGGCGGTCCTCTACCTGATCGAGCAGGCCGGTTGCCTGTATGCGGTGATCGGCAAGCAGGCCCAGTACTGCGAGGCGCCGCCAGGTGCGCCGAGCGCGCTCAACGCCACGCCGGGCGACGCGCAGGCCAGCCTCACCTGGACGGCCGCGAGCGGCGCCACCCTCTACCGCGTCCACCGCGGCACGGCGAGCGGCGGGCCCTACACGGCGATCCGGAGCAACCTCACCGGCACGAGCTACACCGACACCGGCCTGACCAACGGCGTAACGTATTACTACGTGGTGACCGCAACCAACGCAGCGGGCGAGGGGCCGAATTCGAACGAAGCCAACGCCACACCCGCGGCGCAGGTCACCTTCACCGCCGCCGCCGCGCAGGACGGCTGGGTGCTGGAATCGGGCGAGACCACCAATACCGGTGGATCGATCGATGCCAACGCCTCGACCACGAGCGCGCTGCGGGTGGGGGACGACAACAAGGAAAAGCAGTACAAGACCGTGGTGTCCTTCGACACGTCGTCGATTCCGGACGGCGCCACGATCGTCTCGGCCACCGTGCGGCTGCTCCGCGGCACCATTTCCGGCACCAATCCCTTCACCACGCACGGCACCTGCTGGGTGGACGTGCAGGCGGGGGGCTTCTCGGGTTCGACCACGCTCCAGACGAGCGACTTCCAGGCCGCGGCCACGGTGGTCCAGGCGGCGAGCCTCTCCAGCGCCGCCACGAACGGCACCTGGTCCGAAGGCAGCCTGAACGCGGCGGGCCTCGCGGCCATCGACAAGACGGGGATCACGCAGCTCCGCGTCTACTTCAGCCTGGATGACAACAACGACAAGGGCAGCGACTACATCGGCTACTACTCGGGCGAAGCGGCGTCCGCGAGCCGGCCGCAGCTCGTGGTGACGTACCAGTAACGTTTTCGGCCTGAAGGGCCGTGAGACTGTAGCCCAGGGCATCGGCCGGTTGGCCGATGCCCTGGGTCAGCAGGCCCCCACAGTCCCGCGGCCTGAAAGGCCGCCAGAGCTCTCGCGACCTTTCAGGCCGCCCAGGATCGAATGATCCCGAACCCAGGGCATCGGCCAACCGGCCGATGCCCTGGGCTACAGTCTGCCGACCCTTCGGGCCGGAAAGAGCGCTACGCCGGCAGGTGAATCCTGTCTTGACAGATCCCTCGATTCTGTCGGCTTTCAATCCCAGACGTAGCGTTCGTCATATTCGACCTCATAGGCATTGAGGAACGCCCGGAATTCCTCTTGAAACGTTTTGACCCGGTGATGCTCGCGTTGGTTGAGGATGTAGGTGCGAACGCCTTGGACTTGCGATTGGCTCACCGAGAACGCCCCGAATCCCGTCTGCCAGAAGAAGCTGACGAACTGCGGGCCGTGTCCGCGAAGCCAGTCGTTCGAGCTTTTCTTGAGCTGGCCGACAACGTCGCTCAGAGCGACGGTTCGTCCAAGAATAAAAAGTGCATGCAAGTGGTCGGGCTCGGTATTGATTTCGACGGGCAAGCAGCCGAGGCCTTTGAGCGTGCCGCCCATGTAGGAATGGAGATCGGGACGGACCTCATCGGTCAGGGTTCGCTCGCGGTGTTTCGTCGAGAAGATAAGGTGTACGTAGATTTTGGAAAGGGATTGGGCCATGGCGCGGGTGACTCAAACACCGAAGGGCTGATCTGTCAAGGCGAAGTCTCTGGCGGCCTTTCACGCCGCGTGGATTGTGGGGGGCATCTTACCCAGGGCATCGGCCAACCGGCCGATGCCCTGGGCTAGAATCTGGCGGCCTTTCAGGCCGAATACGTCGACTATTTGCCGGTAGACGGCATGCCGAACGAACCCCATGCGGCCAAGCGCTCTTTCCGGCCCGAAGGGTCGGCAGACTGTAGCCCAGGGCATCGGCCGGTTGGCCGATGCCCTGGGTGAAGGGAACGACACAATACCCGCGGCCTGAAGGGCCGCCAGACCTCACGGCCGGTCCGGCCGGATATCGTCCCTGAACCGCGGCTGAAGCTCGACTTCGTCGGCGAAGCGGCTGCTGAAGCCGGTGACCTGGACCCTCTTTCCCACGCCGATGAACGGGATCCATTTAAAACAGCCTGCCCCCGGCGTCCTCTTCATCGCCGTCGAGGACGCCATCCTCATCGCGATCGATGCCGGCGCGCACCCCCGAGCCCGGCGGGGTGCAGGTGTAAGTCAGCTCACCGCCTTTCTGCGCGGCGCGTTGCCGCAGGCTGGCGTCGGAGAGAGGCGCGTCGAGCGCCCGGTTGCCGAGGAACAGGGCGGAACCGACGTCGTAGAGATACCCGATTTCACCCCCTCCGTGATCATTGCTCCCGCCTTTGACCACCAGGTCGCACTCTCTCGCCCGGGCGCGGTCGATCAGCAGGTCGATCCGCGCTCCGACGGCCGTTGCGTTTTCATTCGTCAGCGTCGTCTGTTGTCCCACGATGGGTGCCAGGTTGCTGTCGAAGGCGAGCAGGAAATCTTCGACCTGGCGTTTCTGGAGCTCGCCGGCCGGCCCGGGCAGGAACCCGCCGGGCGTGGACGGAGACTGGTTGAAGCCCGTCGTGGCGGTCGTGGTGCTGAGGAAATTGAAGATCGTCGGGGTGGCCCCGTCGTGCGTGAAGCCGAAGCCGCGGATCTGGTCCCCCAGGAAGGCGTCGCTGGTGGGCATGGCGGGTCTGGTCTTCAGTCCGAACATGCCGACCTTCTGGTAGAGGTTGCGGAGGTGCGGCGTTTTGAACCCTTCCGGCGATCCATCCCGGGTATAGCGGCCATCGGTACCGAAGAAGCCTGGCGCGGCCACGCCGTATTCCTGGTTCGCAGCGGGATCGAGTTTATGACAGGACGCGCAGGTGCCCAGGATGGACAGATCGGAGACGTTGTGCAGGAAGAAGTCGAGCCCGGCCTGCTGGCTCGGGGTGCGCTGATTGTCGAGCCTGCGGATCGGGTTGGGCGGATAGGTGACCTGGAGCATGAAGGCGGCGAACGCCTCCATGTCGCCGTCGGCGATCGGTCCGCTGCGCCCCAGGAGTCCGGTGAAGCCGACCTGGAACTTCTTGAAGGCCGCCACTTCATCGAAGGTCCCGCTGTCCGGCTGCGCGCTCGGGTTGTCGTTGCCGCCGGTGCGGTCGCCACGCCAGTGCATCGGCCCGTGGTTCGCCATGCCGCGCAGGCTCTGCGTGATCATCGGCCCCTTCATCGGGTGATGGGTGTCCATCAGCCCGACATCCGAGGGGCGAATCTCGAACGGCCCCGGAACGGGCTGCACCGCGCCGTCCGGATTGCCGAGGTCCCACGCCAGGCTGTCGAAGTCGCCGAAGACGTGGCAGCTGGCGCAGGCGGAATCCCCGTGGCTCGACGTGAGCGACGCGTCGTAGAGGAAAGGACGCCCGGCGACTACGCTCGGCGGCTCGGGATTGTGCATGGCGACGTGCTCGATCTCCGCGCCCGAGACCGTATCCACGACCGCGATCGAGTTGTCGAAGCGGGTCAGCGTGTAGAGGCGGTTCCTGTCCTCCTGGAGCACCAGGCCGGTGAGGCCGCCGCCGGTCACTCTGATCTGGTCCGCGGTGCTCGGCGTGAACGTGTCGTTCTCCAGGGCCTGGGTGTCGAAGACCCCGATCCTGGACGAGCCGAGCGTCGCCACGTAGAGGGTCCTGCCGTTGGCCGTGACCGCCATCTCCTGCGGCAGGGCGAGGCTTTTGTCGTTCTCGGCGTTCGGGATCGTGTCGCAGCAGGCGGCGTAATCGATGTGCTTGTTGAGGTGCCGCGGAGCGACGCTTCCCGCCGGACCGAGGACCGTGATCCGGCTCTCGTGGAGGTGGCCGCGGACGCTGTGGCCGGCGAAGATGCCGGGGCCTTCGAAACGTTTTTCGTTCCCCGCCTCGGTGTTCGAGACGTAGACCTTGCCGTTCACCGGGTTCACCACCATGTTGTAGAGGATGGTGCCGACGCCCTGGTAGTAACCGGCGGCTCCGGCGAGTTGGGCCGGCGGATTGGCGTTGGCGTCGAGGACAAAGACGTCCTTGTCGGGCAGGGAGAAGCGGATCTGGTCGTCCCAGGCCCGGCCGAGCTCGTCGACCCAGTGGGTGCCGTCGAACCGGACGATGAGCGCCATCTCCGGCCGCGGCACGCCGGCGGCGTTGGTGTCGGGCGCGGGCAGCCCCCCCGCGGCTTCCCCGCCGTCCGGGACGAAAATCCTGTGGACCGTCGTGGTCCGGTTTCCGGAGTGGAACGCCGCCGCGTAGACCTTGCTGCCGTCCAGGGAGACCGCCAGGGCGCGCGGCGTGTCGCTGAACAAAGGGACGATGGTGAGCGGCGTCCCCGCGAGCGTTTCACCGGGAGCCTCCGCGTCGAAGACCCAGACGTCCGCCCGGCCCACGCCGGGAGTGCCGAGTTGGGGATCGTACGGGACGTTCTGGCCGCGGTGGGCGGTGGTGATGAAGGCACGGTTTCTGCCCGTCCCGCCGAAGACGATGTCGCGCGGCTCGTCTCCCACGAGCAGAGTGCGCACGACGCGCCCGCTGTGCCCGTCCTGGGCCAGCTCCACCACGCTGACGCTGTCGGAGAGGTGATTGATCACCCAGACCTCGCTGTCGCTGCGCGCCGCGACGGCCACCGGCTCGAGGCCGACGGAAATGGAGGCGCGATGCTGCAGGCCATGGCCCACGATGCGAAAGACTTCGAGACGGTTGTCGGGGGTGTTGGCCGCGAAAAGGAGCTTCCCGCTCGGGGACAGAGCCAGAGGGCGGACCTGGCCGCTCTCGAACACCGTGAAACGCGCTGGGGCAGCGGTGGATCTGAGCATGGCCGGCTTGAAGCCGGGCGGCCGGGCTCCTCCAGCCCCTGCGTTCAACGCGACGGCAAGACATGCGAGGACGGGCCACAGGACTTTCAGCCAGCCGGCAGAACGGCGTGAGAGGTGCGAAACAGCCATAGGACCTCCTTTGGCGAGCGGTGTATCCGTTGCGGACTGCCAGTGTAGCCGAACCAGGGATTTAATAAATACCGGAAGATTCTGTCTCATACAAACGATGAGAAGGACTTATACATTTGTAGGATGACTCGCGGCAGCCACTTCTTCTAAGCTGGTTCTCAACTGCTCCCAGCTCAACCAGGGAGAAAGATTTCTGACAACGATCCACCCTAGAGGAGAGTTATTGCATGCGAAACCTGAAACACCTTCTTGGCAGAGGGCTGGCGGCCTTACTGCTGGCCCTGGTTTTCGGAACCGGCGCCGCGCAGGCCCAGCTCGAGGCCTACGTGACGAACTTCGATAGCAACACGGTCTCGGTGATCGACACGGCCACCAACACGGTGACCGCCACCATTCCGGTGAATAGGAGCCCGCAATACGTCGCCTTCACTCCCGACGGGGCCTTCGCCTACGTGGCGAACACCAACGGCAGAACGGTCTCCGTGATCGACAGGGTCACTCGCACGGTCATCGCCACCGTGCCGGCCGGAGGAGCGACAACCTTCCCGCTCGGCGTCAGGGTCAGCAACGACGGAGCTTTCGTCTACGTATTGTTGAATGAAATATTCCGCAACAGCGGGGTCTCGGTCATCGATACGGCCACCAACACGGTGGTCGCCACGATCCCCATCACCGGCACCCTCCAGGCCATAACCCTCAATCCCAGTGGAACCTCCCTGTGGATCGGTGACAATGCCGGCAGGATCTCCGTGATCGATACCGCCACCCATACGGTGACCGGCACCTTCTCCGTGGGAATCAGTGTCGCCGAGATTGCCTTCACACCCGATGGGGCTTTCGCCTACATAACCCAGAGCCGAGGCAACAACGTCGTTCAGGTAGACACGGCCTCCCAGGCAGTGGTTGCCACCTTCTCGCCGGGACGCTTTACGTTTGGTGTGGCCATCAAGCCGGACGGATCCTTTGCCTACGTGGCGAATCTCTTGGACGATACCGTCGCCGTCGTCGATATCAACAACGGCAACACGATTGTCGCCACGATACCGGCAGGATCTTTACCCGCATTGATCGCCTTGACACCCGATGGGGCCTTCGCCTACGTAACGAATGAGGGCGGCAACACCACCTCGGTGATCGATACGGCGACCAACACCGTGGTTGCTACCGTGGTGGTCGGCTCGGCTCCCGTGGGCGTCGCCATCAAGCGTGTGATCCAGGTGCCGCCAGTGCTCACGTCCGACAACGCGACGGTCACCGTGAACGAAGGCCAGACGGCGGCCAACACCGGCACGGTGAAGGACGGCAACCGTGAGACCGTGACGCTCACCGCCTCGGTGGGCACCGTGGTCAACAACGGCGACGGCACCTGGTCGTGGAGCTTCACCACCAGCGACGGCCCGGCCCAGAGCCAGACCGTCACCATCACCGGCGACGACGGCAAGGGCGGCGTCAGCACCACAACCTTCGCCCTGACGGTCAACAACGTGGCGCCGACGATCACGAGCGTGAGCAACAACGGACCGGTGATTGCGGGCAATCCCGCGACCATCACCGTCACGGCCACGGATCCGGCCGGCGCCAACGATCCGCTCGCCTATGAATTCGATTGCGACAACAACGGCGTGTTCGAAATCGGCCCGCAGGCGGGCAACAGCGCCTCCTGCACGTTCGCCAGCGCCGGCAGCCGTACGGTCAACGTGCGGGTGACGGACGGCGACGGCGGCACGGCGACCGGCTCGACCGTGGTGACGGTGCTCGTTCCGCCGCCGAATTGCTCGGGCGCCGTGGCCAGCTCGAGCCAGCTCTGGCCGCCCAATCACAAGCTCGTACCCATCCAGATCTCGGGCGTCACCGGTGCTTCGACAATTTCGGTGACCAGCGTCTTCCAGGACGAGCCGACCGATAGCGCCGGCGACGGCAACACCTGCCCCGACGGGACGGGCCTCGGCACGGCGGCCGTCAACCTCCGCGCCGAGCGAGCCGGTCTGGGCAACGGCCGGGTCTACACCGTCTCCTTCACCGCCACGGGTGCTGGCGGCAGTTGCCAGGGCAGCGTCACGGTCTGTGTCCCGCACAGCAACAACGGCAGTTGTGGCAACGGCGGAGCGCTGTTCAATTCAGGGGCGTGCAATGCGCTCTCGCAGTCGTCCTCGAAGGCCTTGACCAAAAACAACCACCAGCACAAGGGCCTGCTTTGCGGCTCGCATCTGCCGACGCTCGACTGCGATCTGTTCTGCGACGCCAGCCTCATCCTGTGCCAGTAGACGGTTGAGGAATAATTTGGGAGGACACGGGGGCGTGCACCGTCACACCCCCGTATTTTTTCCTTCGAGGCGGACCGAGACGCCCCCCGGGGTAGGGCGCGTCCTGCGTGGCCCACAGCTCCCAGAGCTTCTTCCAGCAGGGGCTGATCACTTCCGCGCAGAAGAAGGACGCCATCGTCTCCGCCGCCGGCCAGTCGAGCTGCGGCAAGTAACGTTTCACGTTTCGTGAGCCACCCGGGCCGGGCTTCTAACGCCGGCTCGGGTCGCTCACGCGCCCCAGGAAGAGCACGAGCCCGCTCGCCTTGTCGCGGATGAGGAACAGGAACGGCCGGTCGGCATTGAGCCGGCGCGGCGGTTCCTCGGCCATGGCTCCCCTGACCATCATCGACAGGGCGGTGGCGGCGGCCGCTTCGGTGCCTTTCTCGTCGACTTTCACGAAGCCCTTGTGAAAGACGTCGGAGACGACCAGCCGGTCGTCGGGGTTGGGCGGGTTCGCGATGCCGGTGAAGTCCGCCTTCTTGCGGTCGAAGGCGAGCGCCATCCCCAGCGCTTTCAGCGGCTCGCCCAGCGCAAGGGATTCGTCCGGTTTCACCTCGAACTTCGGGAGCGACAGCCACACGGTTTCCATTTGCATCGCGCCCGCGAGCGCCTCGAGCTTCCGCGCGTCGAGCGCGCCCTCGACCGCCGCGAGCCCCTGGACGTCGTCGGGAACGAGGAGCATCATCGAAAGCTGGCGCCCCTTGTAGGGAATCTCCAGCGCCGTCACGCCGTCCTTGTGAGCGATGCGGAACCCGCCTGTGCGGTTCATCGTCGGCACGTCCTTCTTCTCCGACGCGGTCAGGTGAAAGGGCGCGGAACGCGTCGCCTCGCGCTCGAACGGAGTGTCCCAGTCGCCCAGGAAGTAGATCGCGTTGACGAGCACGAGACGCGTGCCCGGCACCAGCGCGCCAGGCGGGATGAGATTCGCGATGCGATGCTCGGTCTTGCCTTCGACCCATTGATTGATATGGCCGCGCGCCTGCTCGGGTTTCGTCTTGAAGTCGAGGAGCTCGACGGGAGCGCCGAAGGCCGCCCGGGTCTTCTCCACGAAGGCTGGCACGAGCTTGTAGGTCTTGTCGCCGAAGAGCTGATTGGCGATGCGGAAGACGACCGGACGGGCAGGATCCTGGAGCGAGCGGGCGAGCTGGCCCGAGGCGGCCATCACCTCGTCGGCCGTCCCCTCCAGATGGAGGACCTTCCTCATCTGCGCCGCCGTTTCGCCCTGCGCGCCGCCCCAGGCCATGTTCAGGGCGGTCGCGATGCTCGCCGGGGACATCACGAAGTTGCCCGGCGCCTGCCGCAGGCGCTGGTAGAGATCGAAACCGAACGCGTTGCTACTCCGCGCGAGCTTCACGGCGGCGTCTTCAGGCGGCACCGCGGCTCCTGGCGCCGCCAGGCCGGCGGGAGGACGGCACGTAAGGGCGCTGAAGACGAGAACAAGCCAAGGCACGAGGTGCTGGCGCTGCATGAGGATCTCCTCCCCGCTGTACGCGGATGACCGCTTCGATGATGGCCACGGTGGTCCTCATAGTAGAGCACGATTCCCCTTCGCCGCCCGTCGGGTGCCCGAGCCCAGGCGAGCCCAGACGCCTCACGTCCCGAAGCGGCGCGCGGAGAGGATCTTGGCCTTGGCGGCCTCCTCTTCCCGGTTCTTCGGCGGCGCGCTGGTCTGAAGCGCGCCGAAGAGGACGCCGGCGACCTGGGTGATCTCCTCCACCGCGGCGTTGAACGCGGCCTCGTTCGCCTTGGAGGGCTTGTTGAAGCCCGTGACCTTCCGCACGAACTGCAGCGAAGCGGCCCGCAGCTCGTCGTCCGTCACCGGCGGATCGAAGTTGAAGAGGGTCTTGATGTTTCGGCACATGGAACCACCTCCCGCGGGCCAAATTACCCGAAGGCCGAGGCCGAGCGCAAGGCGGGCCGTTGCCGGTCCGGGTCGCGAAGGCCTGGACTTGTACTAAGCTTTGTGGATTCACGGCGAACGCCAGGAGGGGATCATGGCAAAAGGCAACAACGCGCAGAAGAAAGAGACCAAGAAGCCGAAGAAGGGTGCGGTGAAGGGCGGGGCCGACAAGCCGAAGGACAACAAGAAGAAGTAGCGGCCCTCCCGAATCGTGAAGGGGCGGCCCTTCCGGGCCGCCCCTGGTTCAATCACGCCTGTAGAAGCACGTCAGAACCCCATCACTGAACCCGCAGGAGCCCCCACAGGCCGCCGTCAAACCCGATTCCGACGTGGTCTCGGAACAGGTAGTCGCCGGTGATGGTGAACTTGCCGCCGGCCCCGTTGCGGAGCAGGACGTCGAAGTGGTTGGTCGGTCCATGGCCGGTGCGCGCCCCTTCCCAGAAGGAGAAGCCGTTACGGCCGATCTGGGTCGAATTCGCGAGGTACGGCTCCTTGTCCCACTGGTGGCCGGCCACGTCGAACACGATGTTGCGCGCGTGGCCGCCGGGCATCAGCACCCGGAAGCGGATCGCCTGGCCCGGGATCGCCTGGAAGATCGGCGTCTGGGGCTCGGCGCCGACCTTGGCGTTGGCGAGGACGTCGGACCAGTCGGGGAAGTCGTCGGTGTCCGAGAACGGAGTTCCCGGCGAGTGCTGCATCCGCTTCCAGAGCGGCTCGGTGCGGTAGTTGACGGCCTTCTGGCCCGTATCCTCGGGGTCCTCCATGCAGCCGAGGTTCTCCACCGGCCAGCCCTGGCCCGCCCCCGGCGCGTAGCCGGGGTTGCAGATCTGTCCGAGCGACTGATCGGTCCGCATGTTGACGTCGTTCTGATAGAGCAGCACGAACTCGCGGAAGCTCCCCTCGAAGCCGCCGTTGATGTTGGCCATCGAGCGGCGGTTCGGATCGAACTCGGAGATGAAGGCGTTCTGCGGCTCGATGATCAGCGCGCCGATCGCCCCCTTGCTCGCGTGCTCGATGCGATCGGAGGAGATCAGGTTGGTGGCGCCGAACTCCATGGGCGTCGCCGTGATCGTGCCGTCGGGGTTGATGGTGACGTCGCCGGCATACCACTCATAGGTGGTGAACTGGCCCGGCGCCACGGTCTGCGTGAGGTTGCGGCCGACGTTGCCGCCGTCGAAGCGGCTGACGTCGAAATACAGGAGCTGCGGGTGCAGGCCCACGTAGTTCGACGGCTTGATGTCGTTGGCGTTGAAGCCTTCGACGATCATCGGCAAGGTGTTGTACCCGTCGAGGTCGGTGAGCGTCGCCGGCAGCTTGTTGCGCAGCGTGAGCTTGATGCATTCACCCGCCAGGGCGCGCAGGATGAGCGGCTCGGGACGGGTGCTGAGCCCCGGCTTGAGCTTGCCCAGAGTGTCGAGGTCGCCCGTGCGAACGTAGAGGATCGAGGTCGAGTCCCAGAGCGACCCGAAGCTGCCGTCGATCCGGGGGTTGTAGACGAGCCGGCCGTTGGGCAGCGCGGTGCTGGCGGCCACGGCCGTGACGTCGAGGTTGCGGACCGGAGCGTTCTTCGGGCAGGAGAAGTCGTAAGCGCCGACCGCTCCGGGATCGATGTTGGACCGGCCGTTGGGGTTCTCCGGCAGGGCCATCAGGTCGGGACGCTGGCCTGTGTAGGCCCGCAGGACGCCCCAGAGGCCGTTCCACAAGTCGTCGGTCGCCGAGCCGGCCGCCCACAGACGGTCGACCGCGCCGCCCGGCGACGTGGGGTTCTTGACGAGCTGCGGAATGATGAACTCGAAGTGCTCCGAGATGCCCATCATCTGGCTGTTGCGGTAGCCGGAGTTGGGCTCCGACGGCTCGAACAGCCACTTGACGCCGTTGATGCTGAAGTTGTGCCCTTCCTCATGGGCTCCCACGAGGACGCGGATCTGCACCCGGTCGTTCTCATAGGCGCGCAGCAGCGGCGTGTAGGGGTCGTAGTTCCCCACGTCGTTGGTCAGCGGCTGGTAGAAGCCGGGCTGGGAGTTGAGCGAGGCGTCGCTCCGCTGGATCGAGGAGAACGCGAACGAGAGGTCGCCCGGCTGGCCGGCGGCCTGGGAGTTGGAGATTGGATCGCGCACCCGCAGCGCCAGGGGCTCGTTGCGGTAGTTGATGGACATGGTGCCCGGATCGTCGGCAGAGATCAGCTCCGGGCACGGGGGCGCGGCGTTGCTCCCCGGGCAGACCTGGGGACGCATCAGCAGGTCGGGCAGACCGACCTCCCGCCGGCCCGGCGGGTTGACGGCCCTGGCCGGATCGGGGAACTGGGTGCTGGCCCCTTCATAGGCCAGTTGGAAGTCCGCGAACTCCATCATGAACTCGCGGTAGGAGGGCTCGTTGACCGGATCGATGACGGCCTGCCAGGAGGTCGGGCCGCCGTCGTGCCGGCCGCCGAGCGGAGCGCCGGTCTCGTTGTGGAACCAGGTGGAGCCGGCGGGCTCCACCACCAGGCCGGCGTAGAGGCCCGCCTGCTGATGGGTCGAGGGGCTGAAGTGATCGTGGGTGAAAACGGTGCGCAGCGTCCGGTCGTTGCCGGCGTTGTCGCGCACGGGGTCGGCGCACCAGCGCTGGACCGTGGTCTGCGCCCCGATCCAGTCGCCCTCGCCGTTGCCGTCCTTGTCCGGTCCGGCGCCGAAGAACGGGTGCGGCTTGGCCAGGGGGCAGGCGAAGGTGCCGTTGCGGGCATCGCCGGCGCTGCAGCCGTTCTGGGCCCGGATGGCGGCGATGCGCTCCTGCACCTCGCCGGGGCTGAACGAGCCGTCCTCGTAGTTGAAACCATTTCCCGCGCCGTCGGAAGATGTGACGTCGAACTTCACCAGGTGGATGTGCTGACCGAGAACGTCGGTCGGCGTGCGCACCTGGAAGTCGTCCATCTTGTATTCCTTGGGCGCCAGGTTGGTGAGCTGGTAGGTGACGCAGGTGTTGCTGTTGACGCGGACGAAGAGCGGCTCCGGCGGTTTCTTGGTGCCGCCGCCGAGGCCCAGGAAGTCGTCGACGTCCTCCCACAGGGCGGTCAAACGCTGCTGCGGGAAGTGCCAGCCGGCCTTGTTGATCTTGACGTCGTCTTCGATATCCGCCGCTTTGATGGTCCGCGTGGCGGGTTCCTGCCCGGAGCAGGGATCGGCGTAGGGAGCGCCGGCCACGCGCGGCCGGCCGTTGGTGGCGAACTGCGTCTGGAGATTGCAGAGGCCGTTCGGCTCGCAGCTGGGATGGAGCGCGGTTTCGTGGAAAACCATCGCCTGCTTCTCCAGCGCCGTGCCGTCCTCCGGAATCGCCTCGGCGGTCACCGCCAGCAGCTCCTTGTGGAAGTCGAGGCGGGTGTGCGCCTCGTTGAAAGTGCCGCCGTTGATGCGGTGACGCGGCAGGCCGCCGTCGTCGATCGTGTCGAGCGGCGGGTGGGGCGGCCGGTGCCCGGCCACGGCGGGAACGAAGAACGGGAATCCGGGGTTGCCGGCTCCCGTGACCTGGGCCTGGCCCTGGGCGATCTGCACCGTGGCGCCGGGGATGGGCGGCATGGGCTTGCCGGGCAGCGGCACGAGGGCCGGAATCGGCGTGCCGCTGGCGATTTCGCCGTCCGGCAGGGCGCGGTTGGCGCCCGCGGCGGGCCGGCCCTCCGCGTCGAGCACCGTGCCGCGCTCGAAGACGTCGTGGACTCGCCAGAGCTCCCACATCCCCTGCGCGAAGTGCGGGTAGAAGTGGCAGTGGAAGATCGAGTCGCCCGCCGTATGGTTCAGGTTTCCGCCGCCTTCGTAGGTGATCTCGCCGGTGAACGACGCTCCGGGTCCGATCGCCTGGCTGTCCAGGTAGCTCGACTTGTCGCTGTCGCCCGAGTAGAGCCACTGGTGGGCGTGCAGATGGTGGATGTGATGCTCCTTGGTGCCGGCGTGCAGCACCCGGAAGCGGGTGTGATCATTCAGGTATCCGTGATGGACGTTGGACGGATCGTCCGGAAAGAAGGCCTTGGTGGCCTTGGCGTTGGGCAGCGGCACGCAGGAGGTGCCGTTGCGGAGCTGCTGGGCGTAAAGCGGCAGGTTGGGATCCTGGCCGATCGTGTTCGGGCTCGTGGTCTGGGGACCGCACCCCACGTTGGCCGGCCGGTCCACCACCATGGCCGGATCGCCCACCGACCAGGAGCTCAGGAAGAACTCCTCGTACTTGCACTCCGTGCAGTTCGCCATCGGTCCGACCCGCAGGCGGTTGGCAAGGATTTCCGCCCCGATGCCGGCGGAGCCGTAATTGATGGCGAAGGCGTCGCGCCCGCTGTGCAGGGTGTACTCGAGCTGCGGCTGCTCGAACTCGGGGAACGCCTGCACGGCGCCGATCTCGTCGTGATAGATGACCGTGAACTCGCGGAACGGCTGCTCGCGCTCCGGCAGGGTGTAGCGGTTGAGCGGGAAGGTCCCGGCCGGGAACCAGCCGGCCGCGCGGGCGCCGCTCGCGTTGTTCGGCGCCGATCCCGTGATGACCGCGTTGAGGTCGGTGTGAACGATCTCGGTGCCGTTCAGGATGTTGAGCACCGGCGTGCCGGCCTTGGGGTGGCCCGCCGGGTAGAGGGCCTCGTAGTTGAGGACCGGCTGCCCATAGGGAGTCGTCGACGTCGTGGCGTAGTCGATCTCCTGGCGGGTGACCTGGCTGCGATACCAGCGGGCGCCCGCCGGCTCGACGACGATGGCGCCGAACAGGCCGGAATTGGTGTGTCCGCCATCCCCCTCGCCGCCGGCGACGGCGCCGCCGCTATTGATCACGTGCTCGCCCTCGCGGTCGGCGTACAGGGTATAGATCACCGACTGCCCCGGGCTGACCGTGCCGTTCGGATTGGCGCCGACGTGGGAGCCGTCATCCAGGGAGGAGACCGTCAACTGCATGCCGACGGCGTGGATCGAGGCCACGCGGGTGTTGGACTGCTCGTCGTCGCGCCGGCTGGGGCTCAGGAGGTTCTGGAAGGTGATCCGCAGGCAGTCGCCCACGTTCATGCGCAGCACGATGGGGCGTGGGCGTTTGTCGGGACGCAGCCGGACGTTGCCGGCCGAGAGGGAGCCGCTGATCGGCACCACGTCGCGCCGCAGGGCGTACATCATGCCCTGCGGCTGGAAGGCGCCGAGGCGGTTCCAGAAGAAGACCTGATCGAAGGCCACCACGTCCGCCGTGATCGTACGGGCGCACGTCTGTGCCCCGGCCGTCTCCGGAAGAATGGCGAGCATCAAGGCGGAAAATATGAAAAACAGCGCGCGGTTCCGCGCGCGGCATGAGACAAAAGACGTTCTGAACATCGATCCTCCAAGGTGTTGAAACGAGCGTTGGGCCTACTGAGGAGGCGCCACAAATACTTGGAAGAGAGCGGGGCCGGGCTCCGGCCCCGCTCCTGGACTCCGACTACGGTTCGTAGTAGGGCTCGTAGGGGCAGATGATCTGCGGGGAGCTGTTGTTGGGTTCAAGCTCTTGCTGATAGTACGGGTACGGCTGCTGGCAACCGCACCTGGAGGTGCAACTGTTCTGGTAATAGACCCAGGTGGTGAAGTAGGCGTTGGCGATCTGGCCAATGCTGTCGTTCACCGTGAGTTGGACGTTGATCGTGCGGCTAGGGCCGCAGACATACTGGGTCACCGAAGTCCCGGAGCCCTGATACGACCCATTGATGTACCAGGCATACCCGTAGCCGGGCTGTCCGCCGGAAGCATAGGCATACCAGGTGACGTACTGGCACGGCGTGTAATAGCTGTCGAGGTAGACCTCATACGGTCCATCGATCGAGGCGCTGACCTGGGTCACAGGGACCGGGCACTCGTAGTTGGCGTCGTAGGACTCGTAGTTGCTGATGCCCAACGCCGGGACCGACACCCGCGCAATAGCCTCGGAGAAGCAGTCGGTGTTACCGGGAGCCGACGAGGCCGCGGCGCTGTCGATCCAGGTGCTGTAGTTCTTCGGATCTTCCTGGAGCTTGATCGTCGTCAGGGTACCCTGCGTCGCCTTGGAGTATGCATAGGCGTAAATGTTGCCGAGATATCCGCAGTTGTTGTGGAAGTAGGCGTCGGCGCTCGCCTTGACACCCTGGCCCTCGTTTCCATTCAAGGGATCGGCGTAAGCGTGAGCACCGTAGGAGATTGTGCAGTCCGACATCTCTCCGGGGCTGACCATCTCGACCTGGCCGGCGCCGCCCCTCAGGTTCTGGTCGACTTCGACGAGCTCGTTCTTCACGCTCTCGATCACAGCGGCGAGCTTCGGGTCCGGATGGGCGTCATATTCACTCTGGAAGTGGCTGAGTCTTACTTCCAGCCGCCTCGCGGTCCAGCGCAGACCTTCCTCACCATAGGTGAAAGTCTCGACCTGGCTCCCCTCCCCATTCCGTTGAAGGACACCTTCCGCCACCTTTTGCCATCCCTCCTGGAGCATCTGGCTCACCAACTCGGGCTCTGTGTTCAGCGGCTGCAATTGAGCGGCGCCCGGGCGAGCGATCGTAAGCATTGAGAGGCAAATAAGGGCGGAAATCAACGACAACTTCAACTTCACGGCGACTCCTTTTCCTGGTCTTCCTGTTTGGTCTCAATCGACCAAAAGGGAGTCGCCGCTTGTGCAAGTACTTTGCCAACCATTCGCGCATAGAAACAGAGGGCCCTTCTCCCTCGGAGAGAGCCCGTCTGAGCACGGAGCCAACCCTGCCGTCCGGAGCTTTTCGGGGTGGGATCGGCCTGTAAAATCTAGAAAGGTGTGAATTTTCTACTCTAAGCGGCCTGTCGTTGGCTCTAAGGAGCAAAGCCCGGCCTTCGACGTCTGAACAAAGCGCAAGGCGCAAGCCGCGGGACCGGGACCGACGATTGACTTGGCGGTATCCTTGACGCCATGCCTCATCTCTTCGAGCCGTTCCGACTTCGTTCTCTCCAATTCGCCCACCGAATCCTCGTTTCACCGATGTGCCAGTACTCGTGTGAGGATGGCTTCGCGACCGACTGGCACCTCGTCCACCTCGGCGGCCGTGCCGTGGGCGGCGCGGCGCTGGTGTTCACGGAAGCGGCGGCGGTCTCGCCGGAAGGCCGCATCAGCCCGCAGGATCTCGGCATCTACGACGACCGGCACGTCGAGGGCCTGGGACGCATCGTCCGCTTCGTGAAGGGTCAAGGGGCCGCGGCGGGCATCCAACTCGCCCACGCCGGCCGTAAGGCCAGCACCCCGCGGCCGTGGGGTGGCAGCGGCCGCGCCGTCGCGCCAACGGACGGTGGCTGGGAGCCCGTGGGGCCGACGGAGACAGCGTTTTCAAGCGGCTACCCGGTGCCACGGGCGTTGACGGCCGCCGATCTGGCCGCCGTGGTCTCGTCGTTCCGCACCGCCGCGGTGCGGGCGCGGGCGGCGGGATTCGACGTCGCCGAGATCCACGCGGCGCATGGCTATCTGATCCACGAATTCCTGTCGCCGCTGATCAACACGCGTGCCGACGAATATGGCGGTTCCTACGACAACCGTGTGCGGCTGTGCCTCGAGGTCACGGCCGCCGTCCGCTCCGTATGGCCGGAAGACCTGCCCGTGTTCGTCCGGCTCTCCTGCACCGACTGGAAAGAAGGCGGTTGGGACATCGAGCAATCCGTCGAGCTGTCGAGGCGTCTGCGCGACCAGGGTGTCGATCTCATCGATTGTTCCTCGGGTGGTGCGGTGCCCGACGCCAAGATCACGGTCGGCCCCGGCTACCAGGTGCCCTTCGCCGAGCGCATCCGGCGGGAAGCCGGCATCGCGACGGGCGCCGTCGGCCTCATCACCAGCGCCACGCAAGCGGACGCCATCATCCGCAACGGCGAGGCCGACTGCGTGCTGCTGGCGCGGGAGCTCCTGCGAGACCCCTACTGGCCGCTCCACGCCGCCCAAGAGCTTGGAGCCGTGCTCCCCTGGCCGCCGCAATACGTACGCGCCGCGCCGCCGGGAACGCCGGCGCGCTGAGCGGCGGCAGAAGCTCCGACACAAGCGGCGTCTGCCGTTTTCGGCTTGGCTTCGTCAATCTTGACGAATCTTTTTCCACAAGCCCTGACATTGCACAGGAAGGTCCGAGAGACGCGATTCGACTTCGCGGATGAGCTCTTCTCGGAATGGCCGTGTCAGGAGTTGTTGCACGTCCCAGGCGTCCTGAGGACCTCCGGCGTAGAGCTTGAGGAGAACCAAATCAGCGGCCCGGACCACGAGGGTCCCCCCTATGGGTTCGGCCCGCTCGAGGATTCTCGTCTGCCAAGCGAACTTCCCGACCACGACATCGATCGTGCCCTCGCCAGGGGCCTGGAACCGCACCACGCCTGCCAGAGGATCCGTCAAGTCTCCTTTCCGGACCTCGACGGCCACGCCGCAGCTTCGCAGGTCGGCCCAGAAGTCAGGTATCAAGCAGGAGACATCAGTGGTGAACAGGTCGAGGTCGACGGTTGCACGGTTGACTCCGTAGGCGGACAGGGCGAGCGCGCCGATCAGGGCGTGGCGCATTCCAGCCGCATCGAGAGTGGACCTGATCTCGTCGAGCAGGCTCATCCGATCAGCTCGGACATACACTTGGAAGGAGTCCGCCCGGCCTGCCGCTGGCGTTGGAGCTCCCGGATCGCAGTCTCCCGATCGAGACCACTCGCCTGCCGGAACAACTCCAGCCCCCGCTCCCCAAGCCGCAAGGCCAGCGCCATGCGCTCCTCGAAGGGAAGGCGGAGCACCTCTCCCTGAAGCTCTTCTCGCAGGTCGTCGGCCACGGATCGCATGGTGTGAGTATAAGCCAAGGCTTTCATCACGTGGGATTTCGACCCGCAAGGTCTGGCTCCGGGCGTGCCGTGGCCGCTTCTGGGGTTAGACGTCAGTGCTTCGATTGTGGAGATACTTCATTACCTGTTCAACACGCTCGGCCAGAGCTCCCGTCACCGTCAGGACTTCCACGCCAAGATCGAGTGAATCCTCCAGCAGGATTTTCTTGAGCTTGTCGTCTACACACGCTCTGAAATCGGCATCCTGGAAAGAAGGAAGATCGATCCGGTCCCGCTCTTCGACAGGCAGGAAGACGATCAGATCGAGCTTCTCGACCACGGCTTGACAGCGGGATAACCAACTGTCCAGATCAAACTCCTCGGCGTCAGAGTGCGTCAGGAGGTAGCCCAGAATATCGGCGGGACATCGGTCGAAGATGACGTCCGGCTCGCTCTCGCTCACGCATTCGAGGGATCGCTCCAATTGAAGCTCGAAGTCTTCAACGGATGGCATTTCTGAGAACTCATAGCCGTCCTCCTCCAGGAGATAGTACGGCTCTTCAACCGTCGAGTACTTCGGAAGCCGTCGAGATAACTCTTCGACGAGCGTCGACTTGCCCGAAAAATGCGTCCCTGAGATCGCGATCCGCATGTCGAGACCGGGCTTCATCCCGCCTGCCGGATCGCACAGACCGACGTCCCCCGAGCCACCACTCGTCCCTCGCCATCCTCCAAATCGCATTCGAGGTGCGCGGTGCCCCGGCCCCGGCGGATCACTCGGGCGTGAGCGCTGAGGCGGCCATCCACGACCGGCAGGAAGTAGCTCATCTGGAGTTGGAGCGTCGAGAAGGACTCTCCTTCGGCGATAACGGTGGCGAGGGCGGCGCCCATGGCCACGTCGGCGAGGTCGCAGAGGATGCCGCCGTGGACCGTGCCCATGGCGTTGTGGAGGCGCTTGTCGGCCGTCAGCTCGATCCTTGCCTCTCCTTCGCCGAGCGATACTGGACGGATGCCGAGGAGCGCGGTGATCGGTGCCAGCTCGAGATCTCCCGCGAGCCACTTCTCGACGTATTTCGACAGTTGGCTCATGCCGGCCGCCGGCGCCCGCCTCGTCCGACAATCTTGCGTCCGAAGCGGCGGAGCCATTCGTGATCGTTGCGCTGCGGCTGGGCGCCGCTCCAGCGGGCGATCATCCACTCCAGAGCGCGGAAGAGCCCGAGGCGGCCCAGGGTACGGTCGGCCCAGCCGTTGATCAGGCAATAGTTGTAGTCGTGGTTTCCCGAGTGATGCTGAATGTGGTGGGGCACCGAGAGCAGGAGACCGCTCTTCTGCAGCAGGCGGACCCAGCGCGGGTTGCGGGCGCGGTGCCCGCACTTGTGAAACTCCAGCATGGTGACCAGGAGAACGTTGAAGACCACCGCCGACAGGACCGCGCAACGGATGGCTGGCCCGGCGCTGGACAGCATTGCCCCGAGGATGAGCGGTCCGGTCAGGATCAGCGCGATCCACGACAGCGTGCCGGCGTCGTGGCGGAAGCTGATGCGGAAGATGTGGTGGGGATAGACGTGGTGCTCGCGGACTTGCAGCACCATGCGGCGGAGGAAGGCGATGTTCTCGTCGAACCAGGTGTCGAACGCCCAGTGCAGCAGGCCGGAGACGAGATCGGCGGCGTAGAAGCCGGCCAGGACCGCGAGGAGGATCCAGGGCCAGGCCTCCCGCCATGTGGCTGTTACCCAGGCAATCACCCAGACGAGGCCGCCCAGCGTAACCGCCCCATTGAGCACCGCACCGATGAGATGGAAACGGACCTCGCTCGGAGTGTAAGGAGCCACCGCGAAGGCGTCGGCCGTGGCCAACGGCTCGTTCATGACCAGGACTCCAAGGCCGCTCGCGGAGCGCTGCCCGGAGACGGAAGCTGAAGGATCATGTGGTGGGCGCTCAGGGTGCCGGTCTCGAACGAATTGGCCGCCGACCAGAGATAGAGCACGAAACGGCGGTAGAGGTGCTGGCCCCAGCGCGCGATGACCTCGTCGCGTTTCGCCTCCAGGTTCTCCGCCCACTTCTTGCAGCTCAGGAAGTAATTGTGACGGTCGTTCTTGATCGCCACCACCTCGAACGGGGTGCGCGCCACCTCCGCGAGGTACTTCTCGAGGCAGAGCGGCGAGGTATTGCCTTGGAATACCCACTTCGAGATGAACGACGGCATGCCGTGCCGCGCGCCCGAGTAGGCGTCGAGGTACACCCGGCGGCCCGGCTTCAGGAGGCGCTCGTACTGCGCCAGAGTGCGACGATAGTCCGGCAGGTGCTCGGTGACGCCGAGGTTGACGATGGCGTCGAACGGCTCGCCGCCTCGATATTCCAAAAAGTGTTCCTTGACCACCTCGCAGGCCAGGCCGCGGCGCTGGATCAGCTCCCGCATGGTGCGCTCGGACTCGTCGGAGATGGTGATCGAGGTCACGTGTACGCCCTGCTCGCCGGCGAACTGCAGGAACGATCCCCAGCCGCCGCCGATGTCGAGCACCCGCTGGCCGGGCTTGATGCCGCAAGCGTCGAAGGCGTAGCGGAACTTGCGCTCCATGCCGGCCTCCAGCGACTCGTCATCATCCTCGAAAAAGCCGTGCGAATAGGCGCGCAGCGATCCGTCGAGCCAGAGGAGGAAGAACTCGCGATCGACGTCGTAGTGGCTCTTGATCCACTTCTTGTCGCGTCCGACCTGGCCGAAGAGGAGGGGCTCGACGTAGGTCGAAAAGAGGTATTTGAACGGGTGCGGATCGCCGAGCACGGGCCGGAGCTTGAGCGCCGCCAGCAGGTTCCCCTCGATGTCGAGATCGCCGTCCATGTAGGCCTCGGCGACCGCCAGCTCGTCGAACGCCGACATGGCGGCGAGGCCTTTCTCGGTGACGATCTGGACGGTGAAGGCCGGCTCACCCGTGCCGCCGATCGTATGCGTAGAGCGGTCCGGCAAGCGCAGCTCGAAGGGTTTAGCCCGGCCGTCATGGGCGCTCAGCTTCGCGTGGCGCTCCCGCAGGCCGCTGACGAGAGGGTGAATCGAGGGATCGCCGGGCCTGGCGTCAGCAGGTGCGGCGGTTTCTGCGGTTGCCGTACGGGAGAGATCGCTCATCGTCCGCCCCCTTTTCAGGTCGAAACCGTGCTTTAGTGACTGTACCGCGTCCCCGCCCGGGCATCAATGCCTTGGTGAGGCGATGCCGGGCCGGGCTGTGGCATCATGTGGAACAGGAGGTCCGCCATGGTCCGCTTTCTGGGTTATGCCGTCCTGCGTTCGCTCTATGTGCTCCTGGCACTGGCCGCGATCTGGGGCTCGCTTCTCTGGGGACCCTGGCTGTCGTTGCCGCTCGCGGTGGTGATGTTGCACCTCGTGACCTATGTCGAGCGCTGGACCGGGCCGAGCCCTCCGGACTTGGTGACCGCTCCCGCCGGGTTCGCACGCTGGCTCTCCCATCCGGAGGACGCGCACGGCCTGTTGTTCTGCTTCCTGCATTTCGCCGCCATCGGCTCCGCGTTCTGGCTCTGGCTCCACCCGGAGGTCACCGGCTTCACGACGCCCGGGCAGAAGCTCGGCTTCGCCCTGGGGGCCGGGATGTGGCTCGGCTGGTCCGGCGGCATCAACATGGGGATCAACTTCCACAGCCACGCCCACAAGCCGATTTTCAAGAACGACGCGCTGAGCCTCTGGTTCGGCCGGCTGTGGACCGTGCCGGGCGGAATCCCTTCCTGGTGGTGGCGCTACAAGCACCTGGCCGTGCATCACTCCCACCTGGGCGAGGACCGCGACTGGGTGCAACCCAAACGGCGGGCCGACGGCCGCTACGAGAACATGTGGATCTACGTCCTGCTGTACTGGCCGTGGCGCTGGGGCTACCACTTTTCGCGCGAGCTTCGGGATGCGCCCATCGCGGTCCGGCGGCGCGCTTTCCAGGAGCTCGCCCTCTTCGCGGTACCGTTCTCGATCCCCTTCTTCGTCGATCCCTGGATGGCCCTCGGCCTATGGCTCTTCCCGGCCTGGGTCGGCGGCTCGATCGTCATGGGGATGGGAATGTACGCCCAGCACGCCGGAGGAACGGACGAGAACCGGTTCAGCCACACCACGACCTTCCTCTCCCACTTCTTCAACCTGACGATGTTCAACGCCGGCTTCCACGTCGAGCACCACGAGAAGCCGGCGGTGCACTGGAGCGAGCTGCCGCGGCTGCACGAGGCCATGAAACCCGAGCTGATCGAAGGCGGCGCCCACATCGTGCCCTACGGCATCTATCGCGCCTCCTCGCTGCTCAACTCCTTCTTCCGCCCGCGTCAGGGTTGGGAACGCTTTTTGGAGCAGCACCCGGAGTATCTCCCGAGGCGGCGGGCCGAGGATACGGGGGAGGTTCGGTCTGTTGGCAAAGATCGGTTGCGTGGCAGGAGATAGATTGGACGACTAGGGTCAAGTTCTGTCACAACTACTAGCCAGCCTGGAGGAACTATCCATATCGCCTACCCTGCGGCGCCACGTCGGCGAGGAGGCGTGAAACTTCAGGCTCCTCCATCCTACCCGCCCTGAGCAGTCCCATTGACAGCGGTTAGGGAGCAGGGTAAAATTAGAAAAATTGCAATGAGCAATAGGGCATGCTTAGTAGTGAGGCAACGGAAGTGTTCTCCGAAAGGCAGGTAACGGGAGTGCCAGTCAGCTTGGTAGACGAAATGCGCTTCAGAACTCTTTGCGAAGCCGGAGATATTCGTCACGTTGGTTGTCAGTTTCTAAGCAGTGCCAAAATCGGTCTCTCCGTGGCAGATCAAGTGCTCCGCGCACCGGCAGCTCTTGAGAAATTAACAGAATCAACGGCCGACTGGGCGCAGCTAGATCTTCGGACTGCAGTGCTTGAACGAGGGGCTTTCTACCTTGCTCAGACGATAGAACGAATCTCTATTTCGTCTCGTATTATGGGCTTTCTACATACAAGATCGCAATGGGCTCGCGTAGGGCTGGATTGCTTAGGAACATCAACGTTTGTGGCTCCCGAGTTTGGCCAAGGTCAGCCAAAGCCTTTTGTACTTGAACTCAGGCCCTTAGTAAGCCTTCGCCTGCCGCGAAACTCTGTTCTTGCCGGCCTCGTTCTATTCGAGCTTGACAAACCACCGAGCTCGGCCAGAGAGATCACTGCCGAGACAATTAACCTCGAGCAAAGCCATGCAAAACCACATTGATAGTCTGACCGAATTACTGGATCGCCAAACAGCTAATGAGCCCGAAGAAGCCGGCATGGCAATCCTCAATGACCTACTGAGAAACGACTACTGGGCAGCGGTTGCTCATGCCCACCTTGCCACGATCCAAGCTGATATTCGCCTGAGTTATATGCTCGCACGCCAATCGTATAAGCACGTGAATGGGTTTAGAAAATTGACCCTCTTCGATGACGCGACTGGGCGCTTTCGCTTACGTCTTCATGTATGGGGCACAACCCAAAGCGATTCCCATGGCAACGTGCACAATCATCGATTCCATTGCTCCTCGGCCATATTGAAAGGGCAATTAGCCAACAGGGCATGGGCCCTAGACGAGGACACCGAAGCTACTCATTCCCACCATTTGTACATACCACGACAAGAACAGGAATCTTATACGTTACGGTTTATCGGCGGAGCGCGCCCCATCCCAACCCTACGAGCCGCGCTTGGCCCTGGCAAACTATACCACCAAGCTTCTCACGAGTTACACACTTCAGAGGCTCTTGAGCCTGGAACGCTTACCTTGTTTATTGAGGATAGACTGGGGCTCCGGGACGGAGCTGATGTATTTTCGAAGCGTTATCCATGGATGGACATGCGAGTGGAGGCACCGTCGCTGTCCCCAACCGAATATAAAGCGGAACTTGGTAGCTTCCTTAAGCTTTGGTCAGGTGCATAGACGTGCCTGTTGACCATTAAACAGGCGAGCGCATAAGGGACCCAGCAATGAATAGTACACTTGAAGCTTGGATTGCAAATATTGGCCGCCTGCGCAGCCTGTTGCCGCTCGCTCCCCGGACACTAGCGCATTTCTACGACAACACAGATGGATTTCGATCTAAGACAGGTGAAGTCGGGAGCAAAATACTTAGCCACTCACTTTGTGTCGAAACTTCTATGGATTTCCCCGGAGAGCCGTTTGATGGGGATGCAGCCCGCCGGAAGCAGTACGAGGTGCTACTAGAAAAGCCTTGGGCAATTGGCCGGCCCTCGACCTTGCCAGAGGCAAGTACACCGAAGGAGGATCCCTACACGGTGAGCGTAGCGCTAGTGAGTTTCACGCGATTGCATCGCCAACTGAAGGCGGATGATGCGAGCGCCCTTGATCGAATTGGTCGCGGGTTGGATGTACTCAAACACAAGATTGCAGAGCTTGCACTAGAGGCTTCGGACGCTCGCCCCCTCGACCACGCCATGATTCTATATCGTGTCCGCCGGGCTCTAGACGTCGTTGAGCGGGAGTGGTGCGCACCGCTAGCAAATTACCACCATAAGACACCCGCTGACTACCGAACCGAGACGCTTCTCCCGACCATCGAACGGCTAAAACTTTACCTAACTAATAGGCTTTATTATTTACTCTCAATGTGCTCAGCCATTCAAGACAATGAAGAAGACGCCCTTCAGCTTGGTTATATAGTCTATGCCCTAGGACATTATGATCGATTCGCAAATGATGTACTCTTAGCTCATGGCACCAGAAGGGCTGTCGATATTCTCTTTGGGGGTGGCAGGCATCCGCGCGTGCAAACGATTTACCGTGACCAGGATCTTAATATTTCGGCCTCGCCCATAGAGGTCCTCACGTTAGTTAGTAGATCGGGAATAGTTCGACGGAGTTTCGCAGAATACGCAGACGCATACGAAATTGTTTTCCGATGGGTATCAGCCACCCGTCGCGATACCCCGGCGTCTCCAATTTGGATGGTAGAACCTTGGCGAGGAGTGTCGGAGCCAGAGGCTTGGGTAAATGCACATGTTGTGGAGTTCTTAGGTGCGTACTATGGAGTTCTACGGGAGGCTTGCGGGGCTGAGCTTCTTGCAGAATTTGGAGCAGTTTCATCGAAGCCAAGAGTAACTTGGTCACGGATCATGGAGTCGCGTGGATTTAAAGAAGAACTCAAAACCGGCCTGATAGACGAAGTCAAGAACAACCACAGCCGTGGACGACGGTTAAGCAAGTGCTCAGTCCTTCTGTATGGACCGCCAGGAACCGCGAAGACGAGCATCGCGAGAGCGATCGCCTGGGAACTTAATTGGCCATTCGTTGCAATATCGCCCCATCAATTTGCCGAAGAAGGCTTAGACGGAGTCATTCGACGTGCGCGATTGCTATTCGAGAGAATAAGTATTTTGTCCAATTGCGTAGTATTATTTGACGAATTAGATGAGCTTGTTACGACACGCGACAGCGAGTACCAGAAGATTAATAGATTCATCACGACTAGCATGCTACCTTGGTTTCAAGACCTTCGAGATCAGGCAGAAATAGTCTTCATTGCTACTACAAATCACATCGGGCACTTCGATCCAGCGATTAAGCGGCCCGGGCGATTCGACTTTGTACTACCGGTTGGTCCTCCTGAAGTAATCGCCCGATCAGACTTTGTTCGGAATTCGCTGATAGAGGCTGGAGAGGAGGCCGCAACGGCTTCTGACTGGGCGCATGCGATTGAGGAGGCGGTCGTTAAGATCAGGACTGGCGACGAGCCGGATGCGGCTCCGTGGCCAATAACCATTGGCGAGCTTCGGTTAATTTGCGAGAACATCACCAAGCACGCTCTTGGTATCGCCAAAGGTGAAGTAGAAAGACGCGCTGTCGTGGCGGAGGTAGTTCAGAGGGTGGCGCAGAACCCACTAATAACATGCTTGCAGGCTCGCGAATTCGAAGGTGATGCGGTCCGATACCGCTTTCCTCCGCACTTTGGCCGATGACTCGGCAAGGTTTACAAATGTTAACTGAGGAACAGATCATGCGAGCCAAAAGATTGGACGAAATCGGAGAATTTCGTCTTATACGAGACGTAGTGCTCCCTGCACTCGGCAGCGTTAGCCCACCGGGAGGGCTGGGTGACGATACAGCGGGGATTAGGATTCCTGATTCCGCAATGGATCTCGTGGTTACTACGGACTCGGTAGGTGAACCGCTGGTGTTTGAATTTGGTATAAAAAACTATGCATTGCTTGGATGGCTCTCTGTCGTGATGAACCTTAGCGATATCGCCGCAGCGGGTGCAAATCCGATAGGTTTTGTCAGTTGTGTTGAGGCAGCACCGAGCAGTTGGGTGTCTGACTTCGCTGATCTTTTTGACGGAATGGCGACCGCGTGTAAATTTTTTGGCGTTGTAAACGCGGGGGGGAATGTTCGTGCAGGGCGAGGTTTTGCCTGCCATGGTACGGCGTTCGGATTGGTGGAGCGAAACCGGCGACTCATGCGAAGTGGTTGTAACCCAGGTGATCTTCTTGTGGCGGTTGGTAGATGCGGTATGTTTGCTGCGGCCTACCTAGTGGCAAAGTCCGATGGAATCGAGCGGCTAGAGCCATTAATGAGGCGAGTTCTAGAAAAGCCAGAGCCCAGGATCCGGGAGATGTGCGAACTCAACTCACGTGGCTTGGTGTCAGCAGCGTCTGATTGCTCAGATGGTGTGCTAGGGGCGTTGTGGAACATCGCAGAGGCTTCGGAGATAGGTATTGAAGTTATACTTGACGAAGCGATAATTGATACCCGTGTGTTGCAGGCAGCTCTGCGTGCAGGTGTTGACCCTTGGAATTTGATGTTCTTCTGGGGCGATTGGCAGGTCATTTGTTCAGTCAGACCTGGGGATTGGAGTCAAGCTCAACAGACTGCCGAGCGCCTGGGTTTTCCTATCGTAAGGCTAGGAACAGCAACTCCTGGGCCGGTAGAACTTCGATATAAGCGAGGCGAGAAGGTTGGAAAGCTTCGGCTTCTTAGAAATGAGAGCTTCACCCAAGCAAGCTACGCTAGCGGAGGCATAGAAGCAGCTGACTTTCTTCTACATACACCGATCTATGATTAGGACTAAACCGCACCCCAACTACCCCAGACAACGTAGGCAGTGGGTGGCCGGTTGCAGCGACCAATCTCTAGCATACCTCCTATAATCGGATCCAGAGAGTTTCATTGGGGTTCGGCATACGCGATTCTCGATCAGCCAGGGGACTTTCTAAGTATGCAGACTACTAGCCACTTCTTGATCGGGAAGACCATCCGCTAAACCACGTCCGCTAAATCCAGTAGGCTAACTCGATGCTACCGCAGCTCCGCAGGATCCGCCCACGTCGCTGTCGGTGAAATTCGGGCAGTTTAGACCAGTGCAGCCCGGCTTCACGTGATGGGCCGTGTGGTAGCCGGAATTGAAGGTCACTAGGCTGTAGAAGCGGCTCTCGATGTTGCGGTAGGCTGGAGGAGGTCGTCCATATGCAAGCCGGCGTGCTGGTCGTAACCGCGCGACGTTGAAGATAGAGAGCACCACCGGCCCGACAAAGACGATCATGGACTTGGCGGGATCGAGGCAGTAGAACTAGGCCCATGAGAATCGACATCTTCTCCCGGTTTAAACGGCGTGTCGAACGCACGTGCCGTCTCCCTGCTCATGGTTGGAGTGAGGGGGCGCAGCACCGTGATCCTGCAGTCGAGCCGGCAGGCCGAGCCTTAGGAGCGACAAACCCGTGTTTCAGCTCATCCACGATCTGCCAGGATGAACGCGACGCCACTCAGCGCCAAAGCCTCGAAGACACCGGACATCTCGCCAGCGTTGTGCAGATCGGCCAGGGCCCGGGGAACGTGCAGGAGCACCACCCACAGCAGGATCATGATTCCCGACATCGTCGTCGCCAGTCGCGCCGTTTTCGGGAGAAGGATGCCGGCGCCTCCCGCGATCAGGGCGACGCCCGTGAAGTAGACCCAGAAGCGGGTTCCCGGAATCCAGGACGGCACCAATTTGGCCACGAAGTCGGCGTAGACGAAGTGCTGAATCCCGCCGATGATCATGAACGCGGCGAGAAACAGGGGACCCAGAGGCAACAATTTTTGGAACAGCCTGGCGAGGGCAGACGACCTGCCGGCATCTTCTTCAGGCAGGGCTCCCGCCAGAAGGATGACGCCCCCCAGGAAAGCCAAGGCCTTGAAGGGATTGGTCCACATGAAACCCACGAGCGGATCCGTGGCCGCCAGGGGAATATGCAGGAACAGGATCGACAGGAGAAGCATCGCGCCCAGAACGGCGGCCGCCCAGAGCGCCAGGCGTCCCGCGCCGATCGCCACGCCCGCGGCGATGAGCACGATACCGGTCAGGGAAGCCCAGGCGGAAGGCACCGGAACCCACGCGGGCAAGGGTGGTACCAATCTCACGAATTTGCCCGTCATGAGCTGCTGGATCCCGAAAGCGATCATCGAGACCGTGAAGAAGAGCCGCCCAAGGGCCGATCTGGTCATCATCCGCGAAGCTCCGCCGGGATCCGGTCCCGCAATTGTCGGTGAAATTCGGGCAGGCGAGACCAGTGCAGCCCAGGCTTCACGTGATGGGCCGTGTGATAGCCGGAATTGAAGGTCACGAGGTTGTAGAAGCGGCTCTCGATGTTGCGCGAGGCATGGAGGTGGTCGTCCATGTCCAGGCCGGCGTGCTGGTCGTAGCCCAGGCGCGCGACGTTGAAGATGGCGAGCACCATGGGTCCGACGAAAACGATCATCGCCTTGGCGGGATCGAGATAGATCAAGACGGAGAGCGTCGTCAGGCTGACGGCGGTCATGATCTTGAAGCGGCGATAGACCTTCGGATGCCGGCGGCCGATCGTCATCGTCCAGGTCAGATGCCCGGCGAAGTTCTTCACCAGGCATTCGAGCCGGCTGCGGGGCGTCCCCTCCGGGCGTTGCCAGCGTAGGGTGTCCTGCTCGGGCTCCAGGTAGTGTGGATGGTGGCCCAGGTTGTGGTGCAGGGTGATGAGATAGGGCGGCGTTCCGGTCTGCAGAAACAAGATCGTTTCATAGGCCCGGTTCAGCCATCGCCCGGCGAACCCGGTGAAAATATTGACGTGGTGCTGGTAGTGATTGCAGGCGATGGCCACCGCCTGTAAGGGCTGGAGCAGGGCGACGCAGAGGGCCGTAATCCACAGGTTCTCGCCCCTGAAGAACAGGCCCAACTGCACCGCCAGCACCATCAGGGTGTACGCCAGCGGCCAGCGGTCCTCCGGGTAGCGCAAGATCTTCTTCATGACCGTAAACGAATGGTAACAGGTCAGGCTTCTCCAGGCGTGTCTTCCCGCGTCGTATCGCCGGCATCGCCAAGCGACAGCTGCCCGGTGGGATCGGTGGCGAGCGACAGTTGGCCCGCTTCGGCTTGCGCCAGCGACAACTGGCCCGCTTCGGCCCCGGCCAGCGACAACTGGCCGGGCGAGGCTCCCGGGAGGCGGGCCTGGATCTCGGCGATCGCCTGCCGCGTGGCCCGGCTGAGATCGGGATCGTCCGAGAAACGATCGGCCGCTTCCTTCAGCGGCAGCACGGCCGCCGGCGAGCCCGCACGGCCCAGCGCGTTCGCCGCGGCCACCCGGAGATCTTTCTGTTCACGCTGGAGGGCCTGGATCAACGGCCCTTCGGCGGCGAGGCTGCCGGCCGTTCCCAGAGCCTGGGCCGCGACGGCAGCCAACTCGCCCTGTTCGCGCGCCATCACCTTCGCCAGCACGCCGACGGCCGCCTCGTCTCCACCGCCGCCGAGAGCTTCCAGACAGGCACGGGCCGTCTGGAGACGGCGCCTGCGCAAGGCGTGATCGAGAATGGCTTTCGTTCGCTCGAACGGCAGCTCACGGCCCAGGATCGAAACCGCCCGCGCGCTCAAGTCGTCGTCCTCCGGGTTCTCCGCAAGCTCCACGAGGACGTCATGGCCTTCGGCGCCCAATTCCCTGGCCGCCCGCAGCCGCATCTCGGGACTCGGGTCCGAACGGGCGGAGCGGAGCACCGCGAGGGTCGTCGGATCCCCGGGAAGCTCGCGAACCAGGAGGAGCAGGTTCATGAGCCGGACCCCGGCTTCGGGATCCCGCAGGGCGTTCTCGGCCAGGCGCTCCGCGGCCTCCACGGGCTGAGCGAACCGCTGGCCGATGTCGAGGAGAACGGGCAGGAGGGTAGAAAGATGCTCTTCCTCGGCCTGCAATCGGAGCTCGCCACCGACGATCTCCAGCGGCTTCCCGTACCGTGGGACCCTCGTGTCCACGCTGATCAGCAGACGGCGCGCCTCCTTGTCGAGCAGCGTGAAGACGAGCCGCATCGGCCCCTCGACGAAAAACCTTCTATCGAAGGATTCGTCTCCAACCTCGATCTCGCGCGCCCCTGGAGGCTTGTAAAACTCGCTGCGGATCCTCAGCCCCTGGAAACCCGGAGGTCCCGGAATCACGATCACCACCTGAACGCCACCCTTGGCATGGATGGAGCCCGCGATCCGGACCTCCAACAGGCCCGTTTGCGCCTTGAGCCTCGAGCGAAAAGCCCAGAAGCTGGAGACCTCCACCACGTCCAGACCGAGCAGTGCCACGATGCTCAGCCAGTATTGCAGGCGCCAGCGGTTGTACAGGAAACCGCTCATGCAGAGGCCGGCGCCAACCAGGGTCGTAGTGATCGGATCCATTGCGCGCTCAAGCCTCTTCCAATTGATCGTCTTCCAATTGATGGGCGTCGCCGAGCGAAAGCTGTCCGGCCGGGTCGGTGGCGAGCGACAGTTGACCCGTGACGTCTTGCGCCAACGATAATTGGCCCGCATCGGCTTGCGCCAGAGACAACTGGCCCGTGTCGGCCCCGGCCAGCGACAACTGGCCGGGCGAAGCGCCCGGAAGGCGGGACTGGATCTCGGCGATCGCCTGCCGGGCGGCCCGGCCGAGATCGGCGTCGCGCGAGAAGCGCTCGGCCGCTTCCTTCAACGGCAGCACGGCCGGCGTCGAGCCGACGCGGCCCAGCGCGTTCGCCGCGGCCACCCGGAGGGCCGGCTGATCCCTCTGGAGGGCCAGGATCAGCGGCCCTTCGGCCTCGGGGCTGCCGATCTTTTCCAGGACCTCGGCCGCGCAGACGGCGAGCTTTTCCTGTTCGTTCTCCATCACCTTGGCCAGCACGCCGACGGCCGAGGCGTCTCCATCGCGGCCCATGGCATTCATGCAGGCAAGGGCCGTGTGGTGGCAGCGCCTATCCAGGGCGCGGCGGAGAATGTCTCGTATGCGCTCCATCGACAGCTCGCGGCCCAGCATGGAGACGGCCTCCGCGCTGAAGGCATCGTCCTCCAAGTCTTCCGTGAGCTTGACGAGGACGGGGAATCCTTCGGCACCCAGCGCCCTCCCGGCCCGCAGCCGGACCTCGGGGCTCGGGTCGGAACAGGCGGCCCGGAGCACCTTGCGGGTCTCTGGATCCCCGGAAAGCTCACGGGCCAGGAGGAGAAGGTTCTTCAGCCGTACCCCGGCTTCGGGGTCCCGGGTGGCGTTCTGGATCAGGCGCTGCCCAATGTCCACGGGCTGAGCGAACCACTCGCCGATTCTGAGGAGGAGAGGTATCAGGTGAGGAAGCTGGCGGTCCGCCATCTCCGCCACGAGCTCGCCGCCGAAGATCTCCATACGCTTTGGGATCTCTCCGCTTGCATGAATCAGCACTTTACGCGTCTCCGCGTCGAGCAGCGCGAACACGAGCCGCGCCGGGCCCCCGATGAAAAACATTTTATCAAAGGGCTCGCTTCCGATCTCGATCTCGGTCTCGCGCATTTTCCAGGGGGTGTAACGTTCCTGGCGGATGCTCACCTCGATGAAATCCGGCGGTCCCGGAATTGCGATCGCGGCCTGCGTTCTGGTTGGAGTGCCCCGGATCGACACCGCCAAAGGTCCCACTCGCCCTTGGAGCAGCAAACCTTCCGACGAGAAGGAGACCTTCGCTTCTTGCAGATACCGGTTCGCGATGCGTTTCCAATAGGGGAAGCGCCAGAGGCTGTACACATAACTGCTCACGTCTCGGGTGACCGAGACCAGCGTCGAAAATAGATCCCTATCGGATCTAGACATCCTTCGGCGTACCTTCATCGCCGAGCGAAAGCCGCCCGGCCGGGTCGGTGGCGAGCGACAGCTGGCCCGCGCCGTCTTGCGCCAACGACAGTTGGCCCATTTCGGCCGCGGCCAGCGACAACTGACCGGGCGAGGCGCCGGGAAGGCGGGAGTGGATCTCGGCGATCGCCTGCTGGGTCGCCCGGCCGAGCTCGAAGTCGAGCCAGAAGCGCACGGCCGCTTCCTCCAGCGGCAGCACGGCCGCCACCGAGCCGACGCGGGCCAGCGCATTCGCCGCGGCCATCCGAAGGTCCATCTGCTCTCGCTGGAGGGCCAGGATCAGCGGCCCTTCGGCGGCCGGGCTGCCGGTCGCTTCCAGGGCCCGAGCCGCGGCGGCGGCCAGCTCGCCCTCTTCTTCTTCCATCACGTGGGTCAGCGCGTCGACGGCAGCGGCGTCTCCACTGCGGCCGAACGCCTCCAGGCAGATCCGAGCCGTCTGGATGCGGCGGAGGCCCCTGGCTTTGTCGAGGATGGCTCTCGTGTGCTCGAACGAAAGCTCGTGGCCCAGGATCGAAACGGCCTGCGCGCTCGCGGCGTCGTCCTCCGGGTTTTCTGCAAGCTCCAGGAGGACGTCGCGGCCTTGGGCGCCCAGCGCCCTGCCCGCTCGCAGCCGGACTTCGGGGCTCGGGTCGGAACAGGCGGCACGGAGCACTCGGAGGGTTCCCCGATCCCTGGGGTGCTCATGGATCAGGCAGGAAAGGTTCTTCAGCCGTATCCCGGCTTCGGGATCCCGGGTGGCGTTCTGGGCCAGGCGCCGCTCGACGTTCTCGGGCTGGGCGAACCGCTGGCCGATGCCAAGGAGGAGGGGCAGGATGAGAGGAAGCTGAGAGTCCACCGTCTCCACCAGGAGCTCGCCGCCGACGAGCTCCAGCCGGCTCCCAGCGGTTGCGGTCGCGTCGTTTGCGCTGATCAGCAGCCCGCGCGTCTCCGCATCGAGCAACGCGAGCACGAGCCCCAGGGGCCCCTCGACGAAAAACGTTTTATCGAAAGCCTCGCTTCCGACCTCGATCTTGCATGTTTTCCAAGGAGTTTGAGATTCGCGGCGGATGCTCACCTCGGAGAAACCCGGCGGCCCCGGAATCATGACGACGATCTGGGTGCCGCTCTTGCTGCGCAGGGAGCCCGTGATCCACACCTCCAACGGTTCCGCTCGCCCCTGGAGCGTCAACCCCCAGACCCATCTGAAAACCTTGACCACATGCAGGTGGCACAGCTTCGCGATGCCCTGCCAGTATTGGAGGCGCCTGTGCCGGCTGTACTGGCCATACAGGAAACTGCACACGAAAAAGCCGCCCACGACCAGAGTTGGAATGATCGCATCCATGCCGGGGTCAAGCCTCCTCGGGTGGATCTTCGGCGTTGCCGAGCGAAAGCTGCCCGGCCGGGTCGGTGGCGAGCGACAGTTGGCCCGCGCCGTCTTGCGCCAACGACAGTTGGCCCATTTCGGCCCCGGCCAGCGACAACTGACCGGGCGAGGCGCCGGAAAGGCGGGAGTGGATCTCGGCGATCGCCTGCTGGGTGGCCCGGCGGATCTCGAAGTCGAGCCAGGAGCGCTCGGCCGCTTCCTTCAGCGGCAGCACGGCCGCCGCCGAGCCGACGCGGCCCAGCGCGTTCGCCGCGGCCACGCGGAGGTCCGCCAACTCGCGCTGGAGAGCCAGGATCAGCGACGGTTCGGCGGCCGAGCTTCCGGTCGCTCCCAGGGCCTGAGCCGCGGCTGCCGCCAGACCGCCCTCTTCTTCTTCCATCACCTTCGCCAGCGCGTCCACGGCAGCGGCGGCTCCGCTACGGCCGAGCGCCTCCAGGCAGACGCGGGCCGTCTGAATGTGGCGAACGCCCCTGGCGCGGTCGAGGATGGCTCTCGTGCGCTCGAACGAAAGCGTTTGATCCAGGATCGACACGGCCTCCGCGCTCACGGTGTCGTCCGCCAGGCTCTCAGCAAGCTCCAGGAGGATGTCGCGGCCTTCGGCGCCCAGCTCCTGGGCTGCCCGCAGCCGGACCGCGGGGCTCGGGTCCGAGCAGGCCACGCGGACTGCCTCGGCGGTCCGCGGATCCTCAGGGAGCTCGCGGATCAGGACGCGCAGGTTCTGAAGCCGCACCCCGGGCGCGGGGTCCTGTTGGGCGTTCTCCGCCAGGCGCCTCGGGATGTCCAACGGTCGAGCGAGCCGCTGGCTGATATCGAGGAGAAGAGGCAGGGTGGAAGGAACCTTCTCATAGGACATCTCCGCCCGGAGCTCGCCATTGGAGATCTCCACCTGGCTCTCGGTGCCCGCGCGAAACAGCAGGCGGCGTGTCTCCTCGTCGAGCACCGCGAACACCAACCCCGTCGGTCCCTCGATGAAGAACGCGCTGTCGAAAGACACGTCTCCCATCTCGATCTCCCGCCCCCAATGCAAGATCGCCTCGCGACTGATCCTCACGGTTTTGAAATCCGGCGGCCCTGGAACCATGACCACGATCCGAGCAAACCGTCCTTCGTCTCCAAAGGTATCGATCCGCACCACCGCCTGTCCCGCGCCTGTCTTGAGCGGCAAATGCCAGAGATTGGGAGTGTCTACGGCCTGCAAGCCATACATCCTCGCGGCCGTCTCCCACTCGTGCGTGTGCCGACCTCTTTTCAGGAGGCCGCCAAGGGCGGCGCCGCCGAGCAGGACGACAGCGAGGATTTCCCACATGCCGGGTCACCTCAGACCAGCCGTACGACGGGCTCCTCGCGCATCAGCTCCCGCTGTGTGAGGAGATCCCGGACGGTGGCCATCAGCCAGCGCTCGGCGCTCACGCCAAAGGCGATCTCGAGGCGCGGGCGGCGGTCGCGGGGCGAATGCGGCGGATCGAGATAGCCAAGGGTGGGGCTGGCCTCGTTGAGAGGCACGACGACCTGCGCGTCGCCGGAAGGGCCGCCCACCTTGTGGAGATCGCCGGCGGCGTCCCACACGAAGCGCCGCTCGTCGCCGTCGGCGCGCGAGACCTCGCAAATCAGGAGCTTGAAGAGGCTCTCCGGCTCGCCCAGCGCGCACGTCGGCACCAACTGCCTCTTCCAAAGCTCGGGAGACGTCGGGAACCGCGTTCCCCTGGGCACGATGACCGTGTGCTGGGCCTCGCCCGTCTGCGGATCGTGGGTGACGAACGCGTAGTCGTGAACGATGAAGTCCAGGGCGTTCATCCGGTCGCCGGCGAAGCAGGCGGCGCCATAGGCAACAGCTTCGAAAGGCTGCCAGGCTCGGACGCGGCGCCGCTCGAAGCGTTCTTCGAACCAGGAAAAGAAGCCGGGCAGGAGAGTCGAGCCCCCCACCAGCAGCACGTCCTCCACGTCGCTCATGGCGACGCGGCCCTGCTCCAGGACCTCGTCCAGAGAGGTGGACAGGCTGCGATAGAACCCGTGCTCGTCCAGGATCTCCCGCAGGCGGCCGCGGGTGAGCTTGACGAATCCGCTGCCCGGCCGGGACGCGCTCCGGTGAGTCAGGCCTCCCGGGCTCATCAGGAACGCCGCCTCCTCCTGGAAGAACACGGCTTCCTTCACCCGGCAGGCTTCGGCGAGCATCAGCCGCCGCCACAGGCGGGTCACCTCGTCGTCTTCGGCGGTGAGGTCGTCGCCCATCTGGCGGCAGAGGTCCTGAAGCACCCAGCCGTCGACGGCGTTGCCGCCCAGGGGACGCCCCCGCTTGGCCAGCACGGTCGCCTGGCCGCTGACGGCTCCTTGCGGCGAAAGGCGGACGAGGACGACGTGCATCGTGCCTCCTCCCACGTCCACGACCAGGACGGTCCGGGCATGGCTGAGGCTGATCCCATAGCCGAGCGCGGCCGCCACCGGCTCGTCGACGAAGCGGACCCGGCGCACGCCGAGCCGCTGCAGCGCGTTCTGCACTTCCGCCCGGTACATCTCGAACGCCGTCACCGGCGACGTGACGACGAGATCGCGCACCCGCTGCCCTGTCGTCCGCTTGACCTCGCGCAGCAGCTCGCGGAGGAACGCGTGAACGGCATCGCGGGCGTTGAGGCTCTCGCGTCCCAACCGCGCCAGCGGCCGCAGGGGCTCGCCGCTCAGGCCGGGCTTGAAGGTGGGCACGAACGACGGATGAACCACGCCCTCGTTGCGCTCGAGAGCTTGCCGCCCGATGAGCGCCCGCCGGCCGAGGAAAAACTGCCGTGCCAGGGGAGGCCAGCTCCCCAGGCGGTCGAGCAGGCCGGGGTTTTCGATGAAGTGAACGGCCGACGGCACCAGATGCGCCGCCCCGAGCGACTCTTCGGCTTCGAACGTCCGGCAGATGGCGGGCAGCTCGACCAGACGCGGCTTCCCGAGGGACTCGTCCCACAGCGCCACTCCAGAGTTCGTCGTCCCGAGATCGAGCGCCCAAGTCTTCGTCATCGCCACTCCTACTCATTCTATGCTACGAGGTGAAACAGGATCGACCTCGAGGATCGGCATGGAAAAGGACCTGCGGCAAGTTCAAGAAATCTGGGATGCCTTCCTCCGGGAGTGGCCTCTTGAGCGTCTGCGAAAAATGACCCTCCAGGAATACACGGCGGCCGGTGACAGCCATACTTTCACGGCCTGGATCGAGAACCGGCTGGACAAGCTCGGGAGCATTTGGGGTGGATCGGCCTTCAAGTTCGGGATCTACTCCCGCAAAGACAAGACTCCAAAGTCCGGGAGCACCAGCGATGCCTATACCCAGGACTATGCCTGGTACAGGAAGTATGGCTCTACGACCGAGGAGGCCTTTGCCCAGGTGAAGGCTCTTGTGGTGCGCGTTGCGGAGGCGGCCGCACGGGCCGACTACGCCGTGATCGACTCGGTCGATCTGGGAGAAGCCTACAAGTGGAAGATCGCCTTCCATTACCAGGAGAGAAAAACACCGGGCGTCATCGCGGTCTTCAAGCCGAAACGCCTTCAAGCATGGCTCAAGGGACGAGTCGGGTCTATCCCGCAGCGGATGTCGGAGCTCTACCGGTTAATCCTCTCCTTGGGGGATGGCAGGGACCTTATCGCCCTCTCGTCGGACGTGTGGGAGGAGACCCTGCCACCAGCGGGGCCGGACACGGTCACACCCGACGATACAGACCCTGAGCGGGAAGCGTTGGACCAGCCGCTCAATCTGATCCTTTATGGACCGCCGGGTACCGGAAAGACCTACAAAGCGGCCGAACTGGCCGTACAAATCTGCGACGGAGTGCAGCCCGAAAGTCGGGAAGCCCTTATGGCCCGCTACCGCGAGTTGCGGAAGCTCCACAGAATCCGTTTCGTCACCTTCCACCCCTCCTTCAGTTACGAGGAGTTCGTGGAAGGCATCCGGCCGGCGACCGACGACGGGCAGGTTCGTTATGACGTGCGGCCCGGGATCTTCAAACAGGCGGTCACGTATGCGCGTGAGTTGTTCGAGAAGGGGGAAAGTCCTGCGGCGCCTCTCGATCTCGAAGGAAGACTGCTCTACAAGATGTCCCTGGGGGACTCGACGGATAGTAAGGAGGCTTGGATCTATCCCGATTGCCTCGAGAACGGTTATGTCTGTCTCGGGTTCGGCGACGGTATCGACTTCACGGGCTGCGACACGCTTCCAGCCGTCCGGGAACGATACCGGAAAAAGAAAACCGATAGCACGGACACGTACGCCATCACCGCCGTGCACTACCTGAAGAACGAGCTCCGGCCAGGAGACCTGATCCTCGTCTCGCATGGGAACACCCGTTTCCGGGCTATTGCCGAGGTAACGGGAGCCTACTTTTTCGAGGCTCGGGAGGCCGGATACGAGCAGTGCCGGCCCGTACGCTGGCTCTGGTCGACCTCCGCGGAAAGCCTCCCTGTGGACATCGTGTCCTCGAAGCGCTTGTCCCAGATGAGTATCTACCGCATGGATCAAGAGGCTGTGAACTGGCCCGCCCTGCGGGAGCTGCTGTCTCCACGTAGCATGGCGAACCGGACTCCCAACTGCGTGCTTGTCATCGACGAGATCAACCGCGCCAATCTCGCCAAGACTTTCGGAGAGCTGATCACCCTGCTGGAGCCGAGCAAGCGACTGGGAGCACCGGACGAACAGGAGGCCGAGCTGCCCTACAGCGGCGACCGCCTGGGGGTGCCGCCGAACCTATACGTGATCGGCACCATGAACACGGCCGATCGGTCGATCGCCCTCATGGATACTGCCCTACGACGGCGCTTCGACTTTCGAGAGATGGCGCCGCGAATGGATCTTCTCTCGCCCGACATGGGGGGAATCAACGTACAAGCCCTTCTCGTTGCAATGAACGATCGGATCGAAAGGCTTTTCGATCGCGACCACGTCCTCGGCCACACCTATCTAATGGGAATCGCGTCCTTCGAAGAGCTGGTCCAACGCTTCAAGAGCCAGATCATCCCCCTGCTGCAGGAATACTTCTTCGAGGACTGGCGGCGCATCCAGGAGGTCTTCAACGACCTGGAGCAGCCGCGCGAGCGCCAGATCATCCAGGATATCGACGCTGGCGGAGACGGAGTGATCGCCCGGGATCGCCGGCGCCGATACAGAGTAAATCCGGATATATCACCCGCCGCGATCCAGAAGATTTACACGTGAGCATCACCGTCTTCGAGCAAAGCTCACTTTCCATCCGCTCCCGGTCGAACGAGGAGACGAGCAGTCTCGACACGGCCCAGGCACTTGCCCTGGTCGACGTGGGGGAGCGGATGGGCACCCGGATCGCCGCGTGGCAAGGGCCGCAGAGCCTGCGTATCCAACAGTTCGTGGGCGTGGTGAGGACGGGGGACCTCCATCTCGAGATCCTGCCCAAGATCGACGGCCTGCCTGAACCGGCTCAGGTCCGCCGGAACCTCCTGGCGATGCTCGCGTCGACAGAGGATCTCGAGGTGCGGGGTTCGGAGATGGTGCGCTTCCTGGAGAGCTCGGAGCCCTTCTTTTGCGCCCTCGCCCGCCTCTATTGCCACCGTCTGCTGGAAGCCGTCAGGCGTGGGTTAAGGCAAGAGTACGTCTTGCACCAGGATCTTCTTCCTCATATTCGAGGAAAGGTCCAATGGCCCTCGCAGGCCAAGCTGCAGGCCACCGGCCGCCTGGAGATCGCCTGCGCTTTCGACGAACGCTCGGAGGACACCGCTCTCAACCGGACCCTGAAAGCGGCGCTCCTGACGGCGGGGAGAATGTTGGAGGGTTCCCGAACCATCAACGTAGTGACCGAGCTCCGTCACGCGATGGACGGAGTTGCCGACGCTTGTCCTCCAGCGGATACGAGGGCTCACCTCCGTACGGACCGCATGAACCGCCATTTGGAGCCGTTGCTGGTCCTCGCCAAGCTCATTCTCGGAAATCGCAATCCCGACCTCGGCCGTTCGGCGGATGGAAACCGCAACACTTACGCTTTGGTCTGGGACATGAACGTGCTCTTCGAGGAGTACGTGGGGCGTCTCGCCCAGGAGCGGCTACAACCGAAAGGTTTCCAAGTGGTCTTGCAGAAAGGAGCCTCGACCTACCTGGCCCAAGAGGCCGCGTCGGGACGGAAAGCTTTCCTCCTGAAACCAGACATCCTCCTCCGGCTGGAGCGGAAGCCCTGGCTGGTAGCCGACACGAAGTGGAAGCGCCTGGACTCTCGCCAAGCCAACCTTGGGGTGTCCGAGGCCGACATCTACCAAATGCTCGCCTACGCCCACCATTTCGGGGTTGATCAGGCCGTGCTGGTTTACCCCCACCACCCAGCTCTCGGCCTGCCCGGGCTCAAGCGGGAATTCTTCATCCAGGGCACGGCTCCTCAGCAAGTGCGAGTAAGGATCGTAACCCTGGACCTTGCAGGACTCGAAAACGTGCCGGAGCAGCTCGTGCAGGGGCTCACCGGCGAATCCGGATAAATTCCAGACCACATGATCACCCGCCTGGCCCTCACGGTTCTAGTCCTCCTCACGGTTGGCTGCCGGAGCCTGGCTCCGGCGCCGGACGTCTCTCGCCGCATGGAGGAGGTGGACCGCCTTCTTGACGGCTTCCGGGAGCGCGGCGCTTTTCCGGGCGGGGTCCTGGCCGTCGGCGATCAAGGAGCCCTGATTCATCTGCATCCCTTCGGCCGGCTGACCTACGACGCGGACGCGCCGCCCGTGACCGCAGAGACGCTCTACGATCTCGCCAGCCTCACCAAGGTAATTGCCACGACGACCATGGCGATGATCCTCGTCGACGAGGGACGGCTCGATCTGGATCGGCCGGTCCAGGAGTTTCTGCCGGGATTCCAGGGGCCGGGCAAGGAAGCGGTGACGGTGCGCCATCTGCTCACCCACTCGTCCGGTCTCGACGCGGTGGCGCCTCTCTACAAGGAAGTCCAGAGCCGCGCGGCCTTCATCGAGCGGATCCAGGCCATGGACCTTGGCTATCCGCCCGGCAGCCGCTCCACGTACAGCGACCTGGGCATCATCCTTCTGGGAGAGATCCTGGAGCGGGCGGCGGGCCAGCCGCTGGAAACGTTCGTGCGGGAGAGGGTGCTCGGACCTTTGGGGATGCTCAACACGATGTTCCGGCCGCCGCCCGAGCTCTGGCCCCGGATCGCACCGACCGAATTCGATCCCTGGCGCGGCCGCCTCGTCCAGGGCGAGGTCCACGACGAGAACGCCTTCGCGATGGGCGGCGTCGCTCCCCACGCCGGGCTCTTCGGCACCGCCGCCGATCTCGCGCGCCTCGCCCAGATGCTCCTGAACGGCGGCGTCCTCGACGGCCATCGCATCGTCTCCCGCGAAACGGTCGAGCTGTTCACCCGCCGGGCGGGAATCCCCGGCTCCGACCGCGCGCTCGGCTGGGACACCAAGTCGGCCGAAGGCTCCTCGGCTGGCACGCTCTTCTCGCCGAACTCCTTCGGCCACACCGGCTTCACCGGCACCTCGATCTGGATCGACCCGGAACGCCGGCTCTACGTCATCCTGCTGACGAACCGAGTCCATCCCACGCGGGAGAACAACCTCATCCGCGAAGCCCGCCCGGCGGTGGCGGACGCCGTGGTCCGGGCGCTTTATCCAATCGATACCTCTCGCCCAGCAGCGCCACGTGGTGCTCCACATGCCCGGCCATGATGAACGCGAGAGCCCGTACGGAGACCGGATAGCCGTTCGCCGTTCCGATGCGGCGCCAGCCGTCTTCTGACAGGCTGTGGAAGACCGCGAGGTTGGCGGCGCGTACGAGCGCGAATTCGTCGGCAAGCGAGGCGAGATCCCGCTGGTGGTAGCCCGAGGCGGCCACGTAGTCGTTCTCGTCGAAGCCCGGGAGGGGCGTCTGGTCGCCGCGGCCGATGCGGAAGGCGCGGTAGCCGAAGACGCGCTCGCCGTCGATCAGGTGGCCGACGACCTCCCGGACGCTCCATTTGCCGGGCGCGTAGCGAAACTCCTGTTGCTCCGGAGAGGCCGCGGATGCCAGCTCGCGAAGCTGCGGGCCCTGGCGCTCGAGAATCTCCAGGACGTCCACGTCCGGAATCTTAGCGATGTAGCCTGCGTAGAAGGGGGCGTACTCGGATTCGCCGGGCTTCTCGATCATCATGAATCTCCTGGATCGAATGACTCTCCTGGATCGATAAACCTCTTCAGGCCGGCTCGGGCAAAACCACCGTGTCGGCGTCCTCTTCCTCGCGCTCCACGGTCCGTTCGGCCTTGTGAGTCCGTGCCACCAGCACGTAGATCGACGGCACGACGAAGAGCGTGAAGATCGTGCCGATGATCATGCCGCTCACCAGCATGATGCCGATGCTGTTGCGCGCTCCGGCCCCCGGCCCCTTGGCGAAGACCAGCGGCATGTGGCCGACCACCGTGGCCGCCGTCGTCATCAGGATCGGACGCAGACGCGTCGAGGAGGACTCGATGACGGCGCGCAGCTTGTCCAGCCCCGTCTCCTGGAGATGGTTGGCGAACTGCACGATGAGGATGCCGTTCTTCGCCACCAGGCCGACCAGCGTGATCAATCCCACCTGGCTGTAGACGTTGAGCGAGGTGAACCCCAGGAACGAGAACAGCAGGGCGCCCGCGAGCGCCAGGGGCACCGAGCCGGCCAGGATGATGAACGGGTCGCGGAAGCTCTCGAACTGGGCCGCCAGCACGAGGTAGATCAGGATCGCCGACAGCAGGAAGGTGCCCAGGAACTTGCCGCCCTCGACGCGGAGCTGCCGCGACTCGCCGGCGTAGTCCATGGTGTAGCCCTGGGGCAGGATCTTCCGGGCCTCGTCCTCCAGGTAGGTCAGGGCCTGGTCGAGCGACACCCCGGGCGGGATCGCGCCCTGGATGCGGACGGCGTTGAGCTGCTGGAACCGCTTCAGCTCGCGCGGCTCGGTGGTGTTCTTCAGCGTGGCGAAGGTGGAGAGCGGCACCAGCTTGCCGCCGCCGCCCGAGACGTAGATGCTCGAGAGCTGGTCCGCCGTCAGGCGCTCGCTGCGTTTGACCTGCGGGATCACCTTGTAGCTCCGGCCCTGGATGCTGAACCGGTTCACATAGTTGCCGCCCACCAGCGTCGAGAGATCCCGGCCGGCCTGGGCGAGGTCCACGCCCTGCGAGCGCAGCTTGTCGCGGTCGAACACCACCTCGGTCTGCGGCTGGTCGAACTTCACGTCCGAGTCGGCGAACATGAAGAGGCCGCTCGCGAAAGCCTTCTGCACGAGCTGGTTGGCGATCTCGCTGACCTCCCGGGGCTCGGCCGTCGAGGCGATCACGAAGTCCACGGGCAGTCCGCCGCCGCCGCCCGGCAGGGCGGGAGGCGTAATCGGGATGACGCGCACGCCCGCGATCTTCGACAGCTCCGCGGACACTCCCCCCTGGAGCTCCGCCGTGCTCTTGTCCCGCTCGCTCCACGGCTTGACGGCCATGCCCGCGAACCCGCCCGTGGGGAAGATGATCTGGAAGGTGCTGGCCGTCTCGGGGAACGTCCGGAAGGTCTTGTCGATCTGGTCCGAGAAGAGCTTGGTCTGATCGAGGGTCGAGTTCGCGGCGGCCTGGACGATGCCGAAGATGATGCCCTGGTCCTCGGCCGGCGCCAGCTCCTTCTGCGAGAACATGTAGAACGGCACCGTCAGCAGCGTCACGATCACCCACAGGGTGAGCACGACGGGCCGGTATTTGAGCGTCCCCGACAGCACTCGCGTGTAGAGGTCGCGGACGTGCTCGAACCGCCGGTTCACGAAGCCCGCGAAGCCGCGCTCGGTGTCGCCGGCGCGCAGCATCTTCGAGCTCATCATCGGCGTCAGCGTCAGCGCCACGATGCCGGAGACGAGCACCGCGCCGGCCAGGGTGAAGGCGAACTCGCGGAACAGCGAGCCCGTCAGGCCGCCCTGGATGGCGACCGGCGTGTACACGGCCGCCAGGGTGATCGTCATGGCGATGATCGGCCCGACCAGCTCGCGGGCGGCGTCGAGGGCCGCCTGGAACGGTGTCTTGCCCTCGTGCAGGTGGCGCTCGACGTTCTCCACCATGACGATCGCGTCGTCGACCACCAGGCCCACCGAGAGCACGATGGCGAGCAGGGTCAGCAGGTTGATCGTGAAGCCGGCCACCAGCATGATGAAGACGGCGCCGATGAGCGAGATCGGAATGGCGACCACCGGGATGATCACCGACCGCACCGAGCCCAGGAACAGGAAGATGACCAGGATCACGATCACCAGGGTCTCGGTGAGCGTCTTGAGCACCTCGTTGATGGAATCCTGGATGTATACCGTCGAGTCGTAGGGGATGCCGCCCTTCATCCCCGCCGGCAACTGCGCCTGGATACCGGGCATCGCGTCGCGCACCCGGCCGATCACGTCCAGCGTGTTCGAGGTGGGCAGCACCCAGATCCCTACGAAAACGGCCGTCTCGCCGTTGAAGCGGACGTCCTGGTCGTAGTTCTCGGCGCCGAGCACCACGTCGGCGATGTCGCCGAGCCGCACGACCACGCCGTTCTCCTCCTTGACCACGATCTGGCGGAACTCCTCCGCCGTCTTGAGATCGGTGTTGGCCACCAGGTTTACCGACACCATCGAGCCCTTGGTGCGGCCGAGGGCGGCGAGATAGTTGTTCGCCGCCAGAATGTCGCGCACCTGGGACGGCGCGATGCCGTGGGCCGCCATCTGGTCGGGCTTGAGCCAGACCCGCATGGCGAACGTGCGGTCGCCGAAGATCTCGGCCCGCTGCACGCCGCTGATGGCGGCGAGCTTCGGCTGCACCACGCGCACCAGGTAGTCGGTGATCTGGTTCTGGTCGAGCTCGGCGGAAGAGAAGCCGAGGTACATGCCCGCGAACTGGCTGTCCGCCGTTTCCAGCGAGATGACCGGCGCCTCCGCCTCCGGCGGCAGGGTGTTTCGCACCTGCGCCACCTTGGACTGGATCTGGGTGAGGGCGGCGTTGGTGTCGTAGTTGAGCTTCAGGTGCACGGTGATCGTGCTGACGCCCTGCGAGCTCGACGACTCCATGAAATCGATGCCGTCGGCGCTGGCGATCACCCGCTCGAGGGGCGTGGTGATGAAGCCGCGCACCAGGTCGGCGTTGGCGCCCACGTAGGCGGTGATGACGTTGATCACCGCCACGTCGCTGCGCGGATACTGCCGGATGCTGAGCGACCGGATGGACTGCAGGCCGGCGATCAGGATCAGCAGGTTGACGACCACCGCCAGCACGGGCCGGCGGACGAACAGGTCGGTGAGCTTCATCTAGCTGTCCTCCGGCCGGGGAGTCGGGTTGTTCTGAGGCTGGATCTGGTTGTTGACCCGGACGGCGGCGCCGTTGCGGAGCTTGAAGACGCCCGAGGTGACCACCTCCTCGCCGGGCTTGAGGCCGGAGACGACCGCGACCTGATCGCCGCGCGAGCCGCCCAGCTTCACGAACTGCTGGCGCACGCCGCGGAAGGTCTTGCCGTCCGGGCCCTTGACGTCCTCGACGACGAAGATCGAATCGCCGTAAGGCGCGTAGCTGACCGCCGAGGTGGGCAGCGTCACGACCGCCTGGGCGGCGCCCATGGCGACCTGCGCCTCGACGTACATGCCCGGGCGCAGCCGGCCGTCCGCGTTGTCGAACGTGGCCTGGACCTGCACGTTGCGCGTGGCCTCGTCGACGACCGAGTCGACGGCCGTGATCCTGCCCGTGGCCTCGACGTCCGTGCCCTGGGCCTTGAGCCGCACGATGGCGCCGGTCCGCAAGCGGCCCACCTCCTGCTGCGGCACGGCGAAGTTCGCGTAGACGGGACGCAGGGACTGGAGGGGCACGATCGGCGCGCCGCCGTTCAGATACTGGCCGAGGTTGACCTGGCGGATGCCCAGAAGCCCCGAGAACGGCGCCCGGATCGTCTTGCGCTGGATGGTGGCGCGGATCTCGCCCACCCGGGCTTCCCCCTGCTGGGCTTCGGCCGTCGACCGGTCATAGTCCGACTGCGAGATCACTCCGCTCTCCCGCAACCCGCGCATCCGCTCGAGGTTGAGGCGGGCGAGGTTGTTCTGCGACTGCGCGGCGGCCAGTTGCGCCTCCTCCTGGCTGGTATCCAGCTTGACGAGCACCTGCCCCGCCCGGACCATCCGGCCGGACTCGAACGAGATCTTCTCGACGATGCCGGGCAGGTCCGCGCTCACGTTGACGCCCTGGACGGCCGTCACCGTGCCGATGGCGGAAACCCCCGTCGGCCACTCCTCCTGCCGGGCCACGGTCGTGGTCACGGCCTCCGGAGGAGGCTGAAACGACGCCCCCTGGGCCATGGCCACCTTGACCTGGCGAAACTTGAAGAAGCCCAGGGCCCCAATCAAGGCGGCCACGATGAGCAGCATAAAAAACATCCGTTTCTTCATGACAACGCGTTCCCCCTTATGACTACACCCATACGAATTCTTGTGGCAAAGGTTGGCCCGAAACCGGGCGCGGCGAAACTTCAAGCATACCGCAAACGAGGCGGAAGAGTAAGGCCCATACCCCCGGACGGGAACTGCCGCGGACCCATCGTCTCCACAGAAACGGTGGCGCCGTTTACACGCCCGGCCGGTATCCCGACCGGCTACGCCCTTTATGGCCGCGGCGGTACGCGGATCGGATCGATCGAGTTTTCGGAGGGTTTCACGGTGGAGAAACGATGGGGAGAGAGAACGATCCCGCGGATTTCGTCCGCGGGATCCGGCTCTCGTTCCTCAGCGTGTCTCGGTCGTGCAGCCCGCGCAAACCGTGAGGCAGGTGAAGCCCCCGCAGGTCTGGCAGGTTCCCTTGCAGGTTCCGTTGTAGGTGTTGACGCAGGCGACCCCAGCCGTATCCCCGCCCGCCAAGGTTCGCAGGTAAGAGTTATCGAGCTGCTTGAGGGTTTCGCGGCTGAGAGTAAGTTTGATCGAACGCTTTTTCTTCATGCCATCCCCTTTCCGAAGTTAGCTGACAGCGATCACCAGATTGTTCCGTGCCTTCAAATGATAGCGCACTGGAGACCGGGGCGTCTGGAGCAGAGCTTTGGGCTCGGAGCCCCGCTCGGTCTGGGTCCCGGCCTCTTGCCGTCCGGAAACGCCATCGCTATCGTTGCTCGATGAAGAACACCGCGGCCTTTCGGGCGTCCCTCCTCGTCCTCCTTGTCTCGCTCTCCACCTGTGCGGCGTACGCGCGGAACTCGAACCTGTGCCCGGTGAGCGGCAAGCCGCTGCCCACGGCGGCGCAGCGGCAGTTCATCGTTCCGGTCAGGCTCCTCACCTGCTTCCTGACGCCGGCCGAGATCGCCGCCGTCCGCGGCTCCATCGGCCATGACGCGCAGACGACCGTCACCGATCCGGCGTTCGAGAGCGGCGAGCTCAATCCGGACGGCTCGGCGCGCCCGCCGCTGACGGCCGAGCAGACCGCCGCGCTGGCCAAGATGCATTCGGTCCTGGACGACGACATGCGGCAGGGCGCCGTCATCCGCAAGTACATTACGAATGCGGACGTTGGCGGCTTCCTCTATGGCCGCACGGTGATCGGCTCGCCCGACGCTCCGACCGTGGTGACCACCAACACGGTCCGCGGCTTCGTGGGGCTGGAGCGCAATACCCAGGGGCTGGACGCGGGCGAGACGATCGGCGCCCTCGGGCTCGACTACGAGACGACCGCCACCGGGCAGTTCACGGACGCCACCGACATCCCGTTCCGCCGCGAGGTCTCCCAGGAGGTCCGCCTGCACGGCCTGCACTCGATCCGCCACTTCATGTCCGCACAGGGAGCGATGGACGCTCAGATCCCGCTGGCCCGGGATCTGAACGACTACGTCGAATCGCACGATCCCAGCCTCGACGGCCGCTCGTTCGAGATGAACCGGCAGGGCCAGTCCAATCCCTACACCGGCCTTGGAATGTCCGACGACATCGGCCTGCTGACTCTCGACGAAACGGACGGCGAGGACGCGATCTATCCGCTCCACATCAACGAAGAAGACGTGATGACAGTGCCCACGCCCCTGGCCCGGGGCGACGTGCTCCTCCGCCGCTCCCTCGACGGCCGGGAGACGCTGATCGCGCGTTACGTCAAGACGACGCGCCCGGACGGCACCACTGCCAACGCCTGGTACCTCTCTCCCCGGCTGTCGGCCGCGGACCGCGCCTACTACCGTGGGCTGATCCAGCAGGCGGCGGCGCGGGTGACGGGTGCGGGCGGCTGATGCCCCTCGTCCGCCGCGACACGCCGGACGGGCCGGCGTGGGTGCGCCCCCCGTTCCAGCCCGAGGATTACGCGGTTCCCCCGGAGGCGCTGCGGCTCTTCGAACACTGGCGTGGGCTTGGAGACGTCGAAGGCACGGAAGCCCTCCTCGCCCTGCGCGACGGCCCGTTCGGCAACTACGTCCGGGTGGACCGCCACGTCCGCGACGGCAAGACGTGGATCGTCCTCCTGGAGGCCAGCCGCGAGTTCGCGATCAAGGTCGAAGCCAGCCGCTCGGGATTCGGCGCCGTCGCGCCGCTGCCGCCGCGACGGGCCTACGAGCTGGCGTGCGCCCGGGACGCTCTGCGCTCCCGGGCGGTGATTCAGGAATGATCGCCCACAGTGGCTATCGCACCACCGTTCCCCCCAATGTAGAGACGCCCTCACGGGTACCCCGTGGGGCGTCTCCGAGGCGGGCACGATCGTGCCATTAAGAATATCTTTCGCGGGGCGCCTTCTCTTCGATCCGAGGTCTCAAAGATGGATCCTCCATGCCTCTCCAGGAGACGCCCCACGGGGTACCCGTGAGGGCGTCTCTACATTGGGGGATACCGCAGTCTGGCCGCCTGCCTGCCTACGGGCAGGTGGCGAAGGCCGAGAGGTCCTGCACGGTCTCGAAGAGCTGGCCGAGCGGATTGAAATACTGCCGCGCGCGGCCGGCCTGGGTGTCGGTCACGGTCACCCGGACCTCCTCGTCGGTGAGGCCGCTGACGAAAACCGAGTAGTGGCCGTTGGTGCCGCAGTTGTTGAGCACCTTGACGACCAGGTCGGTGTTGTCGGGATCCGAGAAGTAGAACTGCCCGGAGTTGCCGCTCTGCGAGAGGGCCTGGGCCGTCCCCGAAACGGCGCCGCCGTTCCAGGTCGCCTCGACCTTGAAGCGCCCGCCGTTGAGGCAGACCGTCGTGGGGCCGGACGCGCAGGTGCCCGCCGAGACGGCCGGCGTGAGGAAGTTGAAGAAGACGTGCTCTCCGAGCTCCCGGCCGCTCGTCAGGCCCGCCTGGTTGTCAAACTGCCAGTGGATGCCGCCGTAGATCCGGCTCTGCCCCGCCTCCTCGGCGGCCTGGGAGAAGCTGGTGAACGAGCGCGTCACCCCCGGCAGCCCGTCCGACATCGTGCTGAAAGAGACGTTGTCCGAGCCGAAGAACAGCTCCAGGACCCGGGCGGCGGAAGCGCTGAACGTGCTGTGGCCCGAGGTGTAGGAGGGAAACGGCGGCGTCGCGAGGAGCGGTACCCAGGTCGGATCGGCCTTGGTGCCCGGGTTCCCATCGGTGTTGGCGAGCCGGATGCCGGTGATCGGGCGCCAACTGTTGTAATAGTACTTGTGGTCCCACGACACGATCGCCGCGTCGCCCACGGCGAGGCCCAGGAGGGCGAACAGCCGGGCGTTCTCGATCAGCGTCAGGTGCCGCTCCTCGGAGATCCCCTGCGCGATGAGGAGCCAGTGGCCGGGCGGCGTGGCGGTGCCCGCGCCGTCCGCCCAGAAAAGGGCGATCTGGGTCTGGTCGGCGGTACGGTTCGCGCTGTTGGCCCGGCCGAACCACTTGACCTCGCGGAAGGCGGCGGTGTACTCGGCGCTTCCCGGCGCCGGCGGTCCCCCCTGGCGGAACTGCGAGCCCGTGGTCATCGTCCAGGGCGTCACGAGCGGCCAGTTGGGCAACAGGGGCGAGGCCAGGGCCGGCGGCGTCGGAATCCACCAGGTGCCGCCCGTGGGAGCGAAGAAATTGACCACGTCCGCCGAGTGGTCGTTGGCCCGCAGGGCGAGGATCTGGGCCGCGACCGATTCGCCCCAGGAGATCCCGGCGCTCTTGGCCGCCCCGTCCGGAATGGCGGCGAGGGAAGCCGCCCGTTCGGCGTCGAAGGCAGCCTTCTGGGCCGGGAAAAGCCCTACCAGGACCTTGTGGGCCGCCGCCACGGCGGCCGCCTCGGGGGAAGCGCCGGCCGGAGCGCCCGTCGTCACATAGTAGGGCGTGTAGCCGCCCAGGATTCCGTTGACGGCATCGAAAACCGCCACGTTGACGGCGGCCATGGCCCGGCTCGCCTTGGGCGGCGCCGTCTTGTCCACGCGAATGGCGTCGAGCAGCACCCCGTTCCAATCCGTCACCACATCGGCGCCAACCGGTCCGCCGAGTCCGAGCAACGCCACAATGAAGACTACTAACCCGTTGAGCTTGCGAAGCATGGGACCTCCTTCCTTCAGGGCGAGACAGTATACTGATTACGGGCGGTTTTAGAAGGGTTTTCCCGTGGCCAGACATAGCTCGCCACGAGGCCCCCGGCGGCCGTCATCAGCGATCCCGCCAGGGCATACCAGGGCCACGCCAGCGAGGTGCCGAAGAAGATCCCGGTCATCCCCGCGAAACCGGCGACGAGACCCGCGAGCGCCGCGCGCTGGCCGACCCTGGGCGCGAACAATCCCAGGAAGAAAATCCCCAGCACGATGCCCGTCGTGAACGCGGCGATCCCCAGGACGCTGCTGACGATCGACGTCTTCAACCACTGGCCGGCGATCCCCACGGCGATCTGCACCGCTCCGAAGACGGCGGTGAGGATGCGGGTCGTCCGGAGCTGCCGCTCCTCAGGGATCCTCAGGAGGTCGTTGACCGCCACGGTGGCGCAGGAGTTGAGGGAGCTCGTCATGGCGGCGGCGAAGATGGCGCCCAGCAGCAGGCCGACGAGTCCGGTGGGCAGCTCGTCAAGGATGAAGCGGGCGAAGACGCGGTCCGGACGGTCGAAGGGCACGGCGGGCGGATGGAGCTGGTAGAACGCCCAGAGCCCGACGCCGATCAGCAGGAAGAACGCGAACTGCGCCGCCACGACCACGCCGCTGGCGCAGAGGGCGCGCCGGGCGTCCCGCAGCCCGCGGGCCGATAGATAACGCTGCACCATGAGCTGGTCCACGCCATGGGAGCCGAGGGTGATGAACACGCCTCCCACCAGCCCGGCCCAGAATCCGAAGGGCTCGCTCCAGTCGAGGCGGAAGTCGAGCACCCGGAATTTGCCGGCGGACTGTCCCACGGTCACGAGCTGATCCCAGCCGCCCGGAAGGCGGTTCAGGATCGCGAAGAAGGCCACCAGCGCCCCCGCCAGATAGAGAAAGAACTGGATGAAATCGCTCCACAGCACCGTTCGCATGCCGCCGACGTAGGTATAGACGACCGTCGTGATTCCCAAGGCCGCCACCGCCCAGGGGATCGAGATGCCCGTCATCTCCTGGAGCACGAGGGCGGAGAGGAAAAGCCGTAGGCCGTCGGCCAGGCTGCGGGTGACGATGAACAGCACGGACGCCGTCCGCTTGGTGGCGCCGCCGAACCGGCGATCGAGGACCTCGTAGGCCGTGAAGAGGGTGCCCCGGAAGTATTCGGGCAGCAGCAGGAAGGCGACCACGAAGCGACCGATCAGGAATCCCAGCGCGATCTGCAGCCAGGTGAAATCCCGCTCGTAGGCGAAGCCCGGAACGCTCAGGAAGGTGACGCTGCTGGTCTCGGTGGCGATGATCGAGAACAGGATCAGCCACCATGGCAGGTCGCGGCTCCCCACCGCGTACTCGGCCACGTCGCGCGCCCCCCGGCCGAGCCACACGCCGAGCAACACCATCCCGCCCATGTAGGCGAGCAGCACCGCGAGGTCGAGAGGACCGATGCTCATTCGAGATTCCGCGGACCCGGGACGAAAACGTTGCTAACGCGCCACGATCGCTTCCAGCGCCGCCTCGTCTCCCCTCTCCATGGCGTGCTCGGCCTCCAGGCTGTCCAGGTTGCGAAAGACCGTCGCCACCGCGGCGATGCGGCCGCCGGAGCGGAAAGCGGCGGTAGCGCTCTTGTCGGCGAACGAGCCCGAGAGCTCGATCGAGTCCCATTTCTGCGCGTGGCCGACGTAGGAGATCGCGACGTCGTAGTGATGGCTCCAGAAGAAGGGCACGGCGTCGAAGCGCTCGCGCCGGCCGAGGACGTTCCGCGCCACGGTCTGTCCCTGGCGCTCGGCCACCACCCAGTGCTCGACGCGGATCTTCTCTCCGGAACGCGGATCGGGCCAGCGGGCGATGTCTCCCACGGCAAAGACGCCGGGAGAGCTCGTCTCCAGGTATTCGTCGACCAGCACGCCATTGTCCACCTCGAGTCCCGCCGCCTCCGCCAGGGCGACGTTGGGGCGCACGCCCACACCGATGACGACCAGATCGGCGGGAACGGACTCGCCGCTCTCGAGCTCGACCTCCCGCTCGCCGATGGCCTTCGGCTTCGTCCCGAGACGGAAGCGGACGCCGTGCTCTTCGTGCAGGGCGCGGATGAAGTCGCCCAACTCCGGGCCCAAGACTCGCCCGAGGGGGCGCTCGTCGGGCGCAACGACCGTCACCTCGACGTTCCGTTCCCGCAGCGCGGCGGCGGCCTCCAGGCCGATGAAGCTCCCGCCCACGACCACCGCCCGCCGGGCGTCCTTCGCCTTCTCGGCGATGGCCCGGCTGTCTGCGAGCGTCCGCAGATAGTGGACGTGCGGCCGGTCGCCCCCCGGCAGCGGCAGGCGCACCGGATCGGCGCCGGTCGCGAGGATCAGGGCTCCGTACTCCAGGGAACGGCCGTCGGAAAAAGCGATCGTCTTCTTTTTGGGATCGAGGGCCGTCACCCGCGAGTTGGGCTGGAGCTCGATCCGCCGCTCGTCGTAGAAGTCGCGGGGATGGAGGGGAATCCATTCCTCGGGAGCCTTGCCGGCGAGATAATCCTTGGAAAGGTTAGGCCGGTCGTAGGGCACCTCCGCCTCGAGGCCGATCATGACGATCCGACCGCCATAGCCCTGGCGGCGAAGCTCCTCGGCGGCGGCATTGCCCGCCCCTCCGGCGCCTACGATCACCACGGGGTCCGGTCCGGAAGCCTCGCGGCGCTGCACGTCCTCGACCTTCTCGCGGACGACGATCCGGTCCCCCTCGCGCTCGACGCGGAAACACGCCACCGGGTTCAAGGCCGGCACCCGCACCGCCTCGCCCGTGCGCAGGCTGAAACAGGCGTGATGCCACGGGCAGCGCACCGTATCCCCCACCACCAGCCCTTCCACGAGCGGCCCGCCATAATGCGTACAGGTCGCGCCGATGGCGAAGATCTCCTCGCCGTTCCGGACGACCAGCACCGCCTCGCCGCCGGAGTGGCCCAGGAGCTTCCCGCCGTCCTTCAGGTCCGACGATGAAATCCCTTGTGCCAGATCGGGTCCCGAAAGCTCCTGTTCTCCGCTCATCTTCGTTCCTCCTTCCGGACCCATCTTATGCCTATGTACCAGTCGGAGTCCCTTGATGGAAGACCATCAACCAGCGGTGAGCGAGTTGAACCCGCCGACGTCGCAGGGCGAGAGACCCTGCACGGTCCCTGGGTCAGTGCTCTTCGATACCCTTGGGATAACGATCGGGCACGAGGTTCAGCTTGATGTCGTGCTCCAGAAGCGCCTTGAGCCCCGCGAGCACCAGCGAAAATCCTTGCGTCGAGTCGGTTGCCTGCTTCACGAGCTCGTCTCCGTCACCCGTGAAGCCGGAATTCGTAACGCGGACGAATGTGGTGCCGTCCTCGAGGGACGTGAAGAGCCATTCCACCGTGGTGGGGCCGCCGGCTCCCGGCCACTCGATGAGAATGCGCTTGTTCGTCTCAATGGATTTCACGGTCACCGGGATCGAGATGCCATACATTTCCCAATCCCATTGAACCTGTTTGCCTGCTTCGAGCCGGCCGCTGCCCTTGGTGAACCAGAACTTCGTGGTGATGTCCGGATTGACGAAAGCCTCGAACACCTCCGCGACGGGCCTGCGAATGAGCATTCCAGTCTTTGCAACCGGGACCTCTGTGAGCTGGAGATGGGTTGTCGCCATGTTGAGTCTCCCTTTAAGCAACGCGCACGGCTCGCGCGGAAATTCTTACGGTGTCTCCCCGGTGCTCGCACCAGAGCTCGCCCCCACGCTGTGAGCGCTGGATTGCGTGGAGCCTTGGCTTCCCCAATCGCTTGACCCAATAGGGCGCCAATGTGCAGTGCGTCGAACCGGTTGCGGCATCCTCCGGGATGCCGATCTTCGGGGCAAAGTACCTCGAAACGAAGTCGGATTCCTCTCCTCGCGCGGTGACGATCACCCCGAGGCCATCGACCGCTTGCAGCAACTCCATATCCGGAGCGATGGCACGAATATCGGCTTCTCTCTCATAGACGGCAAGGTAATTTGAGGGCGCCTTGAGGATTTCCGTCGGCGCTCTGCCTAAAGCACGCACCAGGTTCTCCGGCTCTATCGAGCACGACACCGCTTCATGGACAGGCAAATCCATAGAGATAAGCGATCCATCCTTGGCAACCGGTAATGTTCCACCCTTCGTCTGAAAGACAACGGCTGCCTTGGAAGTCTCCATGAAGTCGAAAATGACCGCGGCAGCGGCCAACGTGCCATGCCCGCAAATTTGCAGCTCAACCGTGGGAGTAAACCAGCGCAGCGCGTAATGGTCCTCTTCCTCAACGAAGAAGGAGGTGACGGGGAGATGATTCTCCCGGGCAATGAGTTGCAGTTGCTCGTCATTAGGCCAGCGGTCCAGAGGGCAGACCATCGCTGGATTACCAGCGAAGCCCGTCCCGGCAAAGGCGTTGATGTGGTACGCGGGAATCTTCAAGGTTCTTGCCGCCTGCCGTGAACTACAAGGCCGTATGACTCGAAGAGCTCAAGGCTTTCGGAAAGAAGGAGTGGCCCGACAAAGATTCGGTGGATAGGAGCATTCGGCCGGCGGATCTCTAATCGCCAAGCGGGTAATCGACTCACCTGCCAGTGCTTAGCGAAATCCTCGCCGTCGGCCTCTTGGGATAATTCAATCGTGGTGGTACGAAAGCACAGCCAGCCGGTGGCAACGCGACCGTCCCATGCCATGGCCACGACGCGCCCACATATCAACCACAGCACTACCGAGCAGATACTGGCTGTAACGAAGGGTGCCCTAGATTTGCGACGTAGCGTTAAGGCCGGACAGATCATGAGGAGTGTCGTGAGGCCCATGACACCCTGGGGAAGTCGGTGTACGTCAAAGATGTCGCTACCCCTATTGAAGAGAAAGGTCCCGAAATCGGTGCAGGTCGAAGCCGTGACGCCAAGAGTCATGAGAACCAGAATCATGTAGAGTGTGGTGCGGAGCGCAATACGCGGTTCGGTTGTTGGGTTCGTCACAGGCGTTCACCTGAAGATCAACGCAAGATAGGGCGCCGCGCGATGACATTAGTCCTGGATCTCAACGACAATCTTCACCAAAATCGGCTCCGCTTCGAATCGCTCGACCTGAGCCTCGGTGACCGGCACAACGAGTTTCACACTCTTCGTGCTAGATGCCCCCCATACTCCCAACTTGCTTGCAGCGTTGTCAGCGCCGATTGTCAAGTCATCCCAGGTTCGAGTGGCGAGCAGTTCGCCGGACTGCGTCCTGGCCGTAATCGTGAGGTCAATGTCCTGTCGAAAGTACTCGGTCGATATCGTTGGCGCCACGATGTAAACCATTGCCGCTCCCTTGGGCCAAACATTGACCTCGTCCAGCATTGGCCTCCTACTGTCGCCTCCGAGAGGCCGCGGCCGCCGAGACACCGCCAACTGCGTCACATGCGCCTTGTCGCAGACGTACAGATCCGTTCCCTTGATGTCCAGATTCAAAATCTTGTTCCGAAGGCCAAGTTTCATGGCCGGCACGGTAGCCTGAATCACCATCGGACTAGGGACCTCCGTTCGCAGAGGGCGTGACAGATCCGCCGCCGTACCTTGCCGCACCTCGACTCCACTGAAAGTCGGACCAGTCACTGCAGGCTTGTCGGGCTGCACTGCAGTGTTCTTCTGTTGTTTGGCCTCTTGACGAGCGAGATTGTCACGGGCGAGTTGGGCCTCAGTTGCTTGCGGGAATCTCTCGATCAACTCCTTCCAGTTCGCTGCGGCTAGCTCAGCCTGTCCCTGCCTTTCGTTGACCATCCCCAGCATGTAGAGCGCAAGCGCCTTGTCAGAGGATTCCGAATCATCGGCGTAGAGCACCTCGATCAACTCGCGCTTTGCGTCGTCAAACAAATTGTTCTGATAAAGCGTCTTGGCCTTTTCCAGAGATGCTCCACAGGCCGGGCCTGCGGTGCAACACAGCAGCAGCGCCACGACTAAGCTGTTTCGCAACATTGTGGAGTCTCCACGGATTTGCGACTCACCCCAACCTCAACTCTACCTTCGGCGTAATCCCGCCAGATTCCTTGGCGACAAACGCTGGACCACCGGAGGCGCTGGCTAGAGTGGCACATGTTATTCATTCTATAGAGCATTAGGATCCTATGCTGCTTTGCAAGGCCCGTCAATAACTGCGCCGGTGCATTCGGGCCAGCACGGCAAGGACAACAAATCCGACAACAAATGCCGGAACCCCGGTCACCGCCGGGAACACGATGAGCGCCAAGGGTGCGAGCGGGCTCTGGTGGCTTGAAGCAACCCAGTGCGCATGAACGTTCACCCAGACGGCAAGAGCGAAGGCTCCCAGGGCGACCGCGATCGCGACGTGCAATGCCGCTCGAGGAGGCGAGTTCCGCAGCCGAAAATGCTCGTACCCCAGATGGGCCGCGAACGTCGCAGCGCATACGAACCAAGCGGCAAGCCGCCAGGTGATTCGCATCTGGTTGGAAGCAGTGGGATTGGCGAGCGCCGCAAATGCGATGCCTGCGACGGGATACACGATGGCGAAAAGCATTGCGCTCCAGAGCCACCGCTTGTTGCTTAGCCTGTCCATAGGTACGCCCCCCGGATCGGCAGTTCAGCGGTAGCGCACGGGGCCGTCCGCGGCAAGCGTGGGTTCGGCAGCAGTGGGATTGCGGGGCACTCTTGCGATTCCTGCCACGAGGCCAGTTCCCAGAATTGTGTAGGGGGAGAGGAGTGCGTAGATCGTCCACCCTTCCGGGAAGGGTCCGGGCGGGAGGGGATGCTGGTGTCCCAAGCCCCACCCAGTCCAAAAAACCACGATCAACATGGGGTACGAGACGACTGTAAGACCTCGCCCTCACCCGTCTTGTAGGCCGCCGTCAAGAGGCGTCATTCTGGACTTCTCGAAAGGAGGAGTCCATGGACGCACGAGTGAAGAGATTTCGTGATGCGGTGGCGCATTCCGGTGCT